>Ga0209025_1000583_pt1 | contig 66212 bp, 65 predicted proteins | sample AraplaMF_Col_mLB_FD_184256 | JGI IMG/M metagenome (GOLD analysis project Ga0209025, IMG submission 184256) | Arabidopsis root microbial communities from the University of North Carolina, USA - plate scrape MF_Col_mLB (SPAdes) (version 2) | ecosystem: Host-associated > Plants > Roots > Endosphere... | reverse complement strand
CTGCCTCGGGCGACTCCTCGAAGCTGGCTGCCTCGGGCTACTCCTCGAAGCTGGCTGCCTCGGGCGACTCCTCGAAGCTGGCTGCCTCGGGCGACTACTCGAATCTGGCTGCCTCGGGCTACTCCTCGAAGCTGGCTGCCTCGGGCGACTCCTCGAAGCTGGCTGCCTCGGGCGACTCCTCGAATCTGGCTGCCTCGGGCTACTCCTCGAAGCTGGCTGCCTCGGGCGACTCCTCGAATCTGGCTGCCTCGGGCAACTCCTCGAAGCTGGCTGCCTCGGGCGACTCCTCGAAGCTGGCTGCCTCGGGTAAGAAATCTATCGCCGTCGCCTCTGGCCTCGATTGCAGGGCATCTGCTGGTGAGGATGGCTGCATTGCCTTGGCCTGGTGGGATGACGACGCCAAGCGCTTCCGTCTGGAGGTTGCATACATCGGCGAGAACGGCATCGAGCCCAACGTGATGTACGAGCTTAATGAAGACCACAAGTTTTCGAAGGTTGAGGACGAATCGTGATCTTCGCCGCCGCCTACTACGCCGTATGCCTGACCGCAATCGTGATCGGTGTGGTTGTGATGAACGACAAGATGTTTGGGGACTGCAAATGATTCCGAAAATGACCGATCTCAGGCATGTCTCGACCGGCATCCGCCTGACGAACCAAGAGCGCATCAACGCGGACTACGCCCATCGCTGCGCACGAGTTATCTCCGAACTGTTGCGCGCCAAGATCGACAACGCGATCAACGGCATCAAAGGTCCGCGTACGCCGATCTCCACCGGCCATGTTCCGGAGCGAGTGGCCCGAGCGTTCGCCTACGTCGCTGTGGGCGGCCTGAAGTGACATGGACGACGACGCCATAGACCTGGAAGACGTGGCGGAGTGCTTGAACTGGTACGAGGAACGAATCATGGGAATGCTTAAGCCCGCAAAAAACAAGATGGCCTACTCAAAGGTGGGCATCTACGGTACGGCCGGCTCGGGTAAGACCCGCACGGCTACCGAAATCGCTATCGGTCTGCACAAGGCCATCGGCAGCACGAAGCCAATCGCTGCTTTCGACACGGAACCAGCTTTCTCGTTCGTTTTGCCGCTGTTCGAGGAAGCTGGGATCGAACTGCTGGTCGCAGACGAAAGCCGCGCCCTGTCCGATCTGATGTTGTTTATGGATGAGGCTGAGCAGACTTGCGACATCGTGATTATCGACAGCATCACGCACGTCTGGCGCGACGCTCAAGAGAGTTATCTGCGCCGCATGAACGAGACGCGCAAGCGGTACAACAAGAAGCCGCTGGCCGCTCTTGAATTCCAACATTGGCGGCCAATCAAGGCAGCCTGGGCCGAGTTCACTGACCGCTTTCTGTCGTCCAAGATGCACGTCATCGTCTGCGGCCGTGCCGGTCAGGTCTACGAGTACCAAGACAAAGACGATGGCTCCGGCAAAAAGGAACTGATCTCGACTGGCACGCGGATGGCTACCGAAAAGGAACTCGGTTATGAGCCGTCTCTGTTGATCGAAATGATCGCAGATCGCCGTGACGGACACATCGTCAACATGGCAGTAATCCAGAAGGACCGCGCTGACCGCCTGAACGGCTGCGAAATCGAGCGTCCGAACTACGCCAAGCTGGAAGGACACTTCGCAGCCCTGAACATCGGGGGGCAGCACTTCGACAGCATGGACCAGCGAGACTCGCAGAACATGTTCCCTGACGCCGACGAAAGCGGATGGGATGCCGAGAAGCGCAACCGGGAAATCTGGAGCGAGGAAATCGCGGAACTGTTGAAGAAGTTCTATCCAAGTCAATCCGCAGATGACAAGAAGGCGCGCATGGATTTGCTGGAACAGTTCTTCGATACCCGGTCATGGACCAAGGTCGAGGGCATGAAGGCTGACTTCTTGAAGAAAGCTTTTGAGGACATGCGTGAACACCTGGAAATGAAGTTCGCTGGCGATCCACCTTTAGAAGCTCCGGCAGAAGCGCAGCCAGCTGAGGCCGAATGATGGCTGATGACGCAGAGATCAACGTATTCCGGTGCCTGGACTTCATCCGGGATAACGCCCCGGACTACGCGCAAGCCAAGGCTAACCGCGTGTATCTGGAAGAGTTCCGCAAGAGCAAGAAGTCTCTGCTGATGAAACAAGCAGAGGCGAACGGCCACAACGCTGTCAGCGCCCAGGAGCGCGAAGCATATGCCGATGCCGGCTACATCGAGCACTTGGAAGGGCTGAAGGAAGCAGTGGCTACCGAGGAAGAGCTGCGCTGGATGATGATCGCCGCGCAAGCCAAGATCGAAGTCTGGCGCACCCTGGAATCGTCGCGTCGCACCGAAGCACGAACAGTCTGAACCCCCCGTTGCCGGTTCTTACGTCCCACGTCCGACCGGCTCTTTTACACGAAGTGAGGTTGTCATGGACATCCTACAAAAGCTTGAGTTTGAACCGAGCTACTGGCTGCACAGCGACGAGCGGCAGATGCGCCGCGACGCTGCGGAAGAAATCAGGGCACTTCGCCGGCGCAATGATGAGCTCGAAGCAATGCAGCGAGCAGCGGAGGCCGATGCCAGGAGCGCGGCATGATCGGCGACAGAACGGAGAAGCACAAGAAGGACGTGGTGTTCCACAAGGAGCAATGCCTTGCAGCCCTTCAAGTGATGGATGGCGCTACCGTCGTGCAAGTGGCGGACATGATCGGGAAGAACTACTACTCGGTCAAAAAGTGGATGCGCGACCTTCACAAATCGAGAGAGATCTACGTCCACAAGTTTGTTCGCTCGGAAGGATGTCCTAAGCCAGTCAGGATGTTCCGCGTAGGTAACCGGCCCGACGTTGCGAAGGAAATGACGTGCGGCCGCGTCAAGGACGAACACGAAGACTTGGAACGAGCCTGGCGCAAGCACGAAGCGTGGAAGAAGACTTGGACCCCACATCGAGACCCGGCAGCAGCCTGGTTCTAAGGAGAGAACAACATGACCGACAACTACTGGCCGCAGGACCAACGCGATATTGATGCGCGGGCCGAACTCACCGGCGATGGATTGGCACAAGTAGTAGCTGGCATCTTTCGCGTTGTTATGGGACGCCGCCTTGCGGAAAGCGAGTGGCAAATCGTCCGCCGTGAATGCGCGACGCTGGTCGCATGCATCGCCCGCCCGCCCCGGAAGCGTTGCCCGTCGCATGGATGGCAGAGCACGAGGACGACAGCAAGGACTTCGTTAACTTCTACGAAGACGTTTGCCGTCAGCAGGCCGAAGATTCCGGCGCGCGTCGCGTGATTCCGCTCTACGCCGCCCCGGAAGCGTTGGGCGCTGCGGGGGTTAGCGAAGTCGCCAAGATCGTCGACGTCGATGAATATGGTCCGCAGATTCAATGGTCGCGCCATTGGGTGGAACTGAACGGCCGCACGCTGTATGTGAAGGAGCAATCGTGAGCCAGCAAGACAACGCACGCCAGGCGGGGCTGACGAGCATCCTTGGTCCCGATGAAGACGGACTACCTATTGAGCGGTATTCGCACCGATCCTTTGGCATGGCGCCACATCCTAATGGCACGTATGTAAGGTACGGCGAAGTCGAGCGACGCCTCGCCGCCCAATTTGCGGATGCCAGCAACGCAGCGACGGGGCAGGTGCCGCAGCATGTCATTGACGCCATCACGCGATATGGTGACGCTCGCGCAGACGGCGGCGACAGTGCTGCCGCAATTGGCGAAGCGGTTGGCGCAATCCGCGCCATACTCGCCGCACCAGCGCCGAAGCTGACTCAGCACACCGCCGACGTAGAGCAGATGCTCGACTGCGACGAAGCAGCCCCGGCACCCGCTGCGAAGGCGGCGCAGGGATGGAAGCTGGTCCCCGTTGAGCCTACCGATGAAATGGTTGTGGCCTTCGCGGAAGCATGGTTTTCGAAAGTGCGCCCAATCGACGATTGCATGATGAACGATGCATACGCAGCCATGCTCGACGCCGCCCCGGCACCCGCTGCTCAGGCGGATGAGCGCGAGGCATTTCGGGACTTCATAGCAGATGCCCAATGGTCCAACAGTCACGAGGCCGCAGCTAAGGGATGGCAAGCCGCGCTCGAATTTGCAGCCGATGCGCAGGCTGATGTAGTACCGAGTTTTGATTGCTCGCTGGCTGCTATTGACGCTCACGACCCGCAGAGTTTCATTGATGGCGCTAAGTGGGCGCAAACGCGTCTCACCCGCCAGCAATCCGCCACCCCGGCAGAGCCTGTGCAGACGTTTGAAGATTGGTTTGACAATTTGCCGGAATCGCCGAGAAGTATGTGGCTCGGCATGCAGGCGGCTTACCAAGCTGGTCGACATCAATCCGCCACCCCGGCAGACGCGGCGAGCGAGGCTGACAAGAAAAGAGATCCGGTACTGACTCGGCGTTTGCAGTCAGCAACCTCTGCTGTTGCGCGTCTGATCGATGACACAAATGTCGGCCAGCCAAACCGATATGTATCGGTCGAACTGCTGCGGGAAATGCGCTCAACGTTTGAATTGCTCCAGCGCGAGCGGCAACAGGGGGCTGAGTGATGATGCACAGAATTTCGCACTGGTTCGGCTGGAATACCGGAGAGGTAGAGGTTTTCTGGCGCGGCCAGAAGTTGTACGTTGGCTTTCGCTGCCACGGGTGCGGGAAGCTATCAGGCGTTCACGAGTCATGCATCACGCGCACCGAACCGGAGGGCGCGAACAATGGCTGAGAAGCTGGATTTGGATGCGCTGGAACGGTCGAACCTTGGAAAGACTGTGCGGCCGGAAGATTGGATTGCACTGCTGGCCTATGCTCGCCGGGTTGAGCGCGATGCTAACCGCTGGGCAATTTTCGAGCGAGCTCTATACAACGGTCATCTACCTGGAGCGGCATACGGACGCCGATTCAAGATCATAGAGACTTGCCCAATGTCCGGCGATGAGAAGGAATTCAACGACTTCATCGGAACGATCGATGCCGCCGCCGAGATCGGAAGGAAGAAGGGAGAGGGGGAATGAGCGAGCTTAAGCCGTGCCCGTTTTGCCACGACAGTGCATACCCGCAAAACAGCAATCCGTACAGCAACCGAGGATATTGGGCTGTTATCTGTTCCAACTGCGAAGCGGAGGGGCCAGCAGAAAATAACGAGCTTGACGCTATTGCCGCTTGGAACAGGCGTTCCAATATGGCTGTCACGCTGGCACAAGACTCTTTAACTGCCTCGGAATTGAAGTCAGCCAATTATCTCAATGAGATCAGCGGCCCCGGTTTCATGCACCGTCATCATCTGGCGCCAATCAATGCTCTTGTTCAGCGCATTATCCACGACTGGAACCGCAGAACCGCCACAGGAGAGAGGGATGAACGAGGAATTTGAGAAGTGGGCCGAGTCCGAGCGATACGTGCTTACCAAAGGCGAGCGTGAAAGTGCAGACGGAACGATTACCGAGTATTACATGCACGAGAAGACAGTCGGGGCGTGGGACGGATGGCAAGCCTCGCGCAAGCAGGCGCTGGAAGGTGTGGTGGCAATCATTGACGATGAGTGCTGCGACTACTGTGACGTGCCGAACCGCGTCAAGGCATTGCAGAAAGACTGATGATCGAAGCAGCACAACGCATGATCGCGCTCACGCGCAAGCATTGGAACCTGGAGCAACGAGATGAAAATCAGCCTTGAGAAATGGGCCGAGAAGAACTTCGATCCGGCGCCTGCAGTGAAGACCGTTCGCACGTGGGCGCGGGATGGCAAGATCTATCCCAACCCGGTCAAGGTCGGCCGGGCCTACTATGTCGAGGAAACCGCCATCTTCCAGAATGGCATCGCACGCCCTTCCCTTGCCAGCCGCATCCCACAATAGCCATGGCCGCCAGACCTCGTATCCGCAAGCGCGCACACTTCCCGCCGAACCTCCACGAGCCGCGCCCGGGCTACTTCACTTGGCGCGATCCGCGCGATGGCAAGACGCACGTCATCGGCCGGGTGACTACGGCCGAGGCCATCCACGAGGCGCAGCAAGCGAATCTCGTTGTCGAGCGCGGCGAGGCCAAGAAGTCTCTGGCCGATCGGCTGGAAGCGGTTCAGGACACAGTGGCCGACCTGTTGAAGAAGATGCCCATCGACGGTCTGAGCCCGAACACCCTGAAGGCCAGGCGCGATTACGACCGGATCATCACTGCCGAGATCGGGCACATCCGCAGCGGGAGTCTGACGACCAAGGACGTCGCCGAGATGCTGGAGAAGATCAAGGCGCGCGGCAAGAACCGCTGGGCGCAGGCTATCCGCAGCCGCATGTTTGCGGTATGCACGAAAGGCGTGGCATTGGGATGGATGCCTACCAACCCGGTCGCGGTGACCGAGAAGGTCAAAGTGAAGGTCAAGCGCCAGCGGCTGTCGATGGAGCAGTTCCAGAAGATCCTGGACAAGGCGCCCGAGGTGGCCGCTTGGCTGCCAAACGCCATGCTGCTGGCACTGATAACCGGGCAGGACCGATCGACAATCGCCGGCCTGCAGCGATCAAACGTGGTCGGGGATTACCTGGTGCTGCAGCGGTCCAAGACCGACGTTGTGATCGAGATCCCTCTGGCCCTGCGAATGAATGCCGTCGGACTGTCGCTGGCCGATGTGATAGCACGGTGCAAGACAACCGGCGTAGTCAGCAAGTACCTGATCCACCATATCCGCCCATACACCGGGGCCCCGCGTGGTGCACCCGTCGACCTGGATACCATCTCCAAATCGTTCGCCAAGGCGAGGGTGCTGGCCGGACTCGATGGGGATACCGCCCCCACCTTTCACGAGCTACGGAGCCTGGCGAAGCGGACCTACATGGAACAGGGTGGCGTGGATACTATGGCGCTTCTCGGCCACAAGAGCGAGAAGATGGCCGACCTATACGCCAACAATCGGGGGCTCGCACCTGTCCGGGTAAAGGTCAGCAACGGCTGACGTTTTGGACGGATTTTGAACACCTGTTGAACACCCCACGGTAAATCAAGGGCTGGCGGCCGATAGGGCATGCAGCGACCGCATGCGGGCGATGAAATCGGTGGATAAGCCTGGCACCCCCGCCGTTTCCCGATAGCCGCCGCCCGGCGGCATTGTCATACTGCGCGAACAACCTCGCAGACCGGACCTGCACGATCCGGCAGACAATCAGGAGACAACCTCATGCAACGACGTCGTTTATTCCGCGCCGCGCTGGCCGCTTCGGGCCTGTCGCTGGCGGCATCGTTCGGCACCCCGGCACTGGCTGCCGATGACTTTCCCACCCGTCCGATCCGGCTCATCGTGCCGTACGGCGCCGGCGGCGTGACCGACCAGGTGACACGCGCGCTGGCCGACGCGGCGGGCCGCGAACTCGGTCAATCCATCGTCGTGGAAAACAAGCCCGGCGTCAGCGGCACGCTGGGCGCCACCCAGATGGTGACCACCGAGCCCGACGGCTACACGCTGAGCATGGCGCCCGTGGTGATCTTCCGACTGCCGCACGTGCAGAAGATGCGCTACGACCCGCTCAAGGACCTGACCTACGTATCGATGATCGCGGACTACAACTTTGCGGTGGCCGTGAAGAAGGATGCGAAGTGGCAGACCATGCAGGAACTGATCGCCGACGCCAAGGCGGACAAGAAAGGCATCAGCTACGGCACCACCGGCATCTACGGCAGCCAGCACCTGACAATCTCCGAACTGGCGCGCGTGTCGCAATCAAACTGGACGCACGTGCCCTACAAAGGCGACGCCGAGGCCATCACCGCGTTGCTGAGCGGCTCATCCGATGTGGCGGTCCTGTCGAACACGTTGCTGCCCTACGTGCAGAACGGACAAATGCGTGTGCTCGCCACCCTCTCCGAAAAGCGCGCAGCCGACTTTCCGAACGCCCCGACGCTGAAGGAAATCGGCTACCCGGTGTGGTCGAACTCGCCATTCGGCATCATTGGCCCGGCCAATATGAAACCGGCCGTGGTCAAGCGCCTCGACGACGCCTTCCGCAACGCGCTCAAGGACCCCAAGTTCCTGAACGTGACCCGCCAGTACGGCATGGTGACCAACTACATGGGCCCGGAACAATACGCGGCCTACGCCCAGAGGGCCTTCAAGAGCGAAGGCGAAATCATCTCGCGCCTGGCCGAGGCGATGAAGAATCAATAGGCGTTTTCCGAAGTCGGCCCCGGCGCGTCGCGGGTGATCTGGCGACGCGCCGCCGTGGCATCACATTGGATGTTCCTTGTCTATCGCAACGTCACGAAGTTCCGCTTTAGCTCCTCCAATCTTGCGCTGAATTAGACAACAGCCATTCAGCGGTCTCAGAAGTGGGCAATCCATGTAGCGTGCGTCGCACCAATATGTCACGTGCTCATGGACCATGATCCTCAGCCCACCCTTCCTGCCAACCCTCGACGCCGACTTCATCAAGAACGCCGGCCCGGACTCGCTGATGGATGCGGTCGATCAGTATGAGTTAGGCCACAGCGGCATCTATCCGATCGCGTTCGATGGCCGTTGGCATTGCGGCGCGCATCTCAATCCACGCAAATATGTACCGGTGCATGCCATCGCGGACGGCGAGGTGGTGGCCTATTCCGTTCGCCAGAAGGCCATCTCGTGTCATCGCAAGAACCACGAGGGCACGGAGCATCTGGATTCGAATACCGGATTCGTATTACTCAGGCATACCACTGGGACCGGTGAAGGTCGGGTCATGACCTTCTACTCGCTGTACATGCATTTGCTGGACCTTGATAACACCCGAAATCGGGTCAAGCCGATGCTGAAAGCGCCACCGGAAGTTGGATCAGCCACGGTATTGCCCAAGTGGTTGTCTGCGAAGCTACGAATCCGATCAAGAGTCCATGCTGATCCAGACTCAATCATTCGAGGCTACTGATGCAGCGGGGTATTACTGGGTTGAAAAGCAACGCCTCAAGTATGACAACAAGCGGAAACTTGTGAATTTCGGCAAGCGGAGTATCAATTATTGGGCGGACGAAGGGAGTACTCTCGGTGCACAGAAAAATGTGACGCGCTGCATAAATCCTGGAATGAACCACTTCACTCTTCGACAAGGCTATTTTGATCACGCTTACGTCATCCTCAACGATGCAGTCAGTAACAAGTCGTGATTACGTCAATGATTTGAAATGGATATTCATAAACAAATAATCTCCGTATTGGGTATTTTGTGGGTAATTCAGCCTTGTTTTGTGTATGGCTCAGGTCCCGAGAACTCCGATAAGGTTGCGCGCATCAAACGAAGTGAAATAGAAGAAAGGTGCGGCATCAGCTTGCAAGTGCCTCCTGGCCTCAAGATGCTGGTCGTACCGGACTCCCAACTCTACCCAAAGGCGCGATGTATTCTCGGTGTACGGGAGAAGGGCCGAACGGTAGGCACGGTAAAGCGAGAGACCGGCAGTAGATATTCCGGATTGGTCGACTTCGTTCTCACCGTGAAAGAAATCCCGGTACAGCAACGACTGATGGAATATGGCTTTTCTACCATAGGCGATTCTGACGGGGCCGTGAAATATATCGGACAAACAAAATCTGAGATCGCAACGCAGATGGGATACCTCGGTGAAACGACTGATTCCTGGAGCATAACAAGCCAGGGCGGAGGTACATTGTACGCAGCGGAAGTGTCATCGTTTCGGAGTATTTCCAACCGGTCACCGGTTCGTTATCATCGCATGCATCTTCTTTGGGGAAATGAAAAAGTCTCTGTAGGCGCTATAGTTGTCTGCACCCCGTCAAAGCCGCGCGACTGCAAACTCCAAGATAACATCCGGGAAATGTTCGGTACCATTTCGGACGTGGATTATCAATAGAGCCAATGAGCCTTCTTGGCACGGACTCAAAACCAATTATCACGCCGCACAAGGGCCAAGCCTTTTGACCGCCCCCACCCCTCAAACCCCATCATAAAAAGCATGTCTCACTCGAATGGCAGACCCCATGAACCCTTCGATTGTTCTTTTTGCCGCATATCTTCTTATTGCTTCAAAAGCTTACGGGGAAGTGAGCCGGGAGGGATACTGTTTTCGGGCTTGGGAGGAAGGAGTAAGCAGTTTCGAGATGCGTACATACTATGATAATACGGTCAAATGGAGCGGGGGATTTGTTAAATATGAAAACTCCTCGGCCTTGCGAACCGTGGTGCTCGCCTCATCCGACGAAGAGCTGCATGACAAAGGTCGCCCGATCCAACTTGTCACGACATGGTTAGAAATAAATGGTGATCGCGTTTCTGGAACATATGAAATGTTCAGCCAAGGCGCCATGGTGTATTCGATGGTGTACGTTGAAAAAAGGTCCGGCGCAAAGAAAACCTTTTTATTTGATCCGAGTGCCAGGTCCACGCCAGAGGCGGGTTGCAATTGGAAGTAATCTGTGGTCTTTTTGACCGCCCCGCCCCGGCGGAAAGCGCTTGCATTGACGTCAGATGCTGGCGGCGGGTACGCCAAATTCGTACATGCTGTGGATAATAATAAGGTTTTCGACGTAATAAGCTACGGACGGCTCACTATAGCGAAAAACCGAAGCGACCACGCGTATTCGAATGGTGCGGAATCAGAATGAAAGTGCCGTCCGGTCTTCAGATTCTGGTTGTGGAGCGGCACAACACATACCCTGATGAACGATGTATTCTGGGCGTAATAGAGCGGGGGCGAAAAATAGGTTCGAGTGGCCACCCAGCTGTTGCCGAATATTATAATTTTGTTCACTTTGCTTTGACGGTGACGAACATCCCGGTGGCCCAGCGATTGGCGGAATATCTCTTTTCTACCTCAGACTATTCTGACGGGGCCGTGAAATATATTGGGCAACCAAAATCTGAAATCGCAACGCAGATGGGATACCTCGGTGAAACGACTGATTCCTGGAACGTAACAAGCCAGGGCGGAGGTACCTGTACGCAGCGGAAGTTTCATCGTTTCGGAGTATTTCCAACCGGGCACCGGTTCGTTATCACCGCATGCATCTTCTTTGGGGAAATGAAAAAGTCTCTGTAGGCGCTATAGTCGTCTGCACCCCGTCAAAGCCGCGCGACTGCAAACTCCAAGATAACATCCGGGAAATGTTCGGCACCATTTCGGACGTGGATGATCAATAGAGCCAATGAGCCTTCTTGGCACGGACTCAAAACCATTATCACGCCGCACAAGGGCCAAGCCTATCGGCCCGGCCCCCCACCCCTCAAGCCCCATCATAAAAAGCATTCCGCGGACGATCGATCCGGGGGACGGTGTTGGCGGCGTGCATGGATGCCTTGACCGTCGGCTTTACTACCGGGGCGGGCTGGATGCCTTGTTCGGCTGCGACCTTGGCTTCGGCGGCCTGGATGTCGGCGGGGTAGTCGTCGTCGTTGCGGCCGGGGTGGTAGCCCGCCTTTTCCACGGCGATCAGGTCGGCCAGGACCGAAGCCCGGGTGACCGGCGCCTGGGCGTTCTGGACGCTCTGGGCGAATGACATGGCGGGAGCCGTGACGATGGCGGCGGCGATCAGCAATTTCTTCATTGTGTTCATGATCTGCTCCTTTTCAGCAGGGGTTGCGAACAGGATTCATCATGGACGCCAGCGCCCCCTCGGCTTTTTCAGATCGCACGAAGTTGTCGCGTTGTCACGATCCGGCGTGGGCGCGGTGACATTCAACGCCGCATCGCTTTTTGCCGATGTTGGCAACTGCCCTCCTCAATGTGCGCTCCCGGCCCCTGTTGCGCCAACATGTCCTGGGGGTTGCGCAACGGACACGCCTTGAGCGACAGGCAACCGCAGCCGATGCAGCCGTCGAGCTGGTCGCGCAGCATGGTCAGTGTGCGGATGCGTGCATCGAGGTCCGCGCGCCAGGCGGCCGACAACCGGCGCCAGTCGGCTACCGTCGGCGCCTTGTTGGCGGGCAGATGTGCGAAGGCGTCGGCAATCGTCGCCAGCGGCACGCCCATGCGCTGGGCCACGCGGATGACGGCCAGCCGGCGCAGGATGCCGCGCGGATAGCGGCGCTGGTTGCCGGCGCTGCGCGTACTGGTGATCAATCCCTTCGACTCGTAGAAATGCAGCGCCGATACCGCGATGCCGCTGCGGTCGGCCACTTCGCCGACTGTCAGGGGATCGCGTGCCCGCAGCCGACGTTCCGCACGATGCGGGACGGCGTCAGGGACGATGTCGGGGGCGATGTCGGGGGCGACGGTCTTTGGCATGGTGGTCCCTCTTTTTTAAAGAAAATTCGAAAGCCCTTGCAGGGCGCGATGGTATCGCAACTGCGCTTGACCTCAAGTGCGCTTGAGGTTTGATACTGGCGCGACCTTGACTCAGGACCCTGCCATGCTGCTTGAATCACCCCGCGCGCCGTACCTACAATTCGCCAATCCGCCAGACCTCTACGACCCCCGGCTGAACGGCTATTCCCATGTGGCGATCGTCAACCGGCCCGCCCGGATCATCTTCGCGGCTGGCCAGGGCGGCGAGGACATGTGCGGCGGCTTGCGCGCCGATTTCTCCGCGCAGGTCAATCAGGCGCTGGCCAACCTGCGCGTGGCGCTGCAGGCCGGGGGCGCCGATATCCCCGATGTGGCCAAGATCACCGTGCTGATCGTCGACCATTCCATGGAGCGGCTGGCCATCTTCAGCCGGGCCTGGCAGGCGCTGCTGGGTGACTGGCCCGCGCCCGCATGCACGTTGATCCCGGTGCCGCGGCTGGCGCTGGACGGCATGCTGTTCGAGATCGAGGCGGTAGCGGTGCTGCCGGAGTGAAGCGCGGAACGGCGGTCGGCGGCGTCATACCGTCGTATGACCGACCGGCATGCCCCTTGCAATGCCACAGGTAACCCCGGCCCATGGCGGGTCGGGCTCATCACCACCCGGTCGGCATTGCAAAATCATGGAAATTCCACATCCGCTGACGATAATTTCCCCGCACCTTGAGGACGCGGTCTTCAGTTGCGGCAGCCTGCTTGCCGCCAGCCGGCAGGCGATGGTGATTACGGTGTTTGCCGGCCTCCCACGGCCGGATCTGGCGGCGCCGGCCCATGACAGTGCGGCCGGTTTTGTATCGGCCCGGGACGCCATGGAAGCCCGGCGCCATGAAGATGCGCGCGCTTTGTCCGCGCTGGGTGCGGACCCGGTCTGGCTCGACTTTCTGGAACAGCAGTACGGCCAGCACTACGACGCCGTCAGTATTGCGCTGCGGCTCGGGCGCCTGCTGGCATTGCAACCCGGCGGCACGGTTGTGGCGCCAATGGGGCTCCGGCATGCGGATCATATGCTGGTCAATGCGGCATGCATGCTGGTGCGCGAAGCAGCCTTTGTCGACTTGCCGGAAACCGTCCCGCATGCCGAAGTCGAGCCGCACATGCCCGCGTTCCGCTGGATTTTCTACGAGGAAGCGATTTACCGTCGCATGCCGGGCGCCGTACAAAGCCGGATGGCCGGCTGGTGGCAGGAAGGCTTGCTCGCTTCACCCGTCCACATGCCGATCAGCGTCTTCACGGCGCAGAAGGCGCGCGCCGTGCAGGCCTACGCCAGCCAGCTGGCATTGTTCTCACCCGCCGAACTGGCCGATGTCTGCGCGCCGGAACGCTACTGGTCCCTGGATGCGGCCGACGTGCACCAGTGATGCACGCCGGGCCGCTTGCCACATATCGCTAGGGCCGCTTGGCCGGCGCCGTCTTCGGCGCGGAAGCGGGATAGTCATAGGTCTGCGCTGACGACGCCCCCTCATTGAGCGCGGGCGCACTACCGGGCTTGCGATGCCCGTCCTTGGTCAATCCCCACTCGCGTGCCCCGGGCGCCACATCGGACGCGGCCGTGCCGGGCGCCCGGTTGTCGACCTTCGGTGTCTGAGACGGTGTCTGGGCCCACGCCACACCGCTCAGTGACAGGCAGGCGGCCACGCACAAGGCGCGGCGGGCACGGGTCGGAATCAGGTGTACATGTCGCATGGTGGGGCTCCTGTCATCCATTGGCGAGACTACGAGCGGTTATCGACCGGCGGCGCATCCGGATCGCGGCTGCCCGGGTCCAGCAGATCCTGGCTTCCAATGCCGGCCGGCTGGTCTTCCTGCCGGATGGTAGCCCGCTGCCCCTCGCCCGCGCCGGGGCTTTCCTCGCTGGATGCACGACGGGTGGCCAGCGGGTCGCGCTCCTCCCTGACATCCCGCGCATCCCGCGCATCGGGTGCACCCTCGCGGTTCTGGGTTGCGGCGTTGTTCTCCGGCGATTCGTGAGTGCGACGCCTGTCGCGATTCCGGCGGCGGCGGGTTCCTGCATAGGCGAAAGGCATGGGGCATCTCCTCGTTCGAATGCTTGGTGTATGGATGCTTGCAGGTAAAGCCGCCAGCGCGCGGGGCCATCCCCACACGCTGGCGCAGTGCGTCGGCAGTCAGCTTCCCGACTTGCCCGACGTGGAGCCCGATGTGCTGCCCGACGTCGTGCCGGAGCCGTAGCCAGCGCCGGATGACGTATCGGAGCCAATCCCGGTTCCGAGGCTGCCCGAGCTGCCCGCCGCGCTGGAAGGCGCGGTGCTGCCCTGGCCGCTGGGGCTGCCCATGCCTTGCGACATGCGCGACCCGCCGGTCTGCCCTTCTCTGCCCCCGCTACCTTCCCGGCCCATGGCTGATTCGCGCGTGACCCGAATCTGGTTGTGCACGTCCTTCACGCCGAACACTTCCTCGGCCATGTCCTCGATCCGGTATTTCTGCTGACGGTCCTGTACCGTGCCGCTCAGCGTGACCACGCCGCTGCTGACCGATACCTCGACCTCGCGCACATCCACGCGGCCACTCATCGCCAGGCGTTCGCAAAGGTCTTCGCGGATACGCTCGTCGGAACGCTGGTAGCCCTTGGGGCCGGCGCGTTGCGCCCGGCGTGCCGCCGCGGAGCCACCTGCTCCGCCATAGCCCCGGTTCAGGTCGCTGCGTTCGTTGGCGCCCGTGAAATGTTCGTAGGCCCGTTCGTTCGGATCGTAGCCGCCGGCGCCGGTGCTGCCGCCGAAGCCACGTCCTCCACGGTCGCGCATGGAACCCTGGCCCGACCCGTACCGTTCGCGCTCGGACTGCCAGTCGCCCCCAGCGCGGCGTTGCCAGGGCTGGGCGCCCTGGTCCTGGTCGCCATAGTCGGATACGCCGTAGCCGCCGCGATAGTGGGTGCGCATGTCGGGTTCCGATCCGGTGGGGCCTTCCCAACTGCTGCCCCAGGCGCCCCCGGCGTCACGGCCCGCCGACTGGCGACCCTGCTGACGGCCTTCGCGCCCTTGTTCCCATCCGCCCTGGCGCTGCGCCGATCCACCCCGTGCCGGCTGATCCCAGACGCCGCGGCCCTGCCCCCATTCGTCGCCCTGGCTGCCTTGCTGGCTCGACCATTCGCTGCCGCGCCCGGAGGCGCCCTCCTGGTGCCAGTCGCCCCACCGTTCACGTTCGGCGTGACGCTGCGGGGAATTGCGCTCGTCGCTGTCCCGGCCGGACTGGCCGAATTGCTGGCGCCCGGTCTGCCGGCCTTCACCGTGCTCGCCATAGCGCCCTTCGCCATAGCCTTCCTCAAAGCGCCGGTTCTGCCCTTCATAACCGCCGTAGCCGCTCGACGATATCGGCGTCGAACCTTGCGACGACGTCCCGCCGCTCCAGCGGCGACCGCCGGGCTGCTGACCGCTGCCCTGCCAGTCGCTGCCCGCGCCCTGCTGGCCCGGCTGTGACTGGCTGCGTCCCTGGCCCTGCCAGTCGCTGCCGCCCTGCTGGCGGTGGGTGAGCCAGTCTCCACCGCTGTAGGCCTCCTGCTGGCGCTGCGTGCCGCCCTGCCGGCGGCGGTCGTCGCGTTCGTCCTGATCGCTGCGATCGTCACGGTCCGCGCCATAGGCGCTGTAGCGGTCGTCCGAACCACTACCCCTGTTGTTTCCCTGGTTCATGAGCGTCTCCGGTTCCGGGTCAATACAGTCAATACGGACCCTGCGACGCAAATTCCATACCGCTGACGGGCATGCGCCCCCAGCAGGCCGGGCCAGGGCCCGGCAGGCGCCTGCCCGATGCAGGACGCCGGTTCGATTTACATGGCCATATAAATCCTGCCAACGGGCTCCACATGCTGTAGTCAACGGCCTACACCCGATTCAGTGGCCTCCCCCTGAGCGCACGGGTGGCTGAGTCATATCGTGAAGTCACCGCGACACATTTTCGGGAGACGACCGATGAAACGCCTGCTCACGACCACTGCCCTGGCCATCAGTGCCATTCTCTGCATGCCGGCCATGGCCCAGCCCAAGAATGATCCGCCGCTCTCGCCCACCGCACCGAACCCCAGCGCCCCGCCGGCTCCGGAAGGTCCGACAACGCAACGCGGCAGTTCGGGCAGCGGCGCGATGATGAGCGGCGACTCGACCATGCAGCACGACAAGGACACGCAAGCCAAGAGCGCACACAAGACCAAGAAGAACACTGGCCAGCACGCGAAGAAGCCTCGCGAACAGGACGCCTCGCCGGTAGCCACGCCGACCGCACCTTCGGGTCCGAAGGGCGATTCGCCCGATCCGGTCCAAAAGCCTTAACGGTCAGGTCTCGCCAGCGGGTCTGCCTTTCCACGGGCATGCCCCGTAGACCCGCTTGCGGCGCGCCGCACGTTGTTCCCCAAACCGGAGCAGCGTGCGGCGCGTTTTTTGCGTGTGTCATGCCCGGGTCGATCGGACTATCCCGCCCGTATCGAATCGGGTGAATTCCGATCTGCAAAAGATTAACCACGCCGGCCGTGCAATTCGGCCGCCAGCCAGCGCGCTTCACCTAAAGTTAGAGCATCAACCGGAGACGTACATGGATGCACTGAACACCACGCTGGCGCGGCTTAGCCGTCACGCCATGCAGTGTGCAGAGGCGTTGTCCGCCGTGGCGGCCGCGGCATCGGACCCGCAGATTCGAGCGGTGCTGGCCCACCGTGCCAATATGCAACGCTGCGCGTCGGCCGAACTGGGCGCGCGTGCCGCGGCGGCCGGCGATGGCAAGCACATTAGCGCCGAAGGCCGCGCGCGCGACCCGCAACCTGTCTCGCCGCCCGCCGAGGCTGGCGAGCTGCCCCTGTTGCGACATGCCGCCCAGCAGGCCGGCCGTGCCGCGTCAGCCTATGGCGAACTGCTGCGCGAGCCGCTTCCCGATCCGGAATTGCGCCTGCTGCTGGCGCATTACTATCGGGGAGCCACGGAACTGCAGCGGCTGCTGGAACAACGCGCGATGGAATTCGCCCCGGCGCGATCACCGGGCGCGAGCGCACGCCGCATGGTGCCGCCGGTGCATTAGCAGCCGGTGCATTAGCAGCCGGGGCGTGGGATGCGAGTGCGGTGGCAGCCAAGGCATTCCCGGCCCATCCCGATTCAGGTTGTGCGCGGCGGCAGCCTCAGTGCTGCCTGGCGGCGTGCGGTCAGTTCCCGCTGCGGCTGATAGGGCCGGATCACCAGCGCCACATAGTCCTCGTCGTCGGGATTCACCACCAGATAAACCAGTCCGGACATCACCAGGGCCACTTCCCCCAGATGCCCCGCGATGCGTGCCGCCACGAAGTACTGCAGCAGATTGGGCTCCACCGTCGCGTCGATGGCCCGGGCGGCCGTGCAGATCGTCATCATGCACTGCTCGGCGGCCCGGCATACCACCACCACTTCGTCAATGGCATAGCCGGTATGCGCGGCGCGCACCATGACCGATACACCTTCGCTGGTGTTGGCGCGGTGCCAACCCGGTTTGGCCCGGAAATCGGGCAGCGTCAGCTTGGCGCCCACATCGTGTGCCACCACGTTGAACTGCTGGGCAAAGTCGTGCGGGCTGATGGCCAGCAGCTGTCTTTCGACGGGCGTGGAAGATACGGCCACGGAGGAAGCCACGCTGAGGGTGGCCAGGACGCCGGTCAGGTTCATCGCTATCTCCCTCGCACGATGCTTGCCTTGCTTCAGCAATTGCCGTTCCAGCCTCTTCACGGGCAGTACGGCCGACTGGTTCTGCGGCGGTCCCCTGAAGTCACTATAGGCGCCGGGCCCCTCGCATGCGAATCCTTTGCCGCGGCCGCCTGCAATGCCCCATTGGCATGCAACTTGCCGCATGTCCTGAAACCCGACGATGCAATACGACAACAGGAGTGACAATGAGCAAGACCACCCGACACGGCCGTCCGGACGCCGACAGCAAGAGCCGGAACCTGGAGGCCGCAGACCCGGAAGGCATCCCCAGCACGCTCGACCCCCGCCTGGACAGCGAAGCGACCGAAGACATCGAAAGGGAACTCGGAGACGTATCGCGAGAGCGGCATGAGCCGGACGACGACGAACTGCCTGAGGACGAGATTTTCGACGAAGTACGACGCGCCGCCGAGGAACTGCCGGCCGATACGCCGGTGGATCGCGCCGACCAGACCGACAAGCGGATGGAGAATCCGCCCAGCGGCAGCGACCTGTAGCAACGTGTCCGTTGACCTCAGGGCCATGTAAAAAGCCCCGGCAGTGCCGGGGCTCGCAGGCGGGTGGTCCGGATAAGCGCCGCGAATGTTCCGAATCTGTCGATGACTATTCCGATGCCAGCACACCGTACGGGCGAACGTGGAGCTGGTTGACCACATCCGACACGCCATACGTGTCGTCGACCAGATCTTCGATCTCGTACTTCATGCGCCGGTTGTCCACCGTGCCGGTCAGGGTCACCACACTGCCCGTCACCGCCACCGTCACGTCGCTCACGTCCAGCGTTGGCGCGTGCGTCAGGCGCTCGCAGACTTCTTCGCGGATGCGCTCGTCGGAGCGTGTGTAGTTCTTGGGGCCGGCCGGGCGGCGGCCATAGACCTCGGGGCCGCGGCCATGCACCGCCTGGCCCAGGCGCGGACGCTGGCGGAAATTGCGGCCCGATTCGACGCCGTAGTCCTCGTAGCCCGAGCCACGCTGACTCTCGCGACCCCGTTCGTAGCCCCCTTCATAGCCGCTGCGCGTGCCGCTCCACCGCTCGTCGCGGCCCGGCATCGGCGAGTTCGACGTCCGTGTGCCCGCGTCGTAACCGTCCTCGTAGCCGCTGCTGTAGGCGCTGACGTAGCCTGGGCTATGGGGCGAACTTTCGTCGCGCGACTCATCGTAAGTGGGCCGGCCGGGATAGTAGACGGTGGCGCCGCGTGAACGCCATCCGCCGCTCAGTTGCGCGGTGCGTCCTTGGCGCCAGGCGTCGCGGTTGCGTGGATCTTCGTCCCGCGAGCGTGCATCGCGATCTTCATAGGCGTCGTACGGATTGCGTTCGCCGGCATTGCCATAGCGGCCTGCCGACAGATCGCGGCGTCGCCAGTGGCGATCGTCGCCAGGCACGTTGCCATAGCCCTCCTCGTAGCCTCCGTACTGCTGATCGGGCCTGCGGCGACGGCCGTAGTCGTCTGATCGGTTCATTGCCATGCCTCCGTGAAGCCGGGGCGACGATCGCCCCCGATGCATAAAGGCCGGCAAGTTTCGTACCGGAGCGGCCGACCATGAAAAATGGCGCCGGAGGCACCGGCGCCATGCAGTTTCTACAAGGCCTGCGCGCAGGTCTTGCTGCCTAGGAAGATTTGCGGGCGCCCTGCATTGCGGCGCTATCGGCACTCTGTGGCGTCACGAGCCGCAGCCCGCTGGCGACCGCTGCCGCCGCCGCGAAACCGGCACCCAGGCTCAGTGCCAGGGTCGGCCCGTGCTTGCCGGCGATGCCGAATGACAAGGCCACCAACGCCGCGCCCGTTGCCTGGCCCAGCAGTCGCGCGGTGGCGACCACGCCGCTGGCGCCCCCTGCCCGCTCGCGCGGCGCGCTGGCCATCAGAGCCTTCAGGTTGGGCGACTGGAAGAAGCCGAATCCGGCACCGCAGATCGCCATGCGGATGCCGATATTGAGCACGCTGGCATCGGCCGGCATCATCGCCAGCGACGCCATGCCCACCGCCATGATCGCCAGGCCGATGCCGCCGAGCAGGCCCGGCGGATAGCGGTCGGACAACCTGCCGGCAATCGGCGCCATCACGGCCACCACGGCGGACCAGGGCGTCAGCAGGAAGCCGGTCTCCACCGGATTGCGCCCCAGCACATGCTCGAAGTAGAAGGGCAGCGAGACGAAGGCCAGGCCCTGCGCGGCAAACGAGCAGACGGCGGTGGCCGTCGACAACGCAAACATCGGCCGCTTGAGCAGATCCACCGGCAGCATCGGCGCCGGATGCCCGCGCTCGCGGCGCAGCAGCAGCACGAAGGCCACCACGAAGATGGCTGCGGCAGCCAGCACGTATTCCACCGGCTCGCGCTGCACACCCTCGCCCAGCGCGAAGATCAGCGCGGCGAACGTGATGGCGTTCAGCACGGCCGCCACCGGATCGAAACCGTGCTCGCTGCGCCTGGTCTGCGGCAGCGACGGCCAGGCGATGACCAGCGCCAGCAGCCCGATCGGCAGGTTGACGGCAAACAGCCATGGCCATGGGCCGAACGACAGGATCACCGAGGCCACCGTCGGTCCCACGGCGAACGATACCCCCACGACCAGCGCGTTGAGGCCCACGCCGCGCCCAAGCCGGTGAATCGGAAAGATGGCACTGATCAGCGCCGTGTTGACGCTCATGATGGCCGCGGCGCCCACGCCCTGCAGCAGCCGCGCCGCCGCCAGCGACGGCAGCGACCAGGCCATCGCACACACCACCGAGGACACGATGAATACCACCACGCCACCCAGGTAGATGCGTCGATGTCCCAGCACGCCGCCCAGCGCGGCGAACGGCAGCAGCGTGGCCACCATTGCCAGCTGGTAGGCGTTGATGATCCACACCGACGCGGCCGGCGTGCTGTTCAGGTCGGCGGCGATATTCGGCAACGCCGTATTGGCGATGGCCGTGTCCAGCGTGGCCAGGGACACGGCGATCATGATGGCGGCCATCCCGCGCTTTTCGCGGGCGGTCATCGGGCTGTCTGCGGGGGGAAAGGCAGCGGCGGCGGCCGGGCTTGCCGGGGCTGCTGCGTCGCTTTCGGCGGGCGGGCTTGCGTGGTTCTGCACGATATCGATCCGAGGTGGGGCTGGAACGGATGGGAAGCAGCGGTACAAATGACGCAGCAATCATTGCGCCGTCAAGTATCGCAAGTCGAGACGATACGACAAAACGCGCCCGCGTGCTGGCCGCCGTTTCAGTGCTGAGCGGGCCACTGACGCCATTTTTGGGAAGAACAAAGCAGATTGGCCCGTGTTCGTCGCCGAACACGGGCCAACATCATGCAAATTCCCGGCAACAGAACCAGATCGTAACTGGCGACCCGTCAGTGCGGCCCGTACTTCATCTGCACATCGTCCACGCGCTGCGTACGCATGTTGTAGAGGCAGGTGTAGCGGAAGGCCATGGCCTCTTCGCTGGCATCGGGCTCGAACGTGCCTTCGCCGCTGATCGATGTCTGGTTGGTCGTCTGCTGCGCGATGCGTTCGCGATCCGGCATCATCATCACGCTGCCCGGCTGCGGATAGCGTGTCTTGACCGCGTCGGCCACCCTCTTTTCGCAGGCGTTGCCGGCGGCATCGAGTTGCGCACGGCTGACCCCCGTTTGCGGCGTGGTGATGATGGTCGTCGGCTGCTGCGTCGTGCGCGGCGGGGTTGGCGGCGGCAAGGGCGCACTGGCGCAGCCTGCCAGGACCATCGCCAGGAGAGCTGTCGAAAACGGGGAAAAAGTCGTGAAACGTGGCATCGGGTCTGTCCGGAGTCGGCGAAAAAACCGTCGGAAAACGGGGTGCTGATCTCTTGGACTCTATGCCAGAAATGCTTTCGGAGCAACCTGACGCGTCAAGGTCAGGCGGCGGGCGCCTTGGCTTTGGCCGGTACCGGCGCCGTCATGTAGGACGCCGCCGATGACAGGCGCTCGCGCGTGCGGTCGTCTGCCGCGGGCCCGGCCCGCACCACATGGCGCTTGCCCATCTGCAGCGGCTCGCCATTGGCCGCATCCACCAGTTGAGGCTCGACCACCTTGCCTGTGTCGCGGTCGACAATCTGCACGCTGGCGCCTTCCGGCGCGAAATTGCGGTTGCCCCAGGCCAGCAGCGCCAGCAGCACGGGCCGGAAATCGCGCCCGCAGTCAGTCAGCACGTATTCGTAGCGCGGGGGCCGTTCCGAATACTGGCGCTTTTCGAGCAGGCCCTCCTCGACCAGGCCATTGAGCCGGCGCGTGAGCATGTTTGGCGCGATATCCAGGTTGCGCTGGAATTCGTCGAAGCGTTTCGTGCCATAGAACGCATCGCGCAGAATCAGAATGCTCCACCACTCGCCCACGCGTTCGAGGCTGCGGGCGATCGGGCATTGCATGTTGCGGAAAGTCTTGCGTTGCATGTCGTTCCCGTTTGTCGGTGTATCGGCCCGATGATACCCACCTTTCGGCGCGCATCGGCCAAAGCCCCATCGGAACGGCCGACAACCAGCGCGGCCCCAGCGAAAAAAGGCGCCCCGACCATTGGTCGTGGCGCCGCAATGCCTGCGCGTCGTGGAGTCCGCGCCGGCCCCTCGCTTGCCTTGCATTGACCCGGGAATCGGCTCCGGAATCAGAAAATGTGCCGAACACCCAGCGACACGCCCAGCTGGCCGCTGGCGTCGGGCGTCTTGTAATAGACCTGCGACGTCGAAGGCAGGTACCCCACCGACTGGCCGTTCGGCAGGTACGTGATGTTGTCCCAGTTCAGCGACGCGTTGCGCGCGTAGTTCACCGCAAAGAACACATCGGTCCGCTTGGACAGGCTGTAGTCGGCCAGCGCCAGGTACTGCTGCGGATTCTTGGGGTTGGTCGTCACCCCGCCGATGCGCGCGGACTTGATGTCGTCGTAGTAATAGGCCAGCGACAGGCGCAGTGCAGCGGTGGCGTCCCAGTTCACGCCCACCCAGTACATGTCGTCGCGGTGCGGCAGCAGGGTTGGCGTGCCGGTCGCCGGTGCCACCGAGTTGCCCCAGCGATAGCCCGCCACCATCTTGACCTGCCCCAGCCGGTAGCTGGCACCCAGCATCGCGCGCATATCGCGGCCATAGTCGTTCGATCCGGATGTGCCGGCGGCCTGCGCGGTGTTGAGCGTCTTGACCTCGTCATAGGCCGCCGCGATGCCGAGCGGGCCGTTCAAATAAGACAGGCCCAGGCCATAGGCGGAACCCGTGGCGAACGTGCCCGCGCGCTCACCGAACGACCAGTGCGCAATGGCCGTGAGTGGGCCAAACGTGCCCTGGTACTGCACCACGTTGTTCTCGCGGAAGTTCGGGCCGGCGATACCCACGACCGGCTCGAATTCCGGTGCATACGCCACCGGCGTGAAGCTGCCCATCGTCAGGAACGCCGAGGTGTACTGGCGGCCGAAGGTCACCTTGCCCCACTGGTTCTGCAGGCCCACGAACGCCTGGCGGCCGAACAGCAACCCGCCATTGCCCATCTTGCCGTCATCGGTATTGAACTGGTTTTCCAGCACGAACAGGCTTTTCAGGCCACCGCCAAGCTCTTCGACGCCACGCAGGCCGAAACGCGATTGCGCGATGCCCGACGAATTCATGAACACCGCCGAGCCGCTGCCCGGTGCCAGTACCCCATTGCTGGTGTTCTGCACGTGGTTGACGTACTGGATGCTGGACGTGACGACGCCATAGAGCGTCACGGACGATTGGGCCCAGGCGGCGGGCGCAAGCAGCGCGCCGGCAATGGCGGCGAACAGCGTCTTCTTCATTGTTTTAGGGTTCCGAGTGTGGTGGCTGATGGCGCCAGTGGTCTCCTCCGTCCAGCGCCCGGGTGCGATCGTCGCCAATCGCGTCACGTCAAATTAATCTCTCGTATTAAATTGACATGGACCGCAGGCTAACGGCATACGCACGTTCAGTTAGTTAGGATTTTCCCGGAGAGGTACGAAATTGAAGGAAATACGACGTCAAATGGATGTCGGACATCGGATTTTTCCGTATCCTTGCGAGGCTTTCATTTTGCTAACGACAAGCCTGCCAGCGACGCCACTACGCCATGAAGCTCAAGCAAGCGCGCGCCATGATCGCGGATGAGCACCGCCCACCCGCGCACGCCCCCCGCCGCACGCCAGGTCGCAAGGCCGACGCCACCGATGGCGGCCGGCCGACAGGCATTCCCGAGGCCGAAAGCGCCGAACGGGTCAAAAACGCCGAACGCGCCGAACGCGCCGAACGGGCCGACGTTGCCGCCTCCGCCTCCACCGCCCCTGCCGCCCTTGACGGGCTTACCGATACCGCCCGGCGCATTCTCGAAATCGCCGAGCGCCTGTTTGCCGAACAGGGCGTGGAACAGGTGCCGCTACGCCAGATCGTGGTGGAAAGCGGCCAGCGCAACCGTTCTGCCCTGCACTACCATTTCGGATCGCGCGAGGCCCTGGTCAGCCACCTGCTGAACCGGCGCCTGCATCAGGTCAACGAAATCCGCCACCGGCATCTGGACGAACTGGAAGGCCGCGGCCAGCCGATCGACATCCACGGCGTGGTGGAAGCCACCATCCGTCCGCTGGTCGAGGTGGTGCTGGATACCGACTGGGGCACCAACTACCTGCAGGTGCTGGCCCAGACCACGTTCAGCCCGGCCTTGCTCAACAAGGGTCTGGTCGACAAGACCGCCATGAGCGCGCTGTACCGGGTGCGCGAACACCTCTATGCGCTGCTGCCCGACGTGCCACGCGACGTCATGAAGCTTCGGCTGATCTGGTTCATGGATACGGTGGTGTATTCGCTGGCCCACTGGGTGCGGGAACGCAGCAAGCGGGCCCGCAGCGGGCCGCCCGTGGAGGAGCTGATCGATTTCTGTGCGGCGGCCCTGGCGGGTCCAAGGCCGCCGCCGGGCAGCATGCCCGGGGCAGCCTTGGGGCCGGCGACATCCCCGAAGCCGGCCAGGGCTGCCCGGCCGCGCTGATCAGCCCGTGGCGCGGGCCGCGTCGGGGGCCGTACGGGCCAGCACGGGCACCAGTGCCGCACCTGTATGGCTGGCCTTGATGCGCGACAGCGTTTCAGGATCTGCGGCCCCGACGATGGTACCGCCATGGGCGCCGCCCTCCGGCCCCAGGTCGATGATCCAGTCGGCCTCGGCAATCACGTCCAGGTCGTGCTCGATCACCACCACGCTGTGGCCGCCGTCCGTGAGCCGGTGCAGCACCCGGATCAGCCGCGCCACGTCAGCCATGTGCAGGCCCACGGTCGGCTCGTCGAGCACGTACAGCGTGTGCGGGGCCTTCTGGCCGCGCCGCGTGATGTCATCCCGCACCTTCGACAGTTCCGTCACCAGCTTGATCCGCTGCGCCTCGCCGCCAGACAGCGTCGGCGACGGCTGACCCAGCGTCAGATAGCCCAGGCCGACATCCTTCATCAGCTGGAGCGGATGGCCGATCTGTGTGATGGCCGCGAAGAACTCCACGGCCTCGTCGATCTCCATCGTCAGCACGTCGCCGATGTTCTTGCCGCGCCACGTCACCGCCAGGGTTTCGGGGTTGAAACGCTGGCCGTGGCAAACGTCGCACGGCACCTTCACATCGGGCAGGAAGCTCATGCCGATGGTGCGTACGCCCTGCCCCTCGCAGGCCGGGCAGCGGCCGTCGCTGGTGTTGAACGAGAAACGCGATGCGCTGTAGCCGCGCGCCTTGGCTTCCAGCGTTTCGGCAAACAGCTTGCGGATCGCATCCCAGACGCCGATATAGGTCGCCGGACAGGATCGCGGCGTCTTGCCGATCGGGGTCTGGTCCACTTCCAGCACGCGGTCGATCGATTCCCAGCCGCTGATGGCCTGGCAGCCGTGCCACGCGTGCTCCACGCTGAGCGCCTTCGTGGCCGTGGGCTTGCCGGCCTTTTCGGCCGCGGCACGTGCACGGCGCGTGGCCGGCGACGACATCACCGAGCGACCCACCGCATCCAGCAGGTTGGTCATCAGCACGTCCCGCGCCAGCGTGGATTTGCCCGAACCCGACACGCCCGTGATGGCCACCAGCCGCCCCAACGGAATCCGCGCCGTCACGTCCCGCAGGTTGTGCAGGTGCGCGCCCTCGACGGTCAGCCACTGGGCCGGCTCGGCTTCCTTGCCGGCTCGTGCCGGCTTGACCGGCCTGCGCGGTTGCAGCGGGTGGATCATCGGATGTGCCAGGAACCGGCCGGTCGTGGAATCGGCAGCGGCCGACAGCGCAGCCACGCCGCCCTGCGCCACCAGGTTCCCGCCGCGCTTGCCGGCGCCGGGGCCAATGTCGATGATGTGGTCGGCCCGGCGGATGGTGTCCTCGTCGTGCTCCACCACGACCAGCGTGTTGCCCTTGTCGCCCAGCTTGCGCAGGGCATCGAGCAGGATCTGGTTGTCGCGCGGATGCAGGCCGATGGTCGGCTCGTCCAGCACGTAGCACACGCCCTGCAGGTTGCTGCCAAGCTGTGCCGCCAGGCGGATGCGCTGCGCCTCGCCGCCCGACAGGCTCGGCGCGGCACGGTCCAGGCTCAGGTAGCCAAGCCCCACCTCTTCCAGGAACTGCAGGCGACTGGCGATTTCGGTGACCACATCGCGGGCGATCTCGGCATCGCGCCCTTTCAGGCGCAGGCCATCGACCCAGCCCCGGGTGTCGGACACCGTCCATTGCGCCACGTCGGTAATGGCATTCGCGTCGAACGTGACCGCCCGGGCCACAGGGTTCAGGCGCGTGCCGCCGCAGTCCGGACATGGCGTATCGGCCACGCCTTCGGGTTCCTGCTCCTCCGAAGGCAGGCTCTGCTCGCGGCCACGGTCGTCGCCGCCCAGCACGGTGTCATCGAACGCCGCGCGCTGTTCGCCCGTCAGCGCCAGACCCGTGCCGACACAGGTGCCGCACCAGCCGTGCTTGCTGTTGTACGAGAACATGCGCGGGTCCAGCTCCGGATAGCTGGTGCCGCAGACCGGACAGGCACGCTTGGTCGAAAACACCTTGGTTTCACCAACCTCGCCCGAGCCCTTGCCGTCGTGCATGGCGTCGTGCAGTCCGTCCAGCGGCGCCAGCAAGTGCATCACGCCCTTGCCCAGTTCCAGCGTCTGATCCAGCAAGGCGCGCAGGGCGGCCTCGTTGTCTGGAGAAACGACGATGTCACCGACCGGTAGTTCGATGGTGTGCTCGCGGAAACGGTCCAGGCGCGGCCACGGATCCACCGGCAGGAATTCACCATCCACGCGCAGGTGCGTATTCCCGCGCGCCTTGGCCCATTTGGCCAGGTCGGTATAAACGCCCTTGCGATTCACCACCAGCGGGGCCAGCAGACCCACGTGCTGGCCGCGATAGTCGCGCAGCAACTGGGCCGCGATCGACGCCGGGCTTTGCGATGTCACCGGCGCCCCGTCATGCACGCAATGCTGGATGCCCAGCTTGACGTAGAGCAGGCGCAGGAAGTGCCAGACTTCGGACGTGGTCGCCACGGTACTCTTGCGGCCGCCACGCGACAGTCGCTGCTCGATGGCCACCGTCGGCGGAATGCCATAGACCGCATCCACTTCCGGCCGGCCCGCCGGCTGCACGATAGACCGCGCATAGGCGTTCAGCGATTCCAGATAGCGGCGCTGCCCTTCGTGGAACAGGATGTCGAATGCCAGCGTGGACTTGCCCGAGCCCGACACGCCGGTAATCACGTTGAACTTGCCGTGCGGAATGTCGACGTTGAGCGCCTTCAGGTTGTGCTCGTGCGCGTTGACGATGCGCACCACGCCCTCGCCTTCCACGGCGCGGCGCGCCCGGGCCGCCTGCACCGCGGCCTGCAGCGGCAAACCGTGCCTGGCCTGTTCCTCGCGCTCGGCGGCCAGCGTGCCCGATTCGCCCAGGGCCTTGTCATAGGCCAGCAGCGCATGGCCGGTATGCGAGTCGGCGCAGCCCTTGACCATGTCGGGCGTGCCCACGCAGAGGACCTCGCCCCCGGCATCCCCGCCTTCGGGGCCCAGATCGACGATCCAGTCGGACGCTCGGATCACGTCCAGGTTGTGCTCGATCACGATCAGCGAGTGGCCGCCGTCCAGCAGCTTGCCGAACGCGCGCATCAACTTGGCGATATCGTCGAAGTGCAGCCCGGTGGTCGGTTCGTCGAACATGAACAGCCGCTTGGGCAGCACCACCGCCTTGCGGTTCTTCACCGGCTGCGCGGCGGCTGTTTCGGCCAGGAAGCCGGCCAGCTTCAGGCGCTGCGCCTCGCCGCCCGACAGCGTCGGCACCGGCTGGCCCAGCTTCACGTATTCCAGGCCCACGTCGGCAATCGGCGCCAGCACGCGCAACACGGCCGCATCGCCCTCGAACAACGCCGTCGCCTCGCTGACGGTCAGTTCCAGCACATCGGCCACGCTAAGCGTGCGCGGCGCCTGGCCACGTGCGGCGCGCTCGATTTTCACTTCGAGCACTTCGGCGCGATAGCGCGTGCCGTCGCAGTCCGGGCAGCGCAGGTAGACATCGGAAAGGAACTGCATCTCCACGTGCTCGAAGCCCGAGCCGCCGCAGGTGGGGCAACGGCCGTCGCCCGAGTTGAAGCTGAACGTGCCTGCCGTGTAGCCGCGCTGCAGCGCCAGCGGCGCCTTGGCAAACAGCTTGCGGATCTCGTCGAACGCACCCACGTAGCTGGCCGGGTTGGAACGCGCGGTCTTGCCGATGGGAGACTGGTCGACAAAGACCACGTCATCGACCAGATCGGCACCCACCAGCTCGCGGAATGCCCCCGGCGATTCCGTGGCCTTGCCGAAGTGACGCGCCATGGCCGGATACAGCACATCCTGCAGCAGGGTGGACTTGCCCGAACCCGACACGCCGGTCACGCAGACCAGCCGGTTCAGCGGGATCTCGACGGTCACATCCTTGAGGTTGTGCTCCGTGGCCCCTTCCAGCTTCAGGCGCGGCGTGGTGTCGTCCACGGGCCGCAGGCGCCAGTCGGTGGCATCGGTCACGCGCCGGCGGCCGCCCAGGTAGTCGCCCGTCAGCGTCGGTTCCTTGCGGATGGTGTCCGGCGTGCCGTCGAAGATGATCGACCCGCCGCGCTCGCCGGGGCCGGGCCCCATGTCGATCAGGCGGTCGGCCGCCAGCATCACCGACGGGTCGTGTTCCACCACCACCAGCGTATTGCCGGCATCGCGCAGCCGGTGCATGGCTTCGACGATGCGGTTCAGGTCGCGCGGATGCAGGCCGATGCTGGGCTCGTCCAGCACGAACAGCGTGTTGACCAGCGAGGTGCCCAGCGCGGTGGTGAGGTTGATCCGCTGCACCTCGCCGCCCGACAGCGTGCGGCTCTGGCGATCCAGTGTCAGATAGCCCAGGCCCACGTCGCACAGGTACTTCAGCCGCGTGCGGACTTCGGCCAGCAGCAGCTTCAGCGCATCGTCTAGCAAGGCGCTCGACAGGGTCAGGTCGTCGAAAAAGCGGCGGATGCGCGCAATCGGCATCAGCATCAGGTCGTGGACGGTCAAACCCGGCAGGCTTTCCAGTTGGGCGCGGTTCCAGTCCACGCCCTTCGGCAGGAAGCGGCTGGCCGGCGCCAGCACGGCGTCGGCGTTGTCCTTGCTGCCCAGGCGCCACAGCAGGGCTTCAGTCTTCAGGCGCGCGCCGCAGCAGGTTTCGCACGGCGTGTAGCTGCGGTATTTCGACAGCAGCACGCGGATGTGCATCTTGTAGGCCTTCGACTCCAGGTAGTTGAAGAACCGCATCACGCCGTACCACTGCTTGTTCCACTGGCCATTCCAGTCAGGCGACCCGTGAATCACCCAGTGCTGCTCGGCCTCGCTGAGCTGGTTCCACGCCAGGTCGCGCGGAATGCCGGCCTTGGCCGCATAGCGCATCAGGTCGTCCTGGCATTCCTTCCAGGCCGGCGTCTGCATCGGCTTGATCGCCCCGTCGCGCAGCGACTTGCGCCCGTCCGGGATCACCAGGCCCAGATCCACGCCGATTACCCGGCCAAACCCACGGCAGGTCTCGCAGGCCCCGTAGGCGGAATTGAACGAGAACAGCGCCGACTGCGGGTCTGCATAGCGGATATCGCTCTCGGGGCTGTGCAGTCCCGTGGAGAACTTCCACACCGGACCGTCGCCCTCGTCGGTCACCACATTGACGCTGACCCGGCCGCCGCCCCGCTTCAGCGATGCCTCGATGGCCTCGATCGCGCGCGCCTTTTCGACGTTGCCGATGCGGAAGCGGTCCGCCACCACATCGAGCACCTTGCGATTGCCAGTTGGCGATTCGACGATGCGCTGCCCGTGCACGCGCGTATAGCCGCTGACCGACAGCCATTGCGTCACTTCGTCCTCGGTGGCCGATTCCGGCAGTTCCACCGGAAACGTCACCACCAGCCGGGCATCGGCAAACGGCTGGCCGGCGGCCGTGCGGGCCAGCAGTTCGGCGTAGATCGTCTCGGGCGAGTCGTGTCGCACCGGCAGCGCGGTCTGCTTGTCGAAAAGCTCGGCCGCACGCGCGTACAGCAGTTTCAGGTGGTCGTTGAGCTCGGTCATCGTGCCCACGGTCGACCGCGAGCTGCGCACCGGGTTGGTCTGGTCGATGGCGATGGCGGGCGGCACGCCGTCCACCTTGTCCACCTGCGGCCGGTCCATGCGGTCGAGGAACTGGCGCGCATAGGCACTGAAGGTCTCCACATAGCGGCGTTGGCCTTCGGCGTACAGCGTGTCGAACACCAGGCTCGACTTGCCCGACCCCGACGGCCCCGTCACCACGGTCATTTGCCCGGTGTGCAGGTCGAGATCAACGTTCTTGAGATTGTGCTGACGGGCACCGCGAATGCGGATCGTACCGGAATCTGACAATTTCCTGCCTCGAATCAGTGAGTTGGATGCGGAACTTAATGTTCTTTGGATGGCTTTCACCACGCCACGCGGGCGCGGAAGTGCCCTAACTATACTGTATAAACGTACAGGCTTCCTGACAGCCAGCAGACAATTCTGATTTCGGAAACCGCGTGTCACTGCAACCGGATCTTGCGCGAGAATGCATGCCCACGTTCAAGTCGCCCCCGAATTGAGCAAACATGGTTTGCATAATATTAGCAATACGCTAACATCGGGATGCAGCACGAGATCGAGTTCACCAGAGAGGCTACACAGCAGTTGCTGTCGATGCCACGAAACGTGGCCCGCAACATCCGGGCCAAGGTAGGTCTGCTGGCAGCGGACCCTTATGCGCCGAACCAGAACGTACGCAAGCTGATGGGCCGGGACGCCTTTCGGCTGCGCGTTGGCGACTGGCGGGTTTTGTACCGGATCGAAGCCGGGCAACTGGTGGTCGTCGTGCTGACCGTCAAACCACGTGGGAGTGCATACCAATGACCGCGATACAGTTCATCCAGCGCGAAGGCAACCGGGAATATGCGATCGTTCCGATCGACCTGTGGGAGCGCGTCCAGCACCTGTTTGAAGCCATGGAAGATGTCCGGATCCACGACGCCGCCATGGCCGCCGACGACGGTTTCCGGATTCCTGCTGCCGTGCTCGACGCCCTGCTCGCGGGCGACCACCCGATCAAGGCGTGGCGCGACCATCGCCGGCTGACGCAGGACGCGCTGGCCACCACGGCCGGCGTCAGCAAGCCCTACCTGAGCCAGATCGAAAACCGCAGGCGCGACGGCAGCGTGGATGTGCTGCGCGCCCTGGCCACCGCGCTGGCGGTACCGCTGGACTTGCTGGTGGAAGACCGGCCCGCCTGAGCCTGCCTGGACCGGTTACCCGCGCTGCGGCAGTTTCCAGCCCGGACGGATGAAGTGACAGGTATAGCCGTTCGGAATGCGCTCCAGGTAATCCTGATGCTCGGGTTCGGCCTCCCAGAACGGCCCGGCGGGGGCGATTTCCGTCACGACCTTGCCCGGCCACAAGCCAGACGCGTCAACGTCGGCCGCGGTCTGCTCGGCCACCTTCTTCTGCTCGTCGTCGAGGTAGAAGATCGCGGAACGGTAGCTGGTGCCGATATCGTTGCCCTGGCGGTTCTTCGTCGTGGGGTCGTGGATCTGGAAGAAGAACTCAAGAATCTGGCGATAGCTGATCTGCTTCGGATCGAACACGATCTCGATGCCTTCGGCGTGCGTGCCGTGATTGCGGTAGGTGGCGTTTGGCACGTCGCCCCCGGTGTAGCCAACGCGCGTGGTCAGCACGCCGGGGTAGCGGCGCAGCAGGTCCTGCATGCCCCAGAAGCAGCCACCGGCCAGAATCGCGGTTTCGGTTTGTGTGGTCATCGTGATATTCCATCGCAATACATCGAGCCTCGTAATATACGCATACCCCACGAAACTCGCTGACCACCATGAAGTCTCCACAACGCGCACAGGGTGCCATACAGACCCTGCAGCGCGAGATCGCCGCCTGCACCCATTGCGCCGCCGAGCTGCCGGCCGGGCCGCGCCCCGTGGTGCAGTTCAGCGCCACGTCCCGGATCGTGGTGATCAGCCAGGCGCCCGGTTCGCGCGTGCATGCCAGTGGCGTGCCGTTCGATGATCCGAGCGGCGACCGGCTGCGGTCGTGGATGGGGGTGACCCGAGACGATTTCTACGACGCCTCGCGCATCGCCATCATGCCGATGGGGTTTTGCTACCCCGGCAAGGGCAAGAGCGGCGACCTGCCGCCCCGGCGCGAATGCGCGCCGCTCTGGCACGAACGCGTACTGGCCTGCCTGCCCGACAACCGCCTGACCCTGCTGGTCGGCACCTATGCCCAGGCCGCCTATCTGCCGAAGCAGCCGGCGCGGCCAAAGCGGTCCATGACCGAACTGGTAGCCGATTTCCGAAATTTCGGCCCTAACGTGTTTCCGCTGCCCCACCCGTCTTGGCGCGTGGTGCTCTGGATGCGCCAGCACCCGTGGTTCGAGTCGGCGCTGCTGCCTGCGCTGCAGGTAGCCGTGCGGGCGCGGTTGTCGCGCTGAAGCCTCAGTCCTCGCGCATCCGCAGGGCGGCGAGCGTGAACGGCTTGGCCAGTACCGTGGTGGCCAGTGCCATCAGTAGCAGGCCGGAGAACGCCGGCGTGCTGATCAGGCGGTTTTCCAGCAGGATGGCCAGCACCACCACTTCCATCAGGCCCTTGGTCTGCGCCAGTGCGCCAGCCGCCCAGGCATCGCGCCGGCCCAGACCGGCCCATCGTGCCGGCAGCGCAGTGCCCGCCATCTTGCCGACCACGGCCACCACCGTCGTCAGGGCAAAGACGATCAGCGCGTCGGTCCCGGCCGTATTGAGATCGGTCCGCAGTCCGGTCATGAGGAAGAAGAACGGCATCAGCACCACCACGGTGGTGGGCTCCAGCTGCCTGCCGATATCGGCGGCCAGTTGGCGCGGCAGCACCACGCCTGCGAGGAACCCGCCAAGGATGTAGTGCAGGCCGATCAGCTCCGACGTGCATGCCGACGCAAAAATCAGCACCACCACCGCCGCCAGCCGCGCATCGTGCCCACGCATGGCCGGCAGCCAGCGCGCCAGTAACGGCCGTACCAGCGCGAACATCACGGCCAGATAGATGGCGCCGCCGATCACCAGCTTCAGCGGCTGCGCGGCGGCCTGGCCGGTGCTGGCCAGGATGCATGACAGCACGATCCATATCGCGGCATCGCTGAACGCCGAACAGGCCAGCGCCAGGCGTCCGGCCGTGGAATCGGTCAGCTTCATCTCGCGCAGGATGGCGCCGAGCACCGGCAACGCTGTGACCGCCATCGACACGCCCACGGCAATGGCGAACTGCCAGGGAGTGGCCGCCTCACCCGCCAACGTCGGGCGCCAGGCGCCGAGCACATAACCGGCGCCCACACCCAGCACGAACGGCAGCGCAACGCAGCCCGGCGCGGCCCACAGGGCGATACGGCGCAGGCCCCGGGCCTCCGGGCCGCCAACGTGCAGCCCCGACAGGAACGCAAACAGTACCACCGCCAGCCATTGCAGCCCCGACAGCGCGGTGAGCTTCTGCGCGCCGAACACCACGTGCCAGCTGTCGGGCCAGAGCGCCCCTAGCACCGACGGCCCGAGCACGATGCCGCCAGCGATCTGCATCACGACCAGGGGCACGATGCCGCCCATGCGCAGGCCGCGCCACAACACCAGCGGCACACCCACGACCAGGCAGGCCTGCACGAAGAAAATGGAAGCGGGATTTAGCGCGGACGGATTCATGGGGCGTCTTGGGTATGGCTTGATGCGTGTTGGGCGGCGGCCCGCGGGCGAACCCGCGATGATACGGCAGTGCCGATGACTGCACTCATCCGAGCGGCAGCGCGGTACTGTAGAGCACCTGTTTCAGGGCAAAGCTCGACCGGATGCTGGCGACGCCAGGAATGCGCGTGATCTGGTCGATGATCAGCCGCTCCAATGCCTCCACGTCGGGCACCACCACGCGCAACAGGTAATCGGCATCGCCCGACATCAGGTAGCACTCCATCACCTGCGGCAGCGCGCCGATCTTGCGCTCGAACGTATCGAGTGTTTCGCGTCGCTGTTTGTCCAGCGACACGGAGATGAACACCACCACCTTCAGGCCCAGCCGCCGGGCATCCAGCAGTGTCACGCGACGCGAGATCACGCCAATCTTTTCCAGGCGCTTCACGCGGGCCAGGCACGGCGACGGCGACAGATTGATACGGCTGGCCAATTCCACATTGGTCAGGCTGCCGTCGCGCTGCAATTCCCCCAGGATACGGATGTCAGTGGCGTCCAGATCGATGTCCAGCATGTTCGGCTTCGGTAGTCATGTTTGCCGGCATTCTATGCTGTATCGGCCGTTCATGACGAAGTGATCCGGACAATGCTGCGGTGCAATGAATCGTAGACTTTTGGACATTCGGCGAGTCATTCGGTGACTCGCCGGCCCGCTCCGACACCCCACGATTTCATGTCCGTCATTGCTCCCGCCGGCAGCGCACGTGCTGCCTCCTTCAAGTCATTTCTGCCGTTGATTGGCGCCGTCATCATCTGGGGCGGCAATTGGCCCGTCATGAAATTCGGACTGTCGCACGTCAGCCCGTTATGGTTTGCCGCGCTGCGCTTCGGCTCGGCTGCCCTGATCAGCCTTGTCGTGCTGGGCGCGCTCAAGCGGCTGCGCCTGCCGTCGCGCGAGGAATGGCCGCTGGTGTTCAGTGTCGGCTTGCTGCAGATGGCCGCCTTTACCGCGCTGGCATTGTGGGCGCTGCAATATGTGGCGCCGGGACGCGCCTCGGTGGTGGCCTACGCCACGGCCATCTGGGTCATTCCGCTGTCGTCGCTGGTGCTGGGCGAGCGGCCGTCGCGCTGGCAATGGCTGGCCACCGGCTTCAGCTACGCCGGCATCGGGGTGATCGTCGCCCCAGCGCTGGGCGGCTGGGAACTGCACACGGTCATGGGCCTGACGATGCTGCTCGGTGCGTCGCTGGCCTGGTCGGTCAGCATCATCCACCTGCGGGCCCACCGTCACGTGCGGCTCGGTGCCGACATGATTCCGTGGGAATGCGCGGTGGCGACGGTGCCGCTGGTGCTGCTGGCCCTGTTGCGGGACGGAGCGCCCGACCTGGCCGCCATCGGTGAAATCTGGCCCGCCGTCCTGTACACTGGTCCGCTGGCCACGGCCCTGACGTTTATCGTGGTGCTCAACGTCACGCAGTCGCTGCCGCCTGCGGCCACGTCCATCGCCATGCTGGGCGTGCCGCTGCTGGGGCTGGTGCTGTCCGCCGTGGCCTGGCACGAGCGGATTTCGGCGGATCTGTCGATCGGCCTTGGATTGATCGCGCTGGGCGTGGTAACCACTGCGCTGGCGCCGCGGTTGGGCCGCCTGGCGTCGCGCTGATCGCGCGGATCGCGCTTGTCAGGGCTCAACCGAAAGCTCGCGCTTCAGCGTGCGTAGCACGAACGTGGAATGGCTGTGCCGCAGGCCCGGCAGCTTGTAGAGCTTGTGGCGCAGGAATTCCTCATAGCCCTCCGTTCCTGCCACGGCCACCTTGATCAGGTAGTCGTACTCGCCCGTCAGCAGATGGGCCTCCAGCACTTCTGGCAATTCGGCCAGCGCCTCGCCGAAGCGGTGCAGCATATCGTCGTCGTGACGGTCCAGCGTGACCTCGATCAGCACGGTATCCGGCAGTCCCAGCGCCTTCTGGTTCAGCAGCGCCGCGTAGCCGCCAATCACCCCAGCGTCCTCCAGCGCCTTGACCCGGTTCCAGCAGGGCGTGGCGGACAGCCCCACCCGCTCGGCCAGCTTGGCGTTGGAGATTCGCCCATCGCGGCGCAGCTCGCGCAGGATGCGGCGGTCGATGTCATCAAGTTTGGGAACGTTTGTCACGGCAATCCGAGGGCTGAGGATGATTTACCCGTCAATTTACATCATTAAGGTGAATTATTCTCCTATCGGATGCCGATCGAAGAAATTTCGGAAGCCAATTTTGCGGCATGGCTGGTAAATTTACCGGACTCCTTGCGAATCACATCGCATCCTCCAATGCGCCACCCGGAACCCGCCATGCCCGCCCTTCATCTTGCCCTGCGACTCGACCGCTCCACCCTGAGCGACACCTTCGGCAGTCTGGAATGGGTGCTGGCCAATGCCCGTCGTACGGGCCTGTCGCTTCAGCAGATGTCGTTCGATGCCGGCCGCGCCAACGTCGCGCGGCTCATCTGCCAAGCTGATACGGTGGAATTGCTGGAGCTGTTCGTGCGGCGCGTGGCCCATGGCGTGGACCTGGAAATCGTTGACGCCGAATTCACTGACGAGCGGCCTACGCTGAAGGAGCCCGAGGCCCTGGCGGCCTGATTACGCGGTGCGCGGGGTGTCTTCGAGCAGTTCGATGCCATCCAGTTCAGCCGCACAGGTCTCGCGCACGATCGATACGAAGTCGTCCACATACGGCCGATCGGCCATGGCCGACGGCAGTACCGCGTAGAGTTCGCTCCACAGCCCCCTCGTCCCGATGCGCTTGGCCAGCACGTAGTCGTGGTCGACGTAGTTCTTGACGCCCCAGTTGGGCAGCGCCGCCACGCCGCGCCGGCTCGCCACCAATTGCAGCACCGCCACGGTCAGTTCGGCCGTGCGCCGTTCGAGCTGGATGCCTGCCGGCTCCAGCACTTCGCGGATCAGGTCGATCCGCTGCTCCGGCACCGGGTAGGTAATCAGCGTTTCGCCAGCCAGGTCTGCCGCCTCGATGCGCCGCTTGTTGCGCAGCCGGTGTTCGTTGGCGATCACCGCCAGGATCTCGAAGCGGAACAGCGGGGCCACGGTCAGCCCGCGCCTGGTGGGGGGCTTCGATCCGATCACCATGTCGGCCTTGCCTTGCGCCAGCAGCCCCAGCGGATCGGCGTGGAAGCCGGCCACGAGGTCGATTTCCACCTCCGGCCAGCGGCGCCGGAATTCGTCCATGACGGGCATCAACCAGTCAAAGCAGGTATGGCATTCCAGCACCACGCGCAATTCACCGCGCGTGTCGCTTTTCAGGCGTAGCAGGTCGCGCTCGGCGGCGCTGATGGCCGCAAGCGTTTCGCGCGCCAGCGTCAGCAGCCGCTCGCCGGCCGGCGTAAAACGCAGGCCCTGGCGCGTGCGATCGAACAGCGCCATGCCGTAGTGCGCCTCGATGGCCTTGATCTGATGGGACAGCGCCGACTGGCTCACGTGCACCCGTTCGGCCGCCGTGGCCAGCTTGCCGGAGTCCGCAATCGCCACCAACGACCGGAAATGGCGGACTTCGATCATCGCAGCCCCGTCCAGCCAGCCGAACTTTTGAGTTGAATGAAATTCATACTTTGTTTAAAACATCTCGCTTGATTCATTCTAGCCGCGAAACGACACTGTGCGCCAGATCAGACATCACTGGAGCACGGCATGGCACGTACACACGTTTTGGGATTTCCGCGCATTGGCGCACGACGGGAACTGAAGTTCGCCCAGGAAGCGTTCTGGCGCGGCGAGACATCGGAAGCGGCGCTGCGCGAGGTGGGTGCCACGCTGCGCGGCCGCCACTGGCAGCTGCAGGCCGATGCGGGACTGGCCACGGTGGCAGCGGGCGACTTCGCCTGGTACGACCAGATGCTGGGCCTGACCACCCTGCTGGGCGCCCTGCCCCGGCGATTCGGATTGGATCCGGCCGCGCTGACGCTGGCGCAGTACTACGAACTGGCACGCGGCAATGCAGCCCAACCGGCCATGGAGATGACGAAGTGGTTCGACACGAACTACCACTACATCGTGCCGGAGCTCGACGCCGACAGCACCTTCGACGGCGGTGCCAACTGGTATTTCGACGAAATTGACGAAGCGCTGGCGCTGGGCCTGTCCACGCGTCCGGTGCTGATCGGCCCGGTCACCTACCTGTGGCTGTCCAAGTCGCACGCGGCCGATTTCGACCGGCTGAGTCTGCTGCCGAAGGTGGTGCAGGCCTACCGCCGCATCCTGTCCCAACTGCAGGCGCGCGGCATCGAGTGGGTACAGATCGACGAACCCGCGCTGTGCCTGGACCTGCCGCCGCAATGGCTCGATGCCTATGACCAGGCCTACCCGGCGCTGGCCGATGCCGGCGTGAAGCTGCTGCTGGCCACGTATTTCGACACCGCCGCCGATCATGCCGCCCGCGTCGCCGCCCTGCCGGTACACGGTTTTCATATCGATCTGGTGCGGGCACCCCAGCAATTGGCAGCGTGGCAGGCCGTGCTGCCAAGCAGTGCCGTGCTGTCGGTCGGTGTGATCGACGGCCGCAATATCTGGCGCACCGACCTGCGCAAGGTATTGGCGGCCGTGACGCCGCTGCACGCCCAACTGGGCGACCGCCTCTGGCTGGCTCCCTCCTGCTCGCTGCTGCATGTGCCGGTGTCGCTCGATACCGAAACCCGCCTCGACCCCGAACTGAAAGCATGGCTGGCGTTTGCCACCGAGAAGCTGGAAGAATTGCATACCCTGGCCCAGGCGCTGAACCTTGGCGAGTCGGCGGTGGCCGCGCAGCTTACCGCGTCCGATGCGGCGCAGGCCGCGCGCCGCACATCGCGCCGCGTGGTCAACCAGCAGGTGCAGAAGCGGCTGGCAGCCGTGACCGCCGACATGGCCGATCGCGACAGCCCGTTCGACGTGCGCATCGTCCGCCAGCGCGACGCGCTGAAGCTGCCCGCGCTGCCCACCACGACGATCGGCTCGTTCCCGCAGACGTCCGCGATTCGCCAGACCCGGGCCGCCTACAAGCGCGGCGAGATCGGCGCGCTGGACTACCTGGACCGCATGCGCGCCGAAATCGAACTCGCGGTGCGCAAGCAGGAGGCGCTGGGCCTGGACGTGCTGGTCCATGGCGAAGCCGAGCGCAACGATATGGTCGAGTATTTCGGCGAACAGCTATGCGGCTACGCATTCACCGAGAATGGCTGGGTGCAGAGCTACGGATCGCGCTGCGTGAAGCCGCCGGTGATCTTCGGCGATGTGTACCGTCCCGAGCCCATGACCGTGGATACGGCGCGCTTTGCGCAGTCGCTGACCGACAAGCCGATGAAGGGCATGCTGACCGGCCCGGTGACGATGCTGCAGTGGTCGTTCGTGCGCGACGACCAGCCGCGCGCCGTGACCACCCGCCAGCTGGCGCTGGCCATCCGCGACGAGGTCTGCGACCTGGAGGCCGCCGGCATCCGCGTGATCCAGATCGACGAACCCGCGCTGCGCGAAGGGCTGCCGCTGCGCCGGGACGACTGGGCCGCCTACCTGGACTGGGCCGTCAGCGCCTTCCGCCTGTCGGCCTCGGGCGTGGGCGACGAAACGCAGATCCACACCCATATGTGCTATGCCGAGTTCAACGACATCCTGCCCGCCATCGCCGCCATGGATGCCGACGTGATCACAATCGAGACTTCGCGCTCGGCCATGGAACTGCTGGAAGGGTTTGGCGATTTCGACTATCCGAACGAGATCGGCCCGGGCGTCTACGACATCCACTCGCCGCGCGTGCCTTCCGTCGAAGCCATGACGCGCCTGCTGGAGCGCGCCTGCGAGGTGATCCCCCCGGAACGCCTGTGGGTCAACCCGGACTGCGGCCTGAAGACCCGTGGCTGGAGCGAGACCGAGGCGGCCCTGGCCAATATGGTCAGTGCCACCCGGGCACTGCGCCAGAAGCTGGCAGGCCAGGCGCCGGCCACCTGGAAGCGCGTGGTGCGGCCCGCCGGCACGGCCAGGCCCGCCTCGCATGTGCATGGCGCGGCATGCGGACCGTCGTGCGCAGGGCAGGCCAGTGCGTAAGGTCATACGCTGAACGCCTGAGCTTATGCGCTGGAGCGCACGTTGCGTCGCTGTGTCGCATGGCGGCGCCGCGTGCGGCTCCGTATCCTTTCGGTCGAGCCAAACAAGAAAATTGCGAGGTCGTGTCGGCATCCGGCGCGATCTTCGACCAAGAGGAATGAAACGAGCCACACCCTGGCGCCGCGTCGCGGCGCTTCCTGCAGCCGCACTATCGAGCGCGGCCTTCGCCCAGTCGGCAACCATCACCAGCCCGGATGCCGCCCCTATCCCTATCCTGCCCACCGTTACCGCCACGGCTGCCGCCGTCGGGTCGCTGACCGCGCCCGGCCTGGCACAGCAGCGGCAGTCGCTGTTCCAGTCGGCCGGATCGGTCGGCTTTGTCGACGCGCAGTCGTTCACCAATACCTACGCATACGACCTGCGCGACGTCCTGAAGGATTCGCCCGGCGTGTACGTGCAGGAACGCTACGGCCAGGAACTGCGCCTGTCGATTCGTGGCTCGGGCGTGGCGCGTGGCTACCACACACGCGGCATCGAGATACTGCAGGACGGGGTACCGACGAACTTTGCCGACGGCAGTGGTGATTTCTACCAGATCGATCCGCTGGCGCTGTCGGCCGCCGAGGTCTACAAGGGCGGCAACGGCCTGGCGTATGGCAGCACGACGCTGGGCGGCGCGGTCAATTTCACCACGCCGACGGCGCTGACTGCCGAAGCCCGGAACATGGTGCGCGTGGACGGCGGCAGCTTCGGCACGATACGCGGCAGCGGCCAGGTATCGCGCCAGATCGGCCCGTGGGACTTCCTGGCGAATGCCACGGTCAGCCATTCCGAAGGCTGGCGCGACCACGAGCGCGGGCAGTACGAGCAGATCAACGCCAACGTCGGCTATCGCTTCAGCCCGTCGGTGGAAACGCGGTTCTACTTCGGGGCCTATATCGTCGACCAGTTGCTGCCCGGCGCGCTGACGCTGAATCAGGCGCTGACCACGCCGCGCATGGCGTCGGCCAGTGCGCTGGCGGGCGACCAGGCGCGCAATACCCGCACCGAGCGGGTGGCCAACGTCACGAGCATCAAGCTCGATAACGGCCAGATCGACCTGACCACCTGGGGCATTCACAAGAGCCTGTACCACCCGATCTTCCAGGTCGTGGATCAGGACAGCTGGACCTACGGCTTCGCGCCGCGCTACACGGGCAACTTCACGCTGGGTGGCCTGCGCAACCAGCTGATCGCCGGGGCGCGCTTCTTCGGCGGCAACAACGACGCGCGGCAGTACGTCAACGTCAACGGCAATCGCGGCGCCCAGACGCTGAACGCGAAGCAGGACGCGTACAACTACGAGGCCTACCTGGAAGACCGCCTGTACGTGCTGCCCACCGTGGCGCTGATGGCGGGCGCCAAAGCCTACCGCAACCGGCGCGAATACACGGACTACGGCGGCCTGCCAACCAACCCCACCGCCAAGTCCGACGGCGCGACTTTCAGCGGCGTCAATCCGAAATTTGGCGTGCTGTGGGAACCGAAGCCCGACATCCAGGCGTTCATCGACATCACGCGCAGCGCCGACGTCCCGGACTTTACCGACCTGAGCCAGACCATCGGCGCCACGCAGCAGTTCGTGCCGCTGGCGGCCCAGCACGGCTGGACGCTGGAACTCGGCACGCGCGGCAAGTGGGACCGCTTTGCGTGGGATGTCACCGCGTACCGCTCGCTCCTGCGCGACCAGCTGCTGCAGTACACGGTGAGCGCCGATATTCCGGCATCGACCTTCAACGCCAACAAGACGGTGCTGCAGGGCGTGGAACTGGGCGCCAGCGCCGAGGTGTTGCGCGATATCGTCGGCAAGGGCGACAAGTTCACCGTATCGCAGATCTGGAACTACAGCGATTTCCGCTTCGACAACGATCCGGTCTACGGCAACAACCGCATCGCCGGGGTGCCGAAGCACGTGCTGCGCACCACGTTGGCCTACAGCCGCAACAGCCGCCTGCGCGTGGCGGGCACGATCGACTGGGTGCCGACAGGTGCCTACGTGGACTACGCCAATACGCTCAAGGTGCCGTCGTATGTGCTGTTCGGCATCGAGGCCAGCTACGAGTTCGAGCGCGGCGTGACGCTGTTCCTCGACGCCCGAAACCTGGCCGACAAGCGTTACATCAGCGATTTCAGTACCGTCACCGACGCGCGCACGGCCAACACCGCCGTGTTCTATCCGGGCGTGGGCCGCGCGTTCTACGCCGGGGTGAAATACAGGTTCTAGGCGGACGCCTCCGGCAGGTGCCCGGAAACGAAAAAACCCTTCCGGACCGGAAGGGTTTTTGCATTCTGGCGCCGCGGGCGCCGCGCTCAGTTCACGCGTTGCACGGCCGGCGGCATCCACTTGCCGTCGAGCACGACCTGCTCGGGCCAGTACGCACGCAGCATCAGGCTGAACGCATCGGGCGGTGCCGGCAGCCAGTTCGTCACCTGGTCGGACGCGGGCCGTTCGTACTGGATATAGATATCCAGCGAGCCGTCGCGGTTGTAGCGCAGCCGGTCGCGGCTGCCAATGGTGTAACGCTGCAGCGGATTGCTGGCGAAGGCCTGCTTGTTGTTGTAGGCGCTCAGCGACCAGAACGCCTTGGCCGGCGGGAGCTGGCCCTTGTCGAAATGCAGGACGTAGCGGCTGCCGCCATCGAACGGACGACCCGACGCGTCGGCGCGGGCAACCGGGTAGACCGCATCCTCGGCAAGGTTGGCGCCCAGCCCATACATCGCAACCACGGCACGGCGGTCGAAATCGGCGCCGTACGCGCCGGTGTCGCGCTGCAGTCGCCAGCCCGTGCTGCCCGCAGCGCTCTTGCGGCCGTTGGCGACGATGGTGGCCAGCGCGGCGGTGGCGCCCTCCTGCACGGCGCGCGCCGTGGACGGTTCCAGCACCGTGGTCTTGAACGGCTCACCGGCCTTGACGCCCATGCGCTGCATCTTTTCGAGCATCGACACATCATCGGGCCCGGGCGGATTTTCCGGCAGCAGCGCGGCCATACGGCTGAAGAACGCCTGCGCATCCATCGCTGCCACCTGCTCGGCGGGCGGCGTTTCGGTATCGATCATCCCTGCGCGTGGCGTGGCCGGCGGCGTGGTGCGGATGCCCTTGCGCCAGGCTGACAGCGGCACCAGGCGGAACTGGTCCTGCAGGCGGTGGACGTTGGCGTAGTCCGCCTTGCTGTTGGTCTGGATCCGGCCGATCAGCCAGACCATGCTGGTCGGCGCACGGATTTCCGTCACGCCCTTGGGCAGCGTCCCTTCCCAATCGGGGCCGACAATCGCAAATGCGCCGCGCCGCGTGCCCGTGGTGCGCTTGCCCGGCGACGCGAACACATTGGTCCAGGCATCGAGCATCTGCATGACGTAGTAGCGGCCCGCCGTATCGGGCACGGACAGGACGACCGGCTCCCTGGACACGTCCACCCAGGCGGTCGAGTACAGCGTGTCCGCGTTCGGGCTCACCACCGTGGTGTAGGTGGCGTCGGGGAACGCGCGGCTATGGTTGAACGTGTTGACCGGGGTCTTGGCCGTCATCACCTCGCGCGTGACATCCATCAGCACGAGCGGATAGCCATAAGTAAATACCTCGGCGGACAGTGCCTTCATCGCCTGATCCGACGGCGGCTGTTCCGCGGCGGGAATGTCCGGCGCGGATGGCGGCGCGGATGCGCAGGCGGAAAGGAAGGCGGCAAGCGCGACCACGCTTGCCAGTTGGCGTATCGATCGGTTCATGACCCCGTTTCCCAGTATGGTGGCGGCCTTCCGGGGGAATGTGCACGACGGGTCCGGGGGGGACGCGTGTAGCTCCGGAGGCGCATCTATTCCGAACGAATGATGTGCCCGCGACTCGGCCACTGTCAATGATTCCGGAGTCCGCCTCCGGGCGATACCGAACACTGATAGGAACGCGTGCGGGGTGCGGTGTAATTTGTGAGCAAGACATCACGCGACTGCCCTGGCGGTCAGGCCGGGACGGGGTGATGTGCGGCGAGCGGCCTGGGTGATACGGATACGATGGCGGTACCCGTGACGGCGGCCATCGATGATGGCGGCCTGATGATCGGAGCTGAAATGATTTGGGACGTAAATCCCGGCCCCAAATGACGAAGGGCCTCCATTGCTGGAGGCCCTTCCAATAGGTGGCGCGGCTGGCAGGATTCGAACCCACGACCCCTTGGTTCGTAGCCAAGTACTCTATCCAACTGAGCTACAGCCGCACGCGAGGGACGCATTGTATCGCAATTCACCTTCCGTGCAAGCCCCTTGTGAAAATTATTTCACTGCCTGCGCAGGACGCTGCCGTATTTGTTTACCAGCGATATCTGGCACCCACCGTGCCGCCCGCGTTGCGTCCGGCGCGCGCCTTCATCCAGAGCCGCAGGCCCGTGGTCGAACTGCTGTGTGCGCCGATGTTGAACGAGAACAGGCCGCGCAGCAGATCGGTATCGATACGTGTGCCATTGATGTTGATGGTTTTCGCGCGGTTGTCCTGCCACCAGTCGGCCTCGACGAACGGATAGACCCCGTTGAGCCGCGTCGGCTTGGAGCCGTAGAGTCGCACTGCCAGCCCCGTGGCGCTGACCTCGCCGGGCGGCGCATCCCAGTTACTGGGGACGGGCGCCATGCCTGGCCGATAGGCCATTTCCACCCGCGATTGCAGCGTCAGGCCCGCGCCGCTGCGCGACAACGGCGCGTCGAGCGCCACGGCCATGCTGCGCGCACGGCTGTCGATAAGGCCGGTGGCAGTCGTCGCATCTTCAACATGGACGAGCGGTGTCCGGGGCGTACTGTTGAATCGCTCCACGACGCGATCGATGCTTGCCAGATTGATGGCGATGGGTTCGGCCTCGGGCGCGGATTCCGGCGACGTCCGCGATGCATGGACGGGAATCGGCAGGTCGGGGTCGTCGTTGCCGATCACCATGCGCGGCGGCACGACCGATAGTGCTGTGTCTTCCGGCACGGCTGGCGGGGCGGCCCGGTCGGGCGGCGGCGTATCCGGGGCGCGCGCGTCCTGGACGAACTGCAGTGCATCACGCCCTGACATGCCGTCCAGGGACTCCTCGGCATGAACCACGGCGCAGGCCAGCAGCGCAAGTACGAAACACAGGGGGAGACCGGGGTGCCCCGCATGCAGGCGGGCGACATGCGCCCTGCCAGACAACCGTCCGGCACGCTCCTCTCTCCCGCACATCAGCTGTACGGACATGGCAACCACCTCGTCGGGCGTTGTGTGGACCATGCCCGATCAGCTTGAGCATAGGTCAAAGGCCGCGCGATGGTTAGAGACGAATGTGGGGTGTGCCGCCCGCTAAAAGACGGAGAGCGCGGATGAGAGAGACGATGTCGGACGAGCGGCCGAGTCGCCAAATTCGGGAGAGACTGCCGAGATGAAAAAGCCCTGCCCGGTGAGCGGGGCGTTCAAATATTGGGGCCCAGAAGAGGACTCGGTCACCCGGGCGCGACCCCGGATTGCGCCGGCAGGCGCAAGCTTTTCGCGTCCCTGCGGGCAGTCCGCAGGGACTGCCCTTTCTGGGCCTGCAAATGAAAAAGCCCTGCTCGGTGAGCAGGGCTTTCAAAATTGGTGCCCAGAAGAGGACTCGGTCACCATGCGCGACCCCGGATTGCGCCGGCAGGCGCAATCTTTTCGAGTCCCCACGGGCAGTCCGCAGGGACTGCCCTTTCTGGGCGCACAAATGAAAAAGCCCTGCTCGTTGAGCAGGGCTTTCAAAATTGGTGCCCAGAAGAGGACTCGAACCTCCACAGTGTTGCCACCGCTAGGACCTGAACCTAGTGCGTCTACCAATTCCGCCATCTGGGCTTCGTTTCACTGCATTGCTGCGGCGATGCGAAGAACGTGATTATGCTGAGCGGCACCCCTCCTGTCAACACCCCTCTCACAGAAACTTCAAAAAACTCAGTCGCGATGTAGCCCGAAGTCGACTTCGGCCGGCCGGCCGGGCAGCGACAGCGTGGCGGTGGCCGGCGCGGTGCGCGATACGATCTTGCCCGCCCGCATCACCAGCAGCCGCGTGGCCCGCAACCGGATGGCCTCGACCGGATCGCGCGCCTGCAGCAGCACCAGGTCGGCGCGGCAGCCGGGGGCCACGCCGTAGCCGTCCAGCCCCAGGATGCCCGCCGGCGTCTCGGTGACGGCCCGGAAGCAGGCGCGCATCGCGTCCTGCCCCGTCATCTGGGCCACGTGCAGCCCCATGTGCGCCACCTCCAGCATGTCGCCGGAGCCCAGGCTGTACCAGGGATCCATCACGCAATCGTGCCCGAACGCCACGGGGATGCCGGCGGCCAGCAGCTCGGGCACGCGGGTCATGCCGCGACGCTTCGGATAGGTGTCGTGGCGGCCCTGCAGCGTGATGTTGATCAGCGGATTGGCGATGGCGGCCACGCCCGCCTCGCGCATCAGTGGCAGCAGCTTCGACACGTAGTAGTTGTCCATCGAGTGCATCGACGTCAGGTGCGAGCCCGTGACCCGTCCCTGCAGCCCGAGCCGCACCGACTCGCTGGCCAGCGTCTCGATATGGCGCGACATGGGGTCGTCGCTCTCGTCGCAGTGCATGTCCACGCGCAGGCCACGCTGGGCAGCCTCTTCGCACAGCAGCTTTACCGACGCGGCGCCGTCGGCCATGGTCCGCTCGAAATGCGGAATGCCGCCAACCACGTCCACGCCCATGTCCAGCGCGCGCCGCAGGTTGTCGAGCGCACCGGGGGCGCGCAGCACGCCGTCCTGCGGAAACGCCACCAGCTGCAGGTCGAGGTACGGCTTCACGCGCTCGCGCACGTGCAGCAGCGCCTCGGTAGCCAGCAGGCGCGGATCGCAGACGTCCACATGTGACCGGATCGCCAGCAGTCCCTTGGCCACGGCCCAGTCGCAATAGGCCAGCGCGCGTTCGACAATGGCGTCCTGCGTCAGCAGCGGCTTGAGTTCCCCCCACAGCGCGATGCCTTCCAGCAGCGTGCCGGACTGGTTCACGCGCGGCAGGCCGTACGACAGCGTGGAATCCATATGGAAATGCGCATCGACGAACGGCGGCGAGACCAGCCGGCCCGCCGCATCGATCTCGTCGCCGGCCGTGGCCGCCAGCCGGGACTCGACAGCCGTGATCCGGCCGGCGGAAATGCCGATATCGACGTCGGTACGGCCATCGGGCAGATTGCAGTGACGCAGGATGGTATCGAACATGGGATTCTTTTTTCCGGATAGTTCAGCGTTCGCCCTTGCGGTACGGCTTCATCAGCGCCTGCGGATAGGCCGCGCGACGCGCCACCAGCACCAGCGCAAGGATCGACAGAATATATGGCAGCATCAGGTAGACCTGGTACGGCAGCGCCGGCAGGCCGGGGAGGCTGGCTCCGCCCTGCTGCAGCCGCAGCTGCAGTGCATCGAAGGCCGCGAACAGCAGCGCGCCCAGCAGTGCCCGCCCCGGCCGCCACGACGCGAATACCACCAGCGCCACGCAGATCCAGCCACGGCCATTGATCATGTTGAAGAAGAAGGCGTTGAACGCCGACAGCGTCAGAAATGCACCGCCCACGGCCATCAGCGCCGAACCCGCCATGATCGCGCCGATCCGCACCGCCCCAACGCGGATGCCCTGCCCCTCGGCGGCGGCGGGATTCTCGCCGACCATGCGCAGCGCCAGACCCAGCGGCGTGCGATAGAGCAGCCAGGCCAGCAGCGGCGCCATCAGTAACGCCAGCAGCGTCAGTGCCGTTTCGGCCGCCATCACCGTGCCGACCAGCGGCACGCCGGCCCACCACGACATCGGCGCGAACGGCGTGATCGTCGGCGGTGTGGAGACCTGGGCAAAGCCCAACCGGTAGGCGTAGTACGACACGCTGGTGGCCAGCATGGTCACGCCCAGCCCCGCCACGTGCTGCGACAACGCCAGCGATACGGTCAGCCAGCCGTGCAGCAGGCCGAACAGCAGCCCAACCCCGGCCGCCGCCGCCACGCCGCCCCACAGCGGCGCGCCGTGGTATACGGCCAGCCAGCCGGAAAAAGCCCCCGCCACCATGATCCCTTCGATGCCCAGGTTCAGCACGCCAGCACGTTCGCACAGCAGCACGCCCAGCGTGCCGAAGATCAGCGGCGTGGCCACGCGCAGCACGGCAATCCAGAATGGCGCGCCGGCAACGATATCGAACAGTTCCATCAGGCCACCTTCCCGATCCGGTCGAAACGCACGCGATAGCGTGCAAGCATGGTCGCCACCAGCATGGACAGCAGCGCCACCGCCACGATGACATCGGCAATCGTGTTGGGCACGCCCACGGCCCGGCTCATGCCGTCCGCACCCACAAGGATGCCCGCCACGAAGGTGGCCGATGCCACCACGCCCACCGGATGCAGGCCCGCCAGCATGGCAATCACCACGCCCGTATAGCCGTACCCGGGCGACATGTCCAGCGTGAGGTAGCCTGTGCGCCCCGCGACCTCCACCACGCCGGCCAGGCCCGCCAGCGCGCCGGAGAGGGCCGCCGCCAGCAGCGTCACGCGCGTCACCGACATGCCGGCGAATGCCGCCGCACGGGCGTTGGCACCCACGGCGCGCATCTGCAGCCCAAAGACCGTGAACCGGTTGACCGCCCACACCAGCAGGGCCAGGCCCACGGCGGCCAGCAGGCCGCTGTGCACGCGCGACCGCTCCATCAGCCGCCCCAGTTCCAGTTCCGGCAACAGGGCCACCGATTGCGGCCAGCCCATCGCCAGCGGGTCCTTCATGGGCCCGTCGAGCATCAGCGAGACACCCAGCAGCACGATGAAATTGAGCAGCAGCGTAGTGACCACCTCGTCCACGCCCAGCCTGAGCTTGAGCAGCGCCGGCAGCAGCAGCAACAAGGCGCCGGCCAGCATGCCGGCCGCCACCATCAGGCCGAACAGCACGCCATTGGGCAGCGCGCCAACCCACGGCGCCGCGGCACCGTCTACCTGGCCACCGATGGCAACCGCCGCCAGCGCGCCCAGGTAGAGCTGGCCTTCCGCGCCGATATTGAACAGCCGGGTGCGGAACGCCACGGCGACCGCGAGCCCGGTCAGGATCAGGGGCGTCGCGCGCGTGAGCGTCTCGGACCACGCAAACCGCGAACCAAAGCCGCCTTCCAGGAGCAGCAGGTAGGCCTTGCCGACCGGGGCGCCTGCCAGCGACACCAGCAGCGCGCAGATCAGCAGCGTGACCATGATCGCGCCGATTGGCGCCATCACCAGGGCGGTACGCGACACGGCGGTTCGGGCTTCAAGCCGCATGCGCCACCTCCACCTGCGCGTGTGCGCCATCGGCACCGGCCATGGCCAGCCCCAGCGTGCCAAGCGTCCACGCCGGCGTGGCGCGGGCCGCGCTCAGCCGGCCGGCATGGATGACGGCGATGCGGTCGGACAGCGCCATCAGTTCATCGAGATCTTCCGAAATCAGCAGCACGGCCGCGCCGCGCGCCGCGGCATCGAGCAACTGGCCGCGCACGTACGCCACTGCGCCGATGTCGAGGCCCCAGGTTGGCTGGCTGGCCACCACCAGTGCCGGCGCCTGCGCGCCGCGCACCGAGAACGCCCGGCCCAGGATCAGCTTCTGCATGTTGCCGCCCGAGAGGGTGCGCGTCGGCACATCGATGCCACCGCCGCGCACATCGAACCGGCTCGCCAGTTCGCCAGCAAAGCGCCGCGACGCCGCGCCACGGATTACCCCGCCCCGCACGAATGCGCGATTGCCAAGCTGCTCGATGATGACGTTCTCCCACACGGCCAGGTCGCCCACCGCGCCTTCGGCATGCCGGTCCTCCGGAATGCGCGCCACCCCGGCCCCGATCCACCGCCTGGGCGATGCCGGCAGCGCCGCGCCACACACGCGGACGCTGCCCGACGATGCCGCCACCACGCCGCTCATCAACTCGGCCAGCGCCACCTGTCCATTGCCGGAAACTCCGGCGATGCCGACGATTTCCCCGGCATGCAGTTCGAGTGTCACATCCCGCAGGCCTTGCCGGCCGGCCACGGGCGCGACGCTGACGCGATCGAGCGCAGCGACGATCTCGCCCCCGGCCATGCCGGCCTCGCGCGTGGGCATCTCCACGCGGCGACCCACCATCAGTTCGGCCAGTTCCGCCTTGCCGGTGGTGTCCGCGCGGCGCTCCGCCACTAGCCGGCCGCCGCGCAGCACCGCCACGCGGTGCGAGACGCGCAACACCTCGTCGAGCTTATGACTGATGAAGATCACCGACAGCCCTTCGGCGATCAGCTGCCCGAGCGTGGCGAACAGGCTGTCGGCCTCCTGCGGGGTCAGCACGGCCGTTGGCTCGTCGAGGATCAGCACCCGCGCGCCGCGATAGAGCGCCTTGATGATCTCCACGCGCTGGCGCTCGCCGACGGACAGCGACCCGACACGCGCCTGCGGCTGCACCGCCAGCCCGAAACGCCGCGCCAGATCGTCGATACGCGCCCGCGCGGCGCCCCGTTGCTGGCGCCAGCGCCAGAGCGGCTCCGTGCCGATCAGGATGTTGTCGAGCACCGACAGGTTGTCTGCCAGCGTGAAATGCTGGTGGACCATGCCCACCCCTGCGGCCAGCGCCGCGCGCGGATTGCCGGGTGGCAGCGCCACGCCGTCCACCTCCACGGTGCCCGCGTCGGCAATGTAGTGGCCGAACAGGATATTGACCAGCGTGCTCTTGCCGGCGCCGTTTTCGCCGAGCAGGGCCAGCACTTCGCCACGATGGAGGTCCAGCGAGATATCGTCGTTGGCCAGCAGCGGGCCAAACCGTTTGGTGATGTGCGAGAGCCGGAGCACCGGCGAATCCTGGGGCATCGCGTTTCGGAAATCAGACAGAAGGAAATGAAGCGGCCCCGTCCAGCGGGACGGGGCCCTCTGCGCCCTGCGGCAGCGGCGTTACGGGGTCGATTTCGGCTCGGTCTCCACGACCTTGACCGCGAACTTCCCGTCGAGGATCGCCTTCTCCTTCGCCTTGACCTTCACCATCACATCGGCCGGCACCTTGCCCTCGAAGGTGCCCACCGGCGCAAGTTCCGCGCCCTTGAACTTCATCAGTGAATACTGGCCGTAGTCCTCGTTCCTGAACTGGCCGGACTTGACCTTGGCCAGCGCGGCCGCGATGGTCGGCTCCATGTTCCAGAGCGCCGATGCCACCACCGTGGCCGGGTACTGCGGCTGGGTGTTGATCACGTTGCCGATAGCCAGCTTGCCGCGCTCCTTGGCGGCGTCCGACACGCCGAAACGCTCGGCATAGAGCACGTCGGCGCCTTTGTCGATCATCGCGAACGCGGCTTCCTTGGCCTTGGGCGGATCGAACCACGAGCCGATGAAGCTGACCGTGAACTTCACCTTCGGGTTCACCTCGCGGGCGCCCTCCATGAAGGCGTGCATCAGCCGGTTGACTTCGGGGATCGCGTAGCCGCCCACCATGCCGATGTGGTTGGTCTTTGTCATGCCGCCCGCAATCATCCCGGTCAGGTACGACGGTTCCTGGATGTAGTTGTCGAACACCGAGAAGTTCGGCGCCTGCGGCTTGCCCGACGAGCCCATCAGGAAGGCCGTCTTCGGATAATCCTTGGCCACCTTGCGGGCCGCGCCTTCCACGGCGAACGACTCGCCGACGATCAGGCCGCTACCCTGCTCGGCATACTGGCGCATCACGCGCTCGTAGTCGGCGTTCGACACGCTCTCCGAGAACACGTAGTCGATCTCGCCGCGCGACTTGGCCTCGTTGAGCGCCTTGTGGATGCGCGACACCCACTGCTGCTCCACGGGCACCGTGTACACCGCTGCCACCTTGATCTTCGACTGGGCCTGCGCGCCAGCCGGCAGGCCCATGGCGGCCAGCGCCGTGGCCGCCGCTGCGGCTTTCAGCCAGGTGCGACGATCGTTTCCCTTGTGCATGACTTCACTCCCCTTTTTTTGCGTTGTGTGCGCCGATGGCGCGTGGTTGATGGTTGTGATGGGACCGAATGCACCCGGCTCAGGCGCGCTCCGGGTCGGAATCGGGTGCCTGCAGCCCGCAGCCCCGCAGCAGCAACGCCACCAGATGCTCGGTGGCGTGCTCGAAGTCGTCGGCGTCCAGCTGGCTCACGCCCAGCACGGCGCACACCTGCGCTTCGAAGTCGGCGTAGGTCTGGGTGGCCGCCCAGATCGTGAAGAACAGGTGGTAGGGGTCCACGGGCGCCATCTGGCCGCCCTCGATCCACGCCCGGATCACCATCGCCTTGCGCGCCACGAGTTCGCGCAAGGCCTGGCGCAGTACGTTGCCGATCTCCGGCGCGCCGTGCAGCAGTTCGTTGGCGAACACACGCGACGCGTCGGGATGGCTGGCCGACAGGCGCATCTTGGCCCGTATGTACTGCTCCAGCGCCAGTCGTGGCGAGTGCTCGGCGCTGATGATGTCGGTCTCGGACAGCCACAGCGTCAGCGTATGCGCCAGCACCGCGCGATACAGCACCTGCTTGGTCCGGAAGTAGTAGTGCAGGTTCGACTTGGGCACGCCGGCGCGGGCGGCAATATCGGCCATGGTGGCCCCGGCAAAGCCGGCCCGGGCGAAAACGTACTCGGCGGCGCGCACGATCAGCGCCTCGTTTTCCTGCCGGATGCGGCCGCCGGGCTGACCGGGCCGGGGCTCGATGCCGCGCGCCGGCGACGGCGTGCGCGCCAGGGCATCCATCATTTTGTGCCGTAGAGCCGGTCGCCGGCATCGCCGAGGCCCGGCACGATGTAGCCGTGCTCGTTCAGCTCGTTGTCGATGGCGGCGGTGACGATGGCCACGTCGGGGTGGGCGGACTGCAGCGCGCGCAGTCCGGGACGCGAGGCGATCAGGCAGACGTACTTCATGGTGGTCACCCCGGCCTCCTTCAGCCGGTTGATCGCCGCGATGGCCGAGTTGCCGGTCGCCAGCATCGGGTCCACCACGATCACGAACCGTTCCTGGATATCCTCGGGCATCTTGAAGTAGTACTCGATCGGCTCCAGCGTCTCGGGGTCGCGATACAGGCCGATATGCCCCACGCGCGCCGCTGGCAGCAGGTCCAGCATGCCGTCCAGGAAGCCATTGCCGGCCCGCAGGATCGACACCAGGCAGAGCTTCTTGCCCGACAGCACCGGCGACTGCATCGGCGCGATCGGCGTCTTGATGGCGATGGTTTCCATGGCCAGGTCGCGCGTGGCTTCGTAGGTCAGCAACTGGCTGATCTCGCGCACCAGGCGGCGGAAGTTGTCGGTGGTGGTCTCCTCGCTGCGCACCAGCGTGACCTTGTGCTGTACCAGCGGATGGTTGACCACCATCACGGCAGGCGCCGCCGCGGCTTCCGTTTCGGCAAAGGCCTGGACGGCCGTGGGTACATCCGACATGTCGTTCATGGTGCGCTCCTTGGTCATCCGAAATTCGCCGGGGCGGGCGCGACGGGCCCCGGGCCCGCCACGCTCTGGCTGCCTGTCAGTCAGGACTGCCGTGCAATGCGATGTTGCCGCTAGAACACCGTGCCGTCGCTCTGGATCGCGAATGGCGGCGGCCCGCCCGGCGGCCGGCGCTGTGCCGCGATGCGGCGGCCCGCCGCCCACGTGCCGCCTTCCAGCACGCGCGCCAGCGGAAAGTCCTCTTCCTTGAGACCCAGCGCCTGGCGCACCGCGTCGGCCACGAGATCGAGCCCCGTCACGGTCAGCGCGCGCCACTCGACGATCTCGGGTTCGTCCACCGTATGGGTCCGGCTGGCGAACCCGCTGTCGCGCGGCACGGTCAGCTCGAAGTCATAGAGCAGCCCGCCGTTCCGGTATTCGGGCAACCCGGTCAGCGCGTCGAGCCCCACCACCACCAGGCCGCCATCCTCCAGGGGCTCCAGCAGCGAATAGGTCAGCCACTGTGTGAGCTTGTGGAAGGGCACCAGCCCTTCGGGCGCTGCCGGATGCCGCCAGCAGTCACCGAGCGACACGCCATCGATCTGCACGCGCCCCGGCCAGACCGGACCCAGCGCCACCAGCAGCGTGCGCAGCACGAAACCGGCCTCGATGCGGTTGTCCTTCGCGTGCGCGACCAGGTAGTCGAACAGGTTGCCCAGCCGCGCCGGCGTGCCAAAGACCGCCGGGGTGGCCTGCATGACCTCGCCCAGCCGCCGCAGCAGACCGGCTCGCCCTTCCAGGCCCACCAGCGGGTTGTGCTGGGCCACCTGGAAGGCCGTGGCGATGGTCGAGGCGTCGATACGGGCCAGCCGCTCGGCATCGGCACGCAACGGGTCGCCCGATTCGGCCGAGAAGCCGCCCCGGGCGAACAGGTCGAAGCTGGCCACGCCGAGCCCTTCGGAGCGCGTCAGCATCATGTCGCTGGCCGGATCGCGATAGCGCCAGTCGGGGCCTGCGCCGGCATCGAGCAGCACGCTCGGGATCACCAGGTCGATGCCGATGCGCGCACGCTCCGCGCAATGGTCGGCGCCCGACATGCCGGCGCGCTCGCACAGGATCTGCCAGCGGTTGATCGATTCCTGCCCCGGGCCGCCGCTTTCGAAATGGCGCCAGCGGCTGTGGTAAGGCACCTGGAGATCCGGGTAGCGGCGCCGGATGGTGGCCGCCACGTAGTCCGCGATCGCGTGGATGCGGTCCGGGTGCCATGTGAACAGCTCAGACTCGCCGGATGCGACGAATTCGGTCACGACCGCGCAATGCGTGCGCACCGCCTCGCCGCTCAGCAGTGCGGAAGCGGGATGATCGGGGGGCACCGGGCTGTGCCAGCCGCTGCCCGTGCCGGGTTCGTGTCCGGTCGTACCTCCTGCGGGATACTCGTTCATTCGTTCAACCCCCTGCCCTTTGCCAGGGCGAGTTCGTTGGCATCAGGCGGCGTGTAGCTGGTGAAGTAACCCGCCGCCACCTTCGCATCGATTTCCACACGCGCATCGGCCGGGATCAGCGCCTCGGGGATGGGCACCTGCTCCACGACCTCGATCCCCTGCGCCGTCAGCGCGCCATGTTTCATGTTGCTCATCGAGGCCCAGCGGTCGATCCGCCGGATTCCGAGCCAGTGAAAGACATCGGGCATCAGTTCCTGAAACCGCATGTCCTGCACGCCGGCCACGCACTCGGTGCGAGCGAAATACGTCTCGGCGCGGTCGCCGCCCACCTGCCGCTTGCGTGCGTTATAGACCAGGAACTTGGTGACTTCGCCCAGCGCGCGGCCTTCCTTCCGGTTATAGACCACGAGGCCAACGCCGCCCTGCTGTGCCATCTCGATACAGACCTCGATGCCATGCGCCAGGTAGGGGCGGCACGTGCAGATGTCCGATCCGAACACGTCCGAGCCATTGCATTCGTCGTGGACGCGGCAGGCCACCCTGGTCTCGGGCTGGCCCAGCTTGCTGATGTCGCCAAAGAAATAGAGCGTCATGCCGCCGATGGGCGGCAGGAAGACCTTCAGGTCGGGTCGCGTGACCAGTTCCGGGAACATGCCGCCGGTCTGCTCGAACAGGCTCCGGCGCAGGATGCTTTCCTTGATATTGAACCGGCGCGCGATGCCGGGCAGGTACCAGACCGGATCGATGGCGGCCTTGGTGACGCGCACGTCGCCATTGGGATACAGGATGTCGCCGTCCGGCGCCAGGCGGCCCGCCGCGATGGCGGCCAGCAATTCCGGCATGTTGATATGGGCGCGGGTGATGGCAATGGTCGGCCGGATGTCGAATCCGGCGGCGATGCGGTCGGCAAAGACCGTCGATACCAGATGGCCCCACGGATCGAGCGATACGATCTTGTCGGGGTCGCCCCACTGCGCATGGGGGCCGATCGGCTCGGCCGGCGCGGTGTCCGTCAGGTCGGGACGATGCGCCCGCTGCAGGCTGCCCGAGGCCACGGCCAGCGCCCGGTAGATCGCATAGGCCCCGGCGTGCGTGCCAATCACGTTGCGCTGCGCCGGGTCGGTCAGGCTGGCGATCACGGGCCCACGCTCGGCGGCGGTGGGCGCGCCCCAGTGGATCGGCTCGGCCGGCTTGTCGCGGCGCGCATGCGAGGTCAGGACGATATGGTCGGACATGGTCGCCTCCCCGGTATGAAACCGGAACACGAATCCTGACCAGATGGTCAGGTTTATGTGTTCATAGTAGGCAACGTTCGTGCCAACGCCCAAGTGGGGTTGTTACCGTTGGTGGCATCCCGTACGCACCGGCCGCGTGCCAGCCACAGCGCACCGCAGGGCGCGTGCGGTACATCCCGGTGCAGCACGCACCGGATTCCGGCGCGGCCCCCGAATCGGGCGCCGGCACAAACGAAAACGGCACGTTCGGTCGAACGTGCCGTTCTGGCGCTTGCAGGCCGCGAGGATCAGCCTTCCGCCCGATGACCGAGGCGCCCGCGTCCCCACTGGGGCAGATCGGCCGTCAGCCAGTTCACCAGTGCACGCACCGGGCTGGCGGCCTCCACATAGCGGTGGAACAGCGCGCCGGCGACGTTACTGGCGACCCACGCCAGCCCCATGCCCAGCGCGTTGAGCACGGGCCGGCCCGGCACCAGGTGGGTGACCACCGCATTGACCACCAGGCAGACCGGAAAGTGCACCAGGAATACCGAATACGAAATGCGGCCGAAATACGCGGTCAGGCGCCCCGCAGGCCAGCTTTCCAGCCAGCCGCCACGGCGCGAGACGGCCAGCAGCAGCGCCGTGGCCAGCGCCACCGCGATACGCAGGCGGAAGTCCACCGCCAGCGCGGCTATCCCGATGGCGGCCAGCGCAAGCAGCGGCATGACCGAGCGGCCCGGATTCGACGCCCAGTAGGCCAGCGATCCCATGCCATAAGCGCCAAAGAAATAGAGGGCCCAGATGTCCCACGCCGCATCGCGGTTGAACCAGAACAGCGAGGCCATCGCCAGCAGGCCAACCATCGGCACGCCAAGCGGCAGCCCATTGCGGGCCACAGCGCGCGCCGCCCACAGCGCCAGCACCATCAGCGCGAACAGTTGCAGGTCGATGGCGATATACCAGACACCGGCGGACAGCGCGTCCACATCGAGGATGTTGTGCAGCAGCAGCACATGCGCCACGAATTGCGCCAGATGCGGCGCGGCCGGAATGGAGTCGTGCTGCATCCACGTGCGTGCAATCGCCGCACCGGCAATCGCCACCACGATGGCCGCGGCAAACGGCACCACCAGCTTCTGGTAGCGGCGCCAGATGGTCTGCAGCGGGTTGGCAACGGTCAGACTGCCGCCAGGAGCCAGGCTGCGTGCGGCCAGGAAGCCGCTGATGACAAGGAAAACCTGCACGGCAATGCGCGCGTAGTCGGCCAGCCAGCCGACCAGGCCGGGGGTCAGGGTCTGGGCAGCATCGGACATCGGCCCGTAGAACGCCAGGTGGTGCAATACGATCAGCTGCGAGCTGACCGCCTTCAGAGCGTCCACACACGCCAGACGGGAAGGACGGGGGCTCATTTGTTATTCGCGGGGGTACAAAGTGGGCCGAATTGTACCCGCATCGGTGCATTCGTCCGCCTCCAGACTGGTAACTAGCGCCGTAACGCCTGTAAATCGGTGTGCGACGTGGCGAAAAGGCAACTTTCATTGCACTACTCTCGGGCATTAGCTAATAAGAAACAAATTCTTCGTGCGCAATGCCTGGGGGTATACCCTTGCGTCTTTCCGTGCCTCGCCTGACCCTCGAACATGTTTCATTCTGTCGCTTTCCCGGCCCTCCGCCGCCTGATCGCTGGTGTTGCCTTGGCCGCCGCCGCCGTGCCAGCCGTCCACGCACAGAGCCCCGTGCTGGACAAGATCCGTGATACCGGCACGATCACGCTCGGCTATCGCGAATCGGCCCTGCCGTTCTCGTTCGCCGACGACAAGGGCCAGCCCGCCGGCTATGCGGTAGACCTGTGCCTGCGCGTGGCCGAGGCGGCCAAACAGAAGCTGGGACTGAAAGACCTGAAGGTGCGCTGGCTGCCGCTGACGCCCCAGAATCGTGTTCCCGCCATGGTCAATGGCCTGGCCGACCTGGATTGCGCACCGAACACCAACACGCTGGAGCGCCAGAAGCAGGTGGCCTTCAGTGTGTCGCACTATGTTTCCACCGTGCGCATGCTGGTGCGCGCCGATTCCGGCATCAAGTCGTTCAATGACCTGCGCGGGAAGACGGTGGTCACCAGCGCCGGTTCCACGGGCGACCGCCACGTGCGCCGCCTGAAGAGCGAGTACGGCTTCCGCGACGTCTACGCCAAGGATCACGGCGAGTCGTTCCTGCTGCTGGAAACGGGCCGCGCCCAGGCGTTCGTGATGGACGACGTCTTGCTGGCCGGCCTGCGCGCGAAGTCGAAGGATCCGTCCCAGTACGTGATCGTCGGCCCGGCCCTGTCGGTGGAACAGAACGCGCTGATGATGTCCAAGGCCGATCCGGAGTGGAAGCAGCTGGTAGACCAGACGCTGAGCCGGACGTTTGCCAGCCCCGACGCTGCCGCCCTGCAGAAGCGCTGGTTCCAGCAGCCGATCGGGACGCGCGGCACCAACCTGGCGCTGGCGCCTTCCACGGAAGTGCTGCAAGCCTGGAAGCACCCGTCGGATGTTGTGACTGAATAAGCATTTTTCCGGAATCTCCCCCGGAAAAGCCCTGAGTTGACGCCCTTTGCGGCCTTCTCCACACTGGCCTGAGCCTGGTTCTACCGTCCGGTAGGACCAGCGACAACGCGACCGCCATCGAGAAACACTGCCCGGGCGGCAACTCAGAGGAGATTTCCCATGAAGCAATTGATCGCCACCGCCGTCGCGCTCGGTCTGGCCACCGCATCCGTGGCTGCCATCGCACAGGACAAGAAGTCGTTCGACCCGTATTCCCAGGGCGCCAAGTCGGGCGAGAAATTCGACACCTACAGCCAGGGCGCAAAGTCCGGCGACAAGTTCGACCCGTATTCCCAGGGCGCCAACAAGAGCACCCGTGCCGACCTGACCGACCAGTCCACGGCAGCCCCAAAGCCGTCGAAGTCGAAAAAGGCCCCGACGAAGAAGCCGGCGCAGGGGAATTGAGCGTCAATCCCGCGCCTGCCACAGCAAAAGGAGCCCATACGGGCTCCTTTTTCATGGTTTGGACAGGTAGGAAAGCTACTGCCCTTCCTCCGGCAACATTTCCAGCGCGGTCACGTCCACGCGTTGCACCTCGTTGTTCTGCCGGATTTCCGTGCGCAGCACGAAGGCTTCCATGGGGCAGTACCAGTCGGTCACGTGCAGGACGCTCGGTTCGAGCTGCAGCAGTTCCTCGCCCACCATCAGCGGCCCAAGCGAGGTGCGTTTTTCGTAAGTGATGGGCATGCATTCCTTGCGGCCCATGACCGTGTTGATCATCTGCTTGCGGCCCACATGACGCGAGCCGACGATGATCGATGCATGCAGGGCCTGCATCGTGCCCACGACTTCGTCCTTGCCCAGCGGATAGATCTTGAGCGATACGCTGGACTGGAAGGTTTCTCCCTCCAGCGTAGCGCCTTCCTTGATTTCCAGGCCGGCATAGTTGAACACGCCGCTGCCATTGAACGACGCCTCGCCGAACATGCGCGCATAGCGGGCACGGGCATTGATCACCGCGTTGCGACTGTCGATGCGCGTGCGTGCCGTGGCGGCGTTACGGTCGATATTGATCTCGTGGACCTGGTCCATGACAACGGGCGGCCCCATCAGGGCCGACAGTGCCGACTTCGAGCGTACCTCCAGCTGGGCGCTGCAGCCGCGGGCGGTGCGCATGACCTCGCGCAGGGTCATCGTGATGGACATCGGCATCGAGCCATCGCCCTCCAGTTGCACGCGCGAGCCGGAGCGGAACCAGGGTGCATCGCAAAGCACCGCGCCGCTGGGCATCGGGGGCGACATGCCAGAGACCGGCGCCGCATCGGGGGCGGACGCCTGCGCAAATGCTGTGTTCATCACACCAGTTAGCAACCACACCAGCAACGCCGGTCTCATGGCGATCGTCCATATTCAATGGCCGGCGGAGGCAGGGTCGGTTTCTGCCAGGCAAGTGCCGGGATGGCGCAAGTATTACGCGAAACTGGCGCGGCGGAAATGGCCATAAGTTCAAGCCCGGCGCCCTTTGCGAGCCCAAAACGGCGAGGCGGGAAATGCGCTCGTGCTACCATTGCGCGCCCGTAGCGGTCGCCTTGCCCGAAAGCTCGTCTCCGGGACCACGCCTTTTGCAGGCCGTGGCGCGGGCGCAGCCCGCCTCGCTCCCTCGTGTCCACCAAGTCGGGGCGTACCGCGTTGTGGGGTGTTCGCCACAAGGCGGATGCAGGAACAGCCTCCGGGATCCCGGCCATTTCAGGAGAAATATGCGTAGTTCTTCGCCCACGCGCCCAGCCGGGCTGCCTGTCGGCATGGTTGTGTTCGTCGTGCTCGCCGTGCTGCTGGTCTGGTTTGGCACGCTCGATTACCGCCACTTGCTGCGCCCGGACGAAGGCCGATACGCCGAGATCTCGCGCGAGATGTTCGTCACCGGGGATTGGGTGACGATCCGCTACAACGCCCTGAAATACTTCGAGAAGCCCCCATTCCATATGTGGGTGACCACCATCGCCTATGAACTGTTCGGCGTGGGCGACTGGCAGGCCCGGCTGTGCGTGGCGCTGTCGGGCATCGTGGGGCTGGGCGTGACGATGCTGGCCACCGCGCGCTGGTTCGGCTGCCGCGCCGGGCTACTGGCGGGGCTGGTCATGCTGGCCATGCCGATGTGGAGCGTGGCCGGCCATTTCAATTCGCTGGACATGACGCTGTCCGGCGCCCTGGCCTGCGTGCTGGGCTGCATGCTGCTGGCCCAGCACCCCGACACGCCGCCCGGCGCCCGCCGCGCCTGGATGCTGGCGTGCTGGGTAGCGATGGGGGTGGCCATCCTGACCAAGGGCCTGGTCGGCATCGCCCTGCCCGGTCTGGTGCTGGTGGTCTATACCCTGCTGACGCGCGATCTCGGCCTGTGGCGACGCCTGCATCTGCCGACCGGCATCCTGGCCATGCTGGTGGTCACGGTGCCCTGGTTCTGGCTGATTTCGACGAAGAACCCCGAATTTCCTCACTTTTTCTTTATCCACGAACACTGGGACCGCTATACGTCCACGGTCCACTCTCGCAAGGGTTCGGTCTGGTATTTCGTGCCGCTGCTGCTGGCCGGCATGCTGCCGTGGCTGGGCCTGGTGCCGCGCATGTGGGACGTGGTGCGCGACCGGGCCGGCGCCCAGCGCGGCGCGGGCGGCAAGCCGTTCCAGCCGGCCCTGATGAGCCTGGTCTGGTTCGCGGCCATCTTCGTCTTCTTCAGCCTGTCGGGGTCGAAGCTGCCCGGATATATCGTGCCGGTGTTTCCGGCGCTGGCCATTCTTGCGGCCGTGGCGCTGGACCAGATCAGCGACCGCTCGTGGAATCGCCAGATCAACGCCCTGCTGGTGCTGGCCGTGGTGGGCCTGCTGGCCGCACCGGTGGTGGCAACGCTGGACCGAGAAACCAATCCAAATGAAGTGTTCCGCGCCTTCGCCGTCTATATTGGTGTGGCGTTTGCCGTACTGCTGGCGGGCATGCTGCTGGCGCGCCGGCTGTTGCGCACGCACGGGGTGTTGCCGAGCGTTGCCGCCTTTGCGCTGTCGATGTTCCTGACCTGCACGATCGGCCTGCTCGGCCACGAGGTGATGGGCCGCCGGGCGTCGGGCGTAGACATGCTGCCGGCCATCAAGGCCGTGCTGAAGGACGACATGCCAATCTATGGCGTGGGTATGCTGGATCACACGCTCCCCTTCTACCTGGGCCGCACGCTGACGATGGTCGCCGCGCCTGACGAACTGGAGTTCGGCACCCAGCAGGAGCCAGACAAGTGGATTCCGACCATGGACGCGTTTGTCGCCAGGTGGAAGGACGGCCAGCCGGCGCTCGGTATCATGTCGCCGGACACCTACGACAGCCTGGTGGCGCAGCATGTGCCGCTCCACGTCGTGGCACGCGATGTACGGCGCGTCGTCGCCAGCAATTTCCCGCTGCCGGCCCAGGAAGCCGGAAATACCCGATGAATCTTTCGACTTTTGCCTTTATCTTCACCGGGGTACTGCTCAACGCCTGTGCCCAACTGCTGCTCAAGGCCGGCACCAATGCCGTGGGCGCCATCACGATCGAGCGCGCCACCATCCTGACCACGGCCTTCCGGGTGCTGACGCAATGGCCGGTCATTGCCGGACTGACCTGCTATGTCATCAGCGTCGGCGTCTGGATCGTCGGCCTGTCGCGGGTGGATGTGTCGCTTGCCTATCCCATGCTGTCGCTGGGATACGTGGTCAATGCGCTGGCTGCCTGGTGGCTGTTCGGCGAAATGATCGGCCCGCTGCGCGCGGCCGGCATCATGCTGATCCTTGCCGGTGTGTTTCTGATTGCCCGTTCCTGACCGACCATGACCGCTACCGCTCCGCAGGATTTCCTCCCGTTCGTACGCCCCCAGATCGATGACGCCACCATCGCCGACGTCGGCAAGGTGCTGGCGTCGGGCTGGATCACGTCGGGCCCCAAGGTGCAGGCGTTCGAAGCCGCCCTGTCCGAACTGTTTGGCGGCCGGCCGGTGCGCACGTTCTCCAATGGCTCGGCCACGATGGAAATCGCGCTGCGTATCGCCGATATCGGCCCGGGCGACGAAGTCATTACGACTCCGATCACCTGGGTGGCCACCGCCAACGTGGTACTGACGGTCGGCGCACGCCCGGTGTTCGTCGACATCGACCCGGTGACGCGCAATATCGACCTCGACGCGGTCGAAGCCGCCATCACGCCGCGCACGCGCGCGATCATGCCGGTCTACCTGTCCGGACTGCCCGTCGACATGGACCGCCTCTATGCCATCGCGAAGCGCCATGACCTGCGCGTGATCGAAGACGCCGCGCAGGCCATCGACTCGCGCTGGCGCGGCCAGCGCATCGGCGCGTTCGGCGACCTCGTCAGCTTCAGCTTCCAGGCCAACAAGAACATCACCACCATCGAAGGGGGCTGCCTGGTCATGAACACCCCCGAGGAAGCCCGTCGCGCCGAGCGGCTGCGTCTGCAGGGCGTGATTCGTACCGGCATGGATGGCATGGATGTCGAGGAGCCGGGCGGCAAGTTCAACCTGACCGACGTCAACGCGGCCATCGGCCTGGCACAGCTGACGTCCCTGGACGCCATCACCGCACGCCGCGCCGAGCTGGCCGAGACCTATTTCCGCTGCGCGGCAGAGGCCGGCCTGGCAGACCTGGGGATCGAACTGCCGGTGCCGCTGGACCCGGCCGTGGCCACCACGAACTGGCACATGTTCCAGGTGGTGCTGCCCACCGACCGGATGCGCGGCGGGCCAGCCGAAGCGCGCAAGCTCGTGATGGAAGCGATGCGCGAGCAAGGCGTGGGTACGGGCGTCCACTACCCGCCCGTTCATCTGTTTACCTATTTCCGCTCGCTCGGCTGGCGCGAAGGCATGCTCCCGCACGCCGAACGCATCGGCCGTGGCATCGTCACGCTGCCGCTGTTCCCCGCGATGCAGGCCGCCGACGTGGAGCGGGTCTGTGCAACTCTTAGCGAAACATGCAAACGTCTCTCTCACTAAGTCCTGTCGAGGTCTCGGTCGTCATCCCCGTCTACAACGAGGAAGACGGGCTGCAGGCGCTGTTCGACCGTGTGTACCCGGCACTGGACGGCATGGGCGAATCGTACGAGGTCATCTTCGTCAACGATGGCAGCGTGGACCGCTCGCCCGCGATGCTGGCCGCCCAGTACCACAAGCGCCCGGACGTCACGCGCGTCATCCTGTTCAACGGCAACTTTGGCCAGCACATGGCCATCCTGGCCGGCTTCGAGCACACGCGCGGCCGTATCGTGATCACGCTGGACGCCGACCTGCAGAACCCGCCCGAGGAAATCCCGCGCCTGGTGGCCGAGATGCGCAAGGGCCATGACTACGTGGGCACCATCCGCCGCCAGCGCAACGACACCGCCTGGCGCCGCTACGCGTCGCGCGCCATGAACCGCCTGCGCGAGCGGATCACCAAGATCAAGATGACGGACCAGGGCTGCATGCTGCGCGCCTACGACCGCAACATCATCGATACGATCAACGCGTGCCGCGAAGTCAACACGTTCATTCCGGCACTGGCCTATACGTTCTCGTCCAACCCGGTCGAAATCGAGGTGGGACACGAACAGCGCCACGCGGGCGAATCGAAATACTCGCTGTACCAGCTGATCCGCCTGAATTTCGACCTGGTGACCGGCTTCTCGATCGTCCCGCTGCAGTGGTTCTCGGCCATCGGCACCATGCTGTCGATCTCGTCGGCGGGCCTGTTCGTGATACTGCTGGTCCGCCGCTTCATCTTCGGGTCGGAAGTGCAGGGTGTGTTCACGCTGTTCGCCTTCACGTTCTTCCTGATCGGCATCATGCTGTTCGGCATCGGCCTGCTGGGCGAATACATCGGCCGGATCTACCAGGAGGTGCGCGACCGGCCCCGCTACCGCATCCAGGCGGTGCTGGAACGCGACCCCAAGCAAGGCAGCAAGCCGGAGGTATCGTGCGCGCCGTAGTCTTTGCCTATCACAATGTTGGCGATCGTTGCCTGCGCGTGCTGCACGCGCAGGGCGTGGACGTGGCCCTGGTGGTCACGCACCGCGACCGGCCCGACGAGAATATCTGGTTCCAGCGCGTGGCCGACACCGCGGCCGAGCTGAACCTGTCGTTCCTGTATGCCGAAGACCCTGCCGACCCGGCGCTGGCCGATGCGGTGCGCGCGGCCAGGCCCGATGTGATCTTCTCGTTCTACTACCGCGCCATGATTCCGGCCGAGGTGCTGGCCATCGCGCCGCACGGTGCCTTCAACATGCATGGTTCGCTGCTGCCCAAGTACCGCGGCCGCGTGCCGGTGAACTGGGCGGTGCTGCACGGCGAAACCGAGACCGGCGCCACGCTGCACGCGATGGAGGCCAAGCCCGACGCCGGCTATATTGTCGACCAGACGTCCGTGCCGATCCTGCCCGACGACACCGCCGGCCAGGTCTTCGAAAAGGTCACCGTAGCCGCCGAGCAGACGCTCTGGCGTGCGCTGCCCGCCATGAAGGCCGGCCAGACGCCCAAGCGGCCCAATCGCCTGGCCGACGGCAGCTATTTTTCGGGCCGCAAGCCCGAGGACGGCCGTATCGACTTCAACCAGCCCGCTGCCGCCGTTTACAATCTGATCCGCGCCGTGGCGCCGCCTTACCCCGGCGCGTTCACGGACATCGCCGGACGCCGCTTTATCGTGGCCCAGGCCCGTCGTCTTGAAGCCGGCACGGCACCGGCGGGGCTGCGGCCCGGCCTGCACGTACTGGATGGCCGTATCGTCGCCGTCTGTGGCGACGGCGGCGCGCTGCGCGTGCTGCAACTGCTGGAAGGCAGCAGTGCCGACCACGCCAGCCCGGTCTCCGCATCCGAATTCCAGAACATCATCCCTGCAAAGTCTTGAAAGGAAACCGATGAAAAAGGTCCTGATTCTTGGCGTCAACGGCTTCATCGGCCACCATCTGACGCGCCGCATCCTGGAAACCACGCAGTGGGAGGTCTACGGCATGGACATGTCGTCAGACCGCCTGGGCGACCTGGTGAACCATCCGCGCATGCACTTCTCCGAGGGTGACATCACCATCAACAAGGAGTGGGTGGAGTACAACATCCGCAAGTGCGACGTGATCCTGCCGCTCGTGGCCATCGCCACGCCGGCCACGTACGTGCGCAACCCGCTGCGCGTGTTCGAGCTGGACTTCGAGGCCAACCTGCCGATCGTGCGCAGCGCCGTGAAGTACGGCAAGCACCTGGTGTTCCCGTCGACCTCCGAGGTCTACGGCATGTGCGCCGACGAGGAATTCGACCCCGAGGCCTCGCCGCTGATCTACGGCCCGATCAACAAGCCGCGCTGGATCTATGCCTGCTCCAAGCAGTTGATGGACCGCGTGATCCACGCCTACGGCATGGAGCAGGGCCTGAACTACACGCTGTTCCGCCCGTTCAACTGGATCGGCGCGGGGCTGGACTCGATCTTCGAATCGAAGGAAGGGTCGTCGCGCGTGGTGACGCAGTTCCTGGGCCATATCGTGCGCGGCGAGCCGATCAAGCTGGT
>Ga0209025_1000577_pt1 | contig 66553 bp, 58 predicted proteins | sample AraplaMF_Col_mLB_FD_184256 | JGI IMG/M metagenome (GOLD analysis project Ga0209025, IMG submission 184256) | Arabidopsis root microbial communities from the University of North Carolina, USA - plate scrape MF_Col_mLB (SPAdes) (version 2) | ecosystem: Host-associated > Plants > Roots > Endosphere... | reverse complement strand
GCGTTCAAGGTAACACAGGTGCTACTGGTGCTACCGGTGCCACTGGCGCTACTGGACCTCAAGGTGTTCAAGGTAACACAGGTGCCACGGGTGCTACTGGACCTCAAGGTAACACAGGTGCTACTGGTGCCACTGGACCTCAAGGCGTTCAAGGTAACACAGGTGCTACTGGTGCTACCGGTGCCACTGGCGCTACTGGACCTCAAGGTGTTCAAGGTAACACAGGTGCCACGGGTGCTACTGGACCTCAAGGTAACACAGGTGCTACTGGACCTCAAGGTGTTCAAGGTAACACAGGTGCTACTGGCGCTACTGGTGCCACTGGACCTCAAGGTGTTCAAGGTAACACAGGTGCTACTGGCGCTACTGGTGCCACTGGACCTCAAGGTGTTCAAGGTAACACAGGTGCTACTGGCGCTACCGGACCTCAAGGCGTTCAAGGTAACACAGGTGCTACTGGTGCTACCGGACCTCAAGGCGTTCAAGGTAACACAGGTGCTACTGGTGCTACCGGACCTCAAGGTGTTCAAGGTATCCAAGGACCAACGGGTGCCACTGGCGCTACTGGTATAGGAGTTACTGGACCAACCGGACCTTCTGGCGGACCTACTGGGCCTACTGGACCTACTGGACCTAGCTTCCCTGTAGCAACAATTGTTGTAACAAATAACATTCAACAAACAGTACTGCAATTTAATAACTTTATTTTTAGTACTGCAATTAACGTAAACAATATGATCTTTAACGGCACAAATACAGTTACTGTTATTAACGCTGGCATTTATGTAATTAGCGTATCCATCGCTACAACTGCGCCAGGATGTGCTCCACTTGGAGTAGGAATTTCAATTAATGGAGCAGTCGCAACTGACAACTTCTCTTCAAGTTTAATAGGTGACTCACTTTCATTTACTACAATTGAAACGTTAGCAGCTGGTGCAAACATCTCTGTCCAATCTACTCTTAACGAGATTACGATCCCTGCAACAGGAAATACTAACATTCGCCTTACTGTATTTAGAATCGCTTAAATTTCACTATGTATTGTTTATGACAAATAAAAAAAGAGCGAGAAACTCGCTCTTTTTTTGTTATGTACAATAATTCATTACTACTCTAATTCAATCGAAACATTTTTTTGTGGTACGAATGTAGAAATTGCATGTTTATAAATAAGCTGTTGCTTACCTTCTGTTTCCAGTAGGACTGTAAAATTATCAAATCCTTTAATTAATCCACGAAGCTGGAAACCATTTAATAAGTACAGCGTAACAAACGTATTTTCTTTACGGAGTTGATTTAAAAACTGATCTTGAATATTGATTGATTGCTTCATGTCGAATCCTCCTCTTTTTCTCTACTTACTATTATTCGACTTTAGTTGTAACTTTCCTTCTATGTATCGTAAAATTTCTGACGTTTTTTCACCATCTGTAACATCAAACCATGTGACATCCATTTTATTACGGAACCACGTTAATTGACGTTTTGCATAACGACGTGAATTCGTCTTTAATTGTGATACCGCTTCTTCTAAAGAGACACGATTCTCAAAATAATCATATACCTCTTTATACCCAATCGCTTGAATAGATTGACAATCTCTTATCCCACGATTATACAGCCCTTCTACTTCCTCTAATAAACCTTGTTCCATCATTAAATCCACTCGTAAGTTAATGCGATCGTATAGCATTTCTCGATCCATTGTCAAGCCAATTAATGAAACATCATATAATAACTCGTTTTCTTGTTTTTCGAGTTGATCACTCATTTTTTCGCCCGTCGTGTGGAAAATTTCTAACGCCCGAATGACACGACGCACATTATTAGCATGAATACGCTCCGCGCTTTCTGGATCTACTTCTTGCAATTTTTCATGTACATATTCCACACCACGTTCTTGAGCTAGCTTTTCCATTTGCTCTCGGTATATAGCATCACCAGCATCATCTGTAAACTGATAATCGAATAAAACTGATTGTATATAAAGACCGGTTCCACCAACAATAATCGGTAATTTACCCCGCTCTGTAATTTCTCGAATATGTTTACGAACACGTTCTTGAAATTCTGCGACAGAAAATGAATCTTCCGGATCTTTTATATCGACCATATAATGTGGAATTCCGTCCATCTCTTCTTTTGTCACCTTTGCTGTTCCAATGTCCATCGTGCGATAAATCTGCATGGAATCTCCACTTATAATTTCACCATTCAACGCTTTGGCAAGGTCAATACTTAACTTCGTCTTTCCAACAGCAGTTGGTCCAATGATGACAGCAACCTTTTCGCGTTGCATTTCTCCCATATCATTCAACTCTCTTTATGTAATATACTCCATCTATTGATTATATCCAATCTTAACAATTTTAACGGTACGATTGCAAGTTCTTTCATTCTGGTACATGAAATTTCATATAAAAAAGAACATAGTTTGTCCAATTCTGCATACACATGATAAAAAATAGCTTTGAGAGGATGAGTTGACTATGAAACAATCTACCATCAATTTTTCATCTTTAACAAAAGACCTTATTTTAGCCACTGCTACAAAAGAACAAAACTGTTCACAAGAAGAATTATACTTCGCTCTAAATTGTTTGCTACGTTCTTTTCATTCTACGCTCCAAGAAACAACATTACATCCAGAAAATAAAAATACAGAGTATATGCAGACTCAATTTTGCAGTGCATATAAAATTCTTACAGGTACAACTATTTATCCCTTTCAATAATCCATAAAAAGCGGTTGCTTGAAAATATGTAAGCAACCGCTTTTTAAATTAATACATATACACTATTGTATAACTTTCACTTTTACAGACTTACGGCCCCAGCTATTAGCACTACCATCTGAGCCCACTAATACATCAATACGATTTCCTTTAATAGCACCACCAGTATCTCCAGCAATCGCTTCTCCATATCCTTCTACCCATACTTTCGATCCAAGTGGAATTACCTTTGGATCAACAGCAATTACTTTCATATTTGGATTCGCTGTTAAATCATGCCCCATTGCAGTTAATACACGACCACCATACGTACCATTCTCACTTGGATTTGCTGTATACGCCGTCGCTTCTACTGTTATTTCACGTCCACCAGCAGGGGCACTTGTTTGAGTAGATTTCGCAACTTGTTTCGTAGTTGACTGCTGTTTTACCACAGGTTTATTTGATTCTACATTCTTAACAGACTCTTTGCTCTTAACTGCTTTATTATTTTTAACCGGCGTATTTACTCTTTCCGGCACTTCTTCTTGCGTTACAACTTCTTTCTTTTCAATTACCGGTGCCGTCCCTGTTAAAAATGGCACGTGAACATATGCAACTTTTCCATTGTAGTCGAATTGTAACCATTCATTTTGAACTTGATTTGTCGTTTCAATCAAATCATTTTTATTAAATTTACCAAGAATTTCAGAGTCAGTATTCGCTCCAGCACGAATATTTAATACATTCGCAGTTACATAATACGTACTTTTAGTAAATTCAGCACTTACAAATGCTTCTTTACCGTCTAATTTAATTTTCGACCATCCGTTTTCTGTATTTATAACATCTAATTTATTTCCACTTAACATTTTACCTACAAGCTTTGACTCTACATTTGGGTTTTCTCTCACATTTAATACGTCTGTTGTTACAATCGTTTCTGCTTTCGCAGAACCTGCAAAAATCCCAAGACCAAAAACTGCCGCTGTTGCTATACCTAATAATTTTTTCATGAATAGCCTCCATTTGCTTTGTTTTCGTATTTTCATTATAGCAACAGATTTTTTAGTTTTTTAGAAATCACACAATTACAAAGCATTCGTAATATACGATTAACGAGTTGTAACATAAATTTCCATATTAATAAAATGCCTTTTCAATAGAAACCCCAATATTTTTCATATATTTTCCACATACAAGCATGAAAATTTTTTTCCAAAAAAAATTACAGTATTACTGTTTTGTTACAAAAAAACCATATTCCATTACATCTTTTACCATAAAACATCATTCTCCAATTATTAATCTCTTTTTTTGTAATAAAAAAGAGTAACTTATAGTAGCTACTCCTTTTTCATTTGTTATTTAACTTTCTTTTTCCAAATTCCCATCATAAGAGCAGAAATAGCTGTCCCTACTAGTATAGAGAAAATATATAGCAACGGTTTATTTACTAATGCTATAACAAATAACCCACCATGTGGTGCCGGTAATGTAATTTGGAATAACATAGATAACGCACCTGCAATACTTGAACCAACAACACAACTTACAATTACTCGAATCGGATCTGCAGCTGCAAATGGAATTGCACCTTCTGTAATAAACGATGCTCCCATAATATAATTTGTTAAACCAGATTTACGTTCCGCTTCTGTAAACTTTGTTTTAAAGAATGTAGTTGCAAATGCAATTGCAAGTGGCGGTACCATACCACCAGCCATAACAGCAGAGTGAACTCCAAAGTTCTGCGCTTCTATTGCAGCAATACCAAATGTAAATGCGGCTTTATTAATTGGACCACCCATATCGATTGCCATCATACCACCTAAAATAAGACCTAGTAATATAGCATTTGTACCGTTCAAACCATTTAACCATCCTGTTAACATTTCATTCAATGCTACTACAGGTGGATTTACTACTTTTTGCATTACAACTCCTGTAATTAACAATCCAAAGACTGGATATAACAAAACAGGTTTAATTCCTTCTAACTGCGCTGGTAATCCTGAAAATAATCTTTTCAATCCTAAAACAACATATCCAGCTAAGAAACCAGCAATTAATCCACCTAAAAACCCAGCATTCGCATGTGCCGCTAAAAATCCTCCGACAACACCAGGCATAAAACCAGGACGATCAGCAATAGAACTCGCAATAAATCCAGCTAAAATTGGTACAAGGAATAAAAACGCCCCTGTTTTTCCTCCACCAATAGACATGAACAATTCAGCTAATGGACCTTCCGCCTTTATACCACCAAACGAAAACGCTAGCGCTATTAAAATTCCACCGCCAACAACAAACGGAAGCATATTACTTACACCGCTCATTAAATGCTTATAAATTCCTAATCCTTTTTCCTTCTCTATACTCTCTGACTTCCCATTCTCTTTTACACCTTTAAAGATTGGTGCATCTTGTTTGACAGCTCGATTAAGAAGCTTTTCCGTTTTTCTAATCCCATCAGCTACTGGCACTTGAATGACATGTTTTCCAGCAAAACGATTCACTTCTACTTGTTTATCTGCCGCAACGATAATGGCCGTTGCACGTTCAATGTCCTCTTTCGTTAAACCGTTTTTTATACCTGTTGATCCGTTCGTTTCAACTTTAATCGCAATCCCTAACTCTGCCGCTTTCGCTTTCAAACTATCAGCAGCCATATATGTGTGAGCGATTCCAGTCGGACAAGCTGTAACAGCTAATACGTATGGTTCATCCCCTTCTGGTTTCGCTACTTCAACTTCTTCTTCTTTTTCATTCTCTTTTTCATCAAATAAGCGAAGAAGCTCCTCTTCATCCTTCGCTTCTAATAATTTCTTGCGAAAGCCTTCATCCATTAATAATGTAGAAAGACGGGACAACGTTTCTAAATGTGTATTATTCGCTCCTTCACTTGCAGCAATCATAAAGAATAAATGTGCAGGCTGTCCGTCAAGCGATTCATAATTGATACCGCTTACACTTCTACCAAAACAAATCGCCGGTTGCTTAACAGCCTTCGTCTTCGCATGAGGTATGGCAATGCCTTCCCCAATTCCAGTCGTACTTTGGGACTCCCGCTTTAAAATAGCTTCTTTAAATTCCGTTTTACTATTTAAACGATTTGCCCCACTTAATTTCTCAACTAATTCATCTATGACAGCTTCTTTATTTGAAGCTGTCAAATTCATAATGACTGTATCCCTTTTTAATAGTTCTGTAATTTTCATATGTTACTTCCCCCTATCGCTTAACTACAATTACTTGCGACAATAATTCTTCTACTTTTTCCTTTTTACATAAATCTGCCGAAAATGCTGTTGCACTCCCTGTTGCAACGCCATATTGGAATGCCTTTTCAATTTCTTTTGTCTGTTCGTATTTACCTACAAATCCAGCAACGAGAGAATCTCCTGCCCCAACTGAATTAATAACAACACCTTTTGGAACAGTTGCTTCATATATACCTTCTGCCGTAAATAATAAAGCTCCATCTCCGGCCATTGATACAATAACGTTCTCTACACCTTGTTCGACTAATTTTCTTCCATACGGTAAAATCTCTTCTACCGTTGAAAGCTCCACTCCAAATAACTCACCAAGTTCATGATGATTTGGCTTTATTAAAAATGGCTTATTTTTAATTACATGTTGCAGTGCACTTCCACTTGCATCTACTACTACACGAATACCTTTTTCAGCTCCAAACGCAGCAATTGATTCATAAAAGGTATTTTGAATAGAAGCCGGTATACTTCCAGCAAGTACAACACAATCTTCACGTTGCATACTTTCAATTTTTTTCATCAATTGTCCAAACTGTTCTTTTGTCACAATAGGACCTTGTCCATTTAATTCTGTTTCTTCTTCCCCTTTTATTTTTACATTAATTCTAGTATCTTCATCTACTTGGACGAAATTTGTTGTTACACCTTCATCATGTAATACATCTTGAATAAACTGACCAGTAAATCCACCAGTAAATCCAAGTGCAACATTTTCAACACCTAAACGATGAAGAACGCGAGAAACATTAATCCCTTTTCCTCCAGGGAACTTCATATCTTTCTCTGCCCGATTTACTGTGCCTAAATCGAAAGAATTAACTTGTACTACATAATCAATAGATGGGTTTAAAGTAACTGTATAGATCATTGTTTATCAGCCTCAATTACATTGGTTTGTCTTTTATATTTTTCTAAATCAATTTCTAAATGGTTTGTAATAATATTTGCATCTTCAACATTGGCAATTTTCGCAAACGCAACTTCTGAAAACTTACTTTCATCAATTAAGAAATACCCTTCGTTCGCTAATGTTAATGCCATTTGTTTTAAAAGCGCTTCTTCTGGATCTGGTGTTGTAAAACCAAACTGTTCATGTACGCCATTCGCTCCTAAAAAACATTTATCAAAGCGATACTTCTGCATACTTTCCTGTGCCATCGCACCAATTAAAGCCTTCGTCCTACTCTTCATCATTCCGCCTAGTAAATACGCACGAATATTATTTTCAACTAAAGCTTCAATATGCATAAGTCCATTCGTCACGACAGTAACATCTTTATTTATTAGAAATGGAATCATTTCAAATGTTGTACTTCCTGCATCTAAATAAATACAATCCCCTTGTTCCACAATAGTAGCTGCATACTTAGCAATTTGATGTTTTATTTGAATGTTTTTGGATGATTTTTCAGTCATCGTTGGCTCCTGTCCCTTTGCTGTTAAAACAGAGGCACCACCATGAACTCTTTTTAATAACCTTTGTTTTTCTAATTGTGCTAAATCACGACGAATTGTTGATTCAGAGCTTTCTGTTCTTTCAACTAATTGCTGTAATTTAACTACTTTCTGTTCTTTTACAAGTTGCAATATCATTTGATGACGTTCAGGAGTTAACATTTTACTCACCTCTTCTTTGATTACAGTATAATGAAAACGATCACAAAAATCAACCATATACATTCATAAATAATCAAAAACAATCAAAAACAGTTATAGACAACAAAAAAGAAACCCATTTGATTGTTATATCAAATGGGTTTCTTTTCTCGATTCACTTATAAAGAAGCTTTATATATGTTTAAAACATCATCTTTATTTAATTTTTTAAAGTTACCAAATTCACCATAAGCCATCGCTTTATCCGCCATTAAATCAATTTCATTTTCTCCAATAGTATAATCAGATAATGCTACTGGCGCCTCAATTGAAGTCCAAAATTGACGCAGTGCCTCAATTCCTTCTAACGCCACTTCTTTATCTGTTTTGCCATCTGTTTCTATATCAAATACACGAATAGCGAACTGTTTAAAACGACTTACATTTTCATCTATAACATGCTTCATCCAATTCGGGAATAGAATTGCAAGGCCGCCGCCGTGTGGTATGTCATGAACAGCAGAAACTGCATGCTCAATATTATGAGTTGCCCAGTCTCCTTTTACTCCCATTGCTAAAATGCCGTTTAACGCCATAGTACCGCAATATAAAATTGTTTCCCTATGCTCATAATTTTCTAGATCACTTAAAAGCTTAGGAGCTGTTTCAATTACTGTTCTTAAAACAGATTCACAATAACGATCTTGTAGTTCTGTATTTGTTCCATGATGGAAATATTGCTCTAATACGTGTGACATAATATCTACCATACCGTAAATTGTTTGATCTTTCGGTACAGACGCAGTATGAACTGGATCTAAGATTGAAAACTGCGGGAAAGTAACCGGGCTACCCCAGCCGTATTTTTCATTCGTTTCCCAGTTTGTAATTACCGAACCTGCATTCATTTCAGATCCTGTTGCTGCAAGAGTAAGTACAGTACCAAATGGTAATGCCTCGCTAGCAAATGCTTTTTTCGTTACAATATCCCATACATCTCCATCGTACTTACTACCAGCGGCAATCGCTTTCGTACAGTCGATTACACTTCCTCCACCAACTGCTAAAATAAATTCGACACCATTTTCTTTACAAATTTGAATCCCTTTTTTTACTGTTGATACACGAGGATTCGGTTCAACACCAGTCAATTCAAATACTTCCGCATTTATATCTTTTAAAATAGAAATTACATTATCATATATACCGTTTCTTTTAATGCTGCCTCCTCCATATACGAGAAGAACTTTTTTACCGAACTGTGGAATTTCAGTTTTTAACTGCTCTAATTGTCCTTTACCGAAAATAAGTTTTGTCGGATTACGAAATACAAAATTTTGCATATCTTTTTACCATCCCTTCTATTTAAAAAGCAACTATACTTTTGTATACCATATTTTTTTCATTTCACAAAAATATTTGCTTAACAAAAAAATCCCAGCCTTTAGGGCTGAGATTTTTTATTGATAATAAGGTGAGATCATTAAGTAAACAATAACACCAGATAGACTTACATATAGCCAAATTGGCATCGTCCATCGTACAATTTTACGGTGACGTGTTAATTGATTCGTAAAACCAAATACAAGTGCGAACAATGCAAGTGGTACAATAATTGCCGCAAGGATAATATGTGTAATTAAAATGATGAAGTACACATATTTAATAAATCCTTCCCCGCCAAAATGTGTTGCTGGCGCCAAGTAATGATACGATAAATACGAAACACAGAATAGCAAAGTCGTCGTGAATGCCGCAAGAATGAAACCACGGTGCATTTTCACATTCTTTTTAATAATAGAGTATAAAGCTGCTAATAAGAATACGAACGTAAAGCTATTAAAAATTGCATTTAACATTGGTAAAATCGTTACATCAAAATGTACTTCTCCTTCATAGCCAACAGGTCCAAAGAACAAAAATAAAATAATCGCATTTACAATTACAGAAAGCGTTATCACAATAGGAGCATAGCTTTTCTGATTTGTTGATTGATCCACCAAAATGGTCACTCCCTCTTCCTTCAAATATGTATACGTAACCTCACTATTTTAACATATTATTCACAGTGTAAATGTGACAATAGTTTGACACAGTAAGACAAGACAAAGAAAAAAATCCTTCTTAATAAAACTTCTTAAGAAGGATTTTATCGCTTTATTATTCAAATAGCAATGCAATTAGTTTTTGTTAAAAAACGTATTGCTATATGCTTGAAAAATTTCAGATACTTGATATCCCATTAATGAAATTGCTGTTAATGAAAAGAAACCAATCATAAGAAATCGAAACCACATATAAATCTCCTCCTTGTATTTAGCTTAAAAAACGTTAGCTATATTACAAGTTACGTGGCACTCTTCATCATCACTTTCTTTCTTCTTTACAATTGCTGTTATAAATCGAATCATAAAGAATAGAACAAAAGGAATTTGTTCGTAATTCACCTTGGCATAGTTCAGCAACGGCTCGCGCTGCACATCGAACGGGGATGAGAAGGAATAGAACATACCTTGCTCTTCCATATATACAATTACAATTTTCATGCAAAATACTATTCCTAGAAACGAAACAATATCTTGCCATTCTGTCGTATATAACAGGTTATACAGCTCTAATACGTACTCTTCCATCATCATCCCCCCTTCCTTTTTTACCATTTTGCTCGCCTTCGTATAAAAAGTCAAGAAAAAAGTTTATATTCACTATGACAATAGTAATTACTCGTTTCTATGTTTATATATGATTCTTTTATAGCAATGATTGGGTGTAACTCTATTCCAAAACAATAAATTAGAATCGAACGGATTCTTCATTTCTACTTTTAGGTTTCAAAACTGTGCTATTTTTATTTCTATTAAAAATAAAATAAGAAAGTATTATAAGAACAGTAACAAGCATCGTTAAAAGTGCTTGTGGACGCAAAGATTCAATTGCAAGCATTGCAACTAAAACTGCTATAATAGCAGCAATTGTAACATACGTTACATATGGGAAAAGCCACATTTTCACTTTCAAATTTCTTTGTTCTACTTTTCCCATTTTTTTACGCATCTTTAAATGCGAAACTGCAATAACGAGATAAACGAGTAACGCGATCCCACCAGAAGCATTCACTAAAAATAAAAATACTTTATCTGGAGATATGTAACTAAAAACAACTCCAATATAAGCGAAGAAAGTTCCAAATAAAACTGCTCGAACTGGAACACCACTACTGTTCAATTTTAAAAACACCTTTGGAGCATCTCCTCTTTCTGCCATCGAAAAAAGCATTCTTGAGTTTGTATATAAGCCCGAATTTAAACAAGAGAGTACAGCTGTTAAAACGATAAAATTCATAATTTGTGCTGCCGCTGGTATTCCTATATGTTCAAGTACCGCTACAAATGGACTTTTTAGTATGTTTGCTGAATTCCACGGAAGGAGTGTAACGACTATAGCAATAGATCCAATGAAAAATACGAGAATACGCCAAATTACACTATTTGTTGCTGTTTTTACTGCTTTTACAGGCTCAGCAGACTCACCAGCCGCTACTGCTACAATCTCTGACCCCATAAATGAAAATATAACGACGGTAATTCCAAGCAGCACCGAACTTATCCCATTTGGCATAAATCCCCCTTGTCCTACTAAATTTGAAGTGCCAGGTGCTTCCGTTCCTGGTACAAATCCTAAAATAACAGCAAGTCCAAGACAAAGGAATAAGACGATACTTATTACTTTAATAAAAGAAAACCAATATTCAAACTCTCCAAATGATTTCACTGAAAAAACATTCGTCAACGTTAATAAAATCGTTAATATTAGGCTTAATAACCAGAGTGGGATGTCTGGAATCCAGTATTGAATAATACCAGCACCTGCTGTGGCTTCTATTGCAATAACAATTACCCAGAAAAACCAATATAGCCACCCAATTGTATACCCGGCCCATGGACCAATAGCTTCTCGTGCATATGTTGCAAATGAACCACTTGTCGGGTTAATAGCTGCCATTTCCCCCAACATTCTCATGACGAAAATGACTAAAAGTCCTGCTAATGCATATGAAACGATAGAACCTGGCCCGGCCGAATGTACAACTGCACCACTTCCAACAAACAAACCAGCCCCTATTACACCACCAATTGAGATCATCGTAATGTGGCGTATTTTTAGGTCTTTCTTAAGATTTTTATCCAAATCTTGTACATCCCCTTCCAAACTTTATTTTGAAATTTATGTAAGAGTATTATGCAAAAAACCTTGTCTTACATTTCTTAATATATCAAAATATTCTGAATTTAAAAATTATAAATCCACCTCCTTCATAAATTATTACATTAGGTTTAATAATTTTCCATACACAATTGTTGAGAAAATTATTAAACCTAACAAAAGATAAAATTTTCAGATATCATTAAAGAAACAAGATTATACATCTAGACAACTTTTTGTATAGGAGTGTTGATATGTTAAACAAGTTCAAATTCATTTGTTGTATGTTAGTAATTTTCTTACTGCTACCGCTAGCCCCCTTCCAAACAAAAGCAGCAAACAATTTAGGATCAAAATTACTCGTTGGATATTGGCATAACTTTGATAACGGTACTGGCATTATTAAATTAAAAGATGTTTCACCAAAATGGGATGTAATAAATGTATCTTTCGGTGAAACTGGTGGTGATCGTTCCACTGTTGAATTTTCCCCTGTGTATGGTACAGATGCAGAGTTCAAATCTGATATTTCCTATTTAAAAAGTAAAGGAAAAAAAGTAGTTCTTTCAATAGGTGGACAAAATGGAGTCGTTTTACTTCCTGACAATGCCGCTAAACAACGTTTTATTAATTCCATACAATCTCTAATCGATAAATACGGTTTTGATGGAATGGATATTGACCTTGAATCAGGTATTTACTTAAACGGCAATGACACTAATTTTAAAAACCCAACAACTCCTCAAATCGTGAATCTTATCTCAGCAATTCGAACGATTTCAGACCATTACGGCCCAGATTTCCTACTAAGCATGGCCCCTGAAACAGCTTATGTTCAAGGCGGGTATAGCGCATATGGAAGCATATGGGGTGCATATTTACCAATTATTTACGGAGTGAAAGACAAACTAACTTATATTCACGTTCAACACTATAATGCTGGTAGCGGCATTGGGATGGACGGTAATAATTATAATCAAGGAACCGCAGACTACGAGGTCGCGATGGCAGATATGCTCTTACATGGCTTTCCTGTAGGCGGTAATCCAAATAATATTTTCCCCGCTCTTCGTTCAGATCAAGTAATGATTGGACTTCCGGCGGCACCAGCAGCAGCTCCAAGTGGCGGGTATATTTCTCCAACTGAAATGAAAAAAGCTTTAAATTATATCATTAAAGGCGTTCCTTTCGGAGGAAAGTATAAGCTTTCTAATCAAAATGGCTACCCTGCATTTCGTGGTCTAATGTCTTGGTCCATTAATTGGGATGCAAAAAACAACTTTGAATTCTCCAATAACTACAGAACATATTTTGATGCTATTCCTTTGCAAAAATAATAAAAAACAGCACTAGGTTATATAAAGTAACCTATTGCTGTTTTTTATTTATGTAAATTACTTTTTCACATCCATATCTACAGTACGAAGAGATTCATCTCCATTTCGTAAATAGCTATTTACGAGACTTAAAAGTAACTTCCCACCAACTAACATTGCACGTTCATCAAAATCAAATTGAGGATGATGATGCGGATATGTTGCTCCTATTTCTTCATTACCCGCACCTGTGAAGAAAAATGCTCCTGGAACATGTTCTAAGTAGTATGCAAAATCTTCACCACCCATAATAGGCGGCACTTCAATGACCCTTTCTCTTCCAAGATCACGTTCTGCAACCTCCATAAAATGACTCGTTTCCTCTACATGATTTATTAATATTGGATAGCCACGTTTATATTGAATATTAACTTCAGCCTGAAGAGACTGACAAATCCCCTCAACAACTCGTCTAAATTCCTTCTCCATATATTCTCTTACTTCAGGATCTAACGTTCGAATGGTTCCTGTAAACGTAGCAGTATCCGCAATAATATTATCCGCTTGACCAGCATGGAATGTACCAACTGTTAAAACTACGGATTGAAGTGGATCGACTTTTCTACTAACTAACAGTTGCAACTGGTTAATAATTTGTGTTGCAACAATAATAGCATCTACAGTATGATGTGGCATACCTCCGTGACCACCTCGCCCTTGAACCTTCACCTCAAAAGAATCAGCTGCCGCCATCATTGCTCCTGCTTTCGCACCAACAATTCCTACAGGCATTTGAGAAGATACATGCGTACCAAAAACAACATCTACTCCTTCTAAACAACCATCCTCAATCATAGCGATAGCCCCGCCAGGCTCTTTCTCTTCTGCATGTTGGTGTATAAGAACTATTTTTCCAGAAAGTTGGTCTCTATGATCACTTAATATTTTTGCAACTCCTAAAAGTGTTGCTGTATGTCCATCATGGCCACAAGCGTGCATTACGCCCGGAACCTTTGATTTATATGAAACTTTCTTTTCATCTTGAATAGGTAGTGCATCAAAATCAGCACGCAACGCGATTGTCTTCCCAGATTTCCCACCTTCAATTACGCCGATGATTCCTCTTTCCCCGACATCTGTTTTCACATCAATATGAAAACTTTTTAAGATTGCAGCTATTTTTTTCGGTGTTTCTATTTCTTGAAACGATAGCTCTGGGTATTGATGAAAATCTCTTCGCCACGAAACCATTTGGTTATACAAACTTTCCAACTCTTTATGCCATGTTTCTATCATAGAAATTCCCCTTTCTTTTTTAACACTTTAAATTTAATTTACATAACATTCTGTATTTAATCAATAAAAAGGAGAACTTTCTCTGAAAGTCCTCCTACTATTCTAGAATCGTCTAATTACTATTTTGCTTCAACACAAATACTGAAAGTTCAGGTACACTCCAAAATCTAACCGGCATTCGGGTTGTCCCAATACCTCGATTTACATATAAATGTAACGGCTTATTCTTCCCTTCTAATTCATACATACCTTCAACATAGCTCTCAGCTAATTTTGTAGTAATTAATGGACCTATAAAAGGAATTTGAACTTGTCCTCCGTGACTATGCCCTGAAACTTGAAAATCAACTGGATAACAAGCTACTTTGTCTACAACATCCGGCTCATGTACTAATAGCATATTGAAATCTTGTTGCCTTACATGTTTTAAAGTCGCGTCTATTTGTGGCTTCCCTAATAAGAAATCATCCAAGCCTGATATTGTAATATATTTGCCGTTTCCCACTTTAATTTTCTGCACTTCATTTACTAATACAGAAAAACCAGCTTCCTCCATATACTTTTTATAAAACACACTACCACCCCCGCCCCTATCATGATTCCCAAACACAGCATATTTCCCTAAGGGAGCATTAATTTTCTGCAAAATAACCTTCGCTTCATCTTTTTCCGCACTATAAGATCCAAACTTATCTATTAAATCTCCTGTGAAAACAACTATATCTGGATGCAATTCATTCATCTTCTCCACCAAATTTTCTAGTTGTTTCAATGTAAACTCTGGTCCTAAATGTACATCTGAGAATTGCAATATTTTTTTATTATTAAACTCTTTAGGAATCGTCGGGGCTTCTATTTCATTCCACGTAACTGTTATTAGTTTTCGTTCTATTTCTGTCGCATAGAAATACAAGCTTACTGGAATCATTACTATACTTATGAAACTTATAATAAGTTTCTTTAAGATTGATTTTTTTTGTTCTTTTTTTACATGATGCGTATTCATGTTTTCACCTCTAGATGTAGTTTAAAATCCTTTTGTTACATTGATGTGACAACATGAAAAAAATTGGGGTTTCAACACGTTGTAGCAAATATGTTTGTTATCCCAGCTGCAATTTTTACCGGTCATGTAACTTGGATTGAATATTTCCCAAACTTCTTGTTTTCTTTGGGAATTTAGTAGGCGGTTTGTATTTTGTAGAACTACCTTATTTCATATCTTATAATAAGAAACTACCTACAAATAAAGAGAAGACTGAAATACAGAACAAATCTATATCCGCTTAAATGGAATGGTTATAAAGTAGGCTAAAAAATATTACAAATTTCATTTTTTTCGTGAATATATCTACGTACACTTGTTCTCGAATGTTTTATACGTTATAATAACAACTTAAATAGCATTATTTACATATGAGGTGAAAAACATGAATAAAACAGAATTAATTAAAAACGTAGCACAAAATGCTGAGATTTCTCAAAAAGAAGCTACTGTAGTTGTACAAACTGTAGTAGAATCAATCACTAACGCTTTAGCTGCTGGTGAAAAAGTACAACTTATCGGATTCGGTACATTCGAAGTTCGTGAAAGAGCTGCTCGTACAGGCCGTAACCCACAAACTGGTGAAGAAATGCAAATCGCAGCTTCTAAAGTACCTGCTTTCAAAGCTGGTAAAGAACTAAAAGAAGCTGTAAAATAATGAAAAAATAGCCTTCTCGTTTATGAGAAGGCTATTTTTTCATAACATAATTAATAAAAATCTGACCATTGTGCTGTTTTTTTTGTTCCTTTATGCAAATAAAACCTTTCCTTTCAAAGAAAGATTTTGCTGTAATACTCGCCTCTGTATATATATCCCCGTGCCCTAAGTTCACTGCTTCTTTTTCTAACTTCTGTAATATGTATGAAGCTACCCCTTTTCCTTGATAATCTTTATGCGTAAATAAGCGATCTATGTAATGCTCATCATTATAATCCCCAAACCCCACTATCACACCTCTATACTCAGCAACGTAACAAATATTCTTTTCTAAAGACTGTAGCCATCTTTCTCTATCTAGTCGCTTTGGCGCCCATGCCTGTAGCTGTAACTCGTTATAATCTCTTGCATTCACCGTATGAACTGTTTCATAGAACAATTGTAATACTGTTTCTAAATCCTCTTTCTGGAATGTCCTAATTATAATATCCGTTAACATATATGAGTCTCCTTACTAAACTAACACTCGGCTTTCTACTATAATAAGATTCAATATTGCTGCTTTATTATACCTTTTTTCTTTTTATACAAACAAAAAAACAACACTTATTCAAAGTATTGTTTTTTTGTATAAAAGCATTTTCAATTACTCTATAAATTAAAATTTTTATTATTTTAATTTCACTCTTTGCAATCTTAATGCATTTAATACGACTGATACCGAGCTAAATGCCATCGCCGCCCCTGCAACCCAAGGTGCTAAGAAACCTAATGCTGCAATTGGGATCCCTAAGCCATTATAAGCTAACGCCCAGAATAGGTTTTGCTTAATATTTCTAATCGTCATTTTACTCATAAAAATTGCATCGGCAATACTATTTAAATCACCACGGATTAACGTAATATCCGCTGCTTCCATCGCTACATCCGTTCCTGTTCCAATTGCCATACCAATGTCTGCTGTAGCAAGAGCAGGAGCATCATTTATTCCATCTCCAACCATCGCTACTTTCTTACCTTGCGCTTGCAGTTTTTTCACTTCTTCTGCTTTTCCTTCTGGCAATACTTCTGCAATTACGTGATCAATACCAACTTGCCCTGCAATTGCCTGAGCAGTTTGTGTATTATCCCCTGTAATCATAACAACGTCTAGACCCATTTTCTTAAGTCGTGCGATAGCTGCTTTTGAAGTATCTTTTACAGTATCCGCAACAGCAACTATTCCAGCATACTCCTTATCTATCGCTATTAACATTGCTGTTTTTCCTTCTCGCTCTAGCTCTTCCATCGATTTAGAAACTTCTTCAATATCAATATTAAACTTCGTCATTAATCGACGTGTACCAATTAATAATTGTTTCCCTTCAACAATCGATTCAATACCGAACCCAGGAATTGCTTCAAATGTTTCCGAACTTGGTATATCAATTTTCTTTTCTTTAATTCCTTCTACTATCGCTTCTGCAAGTGGGTGTTCAGAATTTTTTTCTGCCGCTCCTACTAAACGTAGTATTTCTTCTTCATGGAATCCATCTGCTACAATTATATCTGTTAATACTGGCTTCCCATTTGTCACAGTACCCGTTTTGTCTAAAATAACCGTATCTAATCGGTGCGTTGCTTCTAAATGCTCTCCACCTTTAAATAAAATACCATACTCAGCTGATCTTCCTGATCCAGCCATAATAGATGTAGGTGTCGCAAGACCTAACGCACATGGGCAGGCGATAACAAGTACTGCTATCATTTTCTCAAGCGCTCCGCCAAAATCACCAGGTGTAACAAATATCATCCACACTGCAAATGTAATAATAGCAATCACAACTACAACCGGTACGAAAATACCAGAAATTTGATCAGCTACCCGTTGAATAGGCGCTTTCGATCCTTGCGCTTCTTCTACTACTTTAATAATTTGAGCTAATGCCGTATCTCTACCTACCTTAGTTGCTTTAACTTTTAAAAATCCATTTTTATTTATTGTAGAACCAATTACTACATCTCCAATTGTTTTATCAACTGGAATACTTTCACCCGTTAACATCGATTCATCAATCGCAGATTTTCCTTCTACAATTTCTCCATCAACTGGTATTTTTTCACCAGGTTTTACATAAACGATATCACCAGCTACCACTTCTTCGATTAAAATCTTCATTTCTGTTCCATCTCGTACAACTGTAGCTGTTTTCGCTTGTAATCCCATTAACTTTTTAATTGCTTCTGATGAACGTCCCTTTGCCTTTGCTTCAAATAATTTACCTAAAATAATTAATGTAATAAGTACCGCACTCGTTTCAAAATATAAATCTGTCATATGTTCCGAAGAACCAATAGATTGAATACTTAAATATACACTATAGAAATAAGCGGCCGACGTTCCAAGTGCCACGAGAACATCCATATTCGCACTTTTATTACGTAACGCTTTATAAGCTCCAATATAAAACTGTCCACCAATGATAAATTGAACAGGAGTTGCAAGAGCTAACTGTACCCAAGGGTTCATTAGCATATCAGGTAAATAAATAAACGATGTAAATGAGAAATGACTCACCATTGCCCACAATAACGGGAATGATAAAATAAACGAAATAATAAATTTTTTCTTTTGTCGTTTAATTTCTTGTAAGCGATGATCTGTTGATCCATCTCGCTCATCTGATTTCACTTCTAATTTATATCCTAACTTTGTAATCGTACTCTTCATTTCATTTACACTGACTTCATCAGGATTAAAGTCTACCGTTGCCGACTCTAAAGCGAAATTAACCGTCGCTTTGTTCACACCATCTAACTTATTTAAACGCTTTTCAACTCTATTCGCACATGCTGCACATGTCATTCCTGAAACAGTAAATTCAGCTTTATCACTTACAATTCCATATCCTAACGATTCAACTTTTTCTTTAAAGTGTTGCGGAGTTGTTTTAGTTGGATCGTACATTATTTTTGTTTTTTCAAGTGCAAAATTTACATTTGCATCATGAACACCTTCTACTTTTTTCAGACCTTTTTCAATTCTATTGGCACATGCTGCACATGTCATTCCTGATATTTGAAGATTGGCCTCTTTTTGTTCATTCATGTCTCTCACCTCTATATACCCTTGTGAGGTATAATTATTAGCAAAATAAATCGTACTTCGTTTAAAGTACGATTTATTTCCATATCTAAAAATAATTATTGAACATCGTATCCTTGATCTTCAATTACAGCAACGATATCTTTTAATGTTATAGCAGACGAGTCGATAGTAACTTCAACAGTTCCTTCTGCTAATTGAACCTTCACTTTTTCAACACCGTTTAGCTCTTTCACACTGCTTTCGATAGAGTTTACACAATGTCCACAAGACATACCTTCAACTTTTAATGTTAACTGTTCCATTTAAAATCCTCCTCTTGTTTCTTCATTGTTTGTTAATCACAACTACATTTTACCATACCCCCCTAAGGTAATCAATGGTTTTGTATCATGATTTTTCAATTATTTTCTAAACGTTTATTTTACACACACTTTTTCACTACAATACACCTAAATCCAATATACGGGTAAACAAAAAAACAAGCCAGTTACATACTAGCTTGTTTTTACGCTTTTGAAAAACGTTCAAATACTGTCATTAATTCTTCAATTGCTTCGTCACCATTTCCATTTTTAATAGCTCCTGAAACACAATGACTCGTATGATTTTTTAAGACACCCATTCCTACTTTTTTCATCGCTGCATTAATCGCTGAAATTTGCACTAAAATATCAACGCAATAACGATCATTTTCAATCATATTTTGAATACCACGAACTTGTCCTTCGATTCTCTTCAATCTATTTATAATTTGCTCTTTTTCTTTTTCTGATCTATGTGTTACTGATTCATGCTCTTTATGATCCATATTATCACCTTCTTAAAATTTCTCTTCATCCAATAAAACAATTGCTTTTATGAGTATACCAATTATAGCATTAAATATCTATGTATGATACCCCATATGAGTATATTTCCACTTTATGATTATTCTTAACACATTATTAGCTTCTCAGTCTCAATTTTTATTATACCCTTTCCTTTTTGTAAAAAAATCATTATATCTCCAATCAAAATCCAATAAAGTGAAATTTTAATTAGCCCTCACCAATCGAGCTTTTATGGGCAGCCCGACCTTCACCTACCTTCTTTGCTTTCGCTGAATTTTGAGGTGGGGGTCTTACTGCCTGGCAAATAGCGGGATAAATTGAAACAATAATAAGCGGGGATTGTCCATCCCCGCTTATTATTCGCCTACAAATATAAAAGCCTCAATCTTCACACGTTTAAATTGAGACTTTTTTCTTCCTATATATAGTTATTGCTGATCACATACTTTTGTATCATTCACTACTGAAGTTCCTTCAACGGTCACCGTATGAAAACAATCATTCACTCGAACTGTCACAACATTATCTTGCCGATCAATGATATGATATTCATTAAAATTTTTATTCAGAGCACTGCGAATTTGTTCTCCTTCATAAATTGGGATGCCATGTGATAGAACCCAAATCAGTCCAGCGATAGCAAGAATAGTTTTCATACGATCTACCTCCTTGAGAATATAGTGAACTTTTAATCCGCGCTTTTTCAGCTCTATTCCTCTTGATTTGAATGAATCAAGCCTTTTTGGAAATAAGTTCATTTCGTCTATTTTATGTTTATGCTAATTGTGACGGAAATGTGACAACTTTTTGTCTCTTTAGACGAAAAGTTGAAACAAAACTTTCAAAAAGGACAATTCTACTTATGAAAAAAGGTTACGGAATGTTTCATCCATAACCTTTTTTCAGCCCTATTTTACAACTCAGCCACCGTACTTCATGTGATTTTAGTAGACTTGTTTTATTTTTATTTATCAACATCAAAGCAAAATCTCGAAAAAACTTCCCACACAAGTTCATTTCTACTACTTACCCCAGTCTTTTCAAAAATGGATTTTAAATGATCTTGTACTGTGTATATAGATATACACAGTTCTTGGGCTAATTCCTTTGTCGACATACCTGTAAGAATTTTACGTACTACTTGCTTCTCACGTGTTGTAAAACTATAAACTTCCATAATAAGCGGAAAGATTTCTTCTGGTCTTGCTCTTTCGAAAAGAACAACATAACCAGCCTGAAAACTACTTGTACATTCTAACTTACTGGCCCGAATGATTAGAAAATGTCCATAGGCTAAAGGTATACAAACTTTTTCTTCTCTCCGTATGCAATCTACATTATATTCGTTAGCCTTTACTTTCGAACAAACTGCTCGTATTGGTCTTGGTATTTCTTTTATATTTAACTGTTCATACTTTCTAAGATTTGAGAGCCAATCGCTGCCATCTTGATTCCAATATAATAAATTAAAATCCTCACTTAATATAATCGTGCCTGTCCCTATCACCTTCTCTTCTGAAAAAGGTATAGGAAATGCCTTTTTTAAAGCCTCTCCAGCAATTGGGACTATCGTTGCTAAGTACTTACAATCATCGATATGAAAAACGGGACTGGTACTCCCTCGAAATAAACTAAGATGCCCAAAACATTTCCCCTTACTTATACAAACGCCCCTTAATTCATCTCCAAAACTTGCTGGTTTTAAAATATTTCGGTATCTAGAACTTTTCTTTTGCTCACCATTTGTCGCCATACTAAGAGCAGCAACATGAGGTGAGTGTTCTGATAAATATTTAAATTTATTAAAATCATCATCTAGAAATTCATTCATAAACAATTGTGGATGAATCTTTTCAACACTTGCATCCGTAAATGCCCCAGTAGATAAAAAAGAAATTGGGTCTATAATTGTAAAACAAGCGGCTTCAAAATCAATAACTTTACGAATCAAGTGGAGAAATGACTTTTGAAATGTCCTTATAGAACTTATACGATTCGCTAGCATTGTAATTTCTTTCGTTGTTTTTTCATACATCCTCTTCCCCCCAGATTTATGGGATTGTTCACCTTCATACATTTATTTCATAATAAAGCTATAGTACATATACTTAGGAGGTCAAAAATGAATTGGAATGATACTACCGTAAGTTCATATGAACAAAGAATTCCATTAAAAATCCCAAGCTATTACACCCTATACGACATGATAAATCATTTCTTGTTTACTACACTCCCTAAAGAACATATCAATCCGAATTTACTAGTTATAGGTGCTGGAGGTGGACAAGAGATCCTCTCAATAGGTAAACAAAATAGCAATTTATCTTTTACAGGTGTTGATCCATCTGAAAGCATGCTACAGTTAGCTAAAAAAAGAATTGAAAACGAAGGCGTACAGAACCAAATTCACTTCGTACATGGAACTGTCCATTCATTATTACCAAATTCGTTATTTGACACCGCTACCTGTATGCTTGTTCTTCATTTCATCCCAACTATTGAGGAGAAAAAAGAGCTTCTTCATGAAATTAGTAGGCGCTTAAAACCTGACGCTCCATTCTTTCTCTCTACAATAAATGGTGTACCCCATACAAGTATGTTTTCTGCGCAATTGAATGCTTGGCAAAACTACATGATACAAAATCAAATTCCATTAGAAGATTGGGACCGGTTTGAAAATTCTTTTGAAACAGACATATTTCCTATTTCCGAAAATAATCTACTTGCTATTATGGAGGAATGTGGATTTACTCAAATCAATCGCTTTTTCACTAGCTTTTTAATTGATGGATACGTAGCAATAAAACAATAATGAAAAAAGGTAAGCAATCGCTTACCTTTTTTCATATACTTCTTCTACACTTGACTAATAAATCGCAATCCTTTACTTAAAGACGTTGGGACAACAGATGCGTGATTCTCCCCTTCCGCTTCATAAAACTTAAATTTAAGTTTATCATGTGTTACTTGGAGAAGTCGCTCTGATAATTCATTTGCACCTACAACCATATGCTCTCGTTCTAGTGACCCAACTGTAAGGAATACCCCTGTTTCAAACTTAGCATTGTTTAATTCATTTATAAGGTTCTCTTCTTTTTCAAGTACAGATCGGTTATTCCACCAAATAGATGGACTACTAATAAAATAATTTTGAAAGGCATTTACGTTTGTAAATAGTATGTGTAAAGCAAATAGGCCACCTAGCGAATGCCCAAATAACGTTTGTTTTCCTTTATCAATCGCAAAACTTTTTTCAATTTGCGGTTTAACTTCTTCTTCAATAAAAGTAAAGAAGTTATGTGCTCCTCCTGTTTTAGGCCACGGTTTACCGTCTGGTTTTAAAGGAGCATCTTTTGAAATTACGCTAGGTGTAAAATCATAGCATCTTTCTTCTCCTGAAAATGCTCCTTCAATTGGATAACCGATACCTACTATAACGGCTGGTGAAACACCTGTTTTTTCAGCCCTTACTGATTGTATTTTAACCGCTTCATGAAATGTTTGAAAAAAGGCATTGCCATCTAATACGTATATGACAGGGTATCCTGAATCCGGTGCTGGTTGCCTCGGCTTTGAAATATGAATTTGATATTCCTTACCCTCTACTTTTGAATACATTTTCCACTGTTCTGTATTAGATGTAATAATCTGCTGTTTTTCAATAGTAGTATTCACCCTATCTCCCCCTTTTAACTCGTTACATATATTTCTACTTTTTCTTCTTGAGATACAACACTATCATAACCGAAACAAACAGGAGCCCCATTATACGGGTCAATCATGACACGCGCATCAATATGAAATACTTCTTTTAATACTTCATTTGTAATAATTTCTTCTGGACTACCAGTTGTAACAATTTCCCCATCTTTCATTGCAATAATTTCATCGGAAAACCTTGCTGCGTGGTTAATATCATGCAATACCATTACAATCGTACAATTATGTTCTCTATTTAACTTTTCTACAATTTGCAATACATCTAATTGGTGAGACATATCAAGATATGTAGTCGGTTCATCTAATAGCAACACTTCTGTCTCTTGCGCTAAAGCCATCGCTAGCCATACCTTTTGTCGTTGACCACCTGATAAATTTGCAATTTGTCTCGTTCTAAATTCTGAAGTTTTCGTTATATCTAATGCCCAATCAATCATTTCTTTATCTTTTGAGGTTAACTTGTTTACGTTATTTCGATGTGGATAGCGTCCATAAGAAATTAATTCTTCTACTTTAAGCTCTCCTGGTGCAATCGGAGTTTGCGGAAGTAAGGCTAACAGCTTGGCAATTTCTTTCGTTGGAATTGTATTTAAATCCTGTCCTTGCAAATAAACTTTTCCGCTTTTTTGCTTTAAAATTCGTCCCATCGTTTTTAATAGTGTTGATTTACCGCACCCGTTTGGCCCTATAATTGTCGTTACTTTTCCTTCTTGTATTTCCACATTTAAATCGCGAAACACTGTAAGTTTTTCATAACTCGTTTCTAAATTTTTTGCACTTAAAATACTCACTTTTATTCCTCCTCTTACGCTTTCGCCTTATAAAGTAAATATAAGAAATACGGTACACCGACAATAGAAATAACGATTCCAACTGGTAACTCTACAGGTGTGAAAACTGTTTTTGCAATAAAGTCTGAAGCAATTACAAGAAACATTCCGATTACTCCGCACGTAGGAATGATATGCTTATGCTGAATACCAACAAGTCTTTTCGCTATATGCGGTGCCATTAGTCCGATGAAACCAATACTTCCTGAAACAGCAACACATGCGCTCACAAGTCCGATACTACTTAATAGTAAAATTGATTTCTCTCTTTCTACTGAAACACCTAAACTCGTAATACTCGTTTCTTCCAATTGAAATAAATCTAATAAATAAGCTTTCTTCTGTATAAGTGGAATTAAAATGATAAGCCACGGTAACATAGCAATAATATACTTCCAGTTTGCACTATATATGCTTCCAGACACCCAAACTGCAGCCATCTCAAAATCAGATGATTTCATTTTGAGTGATAAATACATAGAGAATGCGCCAAACCCTGAACCGATTGCAATCCCTGTTAACAAAAGTCGCTGCGAATCTAACTTACCGTTTTTCCAAGAAAACAGATAGATTATAATGGCTGCACCTAATCCACCAACTAGGCCAAACATCGGCATCATCATTATAGAAATCCAGTCTGTGCTCTTTAATTGTCCTTGAAAGAAAAACATAAAAATGACGATAGCTGTACCTGCTCCGGCATTTACTCCTAAAATACCTGGGTCCGCCAAACCATTTCTCGTAATCCCTTGAATTACAGCACCCGCAACGCCTAATCCTAATCCTACTAATCCAGCAATTACAATGCGCGGAAGACGAAACTCAAAAATAACTAAATCATGCTCTGGTAACGGATCTATTCTAAAAAGTGTTTTAAATACATCTGTAATCGTAATATCAAACGTTCCATTCGTTAAACTAATATAAATGGCACATAGTATTAAAAATATAATAATCCCCATCGTCATTCCAAAACGTTGACTTGAACTTTTAAGCATGTCTCTCTCCTCCTCTTGTACGGATTAAATAAAGGAAGAAAGGAATCCCAATTAAAGATGTAACGACTCCAATTGGCGTTTCAAATGGATAGTTTACAAATCTACTTAATACATCACATAAAGCTAAGAAAACTCCACCAATAACACCCGCACATGGTAAAATCCACTTATAATCTACCCCAATAATAAAGCGAGTAATGTGTGGAATAATTAAGCCTACAAAACCAACTTTTCCTACTAAAGCAACTGCTGTTCCTGTTAAAAAAATTACTGATAAAATTGCCATCGCTTTTACTAGTTTTGTACGCTGCCCTAGATTAATAGAAACTTCTTCTCCTAAAGAAAGAATGGTAATAGATTTCGCTATTAACAGCGCTAAAACTATCCCAATTATCCCAAAAGGTATCGTGATTTTAATTATATTAGGGTCCACTTGGTCTAACTTTGCATTAAACCAAAAACTAACATTTTGAGAGATTTGGAAATACGAAGCCATCGCAGCTGATACACTGCTTAAAAATGTTCCAATAACTGTCCCTATAATTGCTAACCTAACAGGAGATAAGCCATTTTGAAGAAGTGAGCCAAAACCAAACACGATACCGGCCCCTAGTGCAGAACCAATCATTGAACATAAAACCATACCGATTGATGACATTCCTGGAAGAAAAATCATACATAGTGTAATAACAAAGGCTGCACCATCCGTCACACCCATAATAGAAGGGGATGCAAGATAGTTTCTTGTCATCCCCTGCATAAGTGCTCCTGATATGGCTAGAAATGCTCCGACTAAAAGAGCTGCAACTACCCTTGGTAAACGTGAAGTAATAATAATATTATGATTTACATCACTTGAATCAAAATGAAATAATGCGTTCCACACTGTTTCAGCATCAATACTTTTCGCCCCATACAAAATCGAAAGTATAACTGTAAATAAGATGAGTATGGGTGCTATACATAATATAGTTACTGGTACTGCATTTGTTTTCTGCATATCATTCAACGCACCTTACTTATTGTATTATTTAGATAAATTTTTCACTGCTTCTTTTAAGAATGCTGTTTTACTCCAAGCTGTACCACCTTGTGCCATTGGATCCACAACGTTTACAAATACTTTCTTTTCTTTCGCAGCATTCATACTTTGCCAAATTGGATTGCTTTCAATTTCTTCTAGTACTTTCGGGTTTTTATTTTCACTTGCCTCGTATTGTAAGAAAATATAATCCGGGTTAAGTTCAGCAAGTTTTTCAAATGAAATTTTCTCTTGTGCTTTTACAGTTTTCAATTGTTCTGGAGCAGTTAGTCCAAGATCTTTATAAATGACAGGGTTAAAGTATACACCTTCAGGATATAGGAATAATTCGTTTGCTCTTAGTCTAACGACAAGTACTTTTTTGTCTTTTAACTTATCTCCTAGTTTTGCTTTTGCTTTTTCAGCGTCCGCATTGTAATCTTTAATAATCTTTTCTGCTTTATCTTTTTTACCAGTTAATTCTCCCATTAACTTTAAGTTATCCTCCCAATTTGTTGAAACGTGTGATACCGGGAACGTCGGAGCTACTTTTGTAAACTTTTCAGCTGTTTCTGCTGGGAATTTCGTACTTGATGTAATAACATCTGGTTTTAATTGAAGTAATGTTTCAAAATTCGGTTGCATTTTCTCACCAACAGATTTTGCACCCTCTAAATCTTTTTCAAGATACTTTGGTAATTTACCACCTACAGTAATCGCACCAACTGGTTTAATTCCAAGTACGGCCGCATCTTCCATTGACTCTAAACTAGCTGTCGCAATTTTATCTACTTTTGCTGGCACTGTATATTCTTTACCTAAATATGTAATTTTTCGCTTTTCGTCTTTTTTCGTTTCCGTAGCTTTTGTCTGTTGCTTTTGCTCCCCTGAAGTTTTATCCGCACTATTACATGCCGCTAACCCTACACTTAAAACTGTAACCATCCCTAACGTAAATAACTTCTTGTTCATCTTTATATATCTCCTCTCGAAACCTGTAAATAGATTATTTTTATATAAAAACTTAACTACATGAAACTTGTTCCATGCATATAATTCATTAGATTAATAATTTTATCCGGAACTCATTCTCGTTCACTTCCCCTAAACTATAATTCTTTCACACTTCATCCATTGATAACCCTTTTCACTGATAATGATTATCGTTACTAAGTATATATTTAATATGCAATTATTTCAAGAATGATTTGAAAAATTTTAACAAACTGAATTAAAAAGAAGTATCCGCCTATTATTAGCGAGATACTTCTTTTTTTAGAAATTTATATGTAATTCAACTGGGCAATGGTCTGATCCCATTATTTCACTGTTAATTTTCGCATCTGTTATTTGCCCTTTTATTCTTTCAGAGACAACAAAATAATCTAAACGCCATCCGATATTTTTCGCTCTTGCTCCCATACGATAGGACCACCAAGAGTATGCGCCTTCCTGATTAGGATAAAGGTGACGATACGTATCAACAAATCCTTCTTCTAAAATACGTGTAAACTTCTCCCTTTCCTCATCAGAAAATCCAGGGTTTTTACGGTTACTTTTTGGATTTTTTAAATCTATTTCTTTATGAGCAACATTTAAATCTCCACAGAAAACAACTGGTTTCTTTTCATCTAATTGCTTTATATAAGTCCTGAAATCATCTTCCCATTCCATTCTGTAATCTAAACGCTCTAATCCTCGTTTTGAGTTTGGCGTGTATAACGTTATCATGTAAAAATCTTCGAATTCTAAAGTAATGACTCTTCCTTCTTGATCATGCTCTTCAATGCCTAAACCGTACGTAACAGAAAGCGGTTCTTTTTTCGTAAAAATTGCCGTTCCTGAATAGCCTTTTTTCACAGCATAATTCCAATATGTATAATATCCCTCTGGATTTAAATCAATTTGTCCACTCTGTAATTTAATTTCTTGTAGACAAAATATATCTGCATTAGATTCCTCAAGGTATTCTAAAAATCCACCTTTTGCGATAACTGCACGTAAACCATTTACATTCCATGAAATTAACTTCACTTATAATCCTCCTCTTGCTGTTCACTTTCAAAGTTCATGCTATCACAAAATAGAAAAACAATCATATTTTCATCTTTGTAATCTTGCTCTTACATTTTTGAATACGTACATACGCACTTTATTCAGGTTATACTAATTTCAGAGGTGATGTTCTTTGCACAATGAAGGATTTACGTTAACAAGTGAGTATTGGCAAGCAATTATTCATAATGATTCTTCCTATGACAACAAATTCTTTTATGCTGTGAAATCAACTGGTATCTTTTGCCGACCATCGTGTAAATCAAGAATACCGAATCAAAACAATGTACGAATTTTTCTTCATGCAGAACAAGCATTGCATGAAAATTTTCGTCCGTGCAAACGTTGTAAACCAAATGGGATCACTTTACCAAATGAAGAGTGGGTAGTACAAATTAAAGAGTATATTGCAAAGCATTTTGACGAAGCATTAACTCTCGACATACTGGCGGAAATGTGCCACGGTAGTCCCTTTCATTTACAACGCACTTTCAAAAGAATAACAGGAATTAGCCCAATGGAATATATACAGCAATTCAGGATTGTGAAAGCGACGGAATATCTTTCACATACAAAGCAATCCGTTAAGGAAATTAGTACTGCTGTCGGGATAGAAAACCAAGAGTATTTCGCAACTTTATTTAAAACGAAAACTGGATTTACTCCTACTGAATATCGAAAAAAGAACGTAATGAAAGAGGGAGACAATAATGAATTCCTACAAAAATAAATCTATATATTGGACGCTACTTACACATAAAAATTGGTGCTTTCATATTGCGGCAACTGAAAATGGAATTTGTTTTATTGGATCACAAGACGCAAACTTTGAAGAACTAAATATATGGGCTAGAAAAAAAAAGCCCCAACATATATTGACTTGCAATCCAGATTACATGCAAACATATACGAAAGAAATTATCGAGTATTTAGAAAACAAGCGTGAAACTTTTACTTTCCCTATCGATGCTTACGGAACTGCTTTTCAATTATCCGTTTGGAATACGGTACGTGAAATTCCTTACGGGAAGACCTATTCTTATTCAGAAATTGCAGAAAGAATTCAAAAACCTACAGCTGTGCGTGCCGTTGCTTCTGCTATTGCCGCCAACCCTCTTCTCATTACGATTCCTTGCCATCGCGTTATAGGAAAAGATGGAAAACTAACTGGTTTTAGAGGCGGATTAGAAATGAAAAAAGAATTGCTCACATTAGAAAAATTACAGGTGGAATTCATATGACAGCAGAATATAATAACGCATTGACTTTAGCAGCTCCAAAAGAATTTAATTTCCAAGAAAACTTACGCTATCTATCACGTTCTAACAATGAATGTATGTTTCACATTGAAGATAACAAAATTTATAAAGTCATTCCTGTTGAACATGTAAACCCTTTAGTTGAAATTAGTATAAATACTGACGGAAATATTCAAATACGTTTTTTAGGAGAATCCTATAACTCTGAAAAATGGGTATGTGATGCTGTAGCTAACTATGTAATAGAGTGGTTTGATTTCACTACCGATTTAGCTCCTTTTTATACATTAGCTAAACATGATCCACTCCTTCAAGGCCCTATTCAAGATTATTATGGGCTTCGCACATTAGGTATTCCAGATTTATTTGAAGCACTTTCCTGGGGAATTATCGGTCAACAAATTAACCTCGCATATGCTTATACGCTAAAAAGAAGATTAGTTGAACAATTTGGAAGTTACGTAGAATGGAACGATAGAAAACATAGGATATTCCCATCACCTGAAACAATTGCAAATTTACATGTAGAGGATCTTAAAAAATTAAAAATGACGACTAGAAAATGTGAATATTTAATCGGTATTGCGAAGCTTATTACAGAAGGGAAACTATCAAAAGAATCGTTACTACAAACACAAGATGTAAAAATTGCTGAAAAACAATTAACCGCTATCCATGGTATAGGACCGTGGACTGCCCACTATGTTTTAATGCGCTGTTTACGCTTCCCTTCAGCCTTTCCAATTGATGATGTTGGTCTGCATAATGCAATTAAATTTATTACAGGTTCCCAAAATAAACCGACTAAAAATGAAATAAAAGACTTTGCGGCAAACTGGACAAATTGGGAATCTTATGCAACTTTTTATTTGTGGCGAGTGCTATATTAAAAAGAACCAAGTAGCACATTCGTACTACTTGGTTCTTTTCTAAGCTTGTTCTTCAAATCGTCTTGCGATTTCTACAATAACTTGAACAGCTTTTTCCATAGTATCTACCGAAACATACTCAAATTTACCATGGTAGTTTTCACCACCAGTGAAAATATTTGGCGTCGGTAATCCCATATATGATAATTGTGATCCATCTGTTCCACCGCGAATCGGGTGAATGTTCGGTTCGATATTTAAACTTTTCATCGCTTCATATGCAATATCAACAATTTCTCTTACCGGTTCAATTTTTTCAAGCATGTTATAATATTGATCATTCATTTCTAAAACGACCGCATCTTGCCCATACTTCTCTTGCATTTGCTTCACAATATTTTCAACGTTATTTTTACGTGTCTCAAAATTTTCACGATCAAAATCTCGAATAATGTAATACGCCTTACTTTGCTCAACATCACCATTTAAAGAAAGTAAATGATAGAACCCTTCATAACCTTCCGTATATTCTGGTGCATCTTCTACCGGTAGATGCCCATTAAACTCCATAGCAAGTTTAGTTGCGTTACGCATTTTATTTTTCGCTGTTCCAGGATGTGTATTCGTTCCGTTAAACGTTAACTTAGCACCTGCAGCATTAAAACTTTCATACTCTAAACCACCTAATGGACCTCCATCCATCGTGTAAGCAAATGATGCACCAAACGCTTCTACATCAAAATGCGCTGGCCCACGACCAATTTCTTCATCCGGTGTAAATGCTACTCTTATTTTCCCGTGCTTAATTTGCGGATTATGTATTAAATAGTTCATTGCAACCATAATTTCTGTAAGACCAGCTTTATCATCTGCTCCTAGAAGTGTTGTACCATCAGTTGTAATAATCGTATGACCTTTATATGATGGTAATTCCGGGAACTGCTCTGGTGTTAATACAACATTTAACTCTTCATTTAACGTAATTGCATGACCATCAAAATTTTCATGAATTTGTGGTTTTACGTTTTTCCCTGTAAAGTCTGTTGCCGTATCTAAATGGGCTAAAAATCCGATTACAGGCACATCCTTGTCCGTATTAGCGGGAAGTGTTGCCATCACATAACCATTGTCATCCATCGTTACTTCTGTTAACCCAATTTCTTTTAACTCTTCAACTAATAACTTACCAAATTCAATTTGTCCGGGTGTTGTTGGTACTGTATGGCTTTCTTCATTTGATTGGGTATCAATTTTTACATATCTCGTAAATCTTTCAATAAGTTCTTGTTTCAAGTTCGTTCACTCCCTTTTCTGTTTCTTTCTCCATTATAATCCTTAAAACGAAATATTTTAACTTTTTTGACTGTGAAGATGTATATTTCATTTACATTGTTAACAATTTTAAACGAATGATAAAAAGACATAATATTTGTACATTAAAACCGTAACAGGTAACATACATAATTATAAAATATGGGAGGTTTTAAAGATGAGGCTAACTCTCTTTCGCTATTTTCTTTTTTTCTTAGGATTAATTTTCTTTGGCCTTGGAAACGCTCTTGCAGTCAAAGTTAAATTTCTCGGTTTGCATCCGTGGGAAGTTTTAAATATGGCCCTCTACCAAAGATTTGGATGGACCATTGGTACGTGGAGTGTCATATGTGGATTATGTCTCGTTCTCATTTCTTTACTAGTAGATCGAAAATATATAAACGTGGGCACATTTTTAAATGCACTACTTATCGGTCCTATTATGGACTTTTTCTTACAATCAAATATCCTTCCAAACGCTACTCATTATTTATGGATAAACTTACTCATCTTATTTTCCGGTATTGCAATCACAGGTATTGGGGGAGGTATGTATGTTGCGGCTGGAATTGGCGCTGGACCTCGCGATGGATTCATGCTTACTATTTCCGACAAAACGGGACTGTCTATTAGTCGTGCTAGAATCATAGTAGAATGCGTTGTATTAGTTATTAGATATATGCTAGGAGGTCCTGTTTTCATCGTAACGTTTCTATACACTTTTATTCAAAGTCCAATCTTTCAGCAATCATTTACAGTATTTCAAACACTTTTACATACTTTACATAACAAAAATAAAGAGCAAATTAATGAAAATATATAAAATACAACTGAATACCTATTGCTCTTTTCATTAACTTTCTAACAAATAATTCACCCTATTTACGATTCCCACCGCAAATAGGGTGTTTCTTTTTTTATCTCACAATATAAAAATATATACTACTCACTCACAGTAAAAGTATAGATATCGTCATAAACACAACCATTTACCCTAATCACATACTCGCCAGGTTTACTAAAACTAATTGTATATTTATTTAGCTGAATTGCTTCTTTATCTCCCGAAAGAACATCAATACTTCTACCACTCAATAAATAATGCTCACTTTGATTCATCTTTACATGAATCGCATTAACATTCTCCTCTTGCACTTGCGATGTTTCTGCAGCACTTATACTCGGTTCTAAAAAAAGTAGTCCGCTTAATCCAATTGTCCCCGCTAAAGCTACTCCCGCAAATTTCTTCATCTTTTTCATCACAATGACCTCCTTCTAAATTTAGCGCAAAGGCGATGTCTCCCCCTTACACCACAAAGCCTATATGTAACGGAATAAAAAGTAAACACGTACAACAAGACAAAATTCTACATCTTTTTCTCCTAATGCATATAAATCCAACGTTTGGAGTTTTGACACATTTAAAATTGTTTCCCTAAACCAATTCCCCCATAATTTATTCAAACACTGAATAATTACTTATTGATGTAACATTCTAAAAATAGTTGATAAAGATGCTTTCTATTCAAATAAAAAAGGTTTTGCTATAAAAGTAACTTTTACAGCAAAATCCATGCAACCAATTTTATTCAGCTTTCCATAATCTCTCTACATTCATTAATTGTTCTTCTTTAAATTCCATCTTATATATATCCGGTTTTGCTGTATTCATTAAAAATTCAAGCCCATATTGCTTATCAAAATAGTTCATCATCAATGTCATGACAAGCCCATGTGTACCAATTACAATTTTGCGCCCTTGAAAACCCATTAAGATTTCTTTTAATACTTTCACTACTCTTCTCTGGCAATCCGCATATGACTCTCCTTCCGTTCGTGCAAAGTCCGGATTAGAGAACATCTTCTTTACAAGTGGATACACCTCTTTGTCTAATATAATCTGATCCTCACTTGCAAATCGACACTCTTTAAGATTTTCATATACTACTATTTCTTTTTCATAGAAATTAGCTGCCTCTTCTATCGTTAACATAGCTCTCTTATACGGACTTGAAATGAAAGTATCAATTCCCTCTGTTTTTAATATCTCAGTTACTCTATGAGTATCTAAATTTCCTTTCTCAGTTAATCCACGTGTTCTTTCATTCCCCTCTATTTTAAGTGATTCACCATGTCTAACCATGTAAATAAATGTACTCATAATTCCTCCTTAAGATTGTTTATACATCACGTTAATCTGTCCCATCCAAAAACTTAGGCGTAATCGCAATATTAATTTATTCTCCTTTAATATACTTTATACACTTTGCTAAGTTGTTCTTCTAATCCACTCTCCTACTAAACTCTCAAATAGTTCAGGCTGTTCAATTTGCAAATTATGTCCTGCCGTGTCTAACACAGCTAATGTCGCTCTTGGATAATTTTCAATCATTCCTATAATATCTTGATACCCTACTGTTATATCTTGTCTTCCAGCTAATAAAAGAACGGGTTTCTCATATTTCTTACGGTGAAAATCTATAGTAAGAGGGTAATTCTTTTGCAACCTTTCAATAAATTCATAATTAGCAACATCTAATCCTGGCTTAATTTCTTCTTTGAATCGTGTATATGTATATTCATTTGCTACCACTGCCAAATCGCAAAATTCTTCTCTTTCGATAGAAGTGAGCGTATTTAAAAACTCCTCGTCTCGTACAAGTACCTGTTTATCCGGTAAAAGTCTTTCTTTTGGTTGTGCTACAACAACAGGACATACTAACAATAATCCATTCACCTTCTCAGACATCTTTGAGAGTATCCCTCTAGCCAAATATCCTCCGTACGATTCTCCTACCAATAAGAATTTTTCAGTAGAAATAATCTCCTCAATAAATGCAATAAGTACTTCTAATATATGGTCTGAACTATTTATCCAATCTGGAGCGTTCGATTTTCCCATGCCAGGTAAATCAATATAAATTTTTTGATATCCTTCATATTTCTGAAATACTGATTCCATACATCTTTGCATTAACCTATGATCAGGGGCACACCCATGTATAATAAGGACTGGTTTCCCCTCTCCAACAATTTCGTAGTATATTTCTGCATCTTTAATTCGACATAACATTAAAAGTTCACCCTCTTTTTATAGTTTTAATGGCAACACTATCAAACCCACAAAATCATACTTTCTTATCATATTACTTCCCGGAACTTATTTTCAATTATAAATTTTCAGATTTTAAAACAGAAAGTCTTCCCTTTCGTTTTATAACTTAGAAGGAAGTCCCTTGTCATTTTATATGTAATGTTGCATCTCTGCTTGCAAATCACTAAAAAACCTTTAAAATCTAAAGGATGACTAAATATACAAATTCTATCTATATTCCTTATAAACTAAAAATTATTGAACGCAATACTTTTTCAATTTTAAGAAGTATTACACTCTTCAATTCTTTTCTTATTAGCATGCTTTTTATATGGAAATCTGATACAATCCTTAAGTAATATTATTATGTATAGATATTACGAATATGGTGCGTAATTAAAGAAGGTGATTTTATTGAAATTAAATAAAAATTTACAACTATGCATATTAATTACAACATTAGTATGCTATTCAATCTATTTTATGTTTTTCTTTCTGTTCCCTACTCATTTTTCAAATTTCAATGTACGCTTCGCTTCACTCATCATTGAAGCCATTACATTTGTATCACTAATTTACTCTATATATTCTAAAAAAGTTAGTTCAAATCCTTTTTGGATATGTATCACAATAGCAATTGGTAGTTTTTTATTAGGAAAAATAGTATATACGTATCAAGATAAGTTTTTTGAGATTCCAATACATCGTTTTACTGTTTCTGATGTTTTTTACATGTTTTTTCTAGTCTTCTGCCTTATCGCTTTCTGCTATAAAATCTTAAAAGAATGCAACAAATGGGAAAAGGCATTCTTTATTTGTGATCTATGCATAGTACTCATTTCCGTATTCACATTAGAATGGTATTTATTTAATCAGCCAGATTTAAATATATTTTCCCTTTCACTGGGAGATATTTTTCTTTCCTTTCTATATCCAATTGCAGACCTATTACTTCTTCTACTAAGTGTTAGTCTCTTTTTCCGCCCAACTGTTTTTAATTCCAAACGGAAAATTTATATTTTTATTTTTGTATTAATAAGTTCTGCAACTTTTAACTATATTTACTTCTACCTATATAGCCATTTAGCAAATGATACTATAACGCTATTACGTCTTTTATATAGAGTACCTATATTACTTATCGCAATAGCTGGTTCCATTTCAGACGATTATAATAGCAATAAAAATTATTTTACTGTACACCCTAAATTAGGGAAAAAAGTTTTAGTCGTATTCCCCTACCTTGCCGTCGCAATACTAATCGGGTTTACGTTAAAAGAACAAACATCATCTTCCACTCTCATTACAGGAAATTGTATCGCTTTTGTTTTTGTACTTATTCGACATTCTATTGTGGGTATGCAAAATGCTACTCTAACAAAACGTCTACAAGCATTTAATGCTCAACTTGAAGATAAAGTTACTTTAAGGACTTCTGATTTAGTCCATAAGTCAGAGGCTCTATCTGAGAAACAGCAAAAATTCGAATCATTATATGAATATCACCCTGACCCTATTTTTACAATTGATTTAAATGGAGTATTCTTAAATGTAAATAAGGCAGGAAGCGTCCTACTCGGAGCACCAACAAACGAGTTACTCGGTGAGACATGTTTCTCGATCATTTTAGATGAAGATAAACACAAACTGTTAACTGCATTAGAAAAAGTTAAACAACAAAAATCGGCATCCTTACAACTTAGTTCTCAATATAAAGATGGTTTTATTTATTTTTTATACGTTACCATCGTCCCTATTATGATAAATGGACAAATTTCAGGAAGCTATATTATGGTAAAGGATATTACCGCACAAAAAAAACAACAAGAAGAAATAAAATATTTAGCATTCCACGATGCTGTAACGAAAATTGGGAATCGAGCCTATTTCCATAAGAAATTAAGAAAAGTTATAAAGAATGCTCAAACAATAAATAGTGAGTTCGCATTATTATATTTAGATTTAGACCGCTTTAAAGCAATTAACGATACACTTGGGCATTCGTCAGGTGATTACATATTAGAAGAAGTGGCACAGCGATTCCAATCATGTCTTCCATCACATACTTATGTATCAAGAATCGGTGGCGATGAATTCACAATCTTAATTGAAAACTATACTGACCATGATTCCTTATTCCAGTTATGTAACGAATTATTTGAAAGTATGAAAAAACCATTTGTCATACATGAACAAAAATTAAATGTATCACTTAGTATTGGTATCGCTATTTATCCACATTCTGGAATCGATGCCTCTACACTTTTGAAAAATGCTAATGTCGCAATGTATGATGCGAAAGAAAAAGAGCTTAATTCAGTCTCTATTTATGACGATGTAATCGCTAAAAAAATTGAAAGACGATTACGATTAGAGAAAGATTTACCAAATGCACTTCAAAATGAAGAATTATTCCTTTTATATCAACCTCAAGTTGACAGTGAATCTAACAAAATTATCGGTGCTGAAGCTTTGATCAGATGGAACCATCCCGAATTAGGTGTTATTTCTCCATACGAATTTATTCCTATTGCTGAAGAAACACTACAAATTATTCCAATAGGAAAATGGACATTACAACAAGCTTGTGAGCAAATGAAACGTTGGCATGTACTCGGGTATTCTCATTTAAAAATAGGAGTAAATTTATCTGCTAAAGAATTTGAACAAGAAGATTTTGTAAAGTCTATTTCATTTACTTTAGCAACTACAGGCTTACCAGCAAGTTCTCTCGATCTTGAATTAACAGAACGAATTGCAATGATGGATGAAAGAGAAACATTAATAAAACTGCGTACACTAAAAAATTTAGGAATTCACATTTCAATCGACGACTTTGGTACAGGCTATTCTTCGCTTGCTTACTTACCTTTATATCCAATCGATACTTTAAAAATCCCGAGGGAATTTATGACAATGTCTGAAACGTGTGAAGATGGAATGGAAATCATTAAAACAATCATCACATTAGCACATACATTAGAGATGTCGGTCATCGCTGAAGGTGTAGAAACGAAAGAACACGTGAATTTCCTTCAAAAAAATAAATGTCAGTTTATTCAAGGTTACTATTACAGTAAACCTATTTATTCTAATGCATTTACTAAGCTGTTAAAAAACGGTATTCGTCTATAGTATATAGCTCTATACAGAATATAATAGGCTACATAATAATGAATTTGAAAAACAAAAGGAAAGAAGATACCTTCTTTCCTTTTGTTTTTCTATTTAACTTTCTATTATTTCACCACTTCATTTATTAAATCTATTAATTGATGAATCCCCTCATCATTTGTTTTCTTATATCCATTCATGTTTTGAACATATCTCTCCTTATTTGCATATAGCCGGTTTACTGCATGTGTAAATGCACTATTACTTGCTCTGTCTTGAAGTAAAACTTCCGCATACCCTTGCCTAGAAAAATAGTCAGCATTTAAAACTTGATCCCCTCTACTGGAACCGTTAGTTAACGGGATAAGCAACATCGGTTTCTTCAAAAATAACAATTCAGAAATAGCAGTAGAACCCGCTCTGGAAACGACAACACTTGCCATATTCAATATATGCGGCAATTCTTCCCCTATATATTCAAATTGCATATAACCTTCCATGCCAATAGATGAATCTACCTTTCCTTTACCGCACATATGAACAATATTAAAACTTAATAATAATGTATCTAAACTTTTCCTTACCATATCATTTATCCACTTAGCCCCTTGACTCCCACCCATAATTAACAATACTGGCTTATCTTGCTGAAATTCACAATAACTTCTTCCTCGTAATACGCTACCTCTCTCAATTTCTTCCCTTACAATTGGTCCTACATAAACTTTTTTCTCGTTACTTACATTCTCCCCTGTATGAGGAAATGTTGTGCATAGTTTTGTAGCAAAAGGCAATGCTATTTTATTTGCTAACCCTAACGTACTGTCTGGCTCACGTATTACGATTGGTACATGATTTAACCATGCCCCTATAACTACAGGAACTGAAACAAATCCTCCTGCCGAAAAGATAACGTCTGGCTTCACTTTCTTAATTAATTTATAACTTTGTAAGCAGCCTTTTATAATTTTAAAAGGATCTTTAAAGTTCTCCCAATCCCAATATCTCCGAAGCTTCCCCGTTGAAATACTATTGTACTTAACATTTTGAACTAATAACTTTTCAATTCCATTTTGAGATCCAATATACTCAACTCCCCATCCTTTTTCCATAAATTTAGGAATCAATACCATATTAATCATAACGTGTCCTGCTGTACCGCCCCCAGTAAAGAGAATCTTTTTATTCATAACTTATATCCACCTTTATCATTAAAAATCTTGCTTTATATCAATCTATTACATGTAAGTAAACTTACTATTATTTATATAAATATTTAACTCAAATCCTATATCTTGCAAAAGATCTTTGATGAGTTCATAAAAATCATTTCCATACTCACTACATTCACACTGAGTAAAGACTTGGATTACAGGCCTAATTCCCGTCTCTACTGCTGGATTTTTCCGATTAACCTTTTCCACGTATGCTCGACATTTATTTATCGCCTCATAGATGTGCAAAACATGCGCTTCTTCATCTTTCCAATCCAGCGTATCGACAATCGAAAGAAATAGTGTATTTTGATTATTTATTGCTTCATAACCATTCACATTCATATACTTCTTACACCCTTTTTTATTTTTCATTGCATGCAGATGTCACTGCACTTCGCATATTCAAGTACATCTTTTAATGATTGATGAAATTGAATTTCTGGGATCCAACCTAACTTTTTTATATCCTCTATTACTAAGCTCTCATTTGAGCTGCTTCCACTATTCTCTGTTTCTTTTATAGTAAAATGGAGCTGTGTTAATCTTTTATATTGTTCTAGTACATCTAATAAAGATCGTCTCACTCCTGATCCAATATTATATTGTTTCCCATTTATACCATTACGTAATAACACATGATACGCTTTAACCGCATCACGTACATCTAGAAAATCCCTACTATCTTTCAAACTGCTTACTTCAATAATCGCTTTACTCCTACCCGATTCTATATCTATCATTTTTTTTGCGAGAATCGAACAAATGCCATTCGATTCTCCTGGACCAATTAAGTTTGAGGGCTTTGCAATGATAATATTTGAATCCATTAATCCGCCCCAAGCCTCTGCAATAATGACTTGCATCGTTTTACTTAAACTATATGGATTTGAAACTTTTATGTTATTCATACTATCTGCTTGCAATGCAGATCCTATAACTAATGTTTTACAATGCGAAGCTTCCTGCTTAATCGCTTCTAATAAATACAAAGTCCCTATTACATTAATCTCCATGTATTCAAGAGAAGCTGTCCAAGACTCTATAACTGAATTTCTTCCTGCTAAATGCAATACATAGTCTGGTTTTATTTGTTTCATTACCTTCATTACTTCGCTCTTATTAGTTAAATCACAAGTAATACTATTTCCGATGTTTTCTCTATGTGGACGGTTTTGAAACATAGGAATTACATGAAAGCCCTGCTCTAAAAAATATTGGCAAGCATGTCTACCTGTGAAACCATTTGCACCAGTTATTAAAAGGCTTGCATTTTTTTTCATCGTAGAAATCCTCCCTTTAATAGCATTTGTTTCACCTCATCTTTTGCAAGTAAGTCTTGTTGAGAACTAAAACTCTTCACATCCACAAGCGGATAACTAGCATAATATTCTTGAAGTCCCTCTATAGGAATAGTCGGTAGTACCACAAAATAATTTTGATCAAAACTTATACTTGTTTTACTCTCTACTTCAGATAAAAGCATTTCACTTAATTTTTCACCTGGCCTTATCCCTACTTCTTTTATCTTCACGTATTCTTTTTTCGAATCTTCGATCAACACCTTTGCTAAATCTGTAATTTTACATGCCGGCATTTTCATGACAAAGATTTCCCCTCCTCTTCCGTCAAATGCTGCTTTAAATAACAACCGAACAGCATCTTCAATCGTTAAGAAAAATCTAGTCATATTTACATCGGTAATTCCTATTTGTGAAGACTTCTTAATTTGCTTTTTAAAAAGCGGCACTACACTTCCGCTCGTCCCTAAAACATTTCCACCACGAACACAAATGAATTTTGTTTTCTGCGTTTGCACATTCGCATGAACCATTAATTTTTCACCAATTGCTTTTGTCATCCCATACGTATTTGATGGATCCGCTGCTTTATCTGTTGAAACATATATAACTTTCTCAACTTGCATCTGGATAGATGCTTCAATTACATTTTGCGTACCATGTATATTTGTTTTTATAGCTTCATAAGGATAATACTCACATACTGGAACATGTTTTAAAGCTGCAAGATGGAATACATAATGTACATCTTGGCAAGCATAGACGAGTTGGTCTTTATCACGAATATCTCCAATGATAAATTTTAATCTAGTTTCATTTATAAACTGTTGCTGCATTTCAAACTGAACCGTTTCATTCCTTGAAAAAACTCTAATTTCTTTCGGTGATTTTTCTAATAATTGTTTTATAAGTTCATGTCCCCACGAACCTGTACCACCAGTAATTAAAATTATTTTATTAAGCATTTCTTTTCCTCCTGCTGTACATTTCATAAAAATTGTATTTATTAAAAGCTATTGAATTATTTTCAATTGATTCAAATCATAATTGTCATTTGTTACATTAAATTGACAAAATAAAAAAACAGAAACTATTAAGCATAGTTTCTGTTTTTTATTTCGCTTCATAACGGTAAGATTTTTTATACTATTTGCATGATAAATAAATTCCTTGTAAAAAACACCGCTCATTTATTTCTTATACTCGTAATAAAATAAAGTGAAACTTTATTTAGTGGGGGGACAGCCCGACCTCCACTGAACTTCTTTGCTTCCGCTGAATTTTGAGGTGGGGATCTTACTGCCCGGCAAATAGCGGGATAAATAGAATGATTCATAGCCAATAATTACGTTTAAACTTATGAAAAAGGGAGGTAACGGAATGGACCGAAGCAATTCAAATTATACATATAATGGACCTTCCAAAGCACTGCCTCTCTCCCTATTTGATGTAAAAAATGAATTGAAACAAAAAAGCAAACTCATTCATTCTGACACCATGTATACATTAACGAAAGAAGAGCAATTCATCATCAACAATATAAAAATACAGACAGAACAACTAAATAAAAATAATGTTACGAGAACACGCGCGTACTACCAATTTTACATTCGATATCCAGAAATACATTGGGCACTACTTGGACATATGGTATCACGTAACGGTGGTTGGAATATGACTGATTTAAAAGGAGACTTATATACGAAACTTTTATCAGAGAAAGATCAAATTACATTTTTTTCTTTTTTAGAAAGAGGGAATTGGCTCATTTTTCAAGATGTATATCCTCAATTTTTACTTTATGAACAAAGTGTTAAAAAAGCAAAAAAGCTATTTCATCTTCTCCCTCACCTAAATGTTTCTACATTTATGGAAACGATGTGGAACGATTTTTGGAAAACTGGGAACAAAAAAACATTAGCAATCGCAACTATTATTAATGAGCAAAACTACTTAGAAAAAAGAGTGATTCAAAATGCACACTTTCAAAAGACCGTACTCAATAGTATCGGATTTAAACTCTTTGATTTCTTTCAGTTTAATCATATCCTTTTCCCTTTCTACGAAAATAATACAAATCAAAAAACTTTATTAATTGGCGATACAATGAAACATTTTACTTCCTTGCATGAACGAATCTTAATTGGAAAAAGGTTGTATTCATTATTATTTCGAGATACACATATTTTATCTCAAATCATATATTGGGCCGAGCATCATCCACATACAGGCTCAAGGAAAGATTACTGGCCTCATTTATTTTCAAGTGTAAATGAATCTTTTTCCCGTGAGTTTTATAAACGCCGAATAAAGAAATGCCAGTTGCGTAGTGGCGCATATCGTATATACAGCCCTGCACTCATCTATGCATGGCGAGATATGAAGCATGAAGAAGTTGAAAGTGAAGATTGGTTTACGGACTGGCAAGTTGTAAATTACTTAGTGGATAAGGAGGAAAATATGAATGGAAAAATTACAGAAGACTACTGCAAAACACTCGAAAAAATTGAACTGGCAATTCTCGCAAAGAAAAATGTCCTCCTTCGAGAAGAAGAATAATTTTCTAGCATTAACAGTTACAATCTTACTCTCTTCAATTATCGGAACTTACTTAGATGCTTTCTTTGTCCATAAGCACATATATTTCTTTCCAGTTAGGCCCTTCCCATCCATATTTTCAGTTAACATTGGCTTTACGTTGTTTGTACTACCGATTTTAACAATCATTTTCATACAAATTTCAAAAACATTATCTGCCGTTTCTAGAACTATATTTATTATTTCCATAGGTATTTGTGCTAGCATTTTTGAACAAGTTGCTGAAGGTTTAGGTTTATTTATACATAGTGCAGACTGGAACCATACATATTCTTTATTTGGTTATATGGTGTTCCTTTCTTTTATTTGGAAAGTATATAATTGGATACAAAAATAAAGAGACCATTATAGGTCTCTTCTTAAGCATACTCTTCAGTTACTGCTAATGGTGCAAACGTTTGAAGACTTTTAGAACGTAAACGATAGGCAACAACTTTCTTCTTATATTGCCTTATTACATCAACATGTTCTTCATAACTATATATCGATAACGTAATTACTCTTTTTCCTTTTTTCGTTTCAATGATTATCGGCGTGCCTTCACCTTGTGGCGGAAAATAATGTTTATCTAAAAATAAAGCCTCGTTAAAATCATTTATAACTTGCAGTTTCATTTCGCCCTCTATATTCTTTCCATCTAGCGATACAGTCGTATGTTCTTCATCAAGTTTTTGATGTAATTCAAATCTACTAATAATGGATTCTACAACAGAAGTTGGCATACTAGAAACTAGAACTTTAATGGCACCAAAAATAAATAATGTAACTATAAACCATGTTGTCACTTTTATCATCTCCATACATTTTAAAATAAGTAGCATTATACTTCTTATTACAACTTTTAAAATATAAATTTCGTTCCATAAGGTATTAATATACTAATGAGTATTCCTGTTACAATCATCGTTACTGAACCGATAGTCGCTTCTTTCTCGCCTTCCTTCACGAGTCGACTCACACCGATAATATGTGATGCGCAACCCATCCCCACTCCTTTTCCAATCGTACTTGTTATCCGGAAAAACTTAAGTACTGTCGGTCCGATAATAGCACCTGTTATTCCTGCAACAACTACAAAACTAGAAGTCATAGTTGGAATACCACCAATTTGATCCGCTAATGAAATGGCAATTGGCATTGTCGCTAATTGCGGAAGAGTTGTTAGTATAAATTCCTTATCTATATTCAAAATCCCACCAATCACTACATTCATACTCGTTAAAGCCACTATACCTATCAATACGCCAATAAGTATCGATAAAAAGTTTTTCATAAGTATCTTTCGTTCTTTAAATAGAGGTATGGCTAACGCTACAATTGCAGGACTCAAAAAGCCTGAAAGAACGTCCCCACCATTTTCCTTATACTCATGATGAGAAATGCCAAACATCAGAAATAAGCAAATCATAGTTGCTGTAACTGTTAATACTGGTAACATAAATGGAAACGTATATTTTTTATACAGCTTTGTCGCAAATAAATATATGACTACAGTAATAAGTATTAAGACCATTTGAATCGTGCACCTTGTCGATTTTATTTTTTGAATGTTACTAATAATTGACTTACATACCCTGAAACAATCAATGTTACTACCGTACTTGCAACAACTAAAAGGAATATAATACTTCCTTTACTTAAAAGAAAAGATCCATATTCCATTAATCCTGTTGTCGAAGGAATTAAAAATAACGGTAAAAATACGATTAACTTTTCTGCCCCTAACTCAAACCACTTTAATGGAAAAATACGAGTAGAAAGGAGTAGAAACAGCATTAACATTCCTATTAAACTTCCTGGCATCGATAGATGGAATATTCCCTGAATCCACGTACCAGCTAAGCTAAACACATATAGCACGCCTACTTGAAGTAAAAGCGTCACATACTTCATTTCTTCCCCTCATTCCAATATTACGCATCACTATTATGAAATTTCGTTTAGCGTTTCCGCAAACCTCGTAATTCCAAGTTGGATTTGTTCTACATTTACTCTCCCAAAAGTAAAACGAATATATTCACTTTTAGAACCTAAAACACTTCCAGGGACAAATGCTACACCATTCCGTATAGATTCACCTAATAAATGATATTCATCAAACGTTCCTTGTACTTTGCACCATACATGTATTCCACCCTCTGGAACAAAAAATTCAACGCGGTCCCCTAATATTTCTTCAAGCTTTCTAATTAACTCATCTCTTCTTTGTTTCAATTGTCCACGAAGCATTGTAATATGCGTATGAAAATCTTCTGATTCTAAAAATTGATTTGCTACCCACTGTGTAAATACACTATGACCAAAATCAACTTGTTGCTTCGCATCTGCTAAACGTTCTATTACGCGCGTAGGACCAATTACCCAGCCAATACGTAATCCTGACGCAACAATTTTTGATAATGAACTTATATAAAGAACATTCCCATTCTGATCCATTGATTTTAATGTTGGATTCACTTCTCCATTAAAAGAAGTTAAACTATATGGATCATCCTCTACAATCGGTATACCGAATTCAGAAGACAGTTCTAAAATCTTTTTACGCCTCGCTAACGAAAGCACAGTGCCCGTCGGATTTTGATAATCCGGATTCAAAAACACCATACGAATACGATGCTTTTTGTGCAAATCGATTAAGTCATCTGGATTCATTCCATGCTCATCAACAGGTAAATGGAATATATTTAAACCGGCCGATTTAAACATGGGAAGCGAGAAACAATACGAAGGATCTTCAATTGCAATGGCATCGCCCGGTTTTAATAAGCATTGAACGATAAGATTAAGTGCCTGTTGTGCTCCAGATGTAATCAGAATCGAGCTTGATTCTGATTCAATTTGTTTGTATTGCTGAACATGTACTGCAATTGTTTTTCTCAACATCTCATTTCCAAGTGGATGGTCATAACCGAGGTTTTCCATAAATGTTTTCTCCGACAAAATCGTTCGAAATCTATCGCTCGGAATTAATTCTGGTGACAATTCTCCACTCGCTAAATTAATTAAGTCATCTTTTTGTGTTTCCGTTCGAATTTGTTGAACAAGTGGTACGTTAGGTAAGAACGATCCATCCTCAACGTACCTCCCCCAGTTCGGTATTCGTTTATGTGACACACCCCATATGTCTGTATTCACCCGAGTTCCGCTTCCTTTTTGCCGTTCTACTACTCCAAGTGATTTTAACTCTTCATATGCAGCTACTATTGTGCTCCGGTTCACTTGTAATTCCTTTGCTAGCATACGCTCAGAAGGTAACTTGCTATCAGAAGGAAATTCACCTGAAGAAATACCCCTTTCAATATAATCAGCAATTTGTTTATATACGGGTGTCTTATCTGCACGATTTGGTTTCCATTCCATCTAGTTCCCTCCTCTCAAAACGAACTATCCTTTACTCATTAATAACAGTATTTACTGTAACAATCGTATTAATTAAGCGCATGATTTAAAAATGTTTCTACCGTCATATTAAAGCTAGTTGGCTGCTCTAAATAAGGTAAATGTCCACTATTTTCAAACTCAATGAAAGTCGTATTTTTTAAATGTATTTCAAACTCTCTTACATATTTCTCAGGGACAAAATCATCATTTCCCCCTCTTATTATTAAAACAGGACATGAAACATTTGCAAGAAACGGTCTCTGATCATAATCAACTAATTCAGCAAATAATCTTTGAATATGCAATGGGTTAATAGACTGTAAAGATTGATAAAATCCCCGGACAATCCCTTCATTATCTGCTACTCCCATCGCCTTCAATAATGTATCCGCCCATGTTTTTCCGTTATCCTGTAAGCTAAGTAAATCATATACTTCAAGTCGCTCTTTACGATCCTTTAGTTCCAAATAAGGAAATGCATTTACAACAATTAAGCTAGAAACAAAGCTTGGATATTGTATAGCAAAATCAATTCCTACTCTAGCCCCTTTTGAAAGACCACAAATGACTACTTTTTGTAGCTTTAAATAATTGCATAACTCATACAAAACATTTGCGTATTCTTTAAAGTTAATTTCTAGTCCTTCAGATTTCCCATGCCCAGGTAAATCTATTGAAATCACTGTCCAATTCCCCTTGAAATATCGCCTTTGATATAACCAATTATTTGCGTTTCCTCCAAGACCGTGTAAAAACAATATGACGGGACCCGATCCTTCTATATTATAAAAAACCTTTCGATTCTTATATTCAAAATACATATTCATCACCTTCAGCTATAGCATCACTTATTTTTATCTTTGAACGGGTATATCCAAAACGGTTCTCTCTCTAACCACTCGACTGTTTCCGGAACACCATCTTCATACTCTCTTTTCAGTTCCGCTACCTTAGTCGCAAATTGTGATGCATGTGCTTGCAATGCGTCCAACTTTTTTGGAACATATTCTTTTACTCCATTTTTAAAACTTGGTGGCCCTATTTCTGCTTCATGATTATTTGAAAAAGCTACAGCATAAAATGTTGGCCTCTTATTTTCCGGAATATTAGCTAACGCCCTGGCTACTGCTTCTCCTGTTGCATTATGATCTGGATGAACTGCATATCCCGGATAAAAAGAAATGACTAACGAAGGATTCAATTCTTCCACACAATTTTGTATTACACTTCTTAATTCTCCAGGAGTTTCAAATTCAAGCGTCTTATCACGATATCCCATCATACGTAAATCTTTAATCCCTAAAATATTAGTTGCGCTCTTTAGTTCTTTCTCTCTTATAGCATATAATGATTCACGTGTTGCAAAAGGAGGGTTTCCCATCGCTCTCCCCATTTCGCCAAGCGTTAAACAAACATACGTAAGAGGAACATTCTGCTGAGCATAAGCTAAAATTGTTCCAGCCACGCAATATGATTCATCATCTGGATGCGGAAAAACAATTAAAACGTGGCGCTCATTTTTTATCAAAGTACTACTCCTCCATCATACACAATATGAATGTGTTCCTTTAAAAAGTTATTAAATCACTACCGCATACCACGTTACCCCAACAAGTAGAACGAAAAGAAGGATAATATAGATAGTCGATAAGTTTTTCACATTTCTCTTTGTAGACTTGCCGTAATTCTCCTCCACATTTCGTGCAACTAGTACGGTCCCAAACAGCGATACAATTACAATAATAACTACTAGTGAAATTGCAAAACTCATTGTATTTTCACCTCTCTAAGGCTAGTCTATTTTAATTAAGAACTTCAATAAAAAACTTCCTCTTTAAAGCATCAAAAAAATACTACCTTTCTTCTCTTATCATAATGGATGTTTGTAAAAAACGGACCAACCACTTTTATGTTTTTTTGCTCATCCACTTCAAAATAAAAAGCAACTAATCACCTAGATCAGTCGCTTTTTCAAAAGGTTATTTGTATTCATTTTTCACTTGAAATGAATTCGATTTAAAAGTTTCGTCTTTTCATAATGAAACATTGATTGCGATAGCTCGAAAATTGTTCCATTTACAAGAAAAACTGTCTTTTCAATTAAGAAGCGACGTATTTCACCGCTTCTTACTATGACCATATTTACTATTTTACAAGTGACTTATTCGCTCTTATAACTTCTTGATAAAGTAATGGTGACCATTTTTCATTTATATAATCTTGTATTATCCAGCCCACTCTCGTAGGATTCTTTTGCTTCATATAATTTGCAATTTCAGGATTTATGTAGGACGCATAATAATATGGACTATTCCATGCTGTACCACCAGAAGACAAGCTTGTAAAATTAATATATAGATGATTAACATCTTCACTATTGTTAATCGTTTCATTTAATGTATCTTTAATAGCGTTTACTTTCTCATCATAACTCACTTTATATTTATCTTGTACTGTGACATTTACATTTTGATTTATAGTTGAGGTAAACGTCTCATTGTCTGGCCAATAGAAATTATTATATCCCCCAGATTCATTACTACCACTATATCGTTTTAGTAATACAATTTTCCCACGAGCATCTCCAAGCTTTATATTCCCTTCTGTTTTTAAAAAGATTGGATCACGAAAATAATTTTTCTCAAACGTACTACTAAATGAGCTTTCCGCCCCTTTCATATCCTCATACTCTTTTTTTAAAGACATAATAATCGTTTCACTTGGATTATCTTTTAAAAATTGTTTCGCTTCGTTTATAAATTCGTGCAGTGTTACATAAAGATATAATGGCCCATGATGAAGAACTATCGTATTATCATCTGTTAAACGCCCTCTTATATCAAAAATTCTAGCTCCATGATCCATTTGATAACGAAAATCATATTCTTGCGTCATTCCCCACACTTGCTTTATCGGATTTTGCAACTTGAACGTTCCACTATCATGTGTTCCTGGAATTGAAATTCGTGCTAACGGTATGTCATCATTTATAGGTTTCATCCATCTAGACCAATTTTCAAGCTCATTAATAGAGCTAGCTGCAACGGTTTTCTTATCATTGAAAGCAAATACAAAGGCGCTAAGTACCATACTACATATGAATAACTTCAAAATAAACTTCTTATTGTTCATTATTATTCCTCCCTTTTCTGTTTTACATCAAACTTATTGAATATAATATAATCTGGTGAGTAAAAAATAAATGACATTTCATAAATATGAAATATTGCATAGAAGTAACGTTTAACTAATCGGACGAATACGCGGTGGAATTCTTACTGCCGACAAATTGCGAGATAAAGTAAAAAAACATTCACGTATCCTGAATTAAAATAATCGAAAGGAACTTCATCTGAAGTTCCTTTCGATTATTTTATATTTAATACATATGAACCATCTTTATTCTCATACTTATAGACATATAAATAATATTTACCTGGCTTTGCATTATAGGTTCCTTTAACTACATTTCCTTCATTTTCACCATATGCTACATAGTTATTTACATCCGATTCATGATGAAGTACCCATGTCATTCCAATATTTTTTTCATTTAGTAGAGAGATATTAATAGTTTCTGGCGAGTCAATTTGGAAAGTAAATACATCTACGTTATCACGATTATGTAGTGTCCCTTTCATTGGTGTATGAAAGTTAATTTTATTTGCCTGTTTAGGTTCATTATTTGGTTCATTTTCTGTTACTTGTAACTCATTCCCACCGTTTAGTTCTCTTCGTTCATACCCTAAATTTACTAGGATAGACTTCAAATCCGGTAAAACACCAATTTTATCTGAATATGGATCTTTAGACTTCGTTCCAGTGTTATGGTTACTTAATATCGTTCTCAATTCACTTGGTCTATATGGTTGTCCTACATTTTCTTTAGCAATACTTTGTACTAAAGTCGCTGCTCCAGCAATAATAGGCGAAGCACTAGACGTGCCACTAAAGCTGGATGTATAAAGATTTACAGCACTTCTACTTTGCTCAGCTGTAGTTGTATCTACGTTTTCTCCCCAGCCATACACATCAATACGGCTTCCATAATTCGAAAACCACATACGTTCATGAGGGAAAGATGAAGAACCCGCTCCTACCATAATTGCACCCGAATCTTTAAAATCTTTACTATTACGATTTAAAATTTGTTTACCATTTCTATCTTTAAATTGATCTAGATCATTCCAACCATTTGCTCCAGCCTCTATAATTACAACACCCTTATCTGTACCCGCACGAATTGCATCAAAGATATCTGGTTGTACTTCAACAGGTAAATATTTATCACCATATCCATCAAAAGAAGCTTGTGCCTCTAATAATAAAACATCCCCAGCTTCTAAATGATTTACAGCACTTAATATTGCATCAGCTGTATTATACTGTCCGTTATCTCTTATTTGAGAAATCACTTTTGCTTTCGCTTTTGGTGCAATCCCAATATTCCCTACTTCATTATCTTCAGATGATACAATTCCTAGTACAGACGTCCCATGACCGACATGTTGATCTATATTTCTTCCAGACATCAATTCAATATTTCGATGTACTAAATCCTCATGATTTAATAACCAACCATATTCCATATCAACAAAGGTTACATCATTTCCATTACCGCCTTGAACGCCCCAGGCGAAGGGTGCATTAATACCGTATGGTGCTGCTTCAAGATAACCTTGTTTATTAAATCTAGGATTATTATTAGGAGTAAGAGATACACTTAATTGTTTCACTTCAGGCGGTATTATTTTTTCTTGTTTCTTCATATACACATCTTCTATTAAAGAAGATGCTTTTAACTTATCTACTAGTGTTTCTTCACGCCCATCATTTTTGGTTTGAAGAATATAGTAGTTTAATAAGCTTGTAGATACATTATTAGGTGCTTTCACTTCAAGATTTTGTATTTCTTCCGGACTTACAGATGTGAATAGACGAGTAAATGTTACATCTGGATATTCTGCCAAAAAATCTTCTAATACTTTATCGTTCGTTTCAGATTGTATCTGCTTTTCAATACCATCTTCATATGGTAATTTCAAATCTGCACTGAATTTTACAATGATTTGTTTATCTGTTTCTTGTTCTATCCCTAATTTACTCTGCTGTTCTATAGAATCAGCAGTTACAATATTAACATTGTCCCCTATTCCTAAAAATGTTGAGACGATCACAGCTGAAACACCTATTCTTTGAAACATTTTCATTACATAAATCCTCCTAACTCATAACAATTAATAATCAATATATTAATCTATAATGATTTTATTTCTATAACATATTACCTTTCTACTAAATAGATTATAGTAAGCAGCAATATGAACTTCAATGTATTTTCATATGCAATATTTCATATTTGAATCCTATATGGATGTAAATAAAAAACTTATAATGATTATTTATTTTATATGTGCTAATATATTTACATTAAAATATTTATATTTTCATATTCTGAATTACATTACGCAACAGTTATACCTTACTTTTTTAGGAGGATTTACAATGAAATTATTAAAACTAAAACATATAATTCCTTTATCTGCAGTAGCACTTACATTCGTATGTAATCAAAGTACAGCTGAAGCTTCCACCATTCATACAGTAAAAAAGAATGATACACTTTGGGGCATTAGTAAACAATATGGAGTTTCCATACAAACCATTAAACAAGCGAATAATAAAGGAAACGATCAAGCTTTTATTGGAGAACAGTTACATATTCCAGGATCTATGAAATCAAATGCGATTACAGTTCATCAAAACGAAAAAACTACGAACACTTCTGGACAAATTATTTACCAAGTACAACCGGGAGATTCATTAGAAACGATAGCAAAGCGCTACAACGTAACCGTTCAATCTATAAAACAAATTAACAACACAATCGGTAACAAGCTTTATACAGGGCAACATTTGAAAATTAATTCCAGTATTTCCGAAATAGAAAAAGACTTAATGGCACGCTTAGTTACCGCTGAAGCTGGTGGCGAATCATATAAAGGAAAAGTAGCTGTAGCAAAAGTTATCCTAAATCGAGTAAATGCAAAAGGGTTTCCAAATACAATAACAGGCGTTATTTATGAACCTATTAAATACGGATATGCATTTACTCCTGTTACAGATGGAAGAATTAATCAGCCTGCAAGCGCTGAAGCAAAAATGGCTGTAGAAGAGGCTATCTCCACAAAGGGAATACATTCTGATTGGCTTTATTTCTACAACCCAAAAACATCAACAGACAAATGGATTACGACACGTCAAACAGTAGCAGTAATCGGTAACCATGCCTTCGCTAAATAAAACTATACTTCCCTTCTAATTTATGCACTTAACAACTTTTTCAAATGATGAACAGACCTTTTTACTGAAAAGGTCTGTTCTTTTTATATGTAGACTTTTATGAATCATACGAAAAAGTGATTATTTAAAACGATATCTCCGTTCAAATAAAAACATTTATACTTCATCCACCACTTAGAGAAATTGAAAAAGTATAAAGTTCAAAAACTTTTTCTTTATTCATAAAAGCTATTTCTTAACTTCATAAAAGTGTTATACACTAGGAAAATAGTAAACAAACTATTCGTTAGCAGGTGAAAGAATATGTATGATGTTACAATTATCGGCGCTGGAGTAAGTAGCATTTTTATGGCTTATTCATTAGCCAAAAGTAACAAAAACATTTTAATTCTTGATAAAGGTAAACCGCTAGAACATCGAAATTGTCCTTTAGATCAAGGAAAAACGTGTGACTGTAACATATGTGATAAATATTTCGGTTTTGGTGGCTTAGGAAAGTCTGAAGGAAAATTTAATTATACAAATGGATTTGGAGGAGAACTCGAACAAAAAGTAGGTAAAGAAGGTTTTATGCAACTCATGGCTGAAGTAGATGAAATTCTATGTCAGTTTGGTGGAAATTCAGTTTCAAAATATTCTACAGAAAATGTAAATCTCACTAAGAAAGCTGCAACTTGTGGTTTACAAATGTTAACAACAGAAGTAAGGCATCTTGGTACTACAATTTCCAGTACCATTTTTCAGCAACTCTATGAATTTTTACTTACGAAAATAAATATCCAATTTCATATAGATGTAGAGCATATTATGAAACAGAAAGATCATTTTAATATAACTACAAATCAAGGAACAGTTCAATCTAAGCAACTCGTATTTGCAACGGGGCGCTCTGGGGCAGATTGGTTAAAAGAAATGTGCACTTCTCTAAATATTTCTCAGGAACAAACACGTGTAGACTTAGGGATTAGAGTAGAAATGAAAGAACATCAATTACGTTCTATATTAAAAGATACTTTTGAAACGAAACTTTCTTATCAAGGTGAAAATTTCACAGCAACTACTTACTGTATGAATCCAAAAGGACGCATTATTCGAAAGTACGAAGAAGGTTTAGTTATGCCTGACGGTCAAAATTTTCGAGAGCAAGGAACTGGCACTCCTAACTTAAATTTCACTTTGTTTATCCCGCGCTATTTCCCAACTCTTAAAGACGCCAATATATATGCAAACTCAATTATTAAAGGCATTAATCAAGGACGAGATCGGATTGTTATACAGCGCTTAGAGGACTTATTAAAGAAACAACCTACAATGGAAAAAGATATGAAACATAATCGTATACAACCTACACTACACGGAGATTATGGAGATTTGCATAAAGAAATTCCTCCATTATATATTGAAGGACTCAAAGAATTTTTATTACGCTTAGAACATTTTATCCAAGAACCTATCGATAAAGATACTTTATTATATGGAATAGATGGAAAGTTCTATGCCCCTACGATAAAAATCAATAACCATTTTGAAACAAGTATGAATGGGCTATTTTTAGTTGGAGATTGTTCAGGTGTTACTCATTCATTATCTCAAGCAGCTGCAAGTGGTCTATATGTTGGAAAATATTTATCTGATATGTGAACTCTTTCATTACACTACTAGTCAAACGTTTTACGTTTCACCACCACTTTACTTAATGAAATGATTATCCTACAAAGAAGCATGATTTTACAGAATATATGAAAAACTACATTCTATGTAGAATGTAGTTTTCTACTCATTCATATAACCGTTTACTTTAAACTCACCTTTTATTCAAATTCCAACTCATTGAATGTCAATAGTTTAAAAAGCGTCTATTCCTTTTCACTTTCATTTGTTCGATATTTTGTAACATCATCATAGTGTTTAATATGTTAGGATGTCTATAAGTCACTTTCACTACAAATATGACTTTTTCTGCTTCGCATTTAAATTCCCCATTGTATGTATAGGAACACTGCAAATTATTACCATTAGAAAACATCATTTAAATGGTTCACCCTACTATAATAGTTATAAAAATATAACATATAACCTTAGTTAAATAAATTTTATAAAGAAGGTGTAAAAATGAAGAATAAAATAAATTTACAAATGCAAAATATAAGCTTTGTTATCATAATTGCTTTAGCAGTATGGTTAAAAACATATCTTATTACGCGATTCAGTTTTGATTTAAAAATTGAGTCTTCTACACAAGAGCTTATTTTGTTTATTAGTCCTCTCGCTGCATCGTTAGCATTTGTTGGATTAGCATTATTTGCAACTGGTGAAAAGCGCAATTATATAGCGCTATGTATTAATTTCTTATTAACGATCGTACTTGTCGGAAATGTAATGTTCTATGATTTTTATAGTGATTTCGTTACGTTACCAGTACTCGGACAAACATCAAACTTTGGCCAATTAGGCGGTAGTATTATAGAAATATTGAACTACAAAATTATACTCGCATTCGTAGACATTATTTTCTTCTTTATTTTATTAAAAAAGAAGACATTGGTCTTTAAAACAGAACGTGTAGCACATTCTACACGCTTACTATATTTCGTCTTAACAATTGCTGTATTTTCTGCAAATCTGCATCTTGCAGAAAAAGAACGCCCTGAATTATTAACGAGATCCTTCGACCGAGTAATGCTTGTCAAAAATTTAGGACTATACACTCACCAAATATATGATTTAACGCTGCAAGCAAAAGCAGGATCACAAAAGGCACTCGCTGATAGTAGTAAATTACAAGAAACTGAAAACTACGTAAAAGCAACCCAAAGTGAACCAAATCCTAATATGTTTGGCGCAGCGAAAGGAAAAAATGTAATTGTCGTTACTCTTGAATCCTTGCAAACCTTTTTAATAGGAGCATCCGTCAATGGTCAAGAAGTTACACCTTTCTTGAATGAATTCATAAATGAAAGCTATTACTTTGATAACTTTTTCCACCAAACTGGACAAGGAAAAACATCCGATTCTGAATTTCTAATAGATACATCGTTGTATCCATTAAACCGTGGAGCTGTATTCTTCACACACGGAAACAATGATTATACTGCAACTCCAGAAATTTTACGTGAACAAGGTTATTTCACTTCTGTATTCCATGCGAATAACGCAACATTTTGGAATCGTAACATTATGTACTCAGCTCTTGGTTATGATCGTTACTATAATGAACTTGATTACAAAATCACGCCCGAAACAAATTTAAATTGGGGATTAAAAGATATAGAATACTTTGATCAATCAGTAGATATGTTAAAAACGATTGATCAACCATTTTACGCTCGTTTCCTTACTTTAACAAACCATTATCCATTTACGTATGATGAAGACACAAAATTCATTGAACCATATAACTCTGGTAATGGCGTATTTGATCGTTACATCGTAACATCACGTTACTTAGATGAATCCATTAAAAACTTTATTGAGCGTTTAAAGGCCGAAGGGCTTTATGATGATTCTATTATTGTATTATACGGTGATCATTATGGCATTTCTGAAAAACATAACCGTGCAATGGCGCAGTTTTTAGAAAAAGATCAAATAACAGAATTTGATACTTTACATTTACAACGTACACCTTTATATATTCATATCCCTGGACAAACAAAAGGTCAAACGATTTCAAAGCCTACGGGACAAATTGATGTGAAACCTACTATTCTAAATTTATTAGGGATTGATACTACGAACGATATCCGTTTTGGTCACGATATGTTTTCAGATGAATATACAGGATTTGTTGTTTTACGTGATGGTAGCTTCGTTACAGACAAATATGCATACAAAAACAACACTTTTTATGACCGGATAACAGGTGAAATTTTAGATTTACCAAAAAAAGAAGCTCAAGCACTCATTAACCGTGCACAAAATGAATTACGTATGTCTGACAAAATTATTGAAGGCGATTTATTACGTTTCTCAGAAAGTAATAAAATTAAAACTGGCGAAGTAAAAACTAAAATTAAAGAAACTGAAAAATAATCTATATATGCGAAAGGAGCAACTCATTACGGTTGCTCCCTTTTTCCCCTCTTATAACAACGGATATAAACAAAAAAACAACTCCAAAATCCACTTTTGGAGTTGTTTTACGTTTATTCTATGCTTGTTTCTAAATTTAAATCTGTATAGGCATTATACTCACCTATATTTAAGATTACTTCACATTGACGTAATCTCAATTCAAAGAGCGTTATAGAATCATGATACACTTCAGGATTTGATTTCATTTTATGTAATATCTCTTGTTTTTCTTGTATTTCTAACTGCGTATTTTCTACAGCTTGTTTCAAGGAGTTAAATGGATTTCTAAAGAACATATTAATATCCCGCTCTTGTGTATTTTCAAACAGCTCAAATTGCAAGAAAAATTTCTTCATAATAGAAGCCGTTACTTCTGTATAATCTTCATTTTCTATATACTGTTTATATTTGTTATATAGCATAGATCTATTCTTTGGAAGAACCCCAAATAATTTACCGGCACTTTTCAGTAAAAATTGCGCTGGCGTAAATCGGCGTAAAATATTTACTTCTTCCATTTGTATTCTAGTCGTCATTCTATCAGTATCTCTGCGCCAGTCATCAAGCACTTTAAAGTCACATTCTAATTGTATTCGATTTTCTCCAAATAAAGAATTAAGTCCTTCACTGAGTTCTTCTAAGTACGATTGACTTTGAAGTAACTCATTATTAGAAGTTTCAATCCAATTTTGCATAGAACGAGCAAAGTTAGGTAATACAGTTTGTTCTAAATATTTGTGTACTCTTTCATTCATTGCTGTATTTAGTTCCATTTCAATGTTTCCAAAATCGCTTTCTTCACTGATTAAATCAGAACAACTCTGCAGTAGCTTCGGAATATGTTCAGTAAGACCATTCGTAATTTCTGTTTTCATTGTACGATACGATTGTGTAATGATATGAATTTTTTCCCTCTCAAAAGCAGTAAGGTTATTAATACTACCATTTAATTTAACTAACATATCTTCATTCCAATTCATAGCATCCACTAGATTGTTTTCCTTCTCAACGCGTTTATCTAAAAGGTATGTAATTGTTTTTCGAATGAAAAACAATAGCTTTTCAGTACGATCTGCATCGATATTTTTATAGTTAAAATTAAAACGAATAAACTCAGTTAAATCATTTAGTTGTTGATTACTTGTATATAACGAAGAGTAAGGGAAAAGTCTCGCTTGCGGGAAATACGCGTTTATTCTCGCTTGCGTATCATGTAAAACTCTTTTTACTTCTGCTTCACTGTAAATGTTATCGATTTTATTTAATAAGAAATGAATTTGTAGATTTGGTGTATGTTCTTGAATACTTAATAGAATGTCACGTTCTTTGTCAGTAAAAGGTGAATCCGCATTCAATACGAACAATAATTCGTCTACAGAATTCAGGTATTCAAATATCTCATCTCTAGTATCGTTATTTCTATTAAAGCCAGGTGTAACTACAAATGTAAGTTTATTTTCACTTAAAAATTTGCATGGTAGTTTAAATTCAACACACGCTCTATCTCTATACGTTTGGTGGTGTAAAGACATCATATCATGGTAATCAGAGAAATTCTCAGTTGTTGTAATTGCTGAGTCTGTTATAGCGTTAATTTCTGTATGAGCATCATTTTTTAAAACCACTACATTTGAAATTGAGTTTTCTAATATATTTTCTCCTACTATAGAGTTAATAAATGCAGTTTTTCCATTTCCTGAAGTGCCCGTTACTAAAATACGATTTGTTCTTAAATCTGCAAGTTCGCTAACTAACCATCTAAATCGGTGACCCATTTCTATATCATGCTTTTGTGCCCACTGTGTAATAGATTCAAAAAGATGTAAACTATACTCTAAGCCATCCACATGATTAATAGAATACAACAGTAGGTTTTCTGCATTTTTTATATTTGCTGCATCTATTTTGGAAGGGAAAATCTCATCCCATGCCAATACAGCTGCTGATGGAAATACAGCATAAGAAGAATTGACTACCTTTAACCAATTTGTTAACAGATTTGGAATGATATCATGTAATTGTCTAAGCGTATATTGGCCTTGAATTAATTCAAAATACGTTTCTTCGTAAAGAGAAGAAATTTTGTCCCATATATCGGACGAATGTATTTCGATATGTAAGAAAAACTCATTTATTGTGTTAAGCCATAATAAGTAATTTTGTTCATTTTTATAACTGTTCCAAAGTGATGATACAATTTGTGTAAATTGCACTTGATCTACATGATTTAATGTAACTAATACTTCATGAAAATAGTCTGGTGAAATATTTTTAGTAAATCCTTTATCGATATACCCTTTTAGCACCTCAAACCAAGGATAAGATTCTGTTCGAACCAGCTCATTCACAGCAAGCTCTACTGCACTATCAAAATCTTGCTGTTCTTCATAAAAAGAACGGGCAATTTTGGTGACATTCGGATAATCGGGATTTAAAGAAACCGCCTCTTTAATTACAGCGAAAGCTGAGTCAAAATTATTTTGCTCGATGTAAAGAGAAAGTAATTGCAGTCCAATTTCAGTCATCAATATTTTGTTATCAGTAGTAATGGAAGTATAAACCTCTTCAGCAACTGATAGTCGGTTTAGTTCAAAGTAAGCATCCGCAATGTTTTTTTGTGCCCATGGTGCTAGTTCGTTGCCAACTTTCTCCCATTTGAAAATAGCTGATTCAAAATCTTGATGGTGATAATAAAATTCACCTTGTGCAAAACGAATATAAGACCCATCGGAAATTTCATGTTTTTCTTCGTTTACATAAACTTCCCCAAGTACGTCAAGAGGTGGTTTTGTTTCATTCTCCATTAGGAATGTTTCATAATACATCTTTTTTATTAATTGTTTTTCTATTCTCATCTTTTCCCCCACTATATCTTGAAAACACACTTTTAAGATATGTCAATACTTTTTTTATGTATGCTTTTTATCTTAACAAAGAATTTCTTTTGGAAAATTTCATTTTCCTTTCATTTTTCAAGTAAGATTGAATTTTTATGAGAAAAGTTTCAGTTCTTTTTCAATTCGCTTTCAGTTGTGAAACAACATTAAGTGTTCCTAATAACCTAATAACACTATAATATTCCGCATTATATTATCAGGAAAACTATATATATATTACATTATAAAAACAATCTATAACGAATATATATGCATTGTTTGTTTCACCGATAAATAAAAAAACTCACCACATAATGGTTATTAGATAGACCAATATGCTACGTCCTTTCAGAATTTCAAACACACCACGATAACTTAAACAACAATAATAGTGAACGGCTATCATTACAATACCTCTCTCAAATTGTTTTCCTTTAAAATATTTCAGTAGTTATGTAATTAAATTGTTCTAACCTATATAAATAACTAGTCCAAAAAAACTCTATATGCATATCATGTTATAGTAAAGAATTCAGGAAATCCTAAAAAGGAGGCATTTTCATGTTTGAAGATAAATCTAAAATAAATTACCCATATGAATTTACTGAAACTACAACAGTCCCTCTAAAGAACCCCATTGATAAAAAATTCAAGAACGGCACAGGTACACATAACTTCCCAATTAAAAAGCATTATAAAGAGCAGGTTTTATATACTGAAAAAATTAATAATAATAATAAAAACAAATAATCCTATAAATCCTTATAACAATTAACCAAATAAGAATCAATATTTGGCCATGCATAGTTATATGTTTAATAATGTAGAAATCTTTATTATACAATTTACGTACCTTTAAAAAGTGCTGATATACGGCGCTTTTTTATACATAGATAAATTAAAGCTTACTTAGTCTAGAAATAAACTGTAAAATCAATCCACCTTATTTTCGTTTAACAATTAACTCTACATATTAAAAGGGAGCAACATTTACTGTTGCTCCCTTTTAATATCTAATTTTAGTATCCCTACATAACCCTCTTAAACATCTTCTCCAACTCATAAGTAGAATGATGTACAAGAATCGGTCTCCCGTGCGGGCATGTGTATGGATTTGTTGTTGTACGAAGTTCTTCAAGTAAAGCAAATATTTGATCGTTCGTTAAATATTGATTTGCCTTGATAGATGCTTTACAGCTCATCATAATGGCTGCTTCTTCACGCAACTTTTTAATATCAACTTTTTTTAGTTTGACAACTTGCTCCATCATCTCATCAATGATTTCTGTTTCTTGTCCTTTCGGGAACCACGTTGGATGCGAGCGAACAATAAAAGATTGATGGCCGAATTGTTCCAAAAATAGGCCGACTTTTTTAAGTTCTTCTAGTTGCTCTTCGACACGTAAAAATTCAGTAAGAGATAGGTCAATACGGTACGGTACAAGTAGTTCTTGTACTTCTTGCGCTACTCGTCCTACTTTATCACGGAAGTACTCATAATTAATACGTTCCTGTGCGGCATGTTGATCAATCATATATAACCCATTATCATTTTGAGCGAAAATATATGTTCCGTGCATTTGTCCAATTGGATAAAGCGGTGGTAAATCGTTACCGTTCATTTCAATCTCTTTTATTTCCCCGACCTCTTCTTCCAATTCCTCTAATTCAAAGTCGTCATCGTTACTGTTCCACGATTTCTCTTCTCGAATCGGTTCTTCGATTATCGGTTTAGAGGATGGCTGCCAACTTTGCTCTTCTCTTACGAGCGACTGTGGTGGTTGCCATTCTCGCTTCGCCGGTTGCCAAAGCTGCGCTGGTTGTTTCACAGTTGTTCGTTCTTCTTGTTTTTCATCCATGTCAGTCGGTAAAACGATGTTTGGCATCTGTGGTTCTTTCGGCTTTGTATGCTCAAACTGGAACTGTTCTTGCACACTTTCGTCTTTTTCTTTTTTCTTCGTTGTTACGCCTGCATCTGGAATGAGCTGTATTTTTTTAAATGCTGCTTGCAATGTTTCTTCGATAAGCTTTAGCAATTCTTGTTCTTTACTAAATCGAACTTCTAATTTTGCTGGATGTACGTTAACATCAACAAGCATTGGGTCCATTTCAATCGATAAGAAGCCGATTGGATATCGTCCAACTGGCAGTAATGTATGGTATCCTTGCTGAACTGCTTTCATTAATACGAAATTTCGCACGTAACGGCCATTTACGATCGTTGACATATAGTTACGAGACGCTCGCGTTACTTCTGGTAATGTTACATACCCTTTAATTGTGAAATCTAAAGATTCAGCTTCAATTGGAATAAGCTTCTTGGCAACTTGAATGCTATAAATTGATGCAAGTACTTGCCTTACATCACCATTTCCGGATGTATGAAGCAATTTCTTTTCATTATGAAACAGTTTTAACGATACTTCTGGATGTGACATTGCAATACGATACACGATATCTGTAATATTCCCAAGCTCTGTATGAATTGTTTTCATATATTTAAGACGCGCTGGTGTATTAAAGAATAAGTTTTGTACTGTAATATCCGTTCCTTTTCGGCTCGCTGTTTTTTCTTGTTTTATAATGTCTCCACCTTTAATGATAAGGTGGGTACCCGGCGCATCACCTGTGCTAGTGATTAATTCCAATTCACTAACTGAGGCAATACTTGGCAATGCCTCACCGCGGAATCCGAGCGTTCTTATACGGAACAGATCGTTTTCATCTTTAATTTTGCTCGTTGCGTGGCGTTCAAATGCAACGATACAATCTTCTTCGGCAATGCCATCTCCATTATCAATGATGCGAATTTTTGATAAACCAGCTTCTTCTAAGTGGATTTCAATAGATGTACTATTCGCATCGATAGAATTTTCCACAAGTTCTTTTACGACTGAGGCAGGGCGCTCTACTACTTCCCCTGCCGCAATTAAGTTAGAGAGTTGATCATCGAGTTTGCGAATTTTCCCCATCTACTTACTCATCCTTTCTTTAACTTTTTCTGTAAGCGATACAGTTCGTTCATCGCTTCTAAAGGCGTCATATCTAGTAAATCAATTTTTTTAATTTGTGCAAGTACTGCGCTTTCTTTTTGATCAAGCACAGGCTTGTCTTGTTTTTTTGAAGATTGGTCTCCTCCAAAGAAAGATAGTTGTGACTCTTCTTCAGTCTCTTCTTTCTTTTCTTGTATTTCTGCCGGTTCTTCTTTTACAACTACAGGTTCTGGAACAACTTCTTGCACCTTTACTTCTACACGCTTTGGAATAATAATTTCTTCTTGTCCTTCTAGTTGCGCTAACACTTCTTTTGCACGAGCGATTAAGCTATCTGGAAGCTCAGCAAGTTGCGCAACGTGAATTCCGTAACTTTTATCGGCTGCTCCATCTTGAATTTTATGAAGGAAGACTACTTTTCCATTCTCTTCAATAGCTGAAACATGTACATTTTTCAGTTGATCTAAACTTTCTTCTAGCACCGTTAATTCATGATAATGCGTAGAGAATAATGTTTTTGCACCAATTTGGTCATGAATATGTTCAATGATTGCTTGTGCAAGCGCCATACCATCATACGTTGATGTACCGCGTCCAATTTCATCAAATAAAATTAAACTTCTTTCTGACGCATTTGCAATCGCATTTTTCGCTTCTAACATTTCAACCATAAATGTACTTTGACCTGAAATTAAATCATCCGCTGCACCAATTCTCGTAAAGATTTGATCGAATACAGGTAATACCGCTTCTGTCGCTGGTACGAAACAACCAATTTGTGACATAACAGTAACAAGTGCTAATTGTCTCATATACGTACTTTTACCAGACATGTTCGGTCCTGTAATTAAAAAGACATCCATCTTCTCTGGCATAATACAATCATTTGGTACATACAATTTCCCGTTCAATACTTTTTCAACGACAGGATGGCGACCATCTTTAATAAAGATTTCACGCTTCGTTGTTAGCACGGGTTTTACAAACTGCTCTTCTTCACTTACAGTCGCAAAGCTTTGTAGTACATCTAATTCACTAATTACTTTCGCTAAATGTTGTAATTTCGGAATGAATACTTTTACTTCTTCACGAAGTGCTGTAAATAAATCATATTCCAGTTGTACAATTTTCTCTTCTGCTTCTAAAATTAACGTTTCTTTTTCTTTCAGTTCATCTGTAATGAAACGCTCAGCATTAGCAAGCGTCTGTTTTCGCTCATAGCGCCCTTCTGGAAGCGCTGCAAGATTCGCCTTCGTCACTTCAATGTAGTAGCCGAAAATACGGTTGTATCCAATTTTTAATGATTTAACCCCTGTAATATCACGCTCTCGTTTTTCAAGCTCCGCGATCCACGTTTTCCCATTTTTGCTCACGTAACGATATTGATCAAGCTTGTCATTATAACCGTCTTTAATAATATCCCCATCTTTAATAGAAAGTGGTGGGTTTTCCTGAATACTTCTTCCTAGTAATTCAGTTAAGCTCTCACATGGATCCGCACCTTGAATTAACCTTGCTGCATAAGCATTATCTAAAAGACTAATCGCTTCTAAAATAGCTGGTACTTGAAGTAAAGAACGTCTTAACTGTAATAAGTCCCGTGCATTTACATTACCAAATGCAACTTTCCCTGCTAAACGCTCTAAATCATATACTTCTTTTAGCTTTTCTTTTAAATCTTCACGTAAGAAGTAATCATTTACAAATGTTTCTACCATTTCTAAACGTTCTTCCACTTTCTCTTTCTGAATAAGCGGACGTTCCATCCACTGTTTTAACATACGGCCACCCATAGCTGTTTTCGTTTTATCTAATAGCCATAATAGTGAGCCTGTTTTTTCTTTCGTACGAAGAGTCTCAGTTAACTCTAAATTACGTTTTGAGTGCACATCAATTTTCATAAATTGATTTGTATAATAAATTTCTACTGGTTGCAAATGATCTAATGAACGTTTTTGTGTTCTTATCACATAGTTAAATAAGCGTCCAATCGCTTTAAGTAACTTTGCTTGTGAAACATTTTTCACAAGATGTTCTAACCCTTCCGGAATCGTTGTTGCATCTTCATACGAAATCGTCATTTTTAATGTTTCAGTCAATTTATTTAATTCATCTTTTGAAAATGTAGAATCTACAACAATTTCTTTCGAACCAGTTGCATACACCTCTAATAAAATATCTTCTACTGAACCTGTTAACAACGTCACTGTATTTTGTCCAGTCGTTAAGTCATTACAAGCTAGCGCATAAGATCCATCTTCGAAATGTGTTAATGCTGCTAAAAAGTTATTCTCTTTCTCGTCTATTGTACGCCCTTCCATCATCGTTCCTGGCGTAATTAGTTGTACTACTTCACGACGTACTACACCTTTAGCTGTTTTTGGATCTTCCACTTGCTCACAAACAGCTACTTTATATCCTTTTTCAACAAGTTGTTCAATATAATTTTTAGCTGCATGATGCGGTACACCGCACATCGGTATACGATCACTACTACCACCATCTCGGCTCGTTAATGTAATTTCAAGTTCATGAGCTGCTTTAACCGCATCTTCAAAGAACATTTCATAAAAATCACCTAATCGGAAAAATAAAAAGGCATCTTCATAGTCTGCCTTAACCTTTAAGTATTGCTGTATCATAGGCGTATATTGCGTCATGTCTTTCCTCCATAATTTTTACATAATAATCTATATTCATCCCGCATTAACGGGCAGTAAGATTCCCACCTCAAAAATCGGCTGGAACAAAGAAGTTAGGTGGGAGATCAACTGCCCGTAAAAGCCCGATTGGTTCAACTAATAATCAGTGGGGATGCCCCCACTGATTATTAGTTGAACTTTATATATGTCACACTTCACGGACATCCATCTCTCCTATTTCAGGAGTCTTTCTTCATTATAACATATTTCATAAAGATTCATGTTCATTCAGCACCACTTATGTAAAGTAAAAAGCTAGGAAGAACTTCTCCCTAGCTTTCTATTACTCTTCTTCTGCGTCAACGATAAAGTTCGGATCTAATTCTTCAAACTCATCATCATCGACTTGGAAATCCTCATCTGATTCTACACAACCTTCAGGATTTACACTTACACAAATTTTTGTTTCCCCAACTACTTCTGTTACAAATTCACGTTCTACAGTTACAACAATTTTATTCCCATTTGGCGATACAAGAGCTTCTAAACAATTTGGCGGTTGAATGACACGAGCAATAATTTCTAAATCGTCACCAGAGAAGTTCTTATCACGATAACCAATGCTTACTTCGTCAGTGTAGTTCACACGTTCTGTTACAACTTCAGTCTTTGTATTGCCATCAAACGAATACCAAGTGTTCACATCATAGAAACCTTCAATTTCTACATGTTTTCCATTCTTTCTCGCTTCGTACGAGTGGTTAATTACCCAGCACCCTAAAATACTTGTTGGCTCATTATTCGATTCACATGTATGCGTTGACTTTGTATACTTACGTCCTTTTCCAACCACTGCTTTTGTAATAATCTCTC
>Ga0209025_1000576_pt1 | contig 66598 bp, 62 predicted proteins | sample AraplaMF_Col_mLB_FD_184256 | JGI IMG/M metagenome (GOLD analysis project Ga0209025, IMG submission 184256) | Arabidopsis root microbial communities from the University of North Carolina, USA - plate scrape MF_Col_mLB (SPAdes) (version 2) | ecosystem: Host-associated > Plants > Roots > Endosphere... | reverse complement strand
GCCGACCACATCCGCCACCACGCCGGGGTGCTGAACGGATAGGCCGGAGCCACCCCCTCACCCGAAATCGCGTTGCGATTTCGACCTCTCCCCAAGGAGAGGTGAACATTCCCTCTCCTCGGGGAGAGGGAGGGGCCCGACGCCGAAGGCGGCGGGAGGGTGAGGGGGAGCCGGCCCCACAGGACTTGACCCGGCCAGGCAGACGGTGTCGACAGTCTCCTCTCAACCATCGCCCAGGGAGCCCATTGATGTCCGATCCGGTGCGCGTCCTCGTCGTCGGGGTCGGCCATATGGGCCTGTCGCACGCCCTGGCCTATCACCGGCTGGACGGGTTCGAGATCGTCGGCCTCGTCGCCCGCTCGATCGCCCAGGCCGACCTGCCGGCGGAACTGGTGGACTATCCGCGCTTCGCCGATTACACCGCGGCCCTGGCCGAGACCCGGCCCGACGCCGTCTCGATCAACACCTGGACCGACACCCATGCCGACTTCGCGCTGCAGGCGATGGATGCCGGCGCCCATGTGTTCATGGAGAAGCCGATCGCGACCACGGTCGAAGATGCCGAGCGCGTCGTCGCCCGTGCCAAGGAAACCGGCCGCAAGCTGGTGATCGGCTACATCCTGCGCGTCCACCCGTCCTGGGTGAGGTTCATCGAGGTCGCGAAGACGCTGGGCAAGCCGCTGGTGATGCGGATGAACCTGAACCAGCAGAGCTCCGGCCCCTCCTGGACCTGGCACAAGAACCTGCTGCAGTCGCTGTCGCCGGTGGTCGATTGCGGCGTCCACTACGTCGACGTGATGTGCCAGATGACCGGGGCCAAGCCGGTGCGGGTGCACGGCATCGGCGCGAAGCTGTCGGACGAGGTGGCGATCCACAATTACGGCCATCTGCACGTCGTGTTCGACGACGGCTCGGTCGGCTGGTACGAGGCCGGCTGGGGCCCGATGATGAGCGAGGTGGCCTATTTCGTGAAGGACGTGGTCGGGCCGAAAGGCTGCGTCTCGATCGTGGTGCCGCAGGACGGGCAGGGCGAGGCGAAGACCGACGCCATCTCCGATTCCGCCGATATCGACCAGCACACCAAGACCAATGCGCTGAAGCTGCACTCCGCCGCGATCGACGCGAACAACCACTTCGTCGACAAGGACCGCTGGATCACCATGGCCGACGAGCCCGGCCACCAGGAGCTGTGCGACCGCGAGCAGGAATTCTTCCTGCGCGCGATCCGCGAGGACCTGGACCTGACCGATTCCATGCAGGCGGCGATCGACAGCCTGCGCATCGTGCTGGCGGCGGATGAGAGCTTCCGCACCGGCGAGGTTGTGAAGCTCAGCTGAGGACATGCCCATGCCGGCCGCGGACGCGACCCAACCTTCGGATTCCGGCCGCGGCGGCCCGCCTGGCGTGGTCATCGTCATGGGCGTGTCCGGCTCGGGCAAGACCACGATCGGCAAGCAGCTGGCGCGCCGCATGGCCGGGGTCTTCGCCGATGCCGACAGCTTCCACCCGCCGGCCAATATCGAGAAGATGAAGGCCGGCCACCCGCTGACCGACGACGACCGCTGGCCCTGGCTCGACGCCATGGCGGCGCAGATCGGGCAGTGGCTAGCGGACAAACAGCCCGCCGTGCTGGCCTGCTCCGCCCTCAAGCGGGTGTATCGCGACCGGCTGGTCGCCGGCCGGCCGCAGGTGGCGTTCCTGTATCTGTCGGGGTCGGAGGCGGTGATCGCCACCCGCCTGGCCAACCGCAAGGGCCATTTCATGCCGCCCTCGCTGCTGCGCAGCCAGTTCGAGACGCTGGAGCCGCCGGGCGAAGGTGAGCGCGTGGTGACGGTCGACATCCGCCACCCGCCCCGCCGCATCATCGACATCGCCGCCCGCCGTTTGGGGCTGCCCGGGCAGTCTTCGGCCGCCGGATAGGCTGACGGGCCAGAGCCGCCCCCTCACCCGAAATCGCTGCGCGATTTCGACCTCTCCCCAAGGAGAGGTAAGGGGTGCACGACTCATATTCCCCTCTCCTCGGGGAGAGGGAGGGGCCCGGCGCCGTAGGCGACGGGAGGGTGAGGGGGCTATCCCGCCGTCAAAGGTACGATAGCCGGCGCCAGCCTCTGCCGCAGGGCGTCCTCGAGGTGGTCGACCGCGCGGTCCAGCCGGCCGAGATGCGGCGCCCGCACCACGCTGATGGCGAAGTCGAAGCGGAAGCCGGGCAGGTCGATCCGGCGCAGCTCGTCACGCGCGGTGAAGGGGGCGCTGCGCCGCGACGGCAGCACGCCGAGACCGAAGCCGGAGCGGATCAGCGATTGCTGGATCGCCAGATCGTGCACCTCGGCCGAGATCCGCAACTCCAGCCCGTCCCGCGCGAACAGCGCCTCCAGCGCCGGCCGGACATCGCAGGAGTCGCGCGGGCTGACCACCCAGTCGCAGGCGGCGAGGTCGGCCAGCGACGGCCGGCGCGGCAGGGTCAGGCTGCGGGCGCCGACCACCACCAGCTTTTCCTGCCCCACCACCCGTCCGGGATAGGGCGCGGCGCTGTCCTGCAGCAGCACCACCGCGGCATCCAGCCGGCCGCGGTCGAGATCAGCCAGCAGGCTGTGGGCCAGCCCGCCGATCAGGCGCAGTGACAGGCGCGGCCAGCGCTGGCGCAGGTCGCGCAGCAGCGCCGTGAAATCCGCCTCGGCGAAGGCGTGCAGCACGCCGATGCCCAGGCGCAGCGACCCCTCCGGCTCGGCCGCCTCGCCGGTGCCGGCCTTCAACTCCTGCACCGCCGCCAGGATGGCGCGGCAGCGCTCCAGCGCGGCGAGGCCGGCCGGGGTCAGCCGCGGCGGCTTCACCCGACGGTCGAGGAGGGTGGCGCCGAGATACTGCTCCAGCCGCTGGATCTGCCGGGTCACCGCCGGCTGGGTCAGCGGCAGCCGCTCCGCCACCCGCTGGATCGAGCCGGTCTCGGCCAGCACCACGAACGCGCGCATCTCGTCCAACATCATGCTGATCCGTCATGAAGTTTCTGAAAACAATGAATTTGAAGATTAGCCAGCGGAGCGCGATGTCTCCAGCGCAACTTCCTGGAGCGGAGCGATGAAGGCGTTCGTGATCGAAGAGGGCGAGGGGCTGGACCGGCTGCGCCCGGCGGAGCTGCCGGTGCCGGAGCCGCGGCGGGGCGAGGTGGTGCTGCGGATGCGCGCCGCCGCGCTGAACTACCGCGACCTGGAGATCGTGCGCGGCAGCTACCATGCCGGCTTCGACCTGCCGATGGTGCCGCTGTCCGACGGCGTCGGCGAGGTGGCGGCGGTGGGCGAGGGCGTCACCCGCGTCAAGCCCGGCGACCGTGTGGCCACGACCTTCTGGCAGGGCTGGGTCGCCGGCGATTTCGAGGGCATCGAGCGGGCGGTGCCGCTGGGCGGGCCCGGCCCCGGCGTGCTGGCAGAGTATGTCCGGCTCGATTCTGAGGGCGTGGTCGCGGTGCCGGCGCATCTGACCGACGAAGAGGCGGCGACGCTGCCCTGCGCCGCCCTGACCGCCTGGACCTCGCTGGTGACCGAAGGCGGGATCAAGCCCGGCGATACCGTGCTGGCCCAGGGCACCGGCGGGGTCTCGGTCTTCGCCCTGCAATTCGCCGTCGCCGCCGGCGCCCGGGCCATCGTCACCTCCTCCAGCGACGAGAAGCTGGAGCGGGCGCGGGCGATCGGCGCCGCCGGCACGGTGAACTACCGGACGACCCCGGACTGGGATTCGGCAGTGCGCGACCTGACCGGCGGCCGCGGCGTCGACCATGTCATCGAGGTCGGTGGCCCGGGCACCTTCGCCCGTTCGCTGGCGTCGATCCGCATCGGCGGCCAGGTCAACGTCATCGGTTATCTCGGCGGCCAGTCGGCCGAGGTCAACCCGATGCAGATCATGTTCCGCCGTGCCCGCATCCGCGGCATCCCGGTCGGGTCGCGCGACAGCTTCGAGGCGATGAGCCGTGCCATCGCCGCCGCCGGGATGCGGCCGGTGATCGACCGCAGCTTCGCCTGGACCGAGGCGCGCGAGGCCCTGCGACATCTCGCATCAGGCCGGCATTTCGGCAAGGTGGTGCTGGCGTTCTGAGGGCTCGGCCGCAGCCCAGCGGGAATTGTCACAATTCAAGGGGTTGGCAGGTGCGGCTGAATCGCTAGGTTCGGTGGAAAGCCACCGTTCCCCGGAGAGACAGCCCGCCGATGCCGCGGACCTGCCACCCCTTTCTGCTGCGTATCGCCGCCCTGGCCGTGCTGGTCCCGGCGGCGATGCCGGCTGCCCAGGCCCGACCCGACGAGGATTACGACGCCGCACCGGCGCCGCAGCCGGGCTTCATCCCCCAGGCCACGGTCACCTTCGACATTCCTGCCGATCCCGGCTTCGCCCGCTGGCACCGGCCACACAGGCCCTGGAGCCCGACGCCGGCTGATGCCTATGCCGCCTTCGATCCCGGCTTCGGGTCGGTCACCGGACAGCGCGACGTCAAGGGCGCCGGCTCGGTCGGCGCGGCGCTTCAGTCCCAGACCCCCGGATTCGTCGCCACGACCGGGGTCACCTTCGACATCCCGGCCGATCCCTATCCCGGCTTCGCCCAGGGGTGGGACCGGACGGACATGGCGCAGCGCACCGCCACCGGCAAGGCGCAGGCCAGCTTTGGCCTGACCGCGCTGCCCTGGTTCGTGCCGTTCTGGCAGTCGGCGCGGGTCGAGGCCAGCTTCGACCCTCAGGTCGGCGAGGGCACCGGGCAGCTGGCGGCGGTGCTGTCGCGCGCCTGGTCGATCATCGGCCTGTCCGGATCGTTCGAGGACCGCTATGCCGTCACCCGCGGCGGGCTGCTCGGCCCCGAGGCGCCGGTGACCAGTTGGGAGATCGACCGCAACACGCGGCTGGAGCTGCCCTGGCACACCACGGCGCTGCTGCTCGGCGGCCAGGTCTCCAGCACCGACCGGCGCCTGACCGGCAGCGTCGGCGCCGAGCAGACGCTGTTCGGCCCGCTCAAGGCCAGCGCCTCGCTGGTCGACATCGGCAGCGAGCAGCCGGGCGTCAAATTCACCGCCGGGTTTTCGTTCAGCTGGTAGCGGCGGCGGATCCTGGCCGGTGCCGGGGGCGTTCTCCGGAAAGACGAACCAGCCGGAGGCGCCCCGCATGACGACCGACCCGGACCGGACGACCCGGCACCGCACCATCGCGATTGACGGCATCCGTATCTTCTTCCGCGAGGCCGGGCCGCCGGACGCGCCGGTGTTGCTGCTGCCACATGGCTATCCCTGCTCCTCCTTCCAGTACCGGCACCTGATGCCGGCGCTGGCCGACCGCTGGCGCACCCTGGCGCCGGACTTTCCCGGCTTCGGCTACAGCGACACGCCGGAGGACTTCGCCTATGACTTCGACGGCTATGCCGGCCTGCTCGAACGCTTCACCGCGGCGCTGGGCCTGCAGCGCTATGCCCTGTACCTGCACGATTACGGCTCGCAGATCGGCCTGCGCCTGGCGATCCGGGCGCCGCAGCGGGTCGCCGCGCTGATCGTCCAGAACGGCGATATCTACGAGGACCAGCTGGGGCCGAAATACTCAGGTCTGCGCGCCTACTGGCAGGATCCGACGCCGGAGCGGCGCGCGGCGCTGGCCGCTGCGGTCAGCGAGGAGGGGTTCCGGGACGAATTCATCGGCGAGGTGGCGGAGCATCTGGTCGAGCGGATCAGCCCCGACCTCTGGCGCCTGTCCTGGCCGCTGCAACAGTCGCCGCGGCGGCGCGAGATCATGGTCCGGCTGATGGCGGGGCTGCGCGAGAACCTCGCCTGGTTCCCACGCTACCAGGCCTATCTGCGCCAGCACAGGCCGCCGGCGCTGATCGCCTGGGGGCCGCAGGACGACTTCATGCCGGAGGGGGCGGCGCGGGCGTATCTGCGCGACCTGCCGGAGGCCGAGCTGCATCTGCTGGATGGCGGCCACTGGGCGCTGGAGACGAATCTCGGCGAGATGGTGGCGCTGATCCGTGGTTTCCTCGGCCGGGTGCACGCGCCGGCTTGCGGCTAGCGCCGACCGGCCCGAAGCCACTGGTCCGACGGGCCGGACAGGATCATCTTGCGCTCCGCCGGCAACTCTGAGAGAGTGGTCTAGACCACTCATCCAGACCGGCGATCGAGACGCATGGGAACCGAGACCGCATCACGCCGCTTCAGGGGCATCGACGCCTGGGAGGATGCGGAGATCCTCGATGCGCTGCTCGAATCCCAGCTCGCCGCCGTCGCCTCGGTGCGGCCGGCCCTGCCGGCCCTGGCCGCCGCCGCCGCCGATGCGGCGCCCCGGCTGCGCCGCGGCGGCCGCCTGGTCTATGCCGGCGCCGGCACCTCCGGCCGGGTCGCGGCGCAGGACGGGTCGGAGCTGTTCCCGACCTTCGGCCACCCGCAGGACCGGCTGGCCTATCTGATCGCCGGCGGCGCCACGGCGCTGAGCCGGCCGGTGGAGAACGCCGAGGACGACGCCGATGCCGGCCGGTCCGAGGCCGCAGCCCTCGCGCTCGGCCCTGACGACGTGGTGATCGGCATCGCCGCCAGCGGCGGCACCCCCTATACCCGCGCCGTGCTGCAGGAAGCGGCCCGCGCCGGCGCCCTGACCATCGCCGTCGCTTCCAACCCCGGCGCGCCGATCTTCGGCGACGCCGCCCATGCCGTGCTGTTGGCGACGGGGGAGGAGCCGGTCGCCGGCTCGACCCGGCTCAAGGCCGGCACGGCGCAGAAGGTGGCGCTCAACCTGTTCTCGACCCTGGTGATGACCCGGCTCGGCCATGTCTATGACGGGCTGATGGTCGACATGCAGCCGACCAACGCCAAGCTGAACGACCGCTCGGTGCGCATGCTGCGCGCCATCGTGCCGGTCGAGGAAGCGGCGGCGCGATCGGCGCTGGACGCGGCGGGTCAGAACGTCAAGCTGGCCGCCCTGGTGGCGCTGGGCGACAGCGCCGAGGACGGACGCCGGCGCCTGGACGCCGCCGGCGGCGATCTCCGCCGCGCCTTGGCGGCGAAGCAAGGTTCCTAGAGAGACAGCGGGCGGGCTGCCGCCCGTGAGCAACGGCGAAACGCCGAACAGAGGAGGCAGTTGCACATGTCCCATTCATTCCTGCGCGGCGCGTTCCTGGCCGGGGCGGCGCTCGTCGCCGTGTCCAGCCAGGCCATGGCCGCCGACGCGACCCTGACCATCGAGAGCTGGCGCAACGACGACCTGAAGGTGTGGCAGGACACCATCATCCCGGCCTTCGAGAAGACCCACCCCGGGATCAAGGTGGTGTTCTCGCCCACGGCGCCGACCGAATACAACGCGGCCCTGAACGCCAAGCTCGAGGGCGGCACCGCCGGCGACCTGATCAGCTGCCGGCCGTTCGACACCTCGCTGGCGCTGTTCCAGAAGGGCTACCTGGCCCCGGTCACCGACCTGAAGGGCATGGACACCTTCTCCGACGTGGCCAAGAGCGCCTGGATCACCGATGACGGCAAGTCGCTGTTCTGCGTGCCGATGGCCTCGGTGATCCACGGCTTCCTGTACAACAAGTCGGTGTTCGAGTCCGAGGGGCTGACCCCGCCGAAGACCGAGGCCGAGTTCTATGCCCTGCTCGACAAGATCAAGGCCAAGGGCGAGGTGGCGCCGCTCGACATCGGCACCAAGGACCAGTGGGAGGCCGCGACCATGGGCTTCCAGAACATCGGTCCGAACCTGTGGAAGGGCGAGGAAGGCCGCAAGGCGCTGATCGCCGGCAAGGAGAAGTTCACCGACAAGCCTTATGTCGAGGCTTTCGAGGAGCTGGCGAAGTGGAAGCCGTACCTGCCCGAGGGCTATGAGGCGCAGGCCTATCCGGACAGCCAGAACCTGTTCACGCTCGGCCGCGCCGCGATCTACCCGGCCGGGTCCTGGGACATCGCCGCCTTCAACGCCCAGGCCGACTTCAAGATGGGCGCCTTCCCGCCGCCGGTCGAGAAGGCGGGCGACAAGTGCTACATCAGCGACCACACCGACATCGCCCTCGGCATGAACACCAAGACCAAGAACCCGGAGGCCGCCAAGGCCTTCCTGGAGTGGTTGGCGACGCCGGAATTCGCGGACATCTATTCGAACGCACTGCCGGGCTTCTACTCGCTGTCGAACCACCCGGTCACGGTCAAGGACCCGGTGGCGGCGGAGTTCCTGGGCTGGCGCAAGACATGCGAATCCACCATCCGCAACTCGTACCAGATCCTGGGGCGCGGCACGCCGAACCTGGAGAACGAGCTGTGGAACGTCTCGGCCCAGGTGATGAACGGCACGCTGACGGCGCAGCAGGCGGCGGAGCAGATCCAGAAGGGTCTCGACTCCTGGTACAAGCCGGCCGCCAAGTGATCTGACCCCGGCGCAGGACGCGCGGCCCGGACGTCCCGGACCGCGCGTCCCCGCGCCCGTATTGATAGGCTGTTCCCATGGCCAGCACCCAGACCGCCGAGCTGCCTCGCGCCCAGATCGCGGGCCGCCGCGGCCGCTTCCCCTGGCACGTCGTCGTCTTCCTGGCGCCGGCGACGCTGATCTACACCGTCTTCATGGTCTACCCGCTGCTCGACAGCCTGCGGCTCAGCCTGTTCACGCGGGACGAGGCGGGGGTGGAGAGCTTCGCCGGGCTGGCCAATTACGCGGCGCTGTTCTTCGACCCGCAATGGTCCGACCGGTTCTGGAACGCGCTCGGCAACAACGTCCTGTTCTTCGCCGTGCACATGCTGGTGCAGAACCCGATCGCGATCGGCCTGGCGGCGCTGCTGGCCCTGCCCAATCTGCGCTTCACCAACACCTACCGCACCTTGATGTTCACCCCGACGCTGCTGTCGGTGGTGATCATCGGCTTCATCTGGAAGCTGATCCTGTCGCCGACCTGGGGCGTCGCCAAGTCGATGCTGGGGACGGTGGGCTTGGGCTCGCTGTTCGCGCCCTGGCTGGGGCAGGAGCATAGCGCGCTGATCACCCTGGCCCTGGTCTCGGTCTGGCAGTGGGTCGGCATGCCGCTGCTGCTGACCTATGCGGCACTGCTGAACATCCCGGACAGCCTGACCGAGGCGGCGCGGGTCGACGGCGCCGGCCAGATGACGATCTTCTGGCGCATCAAGCTGCCGCTGATCTGGCCGACCATCGGCATGGTCACGATCCTGACCTTCGTCGGCAACTTCAACGCCTTCGACCTGATCTATGTCGCCCAGGGGGCGCTGGCCGGGCCGAACTTCGCGACCGACATCCTCGGCACCTTCTTCTACCGCACCTTCTTCGGCTTCCAGCTGCAGCTGGGCGACCCGACCATGGGGGCCGCGGTGGCGACGATCATGTTCCTGATCATCCTGGCCGGCGTCATGACCTATTTCTACCTGGTCCAGCGCCGCCTGCAGCGCTACGAGCTCTGACCATGGCCGCCAACCGCTCTCCCCGCGCCTCGACCGCCATCGTCCATGCGGTGCTGCTGGTCTACACCGTGATCGCGCTGTTCCCGATCGTGCTGGTGCTGTTCAACGCCTTCAAGTCGCGCAAGGCGATCTTCAGCCAGCCGCTGGCGCCGCCCGGGCCGGACACCTTCAGCCTGATCGGCTTCGACACGGTGCTGACCCGGTCCGATTTTGGCCTGTATTTCGGCAACAGCCTGACGGTGACGCTGGCGACGCTGTTCCTGGTCGTCTTCCTCGGCGCCATGGCCGCCTGGGCGCTGTCGGAATACAGCTTCAAGGGCAACGCCGTGCTGGCGCTGTACCTGGCCGTCGGCATCATGATCCCGATCCGGCTCGGCACCGTCTCGATCCTGCGCCTGATCGTGTCGCTGGACCTGATCAACACCCTGGCGGCGCTGATCCTGGTCTACACCGCGATGGGGCTGCCGCTGTCGATCTTCATATTGTCGGAGTTCATGCGCCAGATCCCGAAGGAGCTGAAGGATTCCGCGCGCTGCGACGGCGTCGGCGAATACCGCATCTTCTACCGCATCATCCTGCCGCTGGTGCGGCCGGCGCTGGCCACGGTGGCGGTCTTCACCATGGTGCCGATCTGGAACGACCTGTGGTTCCCGCTGATCCTGGCGCCGGGCGACGGCACCCGCACCATCACCCTCGGCGTGCAGCAATTCGTCGGCCAGTACGTCACCGACTGGAACGCGGTGCTGGCCTCGCTGACCCTGGCCATCATCCCGGTGCTGGTGCTCTACGCCTTCTTCTCCCGCCAGCTCATCGCCGGCCTGACCCAGGGCGCGGTGAAGGGGTAGGGGCGGGCCGGCTTCGGTCGGGGATCTGTCCATGAAGTTCCGGCATGAGACGTGGCTCGACGGAGGATGGCTCGCATCCGATGCGCTGGGCCAGTTGGCCGTCATGATCACCGCGGGTCCGGGGCCTATCCCCGCCTGGACCCTCGGTGAGGGATACGACGACCATGATATCGAGCACAGGGTGCTGGAACTGGTCCCAAATGGGGTCGCCCAATTCGTCCCCACCCAGCCGGACGCCTCCAGCTACAGGGCTTCAGGGAGTTGGCCGAGCGCGGGCTGTATGTCTATGACTGGAAGGACGTCTACAAGGTCGAGGATCGCAACGTCTATGAGGCGATGGCCGTGCCGTCGATTCCGCGAACGCTGACGGATCTGCCCGACGATCTGCGGCGGATCGCCGAACGGGCGTTCTTCGACCTCGAGTTCCGGCAGGCCCGCGACGTCCCGATGGCAAAGCTGATCGATCGGGACGGGGCCTCGGCCGAGCGTCGATAGGGTTCTCTCCACGCCCGGCGTGGGCGCGGTGCCCCTATCGGCTCTGCGCCCCATGCCAGATGCGCAGGATCTCGACGACGGTCGTGACCTCGTACACGATCACGAAGGGCTGAACGGATACAAGCTCGCGCGTCCCGGGCAACCGGCCGGGACGACCTCGGCGCGGCAGGTGTTCAAGGCTGTCGGCTGTGGCGAGCAATTGCACGGCGACGCGACTTGCGGCCCAAGGGTTGAATTCAGCAATGTAGGCCCGGATGCGGAAGACATCCTGCTCCGCTTCCGTCGACCATCTTACTTCCATTCAGACGGCGGAGGCAGTTCGTTCTCGGTGCCCCATGACAGCAGCCATCGGCGCATGTCTTCGTGCCTGATGTACTGCCCCTTGTCCAAGGATGCGCGCGCCTCCGCGACTGCAGCGCGCAGGGCGGCCGTCTCGGGATCGTCTTCAGGCGGCGGCTGAGGTACGGGCTTAGGCATGTCCCTAATATAGGACACGCTGGCGATGGCAGCCAGTGGCTTCCCTTGAAGGGCCGCCCTCCGCGCCCGGCGCGGGCGGGCTCCCGAATTTTCGCAGGGCTTTCGGCTTGTCGGCAGGCGGCGGGCGGCGCTACCGTCGCCCGCCTCCACTTTCCCGGGATCCGGAACCATGGCCTTCCTCGCCGCCTCGCTCGCCCGCGTCAAGCCGTCGCCGACCATCGCCGTCACCACCAAGGCGGCCGAGCTGAAGGCCGCCGGGCGCGACGTCATCGGCCTCGGCGCCGGCGAGCCGGATTTCGACACGCCGGACAACATCAAGCAGGCCGCCATCGCCGCGATCCAGGCCGGCAAGACCAAATACACCGCGGTCGACGGCACGCCGGAGCTGAAGAAGGCCATCGCCGCCAAGTTCCTGCGCGAGAACGGCCTGAAATATGAGACCAGCCAGGTCACCGTCGGCACCGGCGGCAAGCAGGTGCTGTACAACGCCCTGCTGGCCACTTTGGACCCGGGCGACGAGGTGATCATCCCGGCCCCCTATTGGGTCAGCTACCCCGACATGGTGCTGCTGTGCGGCGGCACGCCGGTGCCGGTGGTCTGCCCGGCGGAGCAGGGCTTCAAGCTGCAGCCGGCCGACCTGGAGGCCGCGATCACGCCGAAGACCAAGTGGCTGATCCTGAACTCGCCGTCGAACCCGACCGGCGCCGCCTACAGCTTCGCCGAGATGAAGGCGCTGACCGACGTGCTGCTGCGCCACCCGCATGTCCATGTCCTGACCGACGACATGTATGAGCACCTGGTCTATGACGACTTCAAATTCGTCACTCCGGCCCAGGTCGAGCCCAAGCTGTACGACCGCACCCTGACCCTGAACGGCGTGTCCAAGGCCTATTGCATGACCGGCTGGCGCATCGGCTACGCCGCCGGCCGGCCGGACCTGATCAAGGCCATCGCCAAGGTGCAGAGCCAGTCGACCTCGAACCCGTCCTCGATCAGCCAGGCCGCGGCGGTCGAGGCGCTGAACGGCCCGCAGGACTTCATCCCGCGCAACAACGTGGTGTTCCAGCAGCGCCGCGACCTGATCGTGTCGATGCTGAACCAGTCGGCGGGGCTGACCTGCCCTCGGCCGGAAGGCGCCTTCTACGTCTTCCCGTCCTGCGCCGGCACTCTCGGCAAGAAGACGCCGGACGGTAAGGTGATCGAGACCGACGAGGATTTCGTCACCTATCTGCTGGAATCCGAGGGCGTGGCGGTGGTGCAGGGCTCGGCCTTCGGCCTGGCGCCGTTCTTCCGCATCTCCTACGCCACCGCGACCAAGGCGCTGCAGGACGCCGGCGAGCGCATCCAGCGCGCCTGCGCCGCGCTGCGCTGAGACAAGGCCCGAAGGGCCCGGCGCCGGGCTGCGTCCCGGCGCCGCTGGCCTCTGTCGCGTTGCGGCGGTAACGTTGGCCGGCCTGGCTGCGAACTACAGGTGAGACCGCTCGCGGTCGGATGGTTCGGGTCAAGGAGAACAGGCCGATGCTGATCAAGCGCAATCCGGGGTGGCGGATCCCCGAAAGCCAGGCGACGCCGGAATCGGTGTATGTCAACCGCCGGCGCCTCTTGCAGGCGATGGGCCTCGGCGCCGGCCTGCTGGCCACCGCCGGCGCGGCGCTGAGCCTGCGCCCGGCCCGCGCCGCCGATCCGGACCCGACCGCGGATCTCTACCCGGCCAAGCACAACGGCCGCTACACGCTGGACCGGCCGCTGACGCCCGAGAAGGACGTCACCACCTACAACAACTTCTACGAATACGGCTCCGACAAGGACATCTGGGAGGCGGCGCAGGAGCTGAAGATCCGGCCCTGGACCGTCAAGTTCGAGGGCATGGTCGAGCAGGAGCGGGAGGTCGACATCGACACCCTGATCCGCGCCATGCCGCTGGAGGAGCGGCTGTACCGCCACCGCTGCGTCGAGGCCTGGTCGATGGCGGTGCCCTGGACCGGCTTCCCGCTGAAGGCGCTGGTCGACTACGCAAAGCCGCTGGCCTCGGCCAAATATGTCCGCATGCAAACGTTCCAGAATGACGAGGCGCCGGGCTTCTCCCAGGTCTTCTACCCCTGGCCCTATGTCGAGGGCCTGACCATGGCCGAGGCGACCAACGAGCTCGCCTTCATGGTCACCGGCCTCTACGGCAAGCCGGTACCGCGCCAGAACGGCGCGCCGCTGCGGCTGGTGACGCCGTGGAAATACGGCTTCAAATCGATCAAGAGCATCGTCCGCATCGGCTTCACCGACGAGCGGCCGGTCAGCTTCTGGGAGCAGCTGCAGAGCAGCGAGTATGGCTTCTGGGCCAATGTGAACCCGGAGGTGCCGCATCCGCGCTGGAGCCAGGCGATGGAGCGGGTGCTGGGCACCGGCGAGCGGGTGCCGACGCAGCTGTACAACGGCTACGGCGAATACGTCGCCGACCTCTACAAGGGGCTGGAGAACGAACGCCTGTTCGTCTGATCGGCGCGGCGAATCCGGCAGGGGGGACGGCACCCCCTTTATGCGATGGGATCATGGCGCCGGCCGGAGCCGGACCATGATCCCGCGGCCGGGCCCGGATTCTGCACAAAAAAAGGGCCGGAAACGCGTTCCGGCCCGAGTCAAACAGGGAGGCTTCACGTCTGGGAGACGCAAGGAGCCGGCAGTGCCGGACCCTTGTTCTTGCTGCGCTGCAGCACGAACGCTCTTAAGATAGGCATTCCGTGGGCGATTGGTAACCAGTTTCTACCAATGCTTTTATGCGCGCTTTGCATAGCTCGCTGTGAGGCATGCAGAGCCCAGGGAATCCGCCACTTTTTCAGGTGCTTTTGCACAGATTTCAGACATTTGTCGTGTTTTTCTCAGGTTCAAGGCCTGGAAAAGCGGGTGATAAGTCCTATCAGTGGCCCGCGCACTCCCGCGACGCCGGTTTCCGGCGCACCACGAGTGCCCTCCCAGCCCCCACGCCGTCATGGCGAGGCGCGCAGCACCGTGGCCATCCAGGGGGCGGCGCCGCTGGATGGCCACGCCCCTTCGGGGCTCGCCATGACGATGGTGAGGTTCGTGGCGCGCAAGCCGGGCCGGTGGCCTCAGAACTTGCTCTCGGCCACCTTGCGGACGAGGAAGTCGCGGAACACCGCGATGCGCTTGGAGTGGCGCAGCTCCTCGGCATAGACGAAATAGGCCTCGGTGGTCGGCCCGGTCACCTCGGGCAGCACCCGCACCACGTTCAGGGTCGGGTCGACCATGAAGTCGGGCAGGGCGGCGAGGCCGAGGCCGCTGCGCACGGCGCGGTAGATGGCGTACTGGTTGTTGACCTTGAGCGCGATCTTGCGGCCGCCCGGCGGCGGGCTGCCGACATGGGCCAGCCAGTTGATGTCAGCGATCGGCCCGCGCGCATCGTCGCCATAGACGATGATCGAGTGCTTGTTCAGGTCGTCCAGCGTCTGCGGGATGCCATTGCGCTTGAGGTAGTCGACCGACCCGAAGATGTGGATCTTCACCGTCATCAGGTGGCGCTGGATCAGGTCGGGCTGGCGCGGCGGCGTCATGCGGATCGCCACATCGGCCTCGCGCATGCCCAGGTCCAGCTCCTCGTCGTCGATCAGGACGGTCAGGTCGATGTCCGGATAGGCGGTCAGGAACTCGCGCACCCGCGGCGTCAGCCAGGTCGAGCCGAAGGCGACGGTGGTGGTGATCTTCAAGGGGCCGCGGGCGTGGTCCTTGCTCTCGCTCAGCTGCGCCTCGGTCATCGACAGCTTGGCGAAGACCTCGCGCGCGGTGCGGAACAGCAGCTCGCCCTGCTCGGTCAGGATCAGGCCGCGGGCATGGCGGTGGAACAGCGGAACCTTGAGGCTCTCCTCCAGGGCGCTGATCTGACGGCTGACCGCCGACTGGCTGAGGTTCAGCTTCTCGCCCGCATGGGTAAAGCTGCCCGCGTCAGCGACGGCGTGGAAAACGCGCAGCTTGTCCCAGTCCATTCTCCGGCACCCGTTCGTTTCTTGCGCGGGCGACAAGGGCGGGATGGTCGATATACCAGCGCTCGGCGTCGCGCCTGCGAATCACACTATATACACTATGAGGGGCACCCCCGACCCGATGCAAGCAAAGCTTGGGCCGGGCGGGAACAATATTTCACCTGGATTCGATCGATAGGGGGGATGGCCCCCCTATCGTCATCGCTCTTACGAAAGGCTGATGGCCTCAGCCGGCTGCGGCGACCGGGGCCGGGCGGGCGTCGCGGTCGGCGATTCGGGCGAGATGGCCGGTGCCAGCATGCTCGGACAGGAAGCGCTCGGCCTCCAGCGCCGCCATGCAGCCCATGCCGGCCGCGGTCACCGCCTGGCGGTAGACCCGGTCCTTGACGTCGCCGGCGGCGAACACGCCGGGGATGTCGGTCGCGGTCGAATCCGGCGTGGTCAGGATGTAGTTGTCGGCATCCATGCGGACATGGCCCTTGAACACCGCGGTCGCCGGGTCGTGGCCGATGGCGACGAAGACGCCGTCGACCGGCAGCACCGTCTCGGCCCCGGACTTGGTATCGCGCAGCCGCACCCCGGTCACCGTCTCCGGCATGCCGCCGCCGACAATCTCCTCGACCGTGTGGTTCCACACCACCTCGATCTTGGGATGGGCGAACAGCCGGTCCTGCAGGATGCGCTCGGCGCGGAGCTGATCGCGGCGATGCACCAGCGTCACCTTGGTGGCGTGGTTGGTCAGGTACAGCGCCTCCTCGACCGCGGAGTTGCCGCCGCCGATCACCGCCACCTCCTTGCCGCGGAAGAAGAAGCCGTCGCAGGTGGCGCAGGCGGAGACGCCGCGGCCCTGGAACTGCTGCTCGCTCGGCAGGCCCATCCAGCGCGCCTGGGCGCCGGTGGCGATGATCACCGAATCGGCCTCGTAGACGGTGCCGGAATCGGCGGTGCAGACGAAGGGCCGGCGCGAGAAGTCGACCGCGGTGATCAGGTCGAACTCCAGCCGGGTGCCGCAATGCCGGGCCTGGGCCTCCATCTGCTCCATCAGCCAGGGGCCCTGGACCACGTCGGCGAAGCCGGGATAGTTCTCGACATCGGTGGTGATGGTCAGCTGCCCGCCGGGCTGCAGCCCCTGCACCAGGATCGGCTCCAGATTGGCGCGCGCGGCGTAGATCGCGGCGGTGTAGCCGGCCGGGCCGGAACCGATGATCAGGACCTTGGTGCGATGGGTGGCCGGCATGGGGCGACAATCCGCTGCAGGGAAGTGTCACCGATAGATAGCCACCGGCGGCGGCCGGGGCAAGGCGACGCGGGCCAGGGGTGCAGGCGCGGCGGTCAGGCTTGGCTGAACAGCGCCCGCACCCGCTCCGCCGCCCGGGCGGTGTCATCGAGCGGCGCGTAGCTCCACGGATCCAGCCGGCCGGCGAAGGGGCGGGTGATGCCCGCGGCCGCCAGCGCGTCGTGGAAGCGGCGGTGCTTCGGCGCCAGCTCGGCCCAGTTCACGACATGCACCGGCTTGCCGGTGGTCGCCGCCTCCGAGGTCATGTTGATGCTGTCATTGGTGACGATCACGGCATCGGCCAGGGCCAGGAAGCCGAAATAGGGGTTGGCGCCGGTGCCGTTCCAGATCCAGGCCGGCAGCCCGTCCAGCGCCCGGCGCAGCGCCGCGGCCTCGCCTTCCGGCGTGCGCCGGCTGGTGGTGACCATCAGCCCGACTCCGCTGCGCGCCAGCTCGGCCAGCTCGCCGGCGAGTCGCGCGACCGCGCCCTCCGGCACCGCCACCGACTTGCTGCTGCCGCCGATCAGCACCGCGGCGCGTGGTCGCGGCAGCCGGCCCAGCACCGGCTCCCACTCCGCCGTGGCGGCGGCGAGGCGGGCCGGGGTGACGAGGTTGAGCGCGCCGCTGGTGGCGACGACATTGGGACCTTTCAATCCATCGTGGCGGGGCGTCACGATCAGATCGAAACGCCGCGGGTTGACGCCGGGACGAAATATTTGCACAAGGCGCGTCCGATGACCGCTGGCCCGCTTCACCGCAAGGGCGGGATACACGCTCTGCCGGCCGGCTGCGATCAGCAGGTCGGGCCAGGGCGGCCCGTCCAGCCCGAAGCCGGCGGCGGGCCGAACGGGATCGAGAAGCCGATGCCAGCCAGGGCGAGCGCCGAGTCGGATGACCTCCGGGACGATGCCGAGCGCCTCTGCCAGGCCCAGGCACTGGTTCTCGTTCGCCGGGCGGCCATCCGACACCACCCACACCCGCAGGGAGCCGATGCCGCTCGTCCCCGCGCGCGGCGCCGCGCTCATCCTGCCAAACCCTCCCCGCGACACAGGATTGCGCTTGCGCCCGGCGAAAGTCCGGCAATATCCTTGCGCGTAATCACGGAAGTCCTTTCATGAGAGAACCCATGCGCCGTGTGAAGCTCGATCGCATCGACCGCCGCATCCTCCGCGACCTCCAGGACGACGGCCGCATGACGAATGTCGAGCTGGCGCGCCGCGCCGGCATCTCCGCCCCGCCCTGCCTGCGCCGCGTCCGGGCGCTGGAGGAGGCGCATTACATCCGCGGTTACCACGCCGACATCAACCCCGAGGCGCTGGGCTTCGGCGTCACCGTCTTCGCCCAGGTCGGGCTGACCAGCCAGGCCGAGGCCGACCTGCGCAAGTTCGAGGAGCTGGTCGGCAGCTGGCCGCTGGTCCGCGAATGCCACATGCTGGCCGGTGAGACCGATTTCCTGCTGAAGATCGTGGCCGAGGACTGGGACAGCTACCAGCGCTTCCTGACCACCCAGCTGACCTCGGCGCCGAACGTCAACCACGTCAAATCGGCCCTGGCGATCCGCACCGCCAAGCAGCTGCCGGGCGTGCCGATCGATGTCGACGCCAAGGACCATCATCGCGACGAATGATCCGGCCGGATCGCGCCGCGCTCCCCTCGTCCCCCTGATCGGATTCACATCCCCTCTTAAGTCCCCCCTCCCCTTGCGGGAGGGGGGCAGGGGGAGGGGTGTGCGCGCGTCCGCGCGCGAACGGGCATGGAGCGGCCTCGCCGTCTTGTAGGGAGCCAGGGTCTGGGCGAGCGGAAAGAACCCCCTCCCCCTATCCCCCTCCCGCAAGGGGAGGGGGGACTCATTTTCTTTGGCCGGTCTCGTGCCCACCCGTCTCATTTGGAGTCTGCCTCTTCCGCCACCCGGGTGCCGGGCGGCGGATGGTCGAGCAGGATCCGGCGCAGCGACTCGAACTGCTCCGCCCGCGGGTCGCTGTGGCGCCAGGCCAGGCCGACCATGCGGCCCGGCGGCGTGCCCTCGAAGCCGGCATAGCTGACCAGGCCGCCGACGCTGGCCTCGCCCAGGGTCGCCAGCCGCGGGAACAGGCTGTAGCCGGCGCCGGCCGCGATCATCTGGCGCAGCGTCTCCAGGCTGGTGCTATGGCGCTTGCCGCCCGGGCCCAGCGTGCCGCAGACCTCCAGCGCCTGGTCGCGCAGGCAATGCCCATCCTCCAGCAGCAAGAGGCCCTCGCGCGGCAGCTCGGTGATTCGCGCGGCGCCGTCCACCGCCACCGGCCGGTCGGCCGGCTGGGCCAGGACGAAGGGCTCGAAGAACAGCGGCGCGGTGGCGATCTGCGGGTCGGCCACCGGCAGCGACAGGAACACCAGGTCCAGCGCGCCATGCCGCAGCGCCTCGACCAGCTGGTAGGTGCGGCCCTCATGCAGCACCAGCTCCAGCCGCGGGAAGGCCCGGCGCAGCGGCCGCAGCATGTGCGGGAACAGGTAGGGGCCCAGCGTCTCGATCGCGCCCACGGTCAGGGGCCCTGACAGCGGCGCGTCCAGCTCCTGCGCCAGCGCCATCAGCCGCCGCGCCTCCAGCAGCACGCGGCGGGCCTGGGCCAGGATGGCGTCGCCCTTGGCCGTCACCAGCACCGTCTTCGGCCCGCGCTCGAACAGCACCAGGCCCAGCGTCTCCTCCAGCTTGCGGATCTGCATGCTCAGTGCCGGCTGGCTGACGCCGCAGCGCTCCGCCGCCTGGCCGAAATGGCGCAGCTCGGCCACGGCGACGAGGTATTCGAGATCGCGGAGGGAGAGGCCGGCGAGGGTCATGCGGCGTTCTTGGATTCGGGCATCGCTCCCTTCACTGTCATGCCCGGGCTTGACCCGGGCATCCAGGGCATGTCGATGCCGCTCTGGGTGGCCCCTGGATTGCCGGGTCAAGCCCGGCAATGACGTTGGGGGAGGGCAAGGATCTATATACGATAAGCATCACCTATCTTCCAGATAGAGTCGATCGATTGGATCTTATCGAAGCGGCAGGCGACGTTGCGGGAAGACACAGGAGCCCGCCATGCCGCCAGCCGCCGTCCCCCGCCGTCGCATCGCCCTGGTCCTGCTGCAGATCGGCGGGCCGGACCGGCTCGAGGCGGTCGGCCCGTTTCTGCGCAACTTCTTCTCCGACCCCGAGATCATCCGCCTGCCGGGCCCGCTGCGGGCCGTGGTGGCGCGGCTGATCGCGTGGCGCCGGACCCCGGTCGCGACCGGGATCTACCGCCAGCTCGGCGGCGCCTCGCCGATCCTGGTTCAGACCCGGGCGCAGGGCCGGGCGGTGGCGGCGCGCCTCGGCGACCTCGGCGAGGTTCGGTCCTTCGTGGCGATGCGCTATTGGCACCCCTTCGCGGCCGAGACGGCGGCGGCGCTGCGGGCCTGGCGGCCCGACGAGATCGTGCTGCTGCCGCTGTATCCGCAGTACTCGACCACCACCACTCGCTCGGCGCTGACCGACTGGGCTGCCGCGGCCCACGCCGCCGGCCTGTCCGCGCCGACCCGGGTGGTCGAAGCCGCACCGATGGAGCCCGGCTTCGTCGCCGCCCAGGCCGATCTGATCCGCCGCGCCTTGCCGCCTTATGGCGGGCGGCATCGGCTGCTGCTCACCGCTCATGGCCTGCCGCTGTCGATCGTCCAGGCCGGCGACCCGTATTCCGATCAGGTCCGGGCCTCGGCCGAGGCGGTGGTGGCGGCGCTCGGCATACCCGGCCTCGACTGGCGCATCGCCTTCCAGAGCCGGGTGACACCGCAGGAATGGCTGAAGCCGGACACCGAGGAGGAGGTGCGGCAGGCCGGGCGCGACGGCGTCGGCCTGGTGCTGGTGCCGATCGCCTTCGTCTCCGAGCATTCCGAGACGCTGGTCGAGCTCGATCGCGAGTATCGCGCGGTAGCCGAGGCCGCCGGGGTGCCGTCCTTCATCCGCGTCCCGACCGTCGGCGTGCACCCGGCCTATATCGCCGGGCTGGCGGCCCAGGTCCGGCACGCCCTCGGCGCCGCTTCGGTGCGGGTGGCCGCCTGATGCGTCCTGCCCTGAACGCGCTGCTGGCCGACCTCGCCCGCCACGGCGCCAGCCTCACCCTGCAGAACGGCCGCGTCGGCGTGCAGGGCGAACTGCCAGCCGACCTGCTGCTGCGGCTGCACCGCCACCGCCGCGACCTGCTGCCCCTGGTCGAACGCGGCGTTCACTTATCGCGCCGATAAGAACGATCGATTTCCCTGATCGAAGCGCAGCGGCAACCCTCTTCCCATGGCGGACCTCCCGCCCGACAGGAGCTCTTCATGACCACCCTGACCACCACCTTCGGCGCCCCGGTTCCGGACAACCAGAACTCGCTGACCGCCGGCCCGCGCGGCCCGGTGCTGATCCAGGACTTCCACCTGATCGAGAAGCTGGCGCATTTCAACCGCGAGCGGATCCCGGAGCGGGTGGTGCATGCCAAGGGCGCCGGCGCCTACGGCACCTTCCGCGTCACCGCCGACGTGTCCAAGTGGACCCAGGCGAAGTTCCTATCGGCGGTCGGCAAAGAGACCGAGGTGTTCCTGCGCTTCTCCACCGTCGGCGGTGAGAAGGGCTCGGCCGATGCCGAGCGCGACCCGCGCGGCTTCGCGCTGAAGCTGTACACCGAGGACGGCAATTACGACATCGTCGGCAACAACACGCCGATCTTCTTCATCCGCGACCCGCTGAAGTTCCCGGACTTCATCCACACACAGAAGCGCAATCCGGCCACCAACCTGAAGGACCCGACCGCGGTCTGGGACTTCGCCTCGCTGTCGCCGGAGACGCTGCACCAGTTCACCATCCTGTTCAGCGACCGCGGCACGCCGCGCAGCTATCGCCATATGGACGGCTTCTCCAGCCACACCTTCAGCTGGATCAACGCGGCCGGCGAACGGGTGTGGGTCAAGTATCACTTCAAGACGAAGCAGGGGATCCAGAACTTCACCGCCGGGCAGGCGGCGGCGATGACCGGCATCGATCCCGACCACGCCACGCGCGACCTGTTCGCCGCGATCCAGGACGGCGAGTTCCCGGCCTGGACGGTCTCGGTCCAGATCATGACCGAGGCTGAGGCGGAGAGCTTCCCGATCGACCCGTTCGACCTGACCAAGGTCTGGCCGCATGCGGCGCATCCGCTGATCGAGATCGGCGATCTGGTGCTGAACCGCAACCCGCAGAACTACTTCGCCGAGGTCGAGCAGTCGGCCTTCAGCCCGGCCAATGTGGTGCCCGGCATCTCCTTCAGCCCGGACAAGATGCTGCAGGGTCGCCTCTTCGCCTATGGCGACGCGCACCGCTACCGCCTCGGCGGCAATCACGGCCTGCTGCCGGTCAACCGGCCGCACGCCGCCGTGGCCAGCAACTACCAGCGCGACGGGGCGATGCGCTTCGACGACAACGGCCGCGGTGCCGTGAATTACGAGCCGAACAGCTTCGGCGGGCCGAAGCAGGACCCGGCGGCGGCCGAGCCAGCGCTGCCCCTGCGCGGCGCCGCCGACCGCTACGACCACCGCGCCGGCAACGACGATTACAGCCAGGCCGGCGATCTGTTCCGGCTGCTGGATGACGGCGCCCGCGCCCGGCTCTTGGACAACATCGCCGGCGCGATGCGTTCGGTGCCGGAGGCGATCCAGCGCCGCCAGATCGCCCATTTCGCCAAGGCCGACCCGGCCTATGGCGCCGGCGTGGCCGAGCGCCTGGGCCTGGCGGTCGCCGCCGCGGCCTGATCTCGGGCGGCGGCCATGGCTCTGTGGGGCCGCCGTCCGGACTGGCCCGCCATCCTCCGGGGTGGCGGGTCTTTTCTTGCCATCGATCGGGCGGCCGGCGCGTTAACGCAATGTTCATTGCGCCGATGCATCGATCTCGTTCATGATATGTTCCATGAACAAGACGCAGGCCGATGCAGCGACGAAGACCCCGCCCACTCCCGATGAGGAGCGGGCGGCGGATCTGTGCGTGCTGTCGGAGCTGGTCGAGATCCAGATGTCGATCGCCCGGGCGACGCAGCAGGAGGCGCTGCAGGCGCCGCAGCCCGGCGTCGACTATGGCCAGCGGATCGCCACCATCTCACGCTCGGTGCGGCTGACCCTGCTGCTCAAGCGCAAGCTTGCCGACGAGCGCGCCGAGCGGCGCAAGGCCGCGGCGAAGCGCGAGGCGGCGCAGGAGGACTTTCACGATCTGCGGGTGAAGCTGGCGATGATGGCCGCCGCCTACGAGGCGTCGAAGGACAATGAGGAGATCGCTCGCCGCGTCACCGAGGTGCGCGAGCAACTGGAGCGGCCGGAGGTGGCGGAACTGATCGAAGCCAGCCGGGCCCCGGTCGCGGTGGCGGCCTTGTGCCGGCGCTGGGGCTTGCCGGTGCGGGTGGAACAGTGGCTCGAGATGGCTGACGAGGCCATGGAGAACCTCGGCTTCCTGCCGTCGGAAGATGGCGAGGACGATCCGCCCGAGGACAAGCCCGAGCCCGACTCGGCCGCCCCTGGCCGGCGCAAACCCCCTGACACGGGCTGAAGCCGCCGGCGCGCCGCACTCACCCCACCACCACTTTCAACCTTCACGCGAACGCAGCCTTCCACACTCCCCTCCCCTTAGCGGGAGGGAGTTTGGGGGAGGGGCCTGCGCGCGTCCGCGCGCCTGTGCCATCCTTACAAAAACCCCGTCATCGAAGGTGGACGAAAATGACGCTTGAATGCATCAATCCCAAGGATCTGCCGACGCCCGATACATACACGCAAGTCGTCGTTGCAAAGGGTACCAAGCTGATATTTGTCTCCGGCCAGGAGCCCGAAGACATACACGGCAAGCTTGTCGGCCGCGGTGATATCGCGGTGCAAGCGCGCCAGGTGTTCGCCAACCTCGGTCGAGCCCTCGCAGCCGCAGGTGCCCTTCCCAAGCACGTTGCCAAGATCACGATCTACGTCGTCGACTACCGGCGCGATGACCACCTGCCGATCATCGAAGCGGCTCGGGTGGCTCTGTTCGGGGATCACAAGCCGGCCGACGTCGTTGTCGGAGTCGCCACCCTATCCCCTGGATATCTGATCGAGGTCGATGCGTTTGCGGTCGTCGATGGTTAGCACGCGTTTGACGGCGGTCATCGTCCTCCGGCGGCGGGATCGGCGCTGTGCGCCGAGGCTGGCCATTCGCCCGGCAGCACCTTCTCCATGAACACGCTCAGCGGGTCGGGTCCATAAGCGCCGAAGGGGCCGATCTCGCGATAGCCGAAGCGGCGGTAGAGGCCCAGCGCCTCGGCCGACTTCACCCCGGTCTCCAGCCGCAGCAGCCGGATGCCGGCGCCAGCCGCGTCCACCTCCAGCGCCTGCAGCAGCGCCCGGCCGATGCCGAGGCCGCGCGCCTCGGCGGCGACGAAGATCCGCTTCAGCTCGGCGGTGCCGTCGCCGTCGGCCGCATAGCCGCCGCAGCCGACCGCGCGCCGATCCTGCCGGGCGACCAGGAAGCGCACCCGCAGCGCCAGCAGCGTGGCGACGTCCAGCCCATGCCGGCTCTCCGCCGGGTAGAGGCCGGCCGAGCGGCGGTCGGCCTGCTCCAGCAGCACATGCACCTCGGCCTGGTCCGGCGTCTCCGGGGCGATGGTCAGGGTCATTCATCATCCTTCCAGCAGCGCCGGACGGTGCCGGCAGGGTCGATGTGGAACACGTCCGGGTTGCTCAGGGCCGCCCAGGCGGCGAAGCCGTCGCGGCGGTCCAGGCTGTGCAGCAGCAGGGCCAGCAGGTTGCCGTGGCTGACGATCGCCACCGGCCCTTCGGCGCCGGCCGCGGCGCCGGCCGCGGCATCGGCCAGGGCCGCGAGGCCGCGCGCCGTCGCCGCGGCGCCGGATTCGCCGCCGGGCCAAGCCAGGGCCGGGTCGGCGAAGGACCGGCGCAGCCGGTCGCGCCAGTCCTCGGCCGGCTCCGCCGCCAGCACCCGCTCCGCCAGCCGGTCGTCGATCCGGACCACCAGCCCCAGCCGCTCGGCCAGCGGGGCGGCGCTGTCGCGGGCGCGGAGGAAGGGGCTGGAGACGATGCGCGTGATCGGCAGGCCCGACAGCCGGTCGCGCAGCCGCAGCGCCTGGTCGCGGCCCTCAACGGTCAATGGAGCCTCCGGCTCCTGGCCGGCCGCCCGGCTGTGCCGGATCAGATAGAGCTCTGCGGTCACGATCATCCCCTCCGCTGTGCAATGTCCAGTCTATCCCGCCGCCGGATTGCCCGGCCCGCGGGACAGCGATGCGCCGATGGCGGCCTCGGCCTCGAGCGACTCGTGCTAGGGAACAGAAACCGAACGCTTCCCGCCGTCCAGGCGAGGCCCATGCCCTTCGATGCCTGCTCCGACCGCGCCGTTCCCGCCCGGCGCGCCGCCCAGCTCGCCGCGCTCAGCCTCGGCGTCGTGGTGGTGCAGATCGACGTCACCGTCGTCAATGTCGCGCTCGACCAGATCCAGGACCTGATGCAGGGCGGCGTCGCCGGGCTGCAATGGGTGGTGAACGGCTACACCCTGGCCTTCGCCAGCCTGCTGCTGACCGGCGGCGCGCTGGGCGACCGTTTTGGCGCGCGCCGCCTCTATTTGGCCGGCTTCGCCCTGTTCACCTTGGCCTCGCTGGCCTGTGGCTTGGCGCCGACCGACACGGTGCTGATCGCCGCCCGGGTCGCCCAGGGGCTGGGCGGGGCGCTGCTGATGCCCTGCTCGCTCGCCCTGGTCGCCCATGCCTATCACGATCCGGGCGAACGGATGCGGGCGATCGGCGTCTGGGCCGGGGCCGGCGGCATGGCGATGGTGGCCGGGCCGGTGGTCGGCGGCGTGCTGGTCGCGCTGTTCGGCTGGCGCAGCATCTTCCTGATCAACCTGCCGATTGGCGTGGTCGGCCTGTGGCTGACCCTGCGCTTCACCACCGAGACCGAAGGCCGGCACAACCGCGCGCTCGACCTGCCGGGCCAGATCCTGGCCATCGTCGCCCTGGTGGCCCTGACCGGCTCGATCATTGAGGGCGAGCCGCTGGGCTGGACCCATCCGGCGGTGCTGGGCGGGGCGGCGCTATTCCTGCTGGCGGGCATCGGCTTCCTGCTGGTCGAATCCCGCAGCGCGGCGCCGATGATGCCGCTCGGCCTGTTCCGCCACCCGGTGTTCTCGGCAGTGTCGGTGATCGGTTTCCTGCTCAACGCTGGCTATTACGGCGCGACCTTCCTGCTCAGTCTCTATTTCCAAGGCCCGCTCGGCCTGTCGCCGCTGCTCACCGGCCTCGCCTTCGTGCCGATGACCGGGCTGATCGCCGTCATCAACGTCTTCGCCGGCCGAATCGCTGCCCGCCACGGGGCGCGGCTGCCGATGGTGTCGGGGCTGTGCGTCGCCGTCGCCGGCTTCGCCGGCCTGGCGCTGGCCCTGACCCCGACGACCGACTATGGCGGCCTCTGGTGGACGCTGCTGCTGATCGGCTGCGGCACGGCGCTGACCGTGCCGCCGATGACCGCGGCGCTGCTGGCGACGGTCGACCGCGCCCGCTCCGGCATCGCCTCGGGCGTGCTCAACTCGCTGCGCCAGACTGGCGGCGCCATCGGCGTCGCCGTGCTCGGCGCGATCGGCGGCGGCGGCATGTCGGTCGAGGGCATGCGGCTGGCGATGGGGCTCAGCGGCGGCGTGCTGATCCTGGCGCTGCTCGCCGCGGTGGTCTGGGTCCGGAAGCCGTCAGCCTAGGGCCGGCCGGCTCCCACGGCTTCCCTGCAGCGTCCTCTTTAGTTCAATGGCTTGTTGATGGCGATGATGTCGATGTGATCCGTATTTCGTTTTGCCCATTCCGCCAAAACCAATGATCTTTCGGTTCCGCAGTCGAGAATATCGCCGTCTGGCATCACGACTCCAAGGCGGTACTTAAGGTCTATCAGGAATTGAAGGTAGGCCTCACATTTCCCGCCCAAGCTCGATGGCGCGAACTCGCTGATGATGGTTGGCCGGTGAAGCTTCAATGCGTCGCGAAAGCCGCTAAGTGCCTCGAACTCCGCGCCTTCAACATCGATCTTCACGAGGTCGAGGCGCTGCAGTTCCAGGATTCGATCGAGCTGGAATCCCGGAACCACATTGCTCGTCAACAGTATGTCGAGAACTGAGCTCGGCTGCCTTACACTGCCGTTGGAATGAGACGTGTTGAGGACCAGGATTCCGTCGGTACTGTGCGCGGCTATGGAGTGGATGGCGATCTGTTCGAAATTGTTGGCACGTCGACTGGCCTCCAGCAATGTCACATTGGCTGGGTTGGGCTCGATTGCGATGACCCTGCCGGCCGGCCCTACCAGCGATGCCGCCAACATTGTGAAAAATCCGATGTTGGCTCCGATGTCGACGACCACCATCCCTGGGGTCAGGAAACGTTGGAATACTTTTTGAATTTCGGGTTCATACTGATGCTGAGCGACGAATTTTCCGACATCGATATCATCTTCGTGTGAGTAAATGGAAAATCCGTCATATGTTGTGAGTTTGATTTTTTCTTTGTCTTTCTTTGATGTAATATTTCGATTCTTGAATTCTTCGGACAGAAGATACGTGGTGACAACATTCGTCAAATCTTCTCCAATTCGAAACATGTGTCCGGATAATTCTTCTGGATTCGGATTTCTTCCCAATATAAGTCTAAAGCAAAAATAAATATCTTCCCGTGTTGCTTTTTGTTTGTGATAAACTCGTAAAAGATCGTCGACGTTGGTCACTTCTTAATCCCCTTCCCAATTTCGTGTACATTTTTTTTGGCGACCATGTCGCTACGGCCGCAATACCTGTTTCCTGCAGGTGAGTCATCGAGCGCCGAAAATCGCGTCTCCCTGCAGGGTGCCAAATTGGTAAGTTTATGACAACAGCGATGCTCCTCGACCCGAATGCAGGGGCGGGGCCGCGATCAGGGCAGACGGCTGGTGATGTCGCTCAGCGCCGCTGGCATGGTGAATGCACTGGCTGCGGCCCGGTTCTGCGATCCAGGGTCGTCAGGCTAGAGCCGGCCGCCGGGCCCGGCTCTTCTGCAGCTTGCGCAGCGCCGCCGCCACGGTGACGGCCAGTCCGGCGCCCAGCACGATCCAGGCCGGGCGCGGGCCGAAGGTGAAGAGCAGGTTGGCGCGCAGCACCCGCATCGGGTCGACCCCGGTGAACAGCCCGTACATCGCCGCCTCACCGCCGGCCGTCACCAGGGCGGTGACCACCGACAGCACGGCCAGCGACCACAGCGGCAGCCCGTCGCCGCGGCCGAAGCGGGCGTCCAGCACCCGCCAGGCCAAGAGCCAGATGGTGAAGCCGGCCAGCATGGTCGGGATGGCGACATCGACCTTCGACTGCATCACCCCATGCACCAGCCCCAGCACCACGATCGGGTAGATCAACTGGTGCAGCCGCTGCCACCGCTTGCCGCCCAGCCGCTTGATCATGGCGTCGGTCGACGTCGCCAGCAGCGGCATCAGCCCCAAGAGCGCCAGGAAGCCGATGGTGAGGTACAGGCGCTTGACGATCTCCGACGCCACGAAGCCCAGGTCGAAATGCTGGGTGGCAGTATAGCCGGTCAGGTGGATCAGGACATAGGTGGCGGCGGCGACGCCGATCATGCGCCGCACCTGGATCAGCTGCGGCCAGCGCAGCGCCCGCTTCAGCGGCGTGACCGCCAGGCCGATGACCAGCAGGTACAGCACCCACAGCCCGATGTTGCGCTGGAAGGTCTGCACCGGGTCGGCGCCCAGGTCGCCGGCCAGCAGCCGCCCGCCATACCAGAGGCCGGGCAGGAGCAGCAGCACGAAGACCACGGATTTCAGCCAGGAGAAGCGGCCGGCACGGTCGGTGAAGGGCGAGCGCATCAGATCCTCGGTGGACGCGGTCGGGGTCGCGGCCACGGAGATAGAATAGCGCGGCCATCCCTCTATACGGAGGGGAAGGCCGCGACGTTTCATGACAACGGAGTCATTTGAGGGGCGCTGTCGGTTCCTCTTATTCTGTCATTGCCGGGCTTGACCCGGCAATCCAGGGGCCATCGAGAGCGGCTCTGGCCGCCCCTGGATCCTCGGGTCAAGCCTGAGGATGACAGCTTCAAAGGGGGCGGTGGAACGCGATCAGGCGTCGATGCTTGCCGTCTGCTGCCGTTCCGCCACCACGCCCGTCAGCACCGTCGCCGCCACCACCTCGTGGTCGGAGATGGCGGCGCCGGCGGCGTCGATCGCCGGGATGGTCTCCGGCGCCTCGGCCTCGACATGGCGGGTGAACAGCCAGTCCAGCTTGGCGAAGGGCGCGACCGGCGTGCCGTCCGGCCGGGTGCGCTGGGTCGGGCCGGGCGTGTTGCAGCGGTGCCAGTCGAAGCCGGCGGCGCGCAGCACGGCGAACAGCGGCTCGTCCACCTCCGGCGCGTCCAGCGCGCCGGCGATCCCGGTGGTGTTGAAGTCGCCGCCCAGCACCACCCCGGCGCCGGCCGGCACCAGCCGGTCGATCGCCGCCACCAGCCGCTCGCCCTGGCGGCCGCGGTCGGCGGCGTCGCTGTGGCTCTCGAGATGGGCCGCGACCAGCCACAGCGGCCGCGGTGTGCCGAGCCGGGCGGCGATCGCCATGCGCCCGCCCAGCCGGCGCTGGTTGCCGCTGCGGCCGGCGAACCAGGTGCCGCCGGCGTCCAGCGGGATGATCACCGGGTCCAGCAGCGGATGGCGGCTGAGGATGGCGTTGCCATGCAGCCCGACCCGGTTGTCTTCGTCGGCATGCCACTCGGATTCGCGGGCATCGCCGAGACCAAGCTCGACGAACTCGACGCCATAGGCCCAGCCCATACCCAGCGCCTCGGCCAGGTCGCGCACCGTGTGCCGGTTGCCGGAGCGGGCCATGCCGATATCGGCCTCGGTCAGCAGCACCACATCGGCGCCCCGGAGCAGGGCGGCGGAGGGGGCGTGGTATTTCAGCCGCTCGGCGTTCCAGGCGGCGACGCGCAGGCGCGGCGGCAGCGGCCGCTCCACCGGCGCCGGCCGGTGCTCGACCGCATTGAGCGCCGGCACCTGGGCGGCGAAGCGGTCATGCGCATCGTCCGGCGCCAGGGCGGCGTCGGCCAAAAGGATCGGGTCGGGGGCCGGCAGCACGCCGGCCCGTCGCGTGACGATCTCCCGCATCAGGCCGCGAGCGCGCGCTGGTTGACCAGGTCGGCCAGGCGCCGGGCGCGGGCCAGGCTGTTGCCCAGCTCGGCATCGTAGCGGTCGGCGTTCAGCTCCAGGATCATCACCGTGTCGGGCTGGAAGCGCAGCTCGGTGAAGATCTCCTCCCAGGCGATGTCGCCCCAGCCCAGCGGCAGGTGCAGGTCGCCGATGCCCAGCGCCACCGCCTCGGACGGCTCGTAGAACTTCGTCATCGTGTAGGGGCGGCCGAAGCTGTCATGGACATGCAGATGGCCGGTGGCCGAGGCCATGCTGCGGATCTGGGCGCGCCAGTCCAGGCCGCGGCGGGTGCTTTCGATATAGGCGTGGCTGAAATCGATCAGCGTGCACAGGTTGGGATGGTTCAGTGCCCGCACCGTGTCGGCGACCTCGGCCGGGGTCTGGCGGTACTCGTTGTCGTCCATGGCGAAGATGTTCTCGAAGGCCAGCTTGACGCCGTAGCGGCGGGCGACCTCGGCCAACTCGGCCAGGGCCTCGCGCTCGATCGCGTCCAGCCGGTCGCGGCCGGCCTCGTCGGTCATCGCCGCCTTGCCGCAATGATGCACCAGCACGCCGGCGCCGACCTGGTCGCACAGCTCCAGCATCGCCCGCACCACCGCCTTCTGCAGCGGCAGGTTCTGCTCGTCCATGAAGTTGGAGACGATCTGGCCATGCACGGTGTAGCGCAGGTCGTGGCGGCGGACGATCTGCTCCAGCTTGTGCACCCGGTCGGGCAGCACGCGGCCACCGGCGATCAGGTCCTCGCCATACAGCGACAGCTCGGCCGCGTCGGCGCCCAGCGCGGCGATGCGGCCCAGGCTGGCATCCAGGCGGGAGAGATCCCCCTTGCCGCTGACGCCGGTGGAGAAGCCGATGGCTGTGATGATCTCGGTCATGGTGGTCTCTCGATGTCAGGCGGCGGTGGCGACGGCGAAGCGATGCTCGGCCGGCAGGTCGGCATCGAGCCGCAGCCCGGTGTGCGGGTCGAAGAAGTGCAGCTGCGACGGCGGCAGGTAAAGCCCCAGCGGCTGGCCGGGGACGTAGTCGGCCTCGGTCCCGGTGGTGACGGCGAAGGACAGGCCGTCGATGTCGGTGTGGACCACCCGGCCGGCGCCCAGCTCCTCGATGAAGTCGACGGTGGCGACCAGCGCCCCGGGATGGTCGGTCGGCACGATCTCCACCAGCTCGGGCCGGATGCCCAGCGTGGCGGAGCGCTCGACGAAGCGGCCGCCGAAGGCCGGGTCGATCGCGACCGCCTTGGTCTCGTCGAAGCCGAACTGGCCGGGGGCGAAGATGCGGCCCTCGATAAAGTTCATCGCCGGCGACCCGATGAAGCTGGCGACATAGCGGGTGCGCGGGTGGTTGTAGATCTCGGCCGGCCGGCCGATCTGCTCGACCACGCCCTTGTTCATCACGATCAGCACGTCGGCCAAGGTCATCGCCTCGACCTGGTCGTGGGTGACGAAGACCGAGGTGGCGCCCAGGCGCCGGTGCAGGCGGCGGATCTCGACCCGCATCTGCACCCGCAGCTTGGCGTCCAGGTTCGACAGCGGCTCGTCGAACAGGAACACCTCCGGCTCGCGGATGATGGCGCGGCCCATGGCGACGCGCTGGCGCTGGCCGCCGGACAGGGCGGCCGGCTTGCGGTCGAGGAAATCCTCCAGCCCGACCAGCTTCGCCACCTCGCGCACCTTGGCCATGCGCTCGGCTTTCGGCATGCCGGCCACCTTCAGCGCATAGCCCATGTTCTGGGCCACGCTCATATGCGGGTAAAGGGCGTAGTTCTGGAACACCATGGCGCAGCCGCGCTCGCGCGGCTCCAGCTGGTTCACCACCCGGCCGCCGATCGCGATCTCGCCGGCGGTGATCTCCTCCAGCCCGGCGATCATGCGCAGCAGGGTCGACTTGCCGCAGCCGGACGGGCCGAGGATCACGGCGAAGGTGCCGGACGGCAGGTCCAGGTCGACGCCGTGCACCACCGGCGTCTTGCCGTAGCTCTTGCGCACGCCGCGGATGGCGATGTGGGCCATGGCTCTCTCCTTTACTTGTCGGTGGCGATCAGGCCGCGCACGAACCAGCGCTGCATCAGCGCGACGACCAGCAGCGGGGGGATCATCACGATCAGGGTGCCGGCCATGGCGATGTTCCATTCCGGCAGGCCGCCCTGGTTGGTCGGGATCAGGCGCTTCAGCTCGACCACCGCGGTGCTGAAGGACTGGTCGGTGGTGACCAGTAGCGGCCAGAGATACTGGTTCCAGCTGTAGACGAAGAGGATCGCGGCCAGCGCCAGCATGTTGGTCCGCGACAGCGGCATCAGGATCTCGGCGAAGAAGCGCATGGCGCCGGCGCCGTCCATCTTCGACGCTTCCAGCAGCTCGTCCGGCACGGTCAGGAAGAACTGGCGGTACAGGAAGGTGCCGGTGGCCGTGGCGATCAGCGGCAGGATCAGGCCGGTGTAGGAGTTCAGCAGGTTCCATTGCAGGTCGACCTGCAGCCCGATGGCGGCGAGGATGCTCTGGAATGGCGACAGCGCATTCGCCGCGATCGAATAGGTCGGCACGATGCGGACCTCGAGCGGCAGCATCAGCGTGGTGAAGATCAGCCAGAACACCAGCATCCGCGCGCGGTAGCGGAAGAACACGATCGAGAAGGCGGTCAGCGCCGCCAGCACGATCTTGCCGGCGGTGACGCCGATCGCGACGATCAGGCTGTTCAGCAGCTTCGGGCCGAACTCGGCCTGGTCCCAGGCGGCCGCGAGGTTGTCGATCAGATGGCCGCCGGGGACCAGGCTCATCGGCACCTGGTTGACGCCCTGGATGTCCTTGGTCGCGGCGGCCAGCACGATGGCGAAGGGCAGCAGCACCAGGACCAGGCCGGTGATCAGGATCAGATGCGTCAGGGCATTCAGGACCGGGGTGCGTTCGATCATCGCCGTCCTCCCTCAGCTGTAGTGGATGCGGCGTTCGACCCAGCGGAACTGGACGAAGGTGAGGACCATGACCAGCAGCATCAGCACGATGCTCTGGGCAGCGGCGCCGGAGTAGTCGAGGCCTTTGAAGCCGTCGAAATAGATCTTGTAGACCATGACCTCGGTGCCGCGGGCCGGGCCGCCCTCGGTCATGATGTCGACGATGCCGAAGCTGTCGGTGAAGCTGCCGGTGAGGTTGATCACCATCAGGAAGAACAGGGTCGGCGCGATCAGCGGCAGCTGGATGTCGCGCATCCGGCGCAAGGCACCCGACCCGTCCATGGCGCTGGCCTCGATCAGGCTCTTCGGGATCGACTGCAGCGCCGCCAGGAAGAAGATGAAGTTGTAGCCGATCCAGATCCAGGCGTGGCACAGCACGACCATGATCAGGGCCTGGGTGCCGTTCAGCACCGGGTTCCACAGGCCGGGCCACAGGGCATTGATCGCGCCGATCATCCCGCTCTCGGGCGCGAAGATGAAGCGGAAGGCGATGGCCGCCGCGGGCGCCGCGATGGCATAGGGCCAGACGAAGATCGAGCGGTAGGCCTGGAAGCCGCGCAGCTGGCGGTCGACGAACAGGGCCAGCACGAGGGCGCCGGCCATGGCGATGCCGGTGGCCAGGACGGCATAGGCGAAGCTGACGCCGACCGAGCCCCAATAGGCGCTGTCGCCCAGGAGCGCCTGGAAATTCTCCAGCCCGACCCATTCATTGCCGCCGCCCCATGGCTGCTCCAGCGTGAAGGCCCAGTACAGCGCCTCGCCGGCTGGCCAGTAGAAGAACAGGAACACCAGCAGCAGCTGCGGCGTGATCAGGAGCCAGGCCAGCGTCCGGTTCTTGAAGAAGGCGCGTTTTTCCATCGGGTCCGAGGCGGCTGGTGGGGGACGGGCAGGGGACCTGCACCCCTCACCCTCCCGTGGGCCGGGAGGGTGAGGGGGCTGCGCCGGGTCAGAGCAGCTGCTTGCCGGCGTAGGTCTTCTCGAACCGGCGCAGGATCACGTTGCCGCGCTCCACCGCCTGGTCGAGGCCGTCCTGCACCGACACCTTGCCGGCGATGATCGCCTGGAAGGCGTCCTGGACTTCCTTGCGGATCTGGATGTAGCCGCCGAGGCGGATGCCGCGGGAGATCGGGGTGGTCGGGGTGTAGGTCAGGCTCTCGATCGCGAGCTCGCGGCCCTTGTAGGGCGCCTTGTCGTAGAAGCCGGCGGCCTTCATCGCCTGGAAGCCGGAACTGGTCACCGGGATGTAGCCGGTGACGGTCGACCACCACTCGACCGAGGAGGGCTGGGCCAGGAAGTTCAGGAACGCCGCGGCGCCCTTGTATTCGCCCTCGGACTTGCCGGCGAGGACCCACAGCGAGGCGCCGCCGACCAGCGAGTTCTTGCGCTCGGTGCCGGCCCAGACCGGCAGCTTGACCACGTCCCAATGCATGTCCGGGGCGGCCAGCTTGCCGATGGTGCCGTGGTCGGCGACCGAGGACTGCGTCATCTGGCAGGCGCCGGAGGCGAAGGCCGGGACGATGTCCTGGCCGCCTTCCTTGGTCTTCAGCACGAACAGGCCTTCATCGTACATCTTCTTGATGAAGGTGATCTGGTCGACGAACTTGGTCTTGTTGAAGACCAGCTCGGCGTCGAGCCCGTCATAGCCGTTGTTCCGGGTGGCGATCGGCTGGTTGTGGATCGCCGAGAACTGCTCCAGCGTCGGCCAGGGGTCGAAGTTGAAGGCCAGCGGGCAGTCGTAGCCGGCGGCCTTCAGCTGGCGGGAGATCTGCTCGACCTCCTCCCAGGTCTCCGGGCCCTTGTCGCGGCCGATCTTGGCAAAGGCGTCCTTGTTCCAGTAGAACAGCGCCGTCGAGGAATTGTAGGGGAACGACATCAGCTCGCCCTTCGACGTCGCGTAGTAGTTCGCGATGCCGGGGAAATAGTCGTCCCACTTGATGTCGTAGCCGTTGTCGGCCATCAGCTTGCGGGCCGGGACATAGGCGCCGGACAGCATCAGGTCCAGCGTGCCGGCGTCGAACACCTGCACCACGGTCGGCTGCTTCTGGGCGCGGTAGGCGGCGATGGCGTTCTGCACCGCATTCGGATAGCCGCCCTGGCCGACGCAGGTGATCTCGAAATCGGCCTGGCTGTCGTTGAAGCGCTTGCAGGTGTCCTGCACCCGCTGCTCCAGGTCGCCGGTCAGGCCGTACCAGAACTCGAACTTGGTGCGTTCGGCCGCCTGGGCCGGCTGCGCAAATACCGCGGCGGCGGCCAGCGCGAAGGCGGCCGCCGACAGCTTGGTCACGACGGTCATGTGTATCTCCCCTTGGCCGCCCTGCACGTCCGCGACGGCGGCGACGGGACCGTTCCCTACAAGGGGATGATGACGGTTCGGTTTAACAACCGTCTCGTCCGGATGACATTTGCCCCTCCAGCCTGTGGATTCCGGCGACAACTTCAAAGGATTAGATGAAAAAGCGATAGGTCCGTGCCTGCCGGAGGCTTGCGCCAATTCCATATTTCTGCAATTCTAGAAATATGGATGAGATCGCAGCGATCGAGGGGCTCGGCGCCCTGGCCCAGTCGACCCGGCTGGCGGTGTTCCGCCTGCTGGTCCAGGCCGGGCCCGACGGCGTGCCGGCAGGGGCCGTGGCGGAGCGGGTCGGCGTGCCGGCCACCACGCTGTCGACCCATCTCGGCATCCTCAGCCGCGCCGGGCTGATCCGGTCGCGACGGGAGGGGCGGTCGATCCTCTATTCCGCCGATCTCGACGGCGTGCGGGCGCTGCTGTCCTTCCTGGTCCAGGACTGCTGCAACGGCCGGCCGGAGATCTGCGCGCCGCTGATGGACGTCATCGAGCAGGCGGGCTGCGGCTGCGCGCCGGCCGCGCAAACCCAGGGAGAACCCGCAACGCCATGAGCGCGGTCACGATCTATCACAACCCGGCCTGCGGCACGTCGCGCAACGTCCTCGGCCTGATCCGCAACGCCGGGATCGAGCCGGTGGTCATCGAATACCTGAAGGCCCCGCCGAGCCGGGCCGAGCTGGCCGACCTGATCCGGCGCATGGGCGTCCCGGTGCGGGCGGTGCTGCGCGAGAAGGGCACGCCCTATCACGAGCTCGGCCTCGACGATCCGGCGCTGACCGACGACCAGCTGCTCGACGCCATGATGGCGCATCCGATCCTGATCAACCGGCCGATCGTCGTCACCGAGCGGGGCGTGGTTCTCGCCCGTCCATCGGAAGCGGTGCTCGACATCCTGCCGGCATCGCAGCAGGGCGAGTTCCGCAAAGAGGACGGCGAAGTCGTCATCCACCCCGACGGCAAGCGCGCCTGACCTTTCCCTCCGACCGAACGGATCCGTGATGACCGCCGAGACCACCGCGGCCGGGCCTGCGCCGGCTGCCCCCGCCATGGGGCTGTTCGAACGCTATCTCAGCCTCTGGGTCGCGCTCTGCATCGTCGCCGGCATCGGCCTCGGCGCGGTGGTTCCTGGCTTCTTCGCGCTCGTCGCCTCGGCGGAGATCGCGAGGGTCAACCTGCCGGTGGCGGTGCTGATCTGGGCGATGATCGTGCCGATGCTGCTGAAGATCGACTTCGCCGCGCTCGGCCAGGTGAAGGAGCATTGGCGCGGTGTCGGCGTCACCCTGTTCGTCAACTGGGGCGTCAAGCCGTTCTCGATGGCGCTGCTCGGCAGCGTCTTCATCGGCTGGCTGTTTGCGCCCTGGCTGGCCCAGGACCAGATCCCGTCCTACATCGCCGGGCTGATACTGCTGGCCGCGGCGCCCTGCACGGCCATGGTCTTCGTCTGGTCGAATCTGTGCGAGGGCGAGCCGCATTTCACCCTGAGCCAGGTCGCGCTGAACGACCTGATCATGGTCTTCGCCTTCGCGCCGCTGGTCGGGCTGCTGCTCGGCGTCGCCTCGATCAACGTGCCCTGGGACACGCTGCTGCTGTCGGTGGTGCTGTACATCGTGGTGCCGGTGGCGGCGGCGCAGCTCTGGCGCCGGTCGCTGTTGGCGGCCGGCGGCGAGCCGGCGCTGCGGCGGACCCTGGCCGTGCTGCAGCCGCTGTCGCTGACCGCCCTGCTGGCGACGCTGGTGCTGCTGTTCGGCTTCCAGGGCGAACGCATCCTCGACCAGCCGGTCGTCATCCTGCTGCTGGCCGTCCCGATCCTGATCCAGGTCTACCTCAACGCCGGCATCGCCTACTGGCTCAGCCGGCGACTCGGCGTCGCCTGGTGCGTCGCGGCGCCGGCCGCGCTGATCGGCGCGTCCAACTTCTTCGAGCTGGCCGTGGCTGCCGCCATCAGCCTCTTCGGCCTCAGCTCGGGTGCCGCACTCGCCACCGTGGTCGGCGTGCTGGTCGAGGTGCCGGTCATGCTCTCGGTGGTGCGGCTGGTGAAGGCCTCGCGCGGCTGGTACGAGCGCCGTCCGGCCTGATCAGTCCGGCACCTCGGTCACCGGGCGCGGTTCGGCCGGGTGGGCCGGGCGGTCGCCGATCGGGCGCTGCCACCAGCCGACATCGTGCCAGGCCCCGTGCTTGAAGCCGACGTCGCGATAGACGCCGAGCGGCACGAATCCGACCGCCTCGTGCAGGGCGACACTGGCCGGGTTCGGCAGGGCGATGCCGGCGAAGGCGGCGTGGTATCCTTGTCGCCGCAGCAGCACGAACAGCCGCTCGTACAGCGCGCGGCCGATGCCCTGACGCCGCCCGGCCTCGGCGACATAGGCGCTGACATCGACCGACCAGCGATAGGCCGGCCGGGCGCGATGCGCCCCGGCATAGGCATAGCCCAGGATCCGGCCGTCCCGCTCCAGCACCAGCCAGGGATAGGCCGGGATCGTGCCGCGGATGCGGTCGGCCATCTCCGCCACGGTCGGCGGCGGCAGCTCGAAGGAGATCGCCGTGCCGGCGACGATCGGGGCGTAGATGGCGTGGAGGGCAGGGGCGTCCTCCGGCGTGGCGAGGCGGATCATTGGGTGTCCCGGCCGGCTGAGATGTAGATACATTATCCCTTGACTCATCGACCATCAAGGTATGAGGATCGAGCTATGGCCGAAACCCGCAGACTTGCCGCCGTCGCCCGACCCGCGGTCGACTACACCAGCCGCGCCTATTGGGCCGGCACGATCAAGATGAGCCTGTCCAAGTTCTTCATCCTGCGCGTGCTGCACGACCGGCCGATGCATGGCTACGACATCGCCCGGGCGGTCGAGCTGACGACCAATGGCTGCTGCTCCCCCACCGAAGGCACGATCTACCCGGTGCTGCGCGAGTTCGAGGAGGGCGGCTACGTCACGGTCGAAAGCAGCGTCGTCTCCGGTCGCCCGCGCAAGACCTACACCCTGACCGATAAGGGCCGCGAGGCCTTCAAGGTCGGCGTCGAGGCCTGGCTGGAGGTGACGCGGGCGCTGACCGAGACCGAGAGCGTGATCGCCCGAAACGCGAGCGAGGGCTGCTGCGGATAGCAGCCTCTTTTTTGCCCTGATGCATCGACCATCGATGCCTAGAACATAGACGGTGAGGAGATGCCAGATGAACCGCCCGCTTGCCTCGTCGGACCGTGCAGTGCTCGCGGTCGGCTCGTCCTCGGAGCTGCCGGTCGCGATTATCGGCGCCGGCCCGGTCGGCCTGGCCGCTGCGGTCCATCTGCTCGGCCATGGGATCGAGCCCGTGATCCTGGAGATCGGTGACCGGGTCGGCGCCGCGGTGCGCGACTGGGGCCATGTGCCGATGTTCTCGCCTTGGGGCTACAGCACCGACAAGGCCACGGTCGCGCTGCTGCAGCGGCAAGGCTGGGCGCATCCGGACGAGGGCGGCTATCCGACCGGCCTCGATCTGGCCGAACGTTATCTCGACCCGCTGGCGGCGACGCCGGAGATCGCCGGCCGCCTCCGTCTCGGCAGCCGCGTCACCGGCATCGCCCGCGCCGGCCACGGCAAGGTCCGGACCGCCGGGCGGGAGGAGCGGGCCTTCGAAATCCGGTACATCGACGGCGCTGGGCGCGAAGGCCGGCTGTTCGCGCGGGCAGTGATCGACGCCTCCGGCACCTGGTCCTCGCCGAACCCGGCCGGGGCCGGCGGCCTGCCGGCGATCGGCGAGCGGGCCGCTTCGTCCCGCATCCGCTACGGCATGCCCGATGTGCTCGGCCGCGAGCGCGATCGCTATGCCGGCCGCCGCGTCCTCGTCCTCGGCAGCGGCCATTCCGCCACCGGCACGCTGCTCGACTTGGCCGATCTCGCCCGGCAGGCGCCGAGTACAAGCATCGTCTGGGCATTCCGCAGCACCGACCGGGCCAAGCTGTTCGGCGGCGGCGAGGCCGACCAGCTGCCGCGCCGCGGCGCTCTCGGCCAGCGGCTGCGGACGCTGGCCGATGCTGGGGTCTACGAGATTGTCGCTCCGTTCTCGGTCGACACGATCGAGACGGCGCCCGACGGTCGCCTGCGTGTCATCGGCGACCGGGACAGCGCCATGCATGCCGTCGAAGCCGACGAGCTGATCGTGGCGACCGGCCTGCGTCCCGATCTGTCGATCCTCGGCGAGCTTAGGATCGACCTGGATCCGGCGCTCGACTGCCCGCGGGCGCTGGCGCCACTGATCGATCCCAACGAGCACAGCTGCGGCACCGTCCGCCCGCATGGCGCGGCCGAGCTGGCGCAGCCGGAACCGGGCCTGTTCATCATCGGCATGAAGGCTTATGGCCGCGCCCCGACCTTCCTCCTGGCCACCGGATACGAGCAGGCCCGGTCGGTCGCGGCTTATCTCGCCGGCGATCTGGAGGCCGCGGCCCGCGTCGAGCTGGACCTGCCCGAGACCGGCGTCTGCAACGGCCCCGGCCGTCGGGAGCCGGAGGCAGAGTCCTGCTGCGGTCCCGCAGCCTGGGCCGCTCCCGCCAGGGCATCTGCCTGCTGCTGACCGACGGGAAGGCTCCATCATGGCTGAAGCGATCGGCGCGGCCGGCGCGGTCTCCGGGCGACGGCTCCTCGGGGTCGTCGCCGGGCTCGGGCTGACCCAGATCATCGGGTACGGCACGCTGTATTACAGCTTCAGCATCCTCGCCGCCGGGATGGCCGTCGATATCGGCTGGTCGCAGGATGCCGTCTACGGCGCCTTCTCGGCGGCGCTCCTGGCCGGGGCACTGCTCGGCCCGCGCTGCGGCCGCTGGGTCGACCGGCACGGTGCTGGCCGGGTCATGGCCCTGGGCTCGGTCGCCGCGGCCGCCGCGCTCATCGCCTGCGCCATCGCCCCCGGGCCGCTGGGCCTGGCCCTGGGGCTGATCGCGATCCAGCTGGCCGCGTCCTTCGTCCTCTATGAGGTGGCCTTCCCGGCGCTGGTCCAGGTCGTCGGCTTCGGCGCCCAGCGCAGCATCACCCATCTGACCCTGATCGCCGGCTTCGCCTCGACCCTCTTCTGGCCGGCCACCGCAGCGCTGCAGGACCACCTCACCTGGCGCGAGGTGTATCTCGTCTTCGCCGCGCTGCACCTGCTGCTGTGCCTGCCCATCCATCTCTGGCTCCGCAGCCTGGCCCGGGCGGCCGGCCCGGCGGCGTTTGCGGCCGCTGCCGCCACGGTTCCGGAGGATGCCCAAGGCAAGCATCAGGACCGGCGGACTCTGCTGGTGTTGACCACGGCAGGCTTCTCGCTCGCCGGCTTCGTCTCCTCGGCCGTGCTGGTGCATATGGTTCCGCTGCTCGGGGCGCTCGGCCTGGGCGACGGCAGCCTGCTGGTCGGCAGCCTGTTCGGGCCGGCTCAGGTGCTGAGCCGGCTCCTGACTATGACCGCCGGCCGCAGTGCCAGCCCGGTCGGCCTTGCGATCGTCGCCACCGGCCTGCCACCGCTGGCGCTCGGCCTGCTGGTGCTCGGCGCGCCCGCCCTGACCGTGGCGATCGGCTTCGCGATCCTGTTCGGGCTCGGATCCGGGCTGAACAGCATCGTTCGTGGCACGGTGCCGCTGGCGCTGTTCGGGCGGTCGGGCTACGCGGAGCGGCTCGGCTGGATCTCCAGCGTCGTCCACATCGTCTCTGCCCTCGCGCCGTTCCTGTTCGCTACCCTCATGGAGCGGCTGGGGCCTGCGGCGGCTCTCTGCCTCACGGCCGGGATCGGCGGCCTGGCCGGGCTCGCCTTTCTGAAGATCCGGCGGCTTGACAGCCGACCGTCTCCCACTGCGAAAAGCGATGCGGTGCAGACGGCCGGGTCGAACGGCGCGTCAGGGTTTCGGCGCGCCGCCCTTACGGCCTGCCTGCACCGCCGATGACGACAAGGGATGGCGCGACTCCCCTGGTCGGTGCCGCCGCGCCGGAATTCGCCATCGGTCCTGTCCGGTCGGATCCGCCAGACGGATCCTGGAGGTCTGGTCCACGGGGGCGGAGTCGAACCACCACAGCGCGAGCGGGGCGTTTACAGCGCCTTGCCTTCACCGATAGGCGAGCCCGTGGGCTGGGGAAGGCTGGCGGCGAGGCGGGGGAGCCGGTGCAGCGGCCATGCCGTTCCCGGACGGGGAAACGGCACCGGATTCTCGCTGGACCTGAACTGACCTACGGTTTGGAAAACCGACGCACGACCGCTCTACCATCCTTCCGATCAGAAGGTGGACGATTCATCCGGTTTGCCTGGATATCGCAGAGCGTGGGTCATGATGGGCGGGCGTATACCACAGGGACCGGCCCGATGGGAATGGCCTGCCGCCGAAACGCAAATGGCCCCGCCGGATGGCAGGGCCGTTGCGAAACTCGGAGAGATCCGGCCGGTCAGACGAACTGGACCGTGACGATCTCGTAGCTCTTGGAGCCGCCGGGGGTGGTGACCTCGACCTGGTCGCCCTCGGACTTGCCGATCAGCGAGCGCGCCAGGGGCGCGGTGATCGACAGGCGGCCTTCCTTGATGTCGGACTCGTCCTGGCCGACGATCTGGTAGGTGATCTCCTCGTCGGTGTCCTCGTCCGCCAGCGTCACGGTGGCGCCGAACTTGACGGTGTCGCCCGACAGCTTGGAGGTGTCGATGATCTCGGCCCGGCTGATCCGGTCCTCGAGTTCCATCACCCGGCCCTCGATGAAGCTCTGGCGCTCGCGCGCCGCGTGGTATTCCGCGTTTTCGGACAGGTCACCATGCTCGCGCGCCTCGGCGATCGCCTTGATCACCTCGGGCCGCGCCACGCTCTTCAGATGCTTCAATTCTTCCTGCAGGCGGTTGTATCCCCCCGCGGTCATCGGCACCTTTTCCATCGTGCTCCAGTCCCAAAAAGCCAAAAAGCGTTACAACCGGCGTCCAGGACGCCGGCCTCCAGACCTGCTCGTATCCCTGCCCCCGGTGCTACCGCGCCGAACCTAGGTAGGATTGCAGCGGGGCGACTTCAAGCGCCCCAGCCTTCAGCGCGGCGATCGCCTCCACAGTCGCGCGCGCCCCGGCCACGGTCGTCGAGTAGGGAATGTTATTGACCAGCGCGGCGCGGCGCAAGCCGAAGCTGTCGCGCACCGTCTGGGCGCCGTCCGTGGTGTTGAACACCAGCTGGACCTCGCCGTTCAGGATGGCGTCGACGATGTGCGGCTGGCCTTCCATCACCTTGTTGATGCGCCGGACCTTGAGCCCGCCCTCCTCCAGCGCCTTGGCGGTGCCGGTCGAGGCCAGGATCTCGAAGCCCAGCTCGGCGATGCGGCGGGCCACGGCCAGGATCGCCGGCTTGTCGCGGTCCTTGACCGATACGAACACGGTGCCGGACAGCGGCACCTTCTGGTTGGCGCCCAGCTGGCTCTTGGCGAAGGCGCGGCCGAAGTCGCGGTCCAGGCCCATGACCTCGCCGGTCGACTTCATCTCCGGCCCCAGGATGACGTCGACGCCGGGGAAGCGGTTGAACGGGAACACCGCCTCCTTCACCGCCGTATAGGGCGGTGTCGGGCCCGTCAGGGTGAAGTCGGCCAGCTTTTCGCCGGCCATCACCCGGGCCGCGATCTTGGCGATCGGCGTGCCGGTCGCCTTGGCCACGAAGGGCACGGTGCGGCTGGCGCGCGGATTGACCTCGATGACGTAGACCTCGTTGTCCTTGACCGCGAACTGGGTGTTCATCAGGCCGATGACGCCCAGGCCGTCGGCCAGCATCCGGGTCTGGCGCTCGATCTCGTGCACCACGAAGGCGGGCAGGGAATAGGGCGGCAGGGCGCAGGCGCTGTCGCCGGAATGGATCCCGGCCTCCTCGATATGCTCCATGATGCCGGCGACATAGACCTGGTCGCCGTCGCGCACGGCGTCGACATCGACTTCGATCGCGTCCTGCAGATAGCGGTCGATCAGCACCGGGTTGCGGCCGGAGACCTTGACGGCCGTGGTGATGTAGCGGCGGAAGCCCTGCAGGTCGTGCACGATCTCCATGCCGCGGCCGCCCAGCACATAGGACGGGCGCATCAGGCAGGGAAAGCCGACCTCCTGCACGATCGCCTCGGCCGCCTCGACCGAATGGGCGATGCCGCTCTTCGGCTGGCGCAGGCCGAGCTTGTCCAAGAGGTCGCGGAAGCGCTCGCGGTCCTCGGCCAGGTCGATCGCGTCCTTCGGCGTGCCCAGGATCGGGATGCCGGCCTCCTCCAGGTCATGCGCCAGCTTCAGGGGAGTCTGACCGCCGAACTGGACGATCACGCCCTTGACCGTGCCGCGCTCCTGCTCGACCCGGATCAGCTCGATGACGTCCTCGGCGGTCAGCGGCTCGAAATACAGCCGGTCTGATGTGTCGTAGTCGGTCGACACGGTCTCCGGGTTGCAGTTGACCATGATGGTCTCGTAGCCGGCCTCCTTCAGCGCGTAGGCGGCGTGGACACAGCAATAGTCGAACTCGATGCCCTGGCCGATCCGGTTCGGACCGCCGCCGAGGATGACGATCTTCTCGCGGTCGGTCGGGTCGGATTCGCACTCGCCCTCGTCGAAGCCGGCCTCGTGCGTCGAGTACATGTAGGGCGTGGCCGACGCGAACTCGCCGGCGCAGGTGTCGATCCGCTTGTAGACCGGCGTCACCCCAAGGCCGCGGCGGGCTGAGGCGGCCTCGGCCTCGGACACGTCCGCCAGCTTCGCCAGCCGGGCGTCGGAGAAGCCGAGCCGCTTTAGCCGGGCGAAGCCCTGGGCGTCCTCGGGCAGGCCGTAGCGCCGCACCTCCTCCTCCGCGGCGACGATCTTCTCGATCTCGCGCAGGAACCAGGGGTCGAATTTGCAGGCGGCGCGGATCTCCTCGACCCCGAGGCCCAGGCGCATCGCCTGGGCGATCACCAGCAGCCGGTCATGGGTCGGGCGCGCCAGGGCGGCGCGGATGACCTGCGCGTCGGGGGCATCCATGGCGACGCCCGGGATCTCGATCTCGTCCAGGCCGGACAGGCCGGTCTCCATCGACCGCAGGGCCTTCTGCAGCGCCTCGGGGAAGTTGCGGCCGATCGACATCGCCTCGCCGACCGACTTCATGCTGGTGGTCAGGGTCGGCTCGGCGCCTGGGAACTTCTCGAAGGTGAAGCGCGGCATCTTGACGACGACATAGTCGATCGTCGGCTCGAAGCTGGCCGGGGTCACCTTGGTGATGTCGTTGGCCAGCTCGTCCAGCGTGTAGCCGACCGCCAGCTTGGCCGCGACCTTGGCGATCGGGAAGCCGGTCGCCTTCGACGCCAGGGCGGAGGAGCGGCTGACCCGCGGGTTCATCTCGATCACGACCATGCGGCCGGTCTCGGGGTCGACCGCGAACTGCACGTTCGACCCGCCGGTGTCGACGCCGATCGCGCGCAGCACCGCGATCGAGGCGTCGCGCATCCGCTGGTATTCCTTGTCGGTCAGCGTCAGGGCCGGGGCGACGGTGACGCTGTCGCCGGTGTGGATGCCCATCGGATCGACGTTCTCGATCGAGCAGATGATGATGCAGTTGTCCGCCCGGTCGCGGACCACCTCCATCTCATATTCCTTCCAGCCGAGGACGGATTCCTCGATCAGCACCTCGCGGGTCGGGCTGGCGGCCAGGCCGGAACGCACGATCTCCTCGAACTCGACCCGGTTGTAGGCGATGCCGCCGCCGGTGCCGCCGAGGGTGAAGGACGGGCGGATGATCGCCGGCAGGCCGACGGCCGGCAGCGCGTCGATCGCCTCGGACAGGCTGTGCACCACCGCGCTCTTCGGCGATTCCAGGCCGATCTCGTCCATCGTCTCGCGGAACTTGGCCCGGTCCTCGGCCTTCTCGATGCTGTCCCGCTTGGCCCCGATCAGCTCGATCCCCAGCCGTGCCAGCGTGCCGTTCTCGGCCAGCGCCATGGCGGTGTTCAGCGCCGTCTGCCCGCCCATGGTCGGCAACAGCGCGTCCGGCTTCTCCTGCTCCAGGATGCGGGCCACGATCTCCGGCGTGATCGGCTCGATATAGGTCGCGTCCGCCAGCTCCGGATCGGTCATGATCGTCGCCGGGTTGGAATTGACCAGGATGACGCGGTAGCCCTCCTGCTTCAGCGCCTTGCAGGCCTGCGCCCCGGAATAGTCGAACTCGCAGGCCTGACCGATGACGATCGGGCCGGCGCCGATGATGCAGATCGAGCGGATGTCGGTGCGCTTGGGCATGGGGGCGGCCTGCTGGGTACGGGGGGCACGCTCCCGAAGGAGCGCGCTCTTATAAGGAAGGAACGCGCGCGGGGAAAGCCCCGGGGCGACCGCATGGCGCAGGGCAGGGGCGACCTGTCGTCATCCAGGCCCTGGCGAAAGCGGCCCCGGCGCCCCATTTGCAGCGCATCATCGGGTGGAGGGCGGCATGGCGAAACCGGCGCAGGCGACGCCCCTTGGCATCCGGGGCGCCATGGAGCGGGAGGAGCGGGACGGCCTGTCCTTCGTCTTCTACGGCCGCGTCCTGGTGCTGGCGCTGCTGGCCGTCTATGTCGCCATCTGGATCCCGGTCGAGCGGTCGGTGGCCTATATCGGCGTGATGGCCGTTTTCCTCGTGCTCGGCCTGATCCCCTATCTGCTGCAGCGCCGCGGCAGCATCGGCGTCTGGGGCGTCGGTGCTTTCCTGGTGCTGGACGCGGCGGTGCTGACCTTCGTCATGGTGGCGCCGAACCCGCTGTTCAGCTCCGAGCTGCCGGTCCAGTTCACCCAGCGCATCCCGAACTTCCTGTTCCTGCTGCTCTTCCTGTGCGGCGTGGCGCTGAGCTATTCGCCCAAGCTGGTGCTGCTGGTCGGTGGGGCGCTGACGATCTCCTGGTCGCTCGGCTTCGCCTGGCTGGCGTCGCGGCCGGACAGCATCGTCACCAGCGCCAACGACATGGTCGACGGCCCGAACCCCGACGCCGTGCGCATCGCCATGTCGCTCGATCCGCACGCCGTCAGCAGCACGCTGTGGATGATCCAGACCGTCGTCCTGGTGCTGATGACGGTGGTGCTGGCGCTGGCGGTGTGGCGCTCGCGCAAGCTGGTCGGGCGGGCGGCGCGGATGGAGGCGGCCAAGGCGGCGCTGTCGCGCTACTTCTCGCCCAACCTGGTCGGCCGGCTCGCCGCCTCGGCCACGCCGCTCGGCGAGATCCAGCGCCAGCCGGCGGTGATCCTGTTCGTCGACATCGTCGGCTTCTCCGGCCAGGCCGAAGGACTGGCGCCGGAGCGGGTGGTGGCGCTGCTGCGCAGCTTCCACCGCCGCATGGCGGAGCAGGTCTTCGCCCATGAGGGCACGATCGACAAGTATATCGGCGATTGCGTCATGGCGACCTTCGGCACGCCGCAGCCCGGCCCGCGGGACGCCAGCAACGCGCTCAGCTGCGCCCGGGCGATGTGCAGCGAGATCGAGCGCTGGAATGCCAAGCGGCAGATGCGCGGCGCGGTGCCGGTCGAGGTCGGCATCGGCCTGCATTACGGCTTGGTGGTGATGGGCAATATCGGCGACGAGCGGCGGTTGGAGTTCGGCGTCGTGGGCGATACGGTCAACGTCGCCAGCCGGCTGGAGCGGTTGAGCCGCCGCCTCGCCGCCCGGGTGGTGGCCAGCGACGCCGCGGTCTCCCAGGCCGGCCGCGAAGGCTGCCCGCCGGAGGTGCTGGGGGCGTTCGGCCCGGCCGGTGAGGCGGAGATCCGCGGCCGCCAGGGGGCGCTGACGATCTGGACCCTGGCCGCCGCCGGGGCGATGCCGCAGGATCGGTTGGCGATCGCGGAATAGGAGGCAGGAATGACCGGCACAGAAGGGCTGCGCCGCCGGGCGGCGGGGGAGACCACGGTGGTGCTGCCTTCCGGCGCCGCCATGCCGATCCTGGGGCAGGGCACCTGGGGCATGGGCGAGGACCGGCGCGAGGCCGACGAGGAGGTGGCGGCGCTGGCTGCGGGCCTCGATCTCGGCCTGACCCTGATCGACACCGCCGAGATGTATGGCGAGGGCGGCGCCGAGGAGGTGGTCGGCCAGGCCATCCGCGGCCGCCGCGACGGCGTGTTCCTGGTCAGCAAGGTCTATCCGCACAATGCCGGCTTTACGGCCGCGATCGAGGCCTGCGAGCGCAGCCTGCGCCGGCTCGGCACCGACCGGATCGACCTCTATCTGCTGCACTGGCAGGGCCGCACGCCCTATGCCGAGACCATCGAGGCGTTCGAGCGGCTGCGGCAGGAGGGCAAGCTGGTCGATTGGGGCGTCAGCAATTTCGACGTTGACGACATGGCGGCCTGGGCCGGCGAGGAGGGCGGCGACCGCACCGCGACGAACCAGGTCTGCTACAGCCTGTCCGCCCGCGGCATCGAATGGGACTTGCTGCCCTGGTGCCAGGATCGCGGCCTGCCGGTGATGGCGTATTCGCCCCTCGGCCAGGGCCGGCTGCTCGGCAACACCGTGCTCGGCGGCATCGCTCGCCGGCACGGCGTGGCGCCGGCCACCGTGGCGCTGGCCTGGCTGCTGACCCGGCAGGGCGTCGTTGCCATCCCGAAATCCAGCCGGGTCGAACGGCTGCGCGACCACCGCAAGGCGCTCGATCTCGTCCTCGACGAGGCTGACCTGGCGGCGCTCGACCAGGCCTTCCCGCCGCCGCGGCGGAAAACATCGCTCGCCATCCTCTGACCGTTGGGCGCCTGCGCGTCTTCGCTCACCTATCGATAATTGAATCCCGGGTCGGTCTTGCAATCGAAAGCAAGATCCGATTATGGCTTCATTGTGATCTCTTCGTGTCCGAAAAGAAATTCGGCGGCTCGGCGGTTTGGGTTTTTGATGTAAGCTTGTGGGGACTGTTCGGAGTGACGACGGAATCTTCAGTGTAGGGCGTGAAGTGTGGGAGCCGGCTGTTTCCCAGGGAACATCGCCGGTTGATGGAAGAGGGATCTGCCCTATGTTGTCTCGAATGAAGCGTGTTCTCGTGGCCGCTTCGGCGGCTCTGCTGCTCGCCGGCGCCTCCGGCGCCGCCATCGCCCAGGACCGGGCGCCCGTGCCCGTGGCCGCGCCGGCGGTGTGGCACGGCCAGGGGGACGCGACTCTCAACACCAAGGTAGACTGGCGCGACCATCGCAGCTGGCGCGACCGCCGCGACTGGCGGCGCGATCACCGGGACTGGCGTCGCGACTGGCGCCATGACCGCCGGGACTGGTACCGCGACAGCTGGCGTCGCGACCACCGGTACGGGTACCGCGACGGCTGGCGTCGCGACGGCTGGTACCGTCCCTACCGGTACGACTGGCGCTACTGACCGAGCGACACTCTGAGACGATGGAGGCCGGCACCCGCGGGTGCCGGCTTTTTTCGTGCGCTAGAACCGCACCGGGTCGGGCAGGGGCGGTTCGGCCGGGCCGTCGGGGGGCACCTCCGGCGGCGGCTGGCCCGGCTCGTTCGGCGGCGTGTCCGGCCGCGGATTGGGCATCGGCGGGCGGGTGGGATCGTCGGGGGGAGGTTTCGGATCGCTCACGGGGACCTCGCGTCTGGGGAAGGATCTGCCTGGTCAATCGCCCGCCGCCGGCCCCGGTTCCGGGGAACCGGGGCTTCGTTCCGACCATTGTTGGAATGAGTCCACCACTGTGGGAGAGCGACATGCAGCCCCAGGCAGCCCGCGATCTCAGCACGCGCGAGACCGAGCGGCTGATCGCCAGCGACAAGGTTGAGAGCACCCCGGTGCGGCGGCCGAACGGCGACCGGATCGGCACCATCCAGCGGGTGATGATCGACAAGCGGACCGGCCGCGTCGGCTATGCGGTGATGACCTTCGGCGGCTTCCTCGGCATCGGCGAGGACTACTACGCCCTGCCGTGGTCGATGCTGACCTACAATGAGGCCCTCGACGCCTATGAGCTGGACATCACCGAGGACCAGCTGCGCGGCGCCCCGGCGCATGACCGCGGCGAGCGCTTCGACTGGGACGACCGGCAATGGGCGCAGCAGGTGCACGACTACTACCGCGTCCCGCCTTATTGGATGTAGCGGCGAGCTCAGGCTGGGAGTCTCGGGGCGGCCTTCGGGCCGCCCCTTTTCTGCCCCCTCAGAAGATCCACCAGAGCAGCACGATGCCCAGGACGATGACCGCGAGCGCCATCGAGGCGTGGAGGACCCAGCGCATATGGCCGCTGGTCTCGCCCTGGCGGGCCTCGGTCTTGTTGAGCGTGGGCGGATGGTCGTCCGGCATGTCGCCTCCTCGCCGCGGTGGCCTTGGTCAAAAAGGCAACGGCGGGGAGGGGAGGCGGGTTCCTACCCCGCCGGGGGATCCACCGGGTCCGGGGTGGTCAGCGCCGTCAGCACGTGGTCGCGCCAGGCGCCGCCGATGAACAGATAGTCCTTGGCATAGCCCTCGCGGACGAAGCCCAGGCGCTGCAGCAGGGCGGCGCTGCGCGCGTTCTCCGGCAGGTGGTTGGCCATCAGCCGGTGCAGGCCCAGGGGGCCGAAGGCGTAGGGGATCGTCATCTCCAGCGCCTCGCGCATCAGCCCCTGGCCCTGCTGCGCCGCGGCCATGTGATAGCCCAGCGTCGCCGCCTGGAAGGCGCCGCGCGCCAGCATGTTCAGGTTCAGCTGCCCGACGATGCCGGCCTCCGGCCGGTCGATCCGGCGCAGCACCAGCCGCACGGCGCGGTCATCCAGGAACAGCTCGACCGCCTCGGCACCCCAGCGGCGCCAATGGGCCTCGGTGCGCCAGGCGGCGCTGCGCGGCGGCATCCAGGGGCCGAGATGATCCCATTCCCGGTCGTGGAACGCGGCCAGCGCCGCGCTGTCGGCCGGCCCCGCCAGGGTCAGGAAGACCCTGGGGCCCAGCAGGCGCGGCGGCTCGCGCTGGGGCATCAGCGCTTGTGCGCGTCGATCAGGTCGACGAAGCGCTGGAACAGGTAGTGGCTGTCCTGCGGGCCCGGGCTGGCCTCGGGGTGGTACTGCACCGAGAACACCGGCCGGTCCTTCAGCCGCAGCCCTTCGTTCGAGCCGTCGAACAGGCTGACATGGGTGACCTCGACACTGTCCGGCAGGCTCTCGGCCAGCACCTGGAAGCCGTGGTTCTGGCTGGTGATCTCGACCTTGCCGGTGGTCAGGTCCTTGACCGGGTGGTTGGCGCCGCGATGGCCGCGCGGCATCTTCCCGGTGCTCCCGCCCAGCGCCAGGGCCAGCATCTGGTGGCCGAGGCAGATGCCGAACATCGGCAGCCCGCTGTCGAGCAGCGCCTTGATCGTCGGCACGGCATAGGTGCCGGTCGCCGCCGGGTCGCCAGGGCCGTTGGCCAGGAACACCCCGTCCGGATCGTGGCTCAGCACGTCCTCGGCGGTCGCCGTCGCCGGCACCACCGTGACCTCGCAGCCGGTCGAGGCCAGGCAGCGCAGGATATTGCGCTTGGCGCCGAAATCGATCGCCACAACCTTGCGCTTCGGGCTCTCCAGCGTGCCGTAGCCGGTGCCGAGCGCCCAGCGCGTCTGATCCCAGCGATAGGTCTGGGTGCAGGACACCTCCTTGGCCAGGTCCATGCCCTCCAGCCCCGGCCAGGCCTGGGCCTCGGCCAGCGCCGCGGCGATGTCGAAATCGCCGTCGGGCGCGTGGATCACCACCCCGGTCGGGGCGCCGGCATCGCGGATGCGGCGGGTGAGGGCGCGGGTGTCGACCCCGGCGATGCCGATCAGCCCGAAGGATTGCAGCCAGTCGTCGAAGTCGCGGGTGGCACGCCAGTTCGACGGGTCGGTGATGTCGTCGCGCAACACCAGGCCGCGCGCCGCCGTGGTCCCGGTCTCGACATCCTCGGGGTTGGCGCCGACATTGCCGATATGCGGGAAGGTGAAGGTGACGATCTGCCCGGCATAGGACGGATCGGTCATGATCTCCTGATAGCCGGTCATCGAGGTGTTGAAGCAGACCTCGCCGATGGCCTTGCCGGCGGCGCCAATGCCGCGGCCCCAAAGCACCGTGCCGTCGGCGAGCACGAGCGCCGCAGTGGCGCCGGGAGGCGGAGCGGTGTGGGTCATGGGCAACCTCGGAATGAATTTCCAGGCATAAAGCACGGACGGCCGATCGATTCCAGCCCCTCTTGCCCGCGCTGGCGGAATGGCCGCCCCCATCTCTTGCCTATGCCGATGGAATGATCGACAGTCCCGCCGCTTCTGTCAGGAGGATCCGACCATGCTGCGCCCCCAGTTCACCGACACGCTGAAGGAGGCGATGAAGGCCAAGGACGAGCGCACGCTCTCGACCGTGCGGATGATCATCGCCACGCTCAAGACCAAGGACATCGACGCCCGCGCCAAGGGCAACATGGACGGCATCCCGGACGAGGAGATCCTGTCGATGCTGCAGACCATGGTGAAGCAACGGCGCGAGAGCATCGCCCTGTACCAGCAGGGCAACCGCCAGGACCTGGTCGACAAGGAGCAGGCGGAGATCGCGGTGATCGAGCGCTGGCTGCCCCAGGCGATGGACGAGGCCGAGACGGCGGCCGCGATCGGCACGGTGATCCAGGACCTCGGCGCCGCCGGCATGAAGGACATGGGCAAGGTGATGGCCGAGCTGAAGTCGCGCTATGCCGGCCGCATGGACTTCTCCAAGGTCTCGGCCGTGGTCAAAGCGCAGCTGGGCTGAGGGGGGATACAACCCCCAACTGTCATGCCCGGGCTTGACCCGGGCATCCAGAGACTGTCGAAGCCCACTGGATTGCCGGGTCAAGCCCGGCAATGACAGGGCGAGAGAGTACGGGGCTCAGAACCGCTGACCTGTGAAGCGGGAATCGCGTTACGCTGGAGCGCCCTCGCCCGATAGAACCCCTGCATGTCCCTTCCTCCCGGCTTCCTCGAAGAGCTGCGCACCCGCCTCCAGGTGTCCGACGTGGTCGGCAAGCGGGTGCCGCTGCAGCGCAGCACCAAGGGTGAGTTCAAGGCCTGCTGCCCGTTCCACAAGGAGAAGACGCCGAGCTTCACGGTCAACGACCAGAAGGGCTTCTTCTACTGCTTCGGCTGCGGCGCCACCGGCGACGTCATCAGCTTCGTCATGCAGCACGACCGCCTGTCCTTCATGGAGGCGATCGAGACGCTGGCCTCCCAGGCCGGGCTGGAGGTGCCGAAGGCCGCGCCCGAGGACCGCGCCCGGTTCGAGCGGCAGAAGACGCTGTACGACGTGGTCGAATCGGCCTGCGCCTTCTTCGAGGCCGAGCTGCGCGGTGCCGGCGGCCGGTCGGCCCGCGACTATCTCAAGGGCCGCGGCCTCGACGGGGACACGGTCTCACGCTTCCGCCTCGGCTTCGCCCCCACCGAGGGCGGCAAGCTGATCAAGCATCTGCGCGGCCAGGGCTTCCAGGACGCCATGGTCGAGGAGGTCGGGCTGGCCCGCCGGCCGGATGACGGGCGCGATCTCTATTCCTTCTTCCGCAACCGGGTGATCTTCCCGGTAGCCGACCGCCGCGGCCGCACCGTCGCCTTCGGTGGGCGGATCATGGAGGGCGACGGGCCGAAATACATCAACAGCCCGGACAACCCGCTGTTCCACAAGGGCGGTCTGCTCTACGGCATGTCCCGGGCGCGGCAGGCGGCGTCGCAGGGCCAGACCGTGATCGTCGCCGAAGGCTATATGGATGTGATCGCCCTGGTCCGCGCCGGCTTCGAGGCGGCGGTGGCGCCGCTCGGCACCGCCTTGACCGAGGAGCAGATCGTCGAGCTGTGGAAGATGGCGCCGGTGCCGGTGCTGTGCTTCGACGGCGACGAGGCCGGGCGGCGCGCCGCCTGGCGGGCGATGGACCGGATCCTGCCGCAGCTGAAGCCGGACCATTCGGCCCGCATCGCCTTCCTGCCGCAGGGCGAGGACCCGGACAGCCTGATCCGCGGCTCCGGCGGCGGGGCTGCCATGCAGGCGGTGCTGGAGAGCGCGCTGCCGCTGGTCCGGGTGCTGTTCGACCGCCAGACCACGATGCACCGGCTGGAGACGCCGGAGGGCCGGGCGGGCCTGCGTGCCGGCGTCGAGGCCCAGGCCAAGCGGATCGCCGATCCGGCGGTGCAGGGCCAATATCTGGGCGAGCTGCGGGCCCGGTTCGAGGAGGCGTTCCCCTGGCGGCCGAAGCGGCAGGGCGGCGGGGACTGGCGGCCGGGCGGCAAGCCGCCGGCGCCGGCCGGGCCCAAGCCGTCTCCGATCAAAGATGAGCTCGATGATCGGCTTGCCGTTTGTATCCTTCTCCTGATTCTCACGGAGCATCCGAGCCTGATCGAAGAGGTTGGTGAGAATTTTGCCAGGCTTGAAATCAGTGACCCTGCTCTCGATTCGCTGCGCCGGAAGCTATTGATGCGACTCGGTGATTCGCACCTCGGCGACTCGGACGGGGTTGATTCGGGATCGACTCAGTCCTACCTGATTGTTCCCGAAGCCGATGGGCTGCCGCCGGCGCTCGTGAACCGCATCCGCAGGAAATGGCCCTTCACTCTTCCGCAGGCTTCTCTTGAGCAGGCGCGTGCTGGTTGGGACGTTGTTATGGGGCACATTGAACTTCGTGCGCTGGAACGCGAACTTGTTGAAGCGAGGCGCCTTCTTGCGGGTGATGGCACCACTGAGGCGCACCAGCGGTGGCGTGTGATGTGGTCGGAGGTTGAGCGCCGACAGGCTTCGTTGGACAGGGTACAGAACGGCAGGTAGGCCGGGACAATAGCGCCGCGGCGCGATGGGACATGACCGCTATCCGAGTCGTGGCCCTTCCTTGCGCGCGGAAGCTTCGGTATGAGAGCCAGCTTCGGGTCCCTCTTGACAACGGGGTCCGACGGCGGCGGGCGAAGGGGCACGGGTGCAGATGGCAACCAAGACAGCGGCGGCAGCGGATTCGGCCGAGACGCGCGAGGACAGCGCGGACGGCGCCTCGATGGACGTGACCGTCCAGGCGGTGAAGAAGCTGATCGCCAAGGGCAAGGAGCGCGGCTACGTCACCATCGACGAGCTGAACGCCGCCCTGCCGCCGGACCTGACCTCGTCCGAGCAGATCGAGGACGTGACCTCGAACCTGTCCGAGATGGGCATCAACGTCGTCGAGAACGAGGAGTCGGAAGACACCGCGGCGGCCGCCGGCGATGCCGATGGCGAGGGCCGCAATGCCGGCAACCTCGACGACGACGATGTCGGCCGCACCGACGACCCCGTGCGCATGTATCTGCGCGAGATGGGCTCGGTCGAGCTGCTGTCGCGCGAGGGCGAGATCGCCATCGCCAAGCGCATCGAGGCCGGCCGGGAGATGATGATCGGCGGCATCTGCGAAAGCCCGCTGACCATCCGCGCGATGATCGAGTGGCATTCCGCCCTGAAGGACGGGAAGATGCTGCTGCGCGACGTCATCGACCTCGACGCCACCTACGGCGCCAGCCCCGAGGGCGAGGCGCTGGCCATGAGCGAGGGCGAGAGCGAGGCCGAGGAGGAGCCCGAGGCCGAGGCGGAGGGCGAAGGCGAGGCCGCGTCCGGCGGCTCGGGCGACGACGACGACGGCGGCATCTCCCTCTCCGCCATGGAGGAGGCACTGAAGCCGCAGGTGCTCGAGACCTTCGAGGCGATCGAGCAGACCTACCAGAAGATGCACAAGCTGCAGGAGCAGCGCCTGACCCAGATCCAGAAGGGCGAGGCTCTCTCCAAGCAGTCGGATTCGAAATACGACAAGCTGAAGGAGGACATGGTCCGCCTGATGGAGGGCGTGCACCTCAACAATGTCCGGATCGAGCAGCTGGTCGAGCAGCTCTACGGCCAGAACCGCAAGCTGATGGGCCTCGAAGGCCAGCTCATGCGCCTGGTCGTCGAGGGCGGGGTCAGCCGTGAATCCTTCCTGCAGCACTATTTCGGGCATGAGCTCGACCCGAACTGGGTCGAGCGGGTGCGTGGCCTCGATAAGAAGTGGACCAAGTTCGCCGAGAAGAACGGCACCGCGGCCCAGAGGGTGCGCGGCCAGATCAGCCAGATCTCGGATGAGGTCGGCCTGCCGATCTCGGAGTACCGCCGCATCGTCTCGACCGTGCAGAAGGGCGAGAAGGAGGCCGGGCGGGCCAAGAAGGAGATGGTCGAGGCCAATCTCCGCCTGGTGATCTCGATCGCCAAGAAATACACCAACCGCGGGCTGCAGTTCCTGGACCTGATCCAGGAGGGCAACATCGGACTGATGAAGGCGGTCGACAAGTTCGAGTACCGCCGCGGCTACAAGTTCTCGACCTATGCCACCTGGTGGATCCGGCAGGCGATCACCCGCTCGATCGCCGACCAGGCGCGGACCATCCGCATCCCGGTGCACATGATCGAGACGATCAACAAGCTGGTCCGCACCAGCCGGCAGATGCTGCACGAGATCGGCCGCGAGCCGACCCCGGAGGAGCTGGCCGAGCGCCTGCTGATGCCGCTGGAGAAGGTGCGCAAGGTCCTGAAGATCGCCAAGGAGCCGATCAGCCTCGAGACGCCGATCGGCGACGAGGAGGACAGCCATCTCGGCGACTTCATCGAGGACAAGAACGCGGTCCAGCCGCTCGACGCCGCGATCCAGGCCAATCTGCGCGAGACCACCACGCGCGTCCTGGCGTCGCTGACGCCGCGCGAGGAGCGGGTGCTGCGCATGCGCTTCGGCATCGGCATGAACACCGACCACACGCTCGAGGAGGTCGGCCAGCAGTTCTCGGTGACGCGCGAGCGTATCCGCCAGATCGAGGCGAAGGCGCTGCGCAAGCTGAAGCACCCGAGCCGCAGCCGCAAGCTGCGCAGCTTCCTGGACACCTGAGAAGCGCAGGGACTTTGGGTCATCGACGGGCAGCCTTCGGGCTGCCCGTCTTGTTTCTGCCTACCGGTTTCCAGTGCCGACTGCTTTCCAGGCCCTCTTCGTCATGGCGAGGAGTGAAGCGACGTGGCCATCCAGGGGGCCGATGCAGCGACCCTGGATGGCCACGCCCCTTCGGGGCTCGCCATGAAGGTCAATATTTCCAGCTTTTGGCCCGGAGGATTTGGCGTTCCCCAAACTGCCATACTAGGATCGCAGCGGGATTCGAGAGGTTGTGCCCGGCATCGATCGGCGCTACCGGAGAGACCAGACAAGGGAGAGGGCGCCGTCGATGCTGCTTCGTGATCATTCCGGCCGCTGGGGGCACTGCGCATGACCGGCTCCTCGCGGCGGCTCTCGACGGCCGCCCTGGCCGGGCTGCCGGCATCGGTGGCGCGGCCGGCCTATGACCGCGATGCGGTCGCCACCGGCATCGTCCATCTCGGCATCGGCGCCTTCCACCGCGCCCACCAGGCGGTCTGCACCGACGACGTGCTGGCGGCAGGCGACCGGCGCTGGGGCATCCTTGGCGCCAGCCTGCGCAGCCCGGACACGCGCGACGCGCTGGTGCCGCAGGACGGGCTCTACACCCTGTCGGTGCGCGACAGCGACGGCGAGGCGCTGCGCGTCATCGGCGCCGTCCGCGACGTGCTGGTGGCGCCGGAGAACCCGGCGGCCCTGCTCGATGCGCTGTGCCGGCCTTCGGTCGCGATCGTCAGCCTGACCGTGACCGAGAAGGGCTATTGCCACGACCCGGCCACCGGCCGTCTGGACGAGAGCCACCCCGACATCGTCCACGACCTGGCCCACCCCGAGGCGCCGCGCTCGGCCGTCGGCATCCTGGCCCGGGCGATCTCCCGCCGCCGGGCGGAAGGCCTCGCGCCCTTCACCCCGCTGTGCTGCGACAACCTGCCGGCCAATGGCCGCACCCTGCACCGCATCCTGTCGCGCTTCGCCGCGCTGGTCTCGCCCGATCTCGGCGCCTATGTCGAGGGCGAGATCGCCTGCCCGGAGACCATGGTCGACCGCATCGTGCCGGCCACCACCGACGAGGATCGCGGCCGCATCGCCGCGGCGCTCGGGGTCGAGGATGCCTGGCCGATCGTCACCGAGCCCTTCCTGCAATGGGTGATCGAGGACCGCTTCCTGTCCGGCCGCCCGGCCTGGGAGGCGGCAGGGGCGACGCTGGTGTCGGAGGTCGCGCCCTATGAGACGATGAAGCTGCGGCTGCTCAACGGCAGCCACTCCTCGCTGGCCTATCTCGGCTATCTCTCCGGCTGCGAGACGGTGGCGGCGGCGATGGCGGAGCCGGGCATCGCCGCCTTCGTCGAGGCGCTGATGGAAGACTCGACGCCGACCCTGACCCTGCCGCCGGGCGCCGATGTCGCGGGCTACAGGCGCTCGCTGATCGACCGCTTCCGCAACAGGGCTTTGAAGCACCGCACCTGGCAGATCGCCATGGACGGGACGCAGAAGCTGCCGCAGCGGCTGCTCGGCACCATGCGCGAGCGGCTGGCGCGCGGCTTGCCGGTCGACCGCCACGCCCTCGGCGTCGCTGCCTGGATGCGCTATGTCGCCGGCACCGACGAGGCCGGCAAGCCGATCGACGTCCGCGACCCGCTGGCCGCCGATCTCGCCGCGATCGCGCGCGAGGCCGGGCCGGTGGCCGACCGCCTGGCGCCGGCGCTGCTCGGCGTGCGGGCCGTGTTCGGCGACGACCTGCCGGGCCAGCCGCCGTTCCGCACCGCGGTGACCCGCGCCCTCGACACCCTGTACCGCCAGGGCGCCAAGGCGACGGCCGCGTCCTATGCCCGGCTGGAGGGCTGAGGGCGGGGAACGCTTTACCAGGAGGTAAAATTTTTTCGGCCGGGATGTCGAATCCCGGCCGGCCCGTTCGTCTTCAGCATGAGAGCCGGCGCTCCGGGGCGGGATGGTCCCCTCCGCGATGCGCCGGCGCCATGCGGAAGAGGCCTCCATGTCACAGCCGCGGACGGACAATCCCTATCGCTGGGTCATCATCGGTGTCGGCGCGCTGATGACCTGCGTCGGCATCGGCGCGATGTTCTCGCTGGCGATCTTCCTGCAGCCGATGTCGGCCGACACCGGCTGGAGCCGCGCCGGCATCTCCAGCGCCATGACCCTCAACTTCCTGGTCATGGGCGCGGCGGGCTTCGCCTGGGGCACGCTCAGCGACCGCATCGGCCCCCGGATCGTCGTGCTCAGCGGTGCGGCGCTGCTGGGCCTGGCCCTGGTCCTGGCCAGCCAGAGCACCACGCTCGCCGCCTTCCAGCTGATCTACGGCACGCTCGTAGGGCTCGCGGCCGGCGCCTTCTTTGCGCCGATGGTGGCTGCGGCGACCGGCTGGTTCGAGACCAACCGCGCCCTGGCGGTGTCGCTGGTCTCGGCGGGCATCGGCGTGGCGCCGATGACCGTCTCGCCCTTCGCCGCCTGGCTGGTGGCGGATTATGGCTGGCGGACGGCGATGATGGTCATCGGCATCGCCGCCTGGGTGCTGCTGCTGCCGGCCGGGCTGCTGGTGCGCCGTCCGCCCGCCGCAGTCGGCGGCGCTGCGGCCCCGGCGCCGTCCGGCAAGATCGGCGACATGTCGGCGGCCAGGGCCTTCCGCACACCGCAATTCGCGATCCTGGCGGCGACCTTCTTCCTGTGCTGCGCCGCCCATTCCGGGCCGATCTTCCACATGGTCAGCTACGCCATCACCTGCGGCGTCGCCCCGCTGGCCGCCGTCACCATCTACAGCGTCGAAGGGCTGGCCGGCCTCGGCGGGCGCCTGCTGCTCGGCATCCTGGCCGACCGGCTCGGCGTCAAGCGCGTGCTGGTGGCCGGGCTGCTGGTGCAGGCGGTCGTCATCGTCGCCTATCTGTACGTCGCCAATCTCGGCGAGTTCTACCTGCTGGCCGCGATCTTCGGCACCGCCTATGGCGGGGTGATGCCGCTCTATGCCGTGCTGGCGCGCGAATATTTCGGCCAGGCGGCGATGGGCACCGTGTTCGGCGCGGTGACCATGGCCTCCAGCATCGGCATGGCGCTCGGGCCCCTGGCCGGCGGCTGGGTGTTCGACACCTTCGCCGCCTATCACTGGCTTTATCTCGGCTCGTTCGCGGTCGGACTCGGCGCCGTCGCCATCGCGCTGGCCTTCCCGCCCCTGCCGTCGCGGCAGAACCGGCAGTTCCAGCCGGCGTGAGCACCCGGTGCGCCGCCCTCGTCCAGTGGCGGGGACGGCGCAGCCGTCTTCAGGCCGCCCGGTCGCGCGGGCCGATCGGGCGATCGCCCTTCACCGTGGTGCGGTACAGGGTGCGGGCCAGGTGCGGCGGGCAGCCGGTCGCCAGGTGGATGGTAGCGCGGTTGTCCCAGAACACCAGGTCATGCGCCTGCCAGCGGTGCCGGTACTGGAACTGCGGCTGGGTCATATGCGCGAACAGCCGGCGCAGCAGCGCGTCGCTCTGCGGCCGCTCCAGCTCGGTGATATGGGTGGTGAAGCCCTCATTGACGAACAGCGCCTTGCGGCCGGTCGCCGGGTGAATCCGCACCACCGGATGGGTCACCGGCGGCACCGTCTTGGCCTGGTCCGCGGTCAGGCCGGGCCGCAGCGAGCTCTTGGCCTGCTGCGCCACGTTGCGGGCGCTGTAGTCGTGCACGGCGGTCAGGCCCTCGATCTGGGCCTTGGTCGCGTCGTCCAGCGCGTCATAGGCCGCGGCCATGCTGACGAACAGCGTGTCGCCCTCCACCGGCGGCAGGGTCTGGGCGTGCAGCAGCGACCCCAGGCTCGGCTCCGCCTTGTAGGACAGGTCGGAATGCCAGTAGCGCCCGGCGTCGGCCAGGCCCAGCGGCTTGCCGTCCCGCATCTCGTTCGAGACGATCAGGATCTCCGGGTGCCCGGCCAGGTGGAAATGGTGCTGCACATGGATCTCCAGCTCGCCGAAGCGGCGGCTGAAGGCGATATGCTGCTCCGGCGTGAAGCGCTGGTCGCGGAACACCGCCACTGAATGGCTCTCGAACAGCGACTTGATGCGGGCGAAGGTGGCGTCGTCCGGCGGGGTGGCGAGGTCGAGCCCGGAGATCTCGACGCCCAGCAGCTCGGACAGCGGACGGGTGGTGAAGGACATGGCGGCGTTTCCGTTCCGTGATCTCAGGGGTTCTGCGTGCCCCAGCGCTCGACGGTGAGCCGGGACAGGGTGCGGAACAAGAGGCTTTCGACCAGAAGGCCGATCAGGATGATGGCCAAGAGGCCGGCGAAGACGTTGGCCGTCTCCAGCTGGTTGCGGTTGACATAGATGAACCAGCCCAGCCCGCCGGAGCGGGAGGAGACGCCGAACACCAGTTCGGCGGCGATCAGGGTGCGCCAGGCAAAGGCCCAGCCGATCTTCAGCCCGGCCAGGATCGCCGGGAAGGCGGCGGGCACCAGGATGCGGGTGACGTAAGCCGCGCCGCTGAGGCCGAGATTCTGCCCGACCATGGCCAGCGGCCGCGGCACGGCACGGAAGCCGGAATGGGCGGCCAGTGCCAGCGGCCACAGCACCGAATGGACGATGACGAACAGCAGGCTGGGCGTGCCCAGGCCGAACCACAAGAGGGCGATCGGCAGCAGGGCGATCGCCGGCAGCGGGTTGAGCATCGCGGTCAGGGTCGACAGCAGCTCGGCCCCCAGCCGGCTGGCGGTGGCCAGCCCGGCCAGGATCGCCGCCGCGACCACGCCGATGGCGTAGCCCGCCACCAGCACCTGCAGCGAGGCCAGGGTGCGCAGCGGCAGCTCGCCGCTGGCCACGCCCTGCCCGAAGGCGGCGATGGTGGTCAGGAAGCCGGGCAACAGCAGCGGGCTGCCGACGATCCGCGCCGCGATCTCCCAGGCCGCCGCCAGCGCTGCCAGGATCACCAGCCGGCGCCAGCCTCCGGTGCCGATCCAGCGCCGCACGGGCGTCTCGGTCTTGGCCGGGCGCAGCGGCGACCCGGCCTGCAGCAGGCCCTGATAGTCAACCATCGGCCGTCTCCGTCCGGCCGATCTGGTCGGCGATCAGCCCGCCGATGCGGGCCTCCAGCGCCGCGAAGGCCGGGTCGCCCCGGTCCGGCCCACGGCCGCCCGGCAGGTCGATCACGGCGCGGATCCGGCCGGGATGCGCGGTCATCACCACGATCCGGCTGCCGACCACGATCGCCTCGTCGATCGCATGGGTGACGAAGATGGTGGTGACGCCGCTGTCCTCGCACAGCGCCAGCAGCTCCTCCTGCATCCGGCGCCGGGTCATGGCGTCCAGCGCGGCGAAGGGCTCGTCCATCAGCAGCACCTCGGGCCGCAGCGCCAAGGCGCGGGCGATGGCCACGCGCTGCTTCATGCCGCCCGACAGCGTGTTCGGATACTGGTCGGCCACCCGGGCCAGGCCGACGCGCTGCAGCATGTCGTCGGCGATGGCCTCGGCCTCGGCCCGGCGGGTTCGCTTCGCCCAGGCCAGGGCCGCGACCAGGTTGCGCCGCACGGTCAGCCAGGGCAGCAGCTGCTCGAAATCCTGCAGCACCATCATCCGGTCGGGCCCGGGCCGTGACACCGGCCGGCCGTCCAGCAGCACCCGGCCGGCGGCGGGCGGCAGGAAGCCGCCGATGCTCTTCAGCAGGCTCGACTTGCCGCAGCCGGACGGCCCCAGCAGCACCAGCCGCTCGCCGTGGCGGATGTCCAGGCTGACATCCTCGACCGCCGTCATCGTCCTTCCGTCGACGGCATAGGACAGGGTGACGCCCTCCACCCGCAGCGCCGGTACTGCGGTGGTCTCGGGAGCCAGGGCGAGGGCCGGGGCCGCCATCTCAGCTGCCCTGCCGATCGTGCAGCGGCGGGAAGAACAGGTCGCGCCAATCCGCCGTGGTGGTCGCGATCTGGCCGATGCGGTGCTGGAAGTCGACGAATTTCAGGATGTTCTCGGGCGCCACGGTGTAGCGCGTGTCGGCGGCGGTGATCAGCGCCTCGACGAAGGGCTCCGGCAGCTTCGAGGATTCGGCTGCGATGTACAGCTTCGCCGCTTCGGCCGGATGCGCCTGGATGAACTGGTCGGCGCGGTCCAGCGCGGTGACGATCGCCGCCACCGTCTTCGGGTTCTCGGCATAGAAGGCGCCGGTCGCATAGACCACGTTGAAGGTGTGCGGCCCGCCCAGCACATCGAAGCTGCTCAGCACCCGGTGGATCTTCGGGTCCTGCAGCTGCTGGTTCTGGAACGGCGGGGCGCCGAAATTGGCGGTGACTTCGGAGCTGCCGGACAAGAGCGCCGCGGTCGCGTCCGGATGCGCCATGCTGACGGTCAGGTTGTCCAGCTTCGTCGCCTGGTCCGCGCCGAAGGCCTGCGCCGCCGCCATCTGCAGCACCACCGCCTGGAACCCGACCTTCACCGCCGGCAGCGCGATCCGGTCCTGGTCGGTGAAGTCGGCCAGCGTCTTCACCTGGGGATTGGTGGTGGTCAGGTAGATCGGCATCGACCCCAGCGCGGCGATGCCCTTCACGTCGATCGACCCGCGCGTCTTGGCCCACAGCGTGATCGCCGGCGGCGCCCCGGCCGCGGCGACGTCCAGGCTGCTGGACAGCAGCGCCTCGTTCATCGCGGCACCACCGCTGACCTGGATCCACTCGATCTCCGGCGCCGGCAGCCCGGCCTCGGTGGCCGCCGCCTCGATCAGCTTCTGCTGCTTGGCGACGATCATCGGCAGGTAGGAGATGCCAAATTGCTGCGCGATCCGCAGTGTCGCGGTCTCCGCCTGGGCCGGGGCGGCCAAAGCAAGCAGCGTCGCGGCGGCGGCGAAGAGGGAAAGGCTGGGGCGCATGGCGGCGGTCTCTGGCTGGGCGGCAATAGGACGAAGATTTGGGGGAAAGCTGGAAATATCAATCCAATTCGTTTGTGTTATTTGATGTATATCAGAATCACGATGTAATTTTTCCCTCGTCCTGCCCGGCCACGGGTTCCCCTCCCGAGCCCGAACCGATCCGTCCGACTCCGTAACGAGGGTGTAAATCCGACAATAGAACCGCTGAAATCGTCCGTCGACGACATGGCGGGTTCTTTGGCTGCAGCGGAACGATCACCGTCCGTTCCCAAATAACTCTTGAGACGAGGCGTCTCGAAGCGCATCATTATTTGTGCGGTGCCGATGATTCGGCGAATCGGTTGCTTCATGCGCCGCACCGCCCGACGGCGCTCCATGGATCGGAAGGAGATCCGATGGACATCGTGACCCTGATCATCCAGCTCGTGGCGGGTGCGGTCGGCGGCAATGTGGCCGGCGCCGCCCTCAAGCAATACAACCTGGGCACTCTCTGGAACTCGGTCGTCGGCATCGTCGGCGGCGGCATCGGCGGCCAGATCCTGTCGGCGGTCGTCCCCAGCCTGGGCGCGGCGGCCGCCAGCGGCAGCCTCGACATCGGCTCAATCATCGGCCAGGTCGTCGGCGGCGGTGTCGGCGGCGGCGTCCTGATGATTATCGTCGGCATCGTCAAGCAGATGATGGCCGGCGGCCAGAAGGCGCAGTAGCCGCGGTCTGCGGCGCCCGGCCCATCCCCACCCGGCCGGGCGCCGCAACCGGCTTCCCCGCGCCGGCGCCGCTTGCTAGAAGGGGCGCCGGACGGGCCTGTAGTTCAGCGGTTAGAACCCGCCGCTCATAACGGTGTTGTCGCAGGTTCGAATCCTGCCGGGCCCACCACGCTTCGCCCTTACGGGCTTCGCGTGGCGCAGCCGCATGGTGTCATAATGACTCGTCGAACGCCGACGCCCTGCCTCGACAAACGCTCTCTTTACCAATCCAACTGAATCAGCTTATGATTTTGAACTGATGTGACCATTTGTGGATCGATTGTTCGAAAAAGTTGCGTGTCAGACTGTTTGCATGAATGGCACCTCGTTTGGATTTTGATTCTCGCGGCCTCCGGCCGATTGCGGCCCTTAGACATTCTCTGTCCATCATCGGTTCCGCCGCAGATCTGTCCTGATCGGGGCAGTGGAAGCCTGAGACTGGGACGGTATTTCCAAGGTCGTTCTTGCTGTTCTTGCTGACCTGGGGGGAGGCAAAGTATGAAAATATCATTGGCTGTTCTTGTCACGGCAGGGGCGGTCCTGTCCGCGAAGGCTGCGACAGCAGCGTGGGGATGCTACGACCCTATGCCTGGTCATCCGACCGAGGCCGAGCGCCAGTCGTTTATCGCGGAGATCAGCCCGATGGCGATCGCGGCCGAGCGGCAGCATGGTGTGCCCGCCGCCGCTCTGGCTGGGATGGCAATCGTCGAGTCGGGATATGGTTGGACCCGGACCGCCCTCGAGGCGAACAACCTGTTCGGCTGGAAGTATTACTCCTCGGGCTCGGCCGGCGGGCGTGCTGCCTATGTCTTGACCTGCCAGCCGCCAGAAGACGTCAACAATCGCTATGTCCATTTTGTCGATCGGGCCGACGCGATCGACTTCGTTGCCACGCGGCTGGCCACCATAGCGGCCTATCGGGCTGACACGGCAGCCTATGTGCAAGCGCGGGCCCGTGGTGATGATCCGGTCGCCGCGGTCGATGCTTGGCTTGCCGGTATTGCCGATCCCTATAACTGGAAGCCAAGTGAGTACGTCCGCACCGTCCGCCGGATGATGAACGATCCATTCATGCCATCGGACACAATGTCGGCGGATCGCAGCCTTTATCGGCTGTCGCAGACTTTGCCGGCCGCTTCGGAGGGCCGCGCGATGGCCGATTCGGATGGTCCTTATATCTCCCGTGCCAAAGCTCTTTATGCCCGCCTGGTCGGACAGGGCTACATGGAGAAGAACTGCCGTCCGACGGATCTGCTGCCGGATGGTTGGGCCGGCTTCCCGGTGCAACGCTGCGAATACACCGAGCTTGGGGCCGCGGCCGTGGTCCATCTGCTCGACGCCGATGCCGACCGGCTGGCAGCGTGGACCGTAAGCGCCTGTCGGGACGCCGGGGCGACCCAGATCGATCGCTGTATCGATGTCGTCTTCGATCAGATCAAGGGCGCTTCCGGAACGCAGTTTCCGGTCGCGGGCTATGTGATCGAGCCGGCTCATGCTGTGGGAGGCCATGGCAACGGCCCCATGTGCGCTCTCTTTCGCGACGGCGTCACCATCGCCACGCAGACCACAGATACGCGGGCGCCGGTCTCCGGCCGATGCGGACCGGATGAGGCCAATGCCGAGCCCGTCATGCGAGCCAAGACATACGCTCGTATCGCTTCCACGACACGGGAGCAGTATCGCCAGGCGGGCGGAACCGACGAGGTCGGCAACTCGGCTTCGCGTGATGTCCGGTGGCTTGCAACAGTGCGCCGGCTGTACCAGCAGGCTTGGTCGAGCCCGCGCAACGAGTTGATCTCGGCCTGGGCGATTTCCGCCAAGAAGGAGGGCCGCTTCCGGTAGTGGCGCCTCGCAGCCGGCGGCATCGACAGGGCGCTGCCGGCTGAGGACGGTCAGCTCCCCCTTGCCGCCTCGTACAGCGCAATCGCGGCGGCGTTGGAGACATTGAGGCTGCCGACCGGGCCCTGGGTCGGCAGCTTGGCCAGCACGTCGCAGGTCTCGCGGGTCAGGTGGCGCAAGCCCTCGCCCTCCGCGCCCAGCACCAGCGCCACCCGGTCGCCCTGCATCGCCTCGGCCAGGGTCGTCTCGCCCTCCTCGGCCAGGCCGATCCGGCGGAAGCCCAGCTCGCCGAGCGATTCGAGGGCGCGGGCCAGGTTCTTCACCCGGGTCAGGGCCACGTGCTCGACCGCGCCCGACGCCGCCTTGGCCATCACCCCGGTGACCTCCGGCGTGTTGCGGTCGGTGACGATGACCGCGAGCGCGCCGAAGGCCGCGGCCGAGCGCAGGATGGCGCCGATGTTGTGCGGATCGGTCACCTGGTCCAGCACCACCACCACGCTGCGCCCCCGCGTCGCCTCGCGCAGCTCCGCCTCGCGGCCGAGATCGTCGATGTCCGGCGCCTCCAGCGGCTTGATCTCGAGCGCGATGCCCTGGTGCACGGCGCCCTTGAGGAAGCGGTCCATCAAGGCGCGGTCGACGATCTCCGGCGCCGGCCGGTCGATGCCGGCCTCGGCCGCCTGCGCCAGGGCGTCGGACAGATTCGCGAGGCCGGCCTCGGTGCATTGCACCCGGGTGACCACCCGCTCCGGATTCAGGATCGCGGCGACGGCGGCGTGGACGCCGTAGAGGTAGCGGTCGGGCTCGCGCGCCGGCGGGCGGCCGTCCGGTGCGCGGCCGCCGGGGCCGCGCTGATCCGGGCGCTGGCCCTGGTGGGGATTGGGCCGCGCGCCATGCGAGGTCGCGGGGCGGGGCGGGCGGTTCTGAGGTGTGCGGGTCATCGCCGTCCTGTGCGCTGTGGGGCGGGCGGGGTCAAGATTACGATTTTCGCATCACGCATGCTTGACTTCCGCGCAGGGATGTCGATATTCCGCCCCGCCATTCGCCGAGCCGTGCGGCGAAGCCCTTTGGAGGGGTGGCCGAGTGGTTAAAGGCAGCAGACTGTAAATCTGCCCGCATAGCGTACGCTGGTTCGAATCCAGCCCCCTCCACCAAAGCCCGCTTGGCTTCGAGTCACGGTCGAGGACATGGCGCGTCCCGGACTCCGGGCGGGTGTAGCTCAATGGTAGAGCAGCAGCCTTCCAAGCTGAATACGAGGGTTCGATTCCCTTCACCCGCTCCAGTCCAGGGACACACAGGTCCCAACCGCGAACGATTAGGGTTTCGAGAGAATGGCGAAGTCGAAGTTTGAGCGGACGAAGCCGCACTGCAACATCGGCACGATTGGTCACGTGGACCATGGGAAGACGTCGCTGACGGCGGCGATCACGAAGGTGCTGGCGGAGACGGGCGGGGCGA
>Ga0209025_1000568_pt1 | contig 67279 bp, 69 predicted proteins | sample AraplaMF_Col_mLB_FD_184256 | JGI IMG/M metagenome (GOLD analysis project Ga0209025, IMG submission 184256) | Arabidopsis root microbial communities from the University of North Carolina, USA - plate scrape MF_Col_mLB (SPAdes) (version 2) | ecosystem: Host-associated > Plants > Roots > Endosphere... | reverse complement strand
ATTTTCTGTCCGCAAAACGCAAACTAACATTACTAAGTGTAATCATTGTTTTCCTCCAACTCTCTTTTGCTCTACTCTTAACAATACCATATTTTTTAGCAAAATTAAAACCTTTCTAACAGACTCGTGTGTTATTCCCTGAAAAGTTTAGATTTTCTTAATCAAATTTCATAGTAAATATTTTTGTTTTTCACAAACTCTCTATATAATAATCTTAAAGTAAAAATAATGAGGTAAGATGATGACTCAAAAATTATATTATGAACAGCCTACATTGAAAGAATGGACAACTTCCATCGTTGATATACAAGAAATAGATGGACTTTACCATGTTAAATTAGAAGATTCTGCATTTTATCCTGAAAGTGGTGGCCAACCATCTGATTTTGGGACAATTGATGGAATTGAATGTATTGAATGTATTGATCATGACACGGAAGTTATTCATGTATTAAAAGAAAAACCAAAAAATGAAACTGTGAAATGTGTCATCGATTGGAATAGAAGACTTGATCATATGCAACACCATAGTGGACAGCATCTTCTATCTGCTGCGATTATCGAATTATATGATATTCAAACGATTAGTTTTCATCTTGGGAAAGATACGGTCACAATCGATTTAGATACACCTAGTCTGTCATCTAATCAATTAATTGAGATTGAGCTAGCAGTTTATCAAAAAATTATGCAAAATAATGAGATTAAAACATATTTCGTTAAAAAAGATCAGCTTCATTCACTTAATTTACGAAAATTACCAAAAGTAAATGATGAGGATATTCGAATCGTAGAGATAACAAATATCGATGTTTCAGCTTGCTGTGGTACACATGTAAAACAAACAGGTGAAATTGGATTGCTTAAGTTAATGAAAACTGAGAAAGTTAGACAATCTACCCGCCTTCATTTTAAATGTGGGAATCGTGCACTTGAAGAATTTCAAAAGACAAATCAAATCGTATCAAACATCAACCTATTATTTAATACAAACTCGGATCAATTAAAAGATAAAATTGAACAAACTATTTTTGAACTAAAGGAAGCTCAAAAAGAAATTGATCGTCTAAAAGCGATGATTTTTGAATCGATCTCACATGAATGTTTAGTTAATGCTAAAAACGGAATGATTTTCCAAACATTTACTGAAGAAGACATGAAGGATTTACAGTTGCTAGCAAAAATCATAAATAGTAAGCAGCCTTCTATTATTATTTTTACAAGTTTAAAAGACAATAGACTTTTATTGTTGAATCAAACAGACACTGATCTGCATTGTGGAAATACCCTGAAAAATATTCTTTCTCAAATCGATGGAAAAGGTGGAGGAAGTGCACAACAAGCACAAGCAACCTTTGAAACTTCATCTAAGTTAAAAGAAGCAACTAATATACTGCTTAATCATCTTGAATACGAGATAGAGGAATAAAAGCCTTGTAACAACTTGGCGACAAATCAATTTCTTTCTTTATTTATAAAGATTGATACTTAAACTTCCCCTTCTCAAGTGAATTTACATCAAGAAAATTATTTTTTTATCAGCCAATAAACTAAATTTCTTACTAATCTATACACATTTATAGAAGCCAAAAGGCTTCTTTTTTTAACATTTTTTAATATTTTTAATAGTTTTTTTATCCTATATTTGAGATAATAGCTAAAGTCTTAGAAATATATTTAGAAAAAGAGGTTTTTATAAATGTGGAGAAACCGTAACGTTTGGATTGTTCTAATCGGGGAATTTGGAGCAGGAATCGGATTATGGGTTGGAATTATTGGGAATCTAGATTTTATGCAACAACACGTCCCATCCGATTTCTTTAAATCTCTTATTCTCTTTTTTGGTTTACTAGCCGGAGTTTTTGTAGGCCCATTAGCTGGTCGATTAATTGATCAATATTCAAAGAAAAAAATATTATTAATTAGTGGTCTTGGTCGAACTTTAAGCACAATCATCATGTTTATTGCAATTCATTATGAAAATATTATTTTTATGGTTTTATTTTTAGTCTGTTTACAAATATCGGCGGCATTCTATTTCCCAGCACTTCAAGCGGTTATTCCACTTATTGTGAAAGAAAATCAGTTGTTATCTTTAAATGGGATTCATATGAATATTGCCACAATTGCCCGAATTGCCGGAACATCAATTGGTGGAATACTCGTAGTTGCAACAAGCTTAACAAATGTTTATGGAATTAGTATGCTTGCGTATGCATTTCTTTTTATCATGACATTCTTTTTACATTTTGAAGAACAAGCAAACATTCAAGTATCAACAGATGTAACACCAAAGACCTCAAAACAAAAAGAAGGCTTTACGGAAATTTTTCGTTTAATTCGCAATACGCCAGTTGTCTTCAATTTAATCATTTTAAATATTATCCCTCTTTTATTTATAGGCGGTTTTAATTTAATGGTGATTGAAATCAGTGATTTACAACATAATGATTCTATCAAAGGACTCATTTATACATTTGAAGGTATATCGTTTATGCTCGGTGCATTTATCATAAAACGATTAAATAAAAAGTTCTCAAATACGAGTTTATTATATTTTTTCACAACAATCGTAGCAATTGCTCATTTAACACTATTCTTTGCTAGTATTCACTGGATGCCACTTGTTTCATTTTCACTTTTTGGATTAGCAGTTGGATGTTTCTTCCCTGTTTCATCAACGCTGTTCCAAACATCAATTGACAAATCCTATCACGGTAGACTTTTTTCGTTTAGAAGCATGTATGAACGAGTGATGTTTCAAGTCGTATTATTAAGTACTGGTCTGTTTTTGGATACAATTGGACTACAATATATGGTACTCATATTTGGTGCTGTTTCATTAATCATTATCAGTAAGTTATATGTAAATGAAAAAAAATACAAACAGGCAGAAGCATTAAAAGACGCACAAAATATTTCAGTTTAACAAAAAAAGATGAATACTCTTATGATATTCATCTTTTACTATTTTTAATATCCATAAGCTTTTAAAAACTCATTCACACTTGAAAATAAAGTTACGACTTCCCAACTTTTTTCAAATTCATATGCAGTACAAACTTCTCCAGTTAGCTGGTTTATAAATATGACATCATCTGTTTCATCTTCGAATCCAATGATTAACCAATTTTCATCCCATTTAACTTTCCTACTTAAATCTTTCACCGCTTCTTCAAGGTTTTCTTCATTAATAAAGTAGATTGTCATATTTTCATTTGATACTTCATTTATGCCAAGTCCATTTAATCTTGCAAACCATTCATTTTTCAATATCATTTCCCCATTTCCAATAAAGAAAGCCTGTAATCAAAGAAATGATAACAGGCACTCTTTTTTACTGTTGAGCTTTATTTTTTTTTGACTCTGCTAAATTTGACTTATCTTCATAGTTAGGTTGTTTTTGCCCAGCGTTATTCGTTCTGCCGCCTTTTCCACGTCCCATTCATATCGCCTCCTTACTAATTGCTATAAAATATTTTGTGCAATTAATAGAAGACTATCCGAAAGAAATTATAAAAAGAAAAAGTATAAAACACATTGAATAAATAAAATTATCCAGTATCCAAAGACGAATTTTGGATGCTTTGTTTTGTGACGGAAATAGTACATTGCTAAAATCGATCCGATTGATCCACCGATAATCGCTAATAAAAACAAGACCCGTTCAGGGATTCTCCATAGTTTTCGTCGAGCACGGTACTTATCGATTCCCATAACAGTATAAGATAGTATATTCACAATGATTAAATAACAATAAAAATAGTTCATTTTTATATCCCTCAAAACTTCAGTCATTTTGCAACTTTTGCTAATTTGCTTCGAGTTGTTTGTATTAAATCTTTCACATTGAGTTGAAGTTGTATACCTATCTTTCCACCACTAACAATGATCTCATTTAATTCGTCCGCCGATTGTTCAATAATGGTTGGATATTGCTTTTTCATACCGATTGGAGAACAGCCTCCACGCACATATCCAGTGTTCGTTAGTAAATCCTTTACTGGTAATAATTCCAGCTTTTTTTCTCCAGCTACTTTAGCTGCTAATTTCAAATCTAATTCTTTTTCTACCGGAATAACAAACACATAAATTAATTTAGATGGAGTAATAGACACTAATGTTTTAAAAACCATTTCTGGTTCTTTTCCAATTTTATTTGCAACAGATACGCCATCAATCTTTCCATCTGTTATTTCGTATGAAAAAGTTTGATATTGTATTTTTTTTGAATCTAATATTCTCATTGCATTCGTTTTACTTCCTGACATTGTTACTCCTTTCAATGCATTCACGCACATCATTCAAAATTATGCTGACATTGATTGTTTTTTATTTTGCTTTTTAAATTTTTGTTCAATTGATTTCATAAATGGTGTATTCGAAATAGAGAAGAATAAACATGCCACCCATATAAAAGAAAAAGAAATCATATCAGTATGGGTAAAGCTTTCACCATATAATAATACACCAATTAATAAGCTAATTGTAGGTGAGATAAACTGTAAGAAACCAACATAAGTGTATGGGATTAATTCTGTTGCTTTTCCGAAAAATAATAATGGTAAAATCGTTACAAAACCTGCACCTATCAATAATAATTGCTCAATTGGAGCGCTATTAATGAAACCTGCATCCCCATTTGCCGACAAGAATATGAAATAAATAAGGGCTACAGGGAAAATTAATAAAGTTTCAATCGTTAAACTAAAAAATGCTTCTATTTTCAGTAATTTCTTTAAAAGACCGTAAAAAGCAAAAGTTAAAGATAAACAGATTGCGATGATTGGTAACGTGCCAGAAGTGATTGTTAAATACCCTACACCAATCGTTGCGAGACAGACTGAAAAAATTTGCCAAAACGATAATTTCTCTTTTAACACAATTACTCCAAGTATAATGCTAACTAAAGGATTGATATAGTAGCCTAAGCTAGCATCTAAAATATGATTTGAGTTAACTGCCCAAATATATAGTAACCAATTAGTACTGATTAACAATGAAACCAAGATCATTGAAAACAAGACTTTTTTATTGCCAATGACTTGTTTCCAAGTTTCTTTAAATTCTGTTACTTTTCTAATTAAAAATATAAAAATCAGTAAAGTTACAAATGACCACATGATTCGGTGTGTTAATATTTCAAAAGGTGCAATATTTTGTACAAGCTTCCAATAAATTGGTAAGATGCCCCATACGACATAAGCAAAAACGCCATACAATATCCCTTTCATGGTTGAGTTCATAGTTTCCCAGCTTTCTTTTATTTATTATTGAGCGAGTTCAACATTCTTTTCTTCGGAATGAATTTTAGGTAAAAATAATACAAAAATAAACGTGATCACACTAAAGATCGCCATTAATAGGGTAATTGTCTGAAAGCCTGCTGTAACTGCATTTTTAATAGATTCAGATACGACATGTTCTCCAGATTGACTATGTGCACCTAAAACTAATTTCTGACCATTTAAAAAGCTAGATGCCTTTATGGTGAAAATTGTACCTAATATCGCTACTGTAATTGTCTGACTAAATGTATTCAGAAAAGAATTCGCTGCAATAGCAATTCCTCGTTGATTTGTTTCAACAGCAGAAGAAATGATGATCATATAAATTGGAAATGATAAACCGAATCCTAAACCTAAAAATGCATTACATACATAAACAAATAACTCTACATTATGCAGTCCATATAAACCTAAAGAACCGAGCATACAAAAGAAAGCACCAAATAATATGATATGTTTTGCTGAAAACTGCTTAATCAATCTACCAGACAAGAATGAACCAATTGTCCAAGAAAACGATAATGGGATTAACATTAAACCAGACTCTGTTGCACTTTTTCCAAAGACACTTTGATTATATACTGGTAAATATACTTCGATACCAATTAATAATGCGTGTGCAACAAACATCGCTGCATATGTCACGACTAAATTTTGAATTTTAAAAAGTGATAGTGGTAATAATGGTTCAATTGCTCTAGATTCAACAAAAAGGAAAAGGATAAAGAAAATAATTGCAACACAAAATAAAAAAATTAGATTAGGAGAACTCCAATCCCCCTTCTCACCACCAACAACTAAAGCATACAAAACAGATAGTGTACTGATGATAAATAAAATTGTACCTAAATAATCAATTGAAATACGTTTGTTTTGTTCAATTTTTTGATGATAGAATTTCCACAATATATAAATAGATAACATACCAAATGGAATATTAATAAAAAAGATAAATCTCCATGATATAAAATCTACAAAAAAGCCACCAACTAATGGCCCTATTACACTTGAAACAGCCCATACTGCACTAATAAAACCTTGAACTTTTGCACGCTCCTGATACGGATATAAATCTCCAATTACTGTCATAGTAAGCGGCAATGCTGCTCCAGCACCAATTCCTTGAATCGCCCGAAACGTTATTAACTGACCCATATTTTGTGCGAAACCACACAAAATTGAACCTAATACGAACATAAGTATTCCGAAAATTAATAAATTTTTACGGCCATATAAGTCAGATAGTTTTCCATAGATTGGGGTGGTTACCGTCATCGCTAACATATAAGCGGCAAAAATCCAACTCATTAAATTCACACCTGAAAGATCCGACGTAATTGTAGGAGTAGCAGTCGTAATGATTGTTCCTTCAATTGCTGCTAATGTTACTGCAACTAATAATCCAACAGTAACATACTTTCTATTTGTTTGTTGTAATTCCATAAATGCTATCTCCTTTCAATAAATGAATGCTCTTAAAATAATAGAAGCCCATATGAGCTTCTAAATTTTAACTTATTTCCAATTTTCGTTAATGAACTCATCTCTACCAGACATCGCACGATCTTCTTTATAGTGCTTTGGATTTTTCTTATGGTAATCTTGATGATATTCCTCAGCCTCATAGAATGTAGATGCTTGCAAAATTTCAGTTACTATCGGCTTTTTAAAACGTGAACTCGCAATTATTTCTTCTTTTGAAGCTGTAGCTTCCGAAAGTTGAGATTCATTATGAATAAAAATGGCTGCTCGATATTGAGGACCTCGATCTTGGAATTGTCCATCTGCATCAGTTGGATCAATCTGTGGCCAAAATAAATCTAATAATTTACGATAAGGAAATACTTCATCGTCAAATGTAATTTGAACTACTTCATAATGTCCCGTAGTACCTTTTTTAACTTCTTCATACGTGGGATTTTCTAAGTGTCCCCCCATATACCCTGACACAATACCGTGTATACCCGGTAGGTCTTCAAATGGTGTAACCATACACCAGAAACAACCACCTGCAAATGTTGCTTTATGTAACATGTATATATCCTCCTTCGAACGTATTAGTTTACATAATATTTTTATGTATAACTACATTTTTTCTTATACTTTATCATATCGCTTTTAATGTTTATTTTAAATATTTTAGCTCAAATTTCATTCTTTTTTAATGTGCAATCATTAACGTAGGAAATCTTCATAATAGATCATGCTTTAATCATCATAGATTCAGGATGATCGTAATTTACTAATCTTAGATTTGAAAAATTAATATTATAAGAAGGTTATCCTGATTACAAAGTTGAATGTTAGATTAACAACTGTTTTGAAAGGGTGACAATCATTGTCTAAAAACAAATTACAAAACACAACGATACGTACAGCACGTGTCGAGGATTCAGCGGCACTATTAGAAATCCAACGAGAAGTTGTTGCTGAGGGCCAATACTTTATTTCTGTTTCTGAAGAATTCAATAAAACTGTTGAAGAACAACATGAATGGGTAAAAAGTAGTTTGGAAAATGAAAGAGAAACATTGTTAGTTGCCGAAGTAAGTGGAGAAATCGTTGGATGGATCTGTTTTAATACACAGAATCGTAAACGTTTATCTCACACTGGTTCAATAGGTATAATGGTAAAAAAAGAAATGAGAAACGCAGGGATTGGAAGAGTATTATTAGAAGAATTACTAGCATGGGCTAAGCTGAATCCATTTATTGAAAAAGTTAGTTTAGCTGTGTTTGCTACAAATACAAGAGCAATCACATTATATAAAAGCTTGGGCTTTGTTGAAGAAGGCCGTAAAATTAAAGAGTACAAACTAAATGATCATGAATATTTGGATGATATATTGATGAGTATCTTCGTTTAATGTAAAAAAAGACAAGGACCTAATTTGGTCCTTGTCTTTTTTTACATTGTCTAAAGATTTAATGTCCTAATCTTTTAAACCTTTTCCATCAAGGATTTGAGGTATATACTTTTCTACCCTTGATACTCGAGTTTTGGATTGTTTTGGTGCTGCAAAATAAAGAAGATATGCTCTCTGGCGCCCAGGCGTTAATTCTTCAAAAGCAGTTTTCAATTCCGGGATTTCATCTAACTTCATTTGGAATTCTTCCGGAACTATGTATTCTGTATTCTTCTTAAACTCAACTTCCAATCCGGATTTTTCAACTTCAATAGCTTCAAGGATATATGCTTTTATAATTGCTTCCATATCATTTATTTGTTGAATATTTGTGAATCGAATTTGGCGGGCGGCTTGTACATTTTCCGTTTGTTGGATTAAGATCCCTTTTTCATCCTTTAATAAGGCACCTTTGTGAAATAAAAGAGCACAATACTCTTTAAATCCATGAATTAATACAATATTTTTATCATCAAATGTGTAGCAAGGATGCATCCATTTAAAATCTTCGGTCAAATCACAATCAAGAACAATGCTTCTCAACTTTTCAAATTCTGTCTGCCAATTTTTGGCTTTACTTAAAAATGCATCTACCTTGGGATTTAATTTTCTTTCTGTCATAAAACACCTCATTTTCATACTGCTAGCAATTTTCAAATTACTTTACTATGCTTTTAGCACTTGGATTGTCCATTACTTACAAAAATTGTTTCTATCATTTCTTTATCAAAATATCCACATCTATTCCTTTAAAAATTATATCTACTTTTAAATTTTACTATACATATTTTTATTATTCTACTTGTATTCGTGCTAGTTTTTTGAAAAATAATAAATAAAAAAATGGCAACTAATTATGATTAGTTGCCATTTTTTTGTAGTTCTCTTAATAGTGAACTTACTAAGCTGAGATTGATTGTTTTTTATTACTGATCTTTGTTCCTACAAATAACCAGATCACAAATAGTACTAAAATAATTTGCGGAATTGCACTTTCAAATGAAGGATATATCCCTATTTTAGGTATCGTTGGTAGTTTAGTAGACATATGATTTGGTAAATAACCTATTCCTTGTAGTGCATGAATACTTTGCCCAATAAATTTAAACGTCAAATAATAAATACACAAACTTGCTATTAAGAAGAATGGTTTTAGTGGAATTAGTTTGCTTCCTTTCAACAGGATGAAACCAATAATAATCAGAATGAAAATACCACCTGCAAATCCAATTAATAATTCTTTCATTGAGATTGATGAACTCATCCCAATGTAGAATACAACAGTCTCTGCACCTTCTCTAAAAACTGCAAAAAACGATAGTAAGCTGATTGATAAAATTCCACCGCCTGCTAATGCAGCTTGCGCTTTTTCTTTCATTGTTTTGCCATAAGCTTGTTGGTTCGATTGTTTATGCAACCAGAGTCCAACTGTCAGCATAAAGACAACGGCAATTAAACCAGATACCCCTTCAATTAATTGATTGCTAATACCAGCGGAAATTTTAGATAATAAAAACTGGAATAAAGCACCGGCAATTAAGCTTGCAATAACCCCAAAGGCACCACCAATGAAGATCCATTTTCGAGCAGAAACTTGATTATTTTTTGAAACTAAAGCAAGTAGTGCAGAAATAATAATCAATGCCTCTAACCCTTCACGGAATACAATTGTTCCTGCATCAATCATTGAATACGAATTTTTCTCAGTTGCCATATTTAAGTTTGTTTGAATCTGTTTTAATGTTTCCATTGTTTGATTTGAGTTTGGTTGATCGGATATTTGTGATAAAGCGATTGTTGTGTCATTTTCAATTTGTTTATACAACTCCATTGAATTAGCTTGAACAACAACTTCAACATATGGCCAATCCTGAACAAACTCTGTAAAAGCATCTTGTGCTTTTTTCGGTTCATCTGATTGAATATATTCAATCGTTCGGTTAATCAATCCAATCGCTTTCTCTATACTTACCTCTTTATCTGAATCAGTTGTTGGATGATTTAAAACATCAATTAATTTCGTTAATGTACTTGTTACTTTTTTACTGTCTTGCTCTGTTGAAAACAATGCAGATCTAGTCGTAATCATATTTGATTCAATTGCACCGTAGAAACCAGCATTCGCTTTTCTTAAATCATTCTCGATTTTATACCATTCAACCTCAAACAATTTATATTGCTTTTTAGCTTCAATCCAATCTAAATCAGTTGAATAAGTCTGAACTCTTTCAAGATGGAATGTTAGTTTGGTTAAATCAATTTGAGAGAGATTTTTTGTTTCATTCGTATTTTCGATCCATTTTTCTGTCTCAAAAGCAATGTCACGAATATCTTCAGTAATAGCTGTTATATCATTACTTTCCAAATCTTTTAGTGCATTATTTACAAGTTTATTTAATTGATCAGTTTTCTTTTCCTTTTCAATTAAACTTTGGATTGATTGTAAATCTGCTTTCACTTTTTCTTTCTCACCGTTTTTAACTTCGGTTAAGGAATTCCCAATATGAGAGAGTACTTGTTCTTGAACGTCAGTTTCTGCAAATATTTTTTGAATTGGACTATTAATGAATACAATAAATATGAAAGTAATTAAAAACGTTGTAATTTTCTTCATTGTGTTCACCTAGAATAATCCTTCTCCAATATAACTGCCCTTCTTTACTCCGCCAAAGCATGCAAAGATTGCACTTCCATTATGTTCAATATATTCATTTAATAAGTCCATTTTTGCTAATTTTTCTTGTAAAGGTATAAACTGTTTCTCAATATCTTTTTGGAAACTAACAAATAATAATCCTGCATCTAGTTTTCCTGTTTGAATATCTAATCCATCTGTATATGAATAAGATCTTCTTAAAATTTTCACTTTACCATTTCCTCTAGCTAACGCAACATGAGAATCTGCGGGAATCATTAAATTACCATTTAAATCTTTTTTCTTTACATCCAATTCTGCAAATTCGTCCTTTTCGCCAAGAGGAGCACCAGATTGACGATGACGCCCAAAAGTAGCTTCTTGATCATTTAAAGTACTTCGATCCCATTCCTCAACTCGAATACGAATTCTTCTAGCCACTAAATAAGAGCCACCAGCTAACCATGTTGGTGTATTATCATTTTGAATCCACACATGCTTATTCATTTCATCTTTATCTTTCGGATTTGGATTTGCAGTACCATCCTTGAATCCCATTAAATTTCTTGGCGTGCTTCCAGAGGGATCCGAACCTGCTGAACGTTGAAACCCATTTTGCATCCATTTTAATGAAACGATTCCGCGACCAATTCTAATTAAATTACGAAGTCCATGAAATGCAACTTGTTGATCATTTGCACAAACTTGAACAACAAGATCTCCACCATTCCATTCTTCTCTTAAATCGTCACCTGGAAAATGTGGCAAATCCTTTAATTGGCTTGGGCGTTTTGATTGAATTGATAATTTATCGAAGAAACTAGGACCTACTCCAAATGTGAAAGTTAGTTTCATAGGTTGAAGTCCAATTGCTTCTCCCGTATCTGCTGGAGGAGAAGATAGTACTTCTGAATCGCCAATCTCTTTTCCTTCACTAAGTGTAGCTGCAGCTTCAGTCCATTTTTTAAATAAAGCTTTAATCTCATTTTTTGATGTCGTTTCTAGTTGAAATGATGCTAAGTACATAAAGTCTTGTGCAGGTGTAATAATCCCTTGTTGGTGCTCCCCAAAAAATGGAAGAATTTCACTTGCATCAGCCTTATTTGGTGTAAAGAAATTTGTTACTTTATCAGTAGCAGCCTCTATTCCAGTTGCACCGATTAATAATCCTGCTCCACCTACACCGATTAACTTTAGTGCATCACGTCTAGAAACTTTATTAGTTTCTAAGTTTGTCATATTAATTTACTCCTAATGTTGAACCAACTTGAGAAATAGGTTCTGCAAGCGCATCAACTTGTTGTGCTAATTTTTTCACTTCATCTTCTTTTAACTTCGTGTAATCGATATATTGTTCTCCATTTTTATATGAGTCCAATGATGCCATTAATTCGTTAAAACGGTCATCGATAGTAGTCGCTAACTCAGCATCTTTTTCCTTTAATTTTGGTAAAACTAATTCAATTACTTTGTGAGATCCTTCAACGTTTGCTGCAAAATCAGCTAAGTCTGTATGCGAATAGCGTTCTTCCTCTCCAGTAACTTTTGAAGAAGAAACTTCATTTAATAATTCCACTGGACCAGTTACAAATAGAACTGGATCGATTTCAACAGTTTCTACTTTCGCACGTAAATAATTTGCGTCCTTCATTAATTGTTCAGTATATTTCTCTAAACCTTTTGTTGTTTTATCTACCCATAAAACTTGTTCGATTTTGTGGAAACCAGTCCACTCCTCAGCTGGTACATCACCTTCACGTGCATCTATTTTCGGATCTAAATCACCAAATGATTCTGCTACTGGCTCAATTCTTTCAAAATAAGACCTGCTAATTGGATATAAACGTTTTGCTTCTTCAATATTACCTGCATTAATTGCATCAACAAATAATTGAGTTGATTTTACAAACTCTTCTGTTTGTGAAACAACAAAGTCGCGATAACTATTAATCTCAGTATCTAGCTTTACCTTTTCTACTACATTTGTATCTTTTTTAACTTTACTTGTTTCTTCAGCTTTTTGTGAGCACCCCGTTACCATAAGACTTGTTGCAATTGAAAGTGCGATCAAAGTTGTTTGCTTTTTCATTTTTTATTCCTCCAGAATGAATCATACTCTTTTGATAAAATGTATGTATTGAAAACCATTATCATCTAACATCATATTATAATTGATAATTATTTTCAATTAAAATTTCATTAGAAAATGACAGTAAGTTATCAACTCCTGTCATTTATTAACAATCATAAGCATAATAACTTCCCTAAATACGCATTTACAAACATGTTATTTGGATCTAATTTACTTCTAATTTCCAGAAATTGTGATAAATGAGGATATAGCTTATGCAATTGATTTAATGTCATACTATGCATTTTCCCCCAGTGCGGACGACCGCCATAGCTTTGAAGAATTTCTTCAATTCGATGAAAATAATCTTGATGTGGCATTCCTTTATACATATGAATGGCAATATAAGCAGAATCACGAGCTGATGCAGGACTAATCATAAAGTGATCTGCTTTTACAAATCTACATTCAATCGGAAAATGAACATTGAATTTATTTTTAATAATTTCTTCTTGAATCTCTTTAGTTGCATCAATCATCTTCACTTTTGGAATACTATATTCCATTTCATTAAACTTTACATTTCGTACGGTGGAAAACAGTTGAAAACTGGGTCCTACCATTTTGGAGTTTGGTACATTGCTGGCACTTAATCTACTAATCATCTTACTAGTTTTAGGTATATTTCTACTAATTTCACTTAAAAACCAAAATGCTTTATTTTCAATAGTTGCTACTTTCCATTTTTCGAACTTAAATGAATGATTCTTTGTTCTCGTTTCATTCATTAGTTTTACTTGTAAATTTTTTGAATAAGGAAATAGATAAAATTCAAAATGTTCATTTTCATTTTTCATTTCTTCAAGGCGATGATATAAATCTTCTGTTTGAATTTTTTTGCTTTCATAGCGATAAGTTGTTGCAGGCTTAATCCTAATCTTCATTTTTACAACAATCCCAAGTAGCCCGAGTGAAACGCCGATTGCTTTAAATAAGTCTATATTTTTTATTTTCGAACAAACTAACACTTCTCCATTAGGTAAAACAACAGTTAATTCTTCAATTTGTGTGGCTAAGATTCCATGCTGTATACCAGTACCGTGTGTACCTGTTAATAATGCGCCGGCAATCGATTGAACATTTATATCACCTAAGTTTTCTTGGGCAAAACCTGACTCATATAATTCTTGCCCAAGTCTTTCTAATTTTGTTCCAGCCCACACTTCAGCAATTTGGTTCTCTTTATCTATTGAAATAACGCCTTGTAAATGATCTAAAGATACGAGGAAATCAGTAGTGGATATTAATGGGGTAAAGGAGTGACGTGAACCTACTACTCTTATTTTCTTATTTTCTATGTTTGCCTTTTTTACAATAGATACAACTTCTTCGATAGTAGATGGTGTAAATATATGTTGTGGATTAAACTTCACACTTCCAGACCAATTTTGCCAATAACCGCCTTTCATCGGAAACACCCCTTATCTCCTCTGTATGTTGTAATATTATCGATGACTTCTGTTAGTGAATCAAACCAATTGACAAAACGTAATATGTTTTAATACTTGTACACTTCAAATAAGATTTATACTAACCTGAATTTTTTCCATTTAACTTCTTTACACATCAATTACAATTCGAATAAAAACATCTTTATCAAGAAAAAACATGGCATGTATCAGTTTCAAAAGCAGACTGTTCGACCTTTTATACCGTTGCAATTTTTTACTAATTTATGCAAAAAAACTACGTAAAAGAATAAAAAAATTACATGGAATACAATCCATGTAATTTTAATAATCTATAAATCCTTTTAATGTTCGTAATGTATTCGGACTATTTAATCTAGCTGTAAAAATAGATTCATCCATCGTTTGGTGACAGTAAGGATGTCCATACCAAAGGATCTCGTTATCTATTATGATGAGCGGTTGCACAAATTCTTTATGAATAAATTTCCACTTTTTTTGATTTTCATAACTAGACTCACTTATAAATGTTATAGGTACGTCAATTTCATGTAATAGTTTTCGAAAATCATTAGACATTCGTGACAAATTCGGCATTGATACAGTTAAACTTTTTTTGATATTTCGAAGATCATTTTCAAATTCCTCGTTCCAATCAAATTGATGATTCGGAAAGAACTTTAACCTTTTAGAAATACTATGTGAAAAGACTTTTTCAAATTCATTTTTTTCTATTTTATATTCATGATCCAATTGATATTCTATCAATTTGCGAACTGTTTTCTCACGGCTTGTCTTTTTCTTCATAAATGGGATATCCGTTATATGAATAAATTTACCTTTGGCCCTCGTTAACGCAACATTAATTAATCGATCACTATTTTGGTCCGTTAATATATAACCTGGAGAATACTGTGGTTTTGTATCAACGGTATCAAATATGATTACATCACATTCTGACCCTTGAAATCGATGCACTGTTGCAATTTGGATTGGTAAGTCTTTGTACTTAGTTTTCCCAATTATATCTTTATGGAGTTCAGCTAAAAGTTTTGATTGAGCTCTATAAGGTGTTACAATCCCAATTGACTCAACTCCATCTATTATACTTGTAAGCATACATTGTGCGGCAATTATAGCTGAACCTAAATTGTATCTAGAGTTAGTATTTGAATCCTTCATAGCAAATGTGTTTAAAAACTGTGCGTTTACTAAACAATTTGCTTTCATTGGAAATGGGCGGTGTTTGGAAATTTCTTCCCTCTTCTTAACAGTTGGATGATCAAATACTAAAGAATGATATATTTCCATATTCGTAAATCCTGATATATTCGGATGCATCCTTCTTTGTTTGTTCAGTAAAACTAGATTCTCTAAGCTTTCACCGTTATTTATTTTTTGAACAATTCCAGCATGATGAAATAAATCCTCCTGAAGCCATTTTTTTACATATTGATTTTGATAGTTAGATGCTATTGGTGGTAATTGTTTAAAATCCCCACATACTACGATTCTTTTTCCTAATGTAGCTGCAAATGCTATTTGTGGCGTATAAGCCATACTTATTTCATCAACAATAACTAAATCAAATTGACGCAAATAGATTAATGGATCAATTGAACACTTTGATAATGTAGTACCTACCACTTTTGCTTGATCAATCAATTCTTTTTCTTTTTCCCGAATCTCACCTCGAAGCTTATTCAGCTTATTTTGGATTTTACTTAACTCGTGTAAGTCACCTCTTGAAGCGACTCCTCTTTTTGCTTTTCTTATCATTGCAGATTTTCGATCATCCAAATTTTCTAATTCTATTTGAACAGACTGATCCTCTACCTCGACAAGCTTAGATGAGAGAATATCATCATGTTGAAGCAGCACTTCATCTTTTGTATACCCATAACGGACAATATCTCCACTTTTCCATTTAGCCTTTTCTTCAAGCTGATCAATCACATTTTTCATTAAAACATCAACAGCAGCATTTGAATGTGCGATGACCAAGACAGATTTATTTTTTTCATAATGCTTTAAAATCATATTCGTTAAATTATAAGATTTACCAGTACCTGGTGGTCCCCAAATATAGGTTGTTGCATTATAGAATGAACGATAAATACATTCCTTTTGTAAAGAACTACCACCTTTTAATTTTTCTAGATGTATTGGCTTCGAATTTGCATTCATTAGTCTCATTATTCGTTTTTGTTTGTTTCGATAATCTTTTATTTCATCAAGTCTCTCTATTAATTGATCCAATAACTCCCATGGTTCACTGAATAATTCTGCATATGGAATGTTCGACTTGATATTTTCATTTACCTTTATTTCTAATTGCAACCCTTTACTTGAAAGGATTTCGCCTTGATAATCTTGGTTTTCAATTTTTATACGGACTGGGGTCCCATCCGGTACAAACACCTCTGAGTAGACAGTAAATAACATTACTGTACTTTGACCTATCTCATAAAGTGGCGTACCTCTAGTTAATAAATGTCCTCTTCCGCCATGAAATTTCAAGAAATTCCGCTCTGCTTCCAATGCAATTTGCCATTCTTTTAATAATTCCTTCACATCGTTAGTATGATTAACTTGCATCTCTTTCACCTAATTTGTTTTAAATTCCAAAAGTAATCTATTCGTAATTAAACAATCATACACTAGTTTTTCAAATAAATTAAATAAATTCATCCGATTCAGTATGTAAATCATATTTTCATGGAGTTTTTAAAATATTCTTTCTCCTCTATCTGTTGTATGATGTATTCATCATTAAATAAAGGATGGTTTTGACAATGAGAGCAGTTCAAATAAATGTAGATTCAAAAGAATTATTTATTGGAAATGACATAATGCCTACAATCAGTGATGATGAACTTCTCATTAAAGTTCAAGCGACCGCATTAAATAGAGCAGATATTCTTCAAAAATATGGTAAATATCCCGTTCCTCCACGAGCTTCACCAATTTTAGGTTTAGAAATGTCAGGCATCATTGAAGAAATTGGTAAAAATGTAGTGAATTGGAAGATTGGTGACAGAGTGTGTGGTTTATTACCAGGAGGCGGTTATGCTGAATATGTCTCTCTTCCTTCACAACTTGCCATTCCAATCCCTGACCATATGACTTTTGAAGAAGCAGCTGCCATTCCTGAAGTTTTTTTAACAGCATATTTAAATGTATTTGAACTTGGTCGATTAAAAGGAAAAGAAACAGTATTAATTCATGCTGGTGCCAGCGGTGTTGGAACTGCGGCAATTCAACTTGCAAGAGAATTTGGTGCAAATTCAATTGTCACAGCTGGTACAAAGGAAAAATTAGATGCCTGTCTACAATTAGGAGCAAACCATGCCATCAATTATAAAAATCAAAATTTCCAAACAGAAGTTGAAAGCATAACAAATGGTAAAGGTGTAGATTTAATTTTAGATTTCGTTGGAGCAGATTATTTCCATCAAAACATTCAATCATTACATACGAATGGACGGTTAATATTAATTGGAACGATGAGCGGATCAAAAATAAATGAATTCAATCTATTACCGTTACTAATGAAACGGATTTCTATTATTGGTAGTACACTTCGTTCACAAACACTCGATCAGAAAATTTATTTAACAAATCAATTTACTCAACATGTGTTACCTTTAATGGAATCTAAAAAAATAAAGCCTGTTATTGATTCAGTATTTAGTTGGAACGAAGCAAATGAGGCTCATAACCGAATGGAAAAAAATCTAAATATCGGCAAAATTGTCTTGAAAATAGATACATACTAAAATCATGCTCTGTTAATCCTGTTAACAGAGCATAGGTAAAAAGAAATTAAAGGGGATTATCATGGTATTACTAGGTTCAATTGTTAACGCAATCGCAATCATTATCGGTTCATTACTAGGTTTATTTATTAAAAGAATTCCAGAACGGATGAAAAATTTAGTTACTCAATCAATCTCTCTTGTTATTATCGTCTTGGGAATTACCTTAGCGATGAAAACGAATCAAGTATTAATTGTCATTTTTAGTTTAGCTCTAGGTGCTGTTGTTGGAGAATGGCTTGATATTGAAGAGAAATTAGATAAACTAGGGCACTTTATTGAAAGTAAAGTAAAAACGAAAAATGAAGGATCTATATCGAAAGGTTTTGTTACATCAACACTACTTTTCTGTGTTGGAGCAATGGCGATTTTAGGAGCACTTGATAGTGGACTTCGGAACAATCATGAAATTTTATATACAAAATCATTGATGGATGGCTTCCTATCAATCATCTTAACTTCTACTCTTGGCATTGGTGTATTATTTTCATTTATACCAGTATTTTTATATCAAGGCTTCATCGCAATTTTTGCTTCATTTGTTCCCAATCTTGTAACACAGCATTTATTAAATGCCATTATCGCTGAAATTTCGGGTACTGGCGGGATCTTATTGCTTGCGTTAGGATTAAACTCTCTTGGCGTAATCAAAATAAAAATTGGTAATATGCTGCCATCAATTCTATTTGCACTACTATTTGTTTGTATCATTCAATACTTTTAATAGAATAATAGAAAAAAGTGAAGTAGACTGTTTAATCTACTTCACTTTTTATTTACTATCAAACTGCTTCTATTTATTTAATTACTTTTACCATATGATCCTCATCATAGAAAACACCATCAACACTTATCGCTCTTTTTTCTACTCCGAAGCTAACAAAATCTAAAGACTCATATAATTTTTTTGCAGGGATATTTGTAGAAATAACTGCTAATTCAATCTGTAAAATTTCTTCAATTAAAATCGCTTGATTTATTGCAAATTGAAGTAATTTTTTCCCTAAACCAGTGCCTCTTTGACTAGGTGTTATGTACATACCCCAGATTGCGCCTTTATGCTTCATCTTTTCAGCTCGCTTTTGAAAAAAACCTACAACTCCAACGAGCTTATTATTTTCAAAGGCTCCTATAATAAAGTTATCATCTGTAGAAGGAAAGATCGCTTTATGTTGCTCATATGTTTTAGTTGTATATTCTACTAAACTTTCACCAAACGCTTCAGGCGATAATGTTAACCCTTCACTTCTTAATTCAATAAATTCTTCCAGATTTTCAATTGTTAATCTCTTAATTTCCATCTTTTGTTCTCCTTTTAATATGGAATTTCACCTTTCAATATTGGAATGATTAGAATGATGATTGAAATAAATAAAACTGCCCAAAAAAAGTAGCCGCTTATTCTTTTCTTTAACTGAGCTGAATTCTTCCAAATTAGTAATCTAATAAGTGATTCAATTCCATAGATTATAAAACTTACACTAAACCATATCACACTGATATTCCCTAAAAATTGAACATCATTTATTTCATAAAGCTGTCTGATGATTACACTAGTTGTGATTGATCCGATGAGTAATGCTAAAAAAACTTCAAAGATTGTCCAATAGTAACCTTTCAATTGATCCATTTACATACCTATCCTCTCATCTAGACAATGTATTCATTTTTACTTTTATGTAAAAACATCTACCCTCAATATAACACATAATTCAGAATGTTTAGGATACTAATTTGTATGAATGCTATTTTACTTGATTTCGTATCTATTTAGGAAAGAAAATTAGTCATAGTTACTTACACCAGTCTCAGATAAATGTAACTAAATCGTAGGAACAAAAAGACTTACCACTGATTGGTAAGTCTTTAAAACAAACTCTTCACTTCTTAGATATGTTTACATTTTAATCGAAATTAATTTCATTTCAGTCATTTCTTGAATTGCGTATTTAATCCCTTCTCTACCATATCCACTTTCTTTCACTCCACCATATGGCATTAAATCCACTCTAAAAGTCGGTACATCATTAACGAGTACTCCGCCAACATGCAATTTTTTTGTTGCATAGAGCGCACGATGTAGACTTTCAGTAAATATTCCCGCTTGTAAACCATATCTACTGTTATTTACTTCATTTATTGCTTCATCAAAGTCTATATACGAATTTACGGTTACAACTGGTCCGAACACTTCATTACAAGAAACCTCGCAAGTATTGCCCACGTTAGCTAATACAGTTGGAGCGTAAATTCGTTCACTGATCACGTTTCCACCTGTTATTAGCCTAGCACCTTCTGCTAATGAATTTTTCACCCATTGATCAATTCTTAAGACATCTTTCTTTGAAATTAATGCGCTAATATCAGTTTTTAAATCTAGTGGAGAACCTACTACTAATTTTTCAACTGCTACTTTCATTTTACTTAGGAATTCCTCTGCAAGTGATTCGTGTATATAGATGCGCTGTAATGAAATGCAAACCTGACCATTATAAATGAAGGCACCCCATACGCAGCGATTGATTAATTCATCTGATAAATTTACACCTTCATCAATGATTAATGCAGCATTTGAACCGAGTTCAAGTGTAACCTTTTTTAATCCTGCTTTATTTTTTAATGAAATACCTACTTCTGGACTTCCCGTAAAAGTTATTGCTTTCACATTTGCATGTTTAACGAGTGCATCTCCAATTTCAGAACCTTTTCCTGTAACTAAATTAAATGCACCTTTAGGTAGATCCGTTTGATCAAGCATTTCTGCTAAAGCAAATGCCGATAAAGGTGTTTGACTTGCTGGCTTCAATACGATTGTGTTACCAGCTGCGATTGCAGGTCCGACTTTATGTGCAACTAAATTAAATGGGAAGTTAAATGGTGTAATTGCTCCAATAACGCCAATTGGCTCTCTTACAGTATAAGTGATTCTGCCTTCTCCACCGGCTACAGCATCTAATGGTAAAGTTTCACCATATATTCTTTTCGATTCCTCTGCGGCTATCTTATACGTTGCAATTGTTCGATCAACCTCACCTAATGCTGCTTTTAAAGGCTTTGCAGCTTCCAATGCAAGAATCTCTGCTAATCTACTTCGGTTTGCTTTAAATTGTTCTATTAATTGCTCTAAAATCACACTTCGTTCAAAGGCGCTTAGTTTTTCCATATCATCTCTTGCGTTTTTTGCAGAATTAATTGCCTCTTCTAATTGGTCCAAAGTTGCTAATGGAATTTCAGCTAATTTTACATCTGAATGTGGTGCAAATAGTTCAACATGATTGATTCCATCTATCCATTTACCGTTTATATATAATTTCTTCCTCATTTTATTTCACCTCGGTTTTATGCTTGCCAATCACTACTTGTAAAGAATATTTTAATATTTCAAGCCCCTCATTTAGTTCCTCATCAGAAATGATTAGAGGAGTTAAAAATCGAAGAACATTACTATGAACACCTGCACTTAAAATGATTAATCCATTTTCATAACAAATCTTCGTTAGTGCAGCTACAAATTCTTTGGCTGGTTGACGAGAGATTGGATCAACAAATTCAATTCCGACCATCGCTCCAAGTCCTCGGACATCATATATAATTGGCAATTCCTCTTTCAATTCATTAAAGCAATTTTTAATTGTCGTTCCAATCGTATTTGCTCTTTCCCAAAGTCTCTCTTTTTCAATTTGTTCGATCACCTCAAGCGCTGCAACACAACCTAATGGGCTACCACCATATGTCCCCCCAATTTCACCCGGCGATGGAGCGTCCATGATTTCAGAACGTCCAGTAACTGCACTAATAGGTACACCGGCAGCAATTGATTTAGACATTGTGATCAGATCAGGTTCTATTTCAAAATAAGTCGAAGCAAATAATTCACCTGTTCTACCAAAACCAGTTTGAATTTCGTCAGCTATAAATAAAATTCCATGTTTTTTACAGATTGTAAATATTTCTTTCACAAAACGTTTAGGTGGAACAATAAACCCACCCTCACCTTGTACAGGCTCCATAATTACAGCAGCAACTTCATCAGGTGAAACCTCAGTTAATAGAAAATCATTAAACTGATGGATGCAAAAATCAACATACTCTTCCTCAGTCTGACCATTTGGACGATTTGCTAGATAAGGAAATTGTGCTTTATATGTAGCTGGTGCAAATGGGCCCATTTTATATTTATAAGGTTTTACTTTGCTTGTTAAAGACATTCCTAATAATGTACGACCATGAAAACCTCTTGTGAATGAAACAATCCCGGATCGCCCAGTATACTTCCTTGCAATTTTCACTGCATTTTCAACCGCTTCTGCCCCACTATTCAATAAAATCGTTTTTTTAGAAAATTTACCTGGAGTAATGTTAGATAGTTTCATTGCTAAATCAATATATGGTTTATACATCCCTACATGGAAGCAAGAATGAATGAATTGATCAGCTTGCTGTTTAATCGCTTGTACCACATGCTCTGGAGTATGACCTACATTTAGGGTACCAATTGCACCTGCAAAATCTAATAATCTATTACCATCAACATCCTCTATGATTGAACCATGGGCTTTTTCAACGAAAACTGGAGTATTGTTACCAACACCATTTGGTACATACTGATTTCGTAATTCGATTAATTTTGTACCTTTTGGACCAGGAACGCCAGCAGAAACATTTGTATATTTTCGATTGATGGCCATCTTACATTCTCCCTTCAATATCATTCTAAAAAAAGAAGTATCTTATATAAATTAGGCTTCATTCTAATATACTCACATTTCATTTTTTCAGAATGGATAGATTGAAACTTATTGTTATGAGCGAAAAGTATCTATCAAAAAACCGCTCTATGATAAAGAGCGGTAAGAGTGCAGGAAAGCATCCTGGAGTTGTAATCAACTAACGCATATTAATAGCAAGAATGAAAATTGAGAACTCACTTTGCAAATGATTTTCTCTATTGTTTAAATCATTAATATTTCTCTTATATCTTCTTCAGTTAACGTAGAGGAAACTTTGTCATCTGAATCAATAATTTCTTCAACCAATTCTTTTTTCTTAGATTGAAGTTCATTCATTTTTTCTTCAATCGTACCTCTGGCTACTAGTTTAATGACCTGCACATCATTTTTCTGTCCAATTCGATATGCACGATCTGCCGCTTGTTGCTCAACTGCTGGATTCCACCATAAATCGTATAAAACTACAGTATTTGCACCAGTTAAGTTTAACCCTACCCCACCAGCTTTTAGTGAAATCAAAAAGAAATTACATTCACCATCATTAAATCGATTACACATTTCTAAACGCTTCTCAGAGCTTGTACTCCCATCAAGATAGAAAAATTCATCTCCGTTGATCGATAACTCCCTACCAATCATTTCAAGCATTTTTGTAAATTGTGAAAAGATTAATACTCTTCTATTCGCATGTTTTGATTCTTCAATAATTTGCATAAGCTGCTCAAATTTTGCTGAACTTCCTTTGTATCCTTCAATAAATAATGCAGGATGACAACAGATTTGCCTTAATCTTGTGATGCCAGCAAGTATTCGAATCCGTGTTTTTCCGAATGATTTATCTTTATCTAAATGCTTTAGTGTTTCTTGACGTAGTTTGGCTAAGTATGCTGCGTATAGTTTTTTCTGTTCAGGTAACAATTCCTCTGATTCAATCAACTCTATCTTTTCTGGTAATTCTTTCAGCACATCTTCTTTCATTCTTCGCAATAAAAATGGACGAATTCTACGGGCAATTGTCTTCTTTGTTAAATTGCTATATTCTTTTAAACCTTGAAACAGCTCCGGAAAGACAACATGATAAATTGACCAAAGCTCTTCAAGAGAATTTTCTACTGGAGTTCCAGTCAGCCCAAAACGATAGTTTGCTTGAAGCTTTTTTACGGCTCTTGCAGTTTGCGTTAAAGGATTTTTAAAGTTCTGAGCCTCGTCGAAAAATACGGTATGAAATGTTTGTTTTTCATACCATTTAACATCTTTTCGTAATAGTGGATAAGAAGTAATCACCACATCAATTGTTGAAACATCATTTTGTCGTTTCATTCGATCGGTCTTATTGCCGTCCAATACAAGCGTTTTAATATTTGGTGCAAATTTATAAAATTCACTAAGCCAATTATAAGTCACAGAGGAAGGACACACGACAAGGACAGGTAATTTCTTGTTTCGAACTTCTGGGAGTATCGATATAATAAATGAAATACTTTGCAATGTTTTACCTAATCCCATATCATCAGCTAAAATGCCACCGAATCCATAGTTAGCCAACGTTTTCATCCACTTATAGCCATATTTTTGATAATCTCTTAAAATCGGCTCAACAGCTTCAGGTATTTGGATATCAATTTTACCGGGATTTTGAATTTGATCTAAAAACTCATGAAATGACTTTTCTAAATCAAATGAATTTGATTTTTCTTCGGAATCAATTAATTGAAGACCTTTAACAATAGGTAAATTCAACCCATTAATCAAATCTTCTTCTTGTCTCGGAACCTCTTTCAAGAAGCGTTGAATTTCTGCAAATTCTCTCGTTTCAAGTGTAAATAAAGTCCCATTTTTTAATCTGTAATATTTTCTTTTTTCTTTTAATGCCGTAATAACTTCACGAATTTCATTTTCAGAAATACCATCCATCTTAAACGTGAATTCTAACCAATTTGTTCGTTCTTTTTTCACTTTCACATTTATTTTAGGAAAAGTATTACCTCTAAATATTCGATTTCTCACAGCAGTAGTTGCATGAATCTGGACAAGTTTCTCTAATTTTGGGATTTTATGATGCAAAAACTCATACTCTAAATCTTCATTATGCAAATAATAGCCACCATCAGTTTTTGAAAATGAACATTCTTCCATTAACTGTAATATTTCATATTCCTTTTCTTCATCTCTCATTAAATTGGAATGATTGATAAAATCGCGTTGATCTAATGGATTAATTAAAATATGATCATAATGAAAATCTAGTCCTGCAAGTAAACGATTTTTCACGCGGTCTAAATATAATTTTGCAACTAAAGGGGGCCTATCGAAATTCCTTAAAAAAGCTTCGGAAATTTGGACTTCTCCTAGTCTTTTCAAGCCTGGTATGACTGTATCCATAAAGAATTTAATTTGCTTAGTAGGAATAGGAATGATAGTCGTACCTGAATCATGTAACATCGTTTTTAATTCTGTTAATCTGATGAAATCCTCACTTTTCAGCCTGTAAAATTTGCCTTTCATGAGTACGTATGAATAAGAGTTCAATAAAATGACATCTTCCAAACCATATACATTTAATTGGAAATCTTTATTGTTGGCTTCAATAATATCAAATTGCAATGGCAGTAAATGAGATGCTATTTGTAATTCATCATACAACTTGTCATGGGTATCTAATTTTACAATTGGTACATTCAATAATGAGTAAAGTACCTGTTCCCACGATGTTGTTGGAATAAATAATGTTTCATGATTACTTTTTGTAAAAGTTTGATCATGAATATGCTCCAAAAATGATTTTTCATCGTCCATTAACTGGATCAGTAATTGCATAACATCATCTGTCTCTTTTAATAAGCAATGTAGATTTGGATCGTACGTAAATAACTTTGTTATTTGCGTAGGTTGTCCATTTTTCACATTTTCCAGAAACTCTCGTATCTTTTCTACTTTTGAAGGCCCAATATTTGCTTGAATCCCACATATATGACTTCCATTTTTCAAAGAAATAACCTGTAATGTAAATTCTGCATTGATGGTTTGCCTTGTTTCAAAAAGACGCTGTTGTCGACTAGATCGACTTGTCTTTTTTTGATTGAATAACTGAACAAGTCCTTCAGTAAGGTTTGAGTTTGACGATTCGAGCTGAGCAAAATTGCTATTCATGCTCGGAGTTGTACCTTTCTGAAAATGATCACACATTGCAATTAATACCGCTGCAATATGCTGACAATCTCTATGATACGAAGCAAGTGAAGGACAACTACATGATGTATGAAAACTTTCAATATCTTTAATATCTCTTTTAATACTCACTTCAAAATCTTCAGTGCCTTTTACAATGGCATGACTTTCATCTATATTAAACTTTTTAAATATTACTTTATTAGCGCGAAAAAAAGATTCTCCTCGTTTGAAGGAGACTTCACCACACATTTCTTTAATTTTTTTATGATTTAATGTATTAACCAAATGTGCTTCTCCTCCTTAAGGTTTTTTAAAACTCATTATTCTATCTTACCATTTCTAAGCAATAACCTACATTTTTAAAACTGCATTTTACTAAAAAATATTTAAATTTTAGAGTCATGCTTGTACATTTAAAAAAGGACTTTCGAATGCTCCTTTATTGAAGGCATATGATGAAATATAAGGTCATTTTTAATAGTTCAAAAAAAAGCAACTAATCTCTAAGTAAATTAGTTGCTTGTCGAATATTTATTTTACTATTTAGAACCATTTTTCACCACAAAGCTTTTTACTTTTGTTCAACAATCCCATGTCTAAAAGCATATATAACGGCTTGTGTACGATCAACTACTTCTAATTTTGTCAGTATGTTACTTACATGAGTTTTAACTGTTTTTAAAGACACAAATAGTGCGTCGGCAATTTCTTGATTTGATTTCCCCTCGGTCATTAAATGAAGAACTTCTTGTTCTCTTGCCGTTAAATCATCATGCAATTCACGATGTGTCGATTTTCTCATGCGGTTCATCATTTTACCAGTTACGACAGGCTCTAGTACTGAGCCACCTTTATGAGTTGTACGAATTGCATTTGCTATATCACTTGCTCTAGATGTTTTCAGCATATAACTGATCGCACCAGCATCGATTGCCGGGTATACATTTTCATCATCTATAAAACTCGTAACAATGATAATCTTCGCTTCTGGCCATTTTGCGATTATTTCTTTAGTGGCTTCAATTCCGTCCATTACTTCCATTACTAAATCCATTAATATAATATCGGGTTTCGTATTTAGTACCAGTTCAATTCCTTCTTTTCCATTACTTGCTTGACCAACTACTTCAATATCGCTTTGCGTACTCAGATATGTAGAAACACCCATTCGTACCATTTCGTGGTCATCTACTAATACTACTTTAATCATTTTAAGCACCTCTATTCAATTACTGGAACTTTCACTTCAATTTGAGTTCCTCGATTTGGAATACTAACAATTTTTGCTGTACCTCCAATTTCAGAGGCACGTTCACTAATAGACTGAATACCATAAGAACCTGTTTTACGTTTTTCAATATCAAAACCAATTCCATCATCAATCATGCGCACTAATACAAAATCTTCAATACTTCTTATTCTAATTTCAAAAGTCTTCGCATTTGCGTGTCTAAGTGTATTTGATAAAGCTTCTTGTATAATTCTAAATAAATGATCCTCAACACCTTTTGACAATGAGATATCATCGATTTTCCATTTTAACTGGAGAGATTGGCGATTCGTTAAATCAGCTAGCAGCTTTTCTACACCTTCCTTTAAGCTTTTCCCTTCTAATTGAACAGGCCTTAAATGAAGTAATAAAGCTCGCATCTCAGATTGTGCGTTTACAGCCATTTTTTCAATGTATTGCAGTTGTTCTTGGTAGGTTGTATCACCTAGCTCATTAATTGCAGAAATCATCATCGATATTGCAAATAATTGTTGGCTTACTGAATCATGTAATTCTCGTGCTAATCTGTGTCTTTCTTTTGTAACAACATCTTCAATTGTTTGTGATTCAATTAATTTCTTCTCATCTACTAATTTTTGAACAGTTTTTCTCGAATCTTCAATCTGTTTAGAAATTTTTAGTAGATTTGATTCGATATCATTTTCAATTGATCGAATAGAATGATTAGATTCCTTATGATACGTTCCGTTTTCTGCCTTAATCATCCCTGTTATAAGTGCTTTTTCATTATGACGAATCGTACTAAGAACTGCTGTACTATATACGATCGCTATGATAAGAATCGCGATGAAAATGATCAATAATAAAGATAATTTCCCGATTTTATAAATCATTAATTTATCAAATAGTGTTTGATCAATGAAATAATAAACAATTCCACAAATTAATGCGCTGGAAGTCAGAGATGCCATACAGATTGATAAAAATATTCCCTTGTCTATTTTCATCTGTTTGTCACCTCTATTTTTCCAGCGGCTAATGAGGTAATGATTTTTAATTTTCTTGATGCCTCTTTATAATCATTAGTAGTGAATTTGCAATTTTTATTAAAACCCTGCAACTCATTTTTTAAGATATTAACTTTTCCAAATAAAGTTGCATGATGAATGGATAACTCTACATCATATGGTACATATAAAGTGATGTTACCAATCAAACCATTGATTGCTAAAACAGTTTCACCTTCAGGTATAAAGGAATCAGTTAAATCAATCTCAACATCACCAATACCAAAATAATAATCAACATCATCTAATTCAAATGTCGTATCATTTTTCATTCGAATATTCGAGAAGAATCGATTAGAAATTAAAGAATTCTCTTCAAATACGCCTGAACTTGTTTTCTCTTGAATGAGCGGTATCGTTAATTTTTCATTTAGTTTGGAGTTGATAAAAATTAAATAACCTATATAAATCACGATAAATGCTAAAACACCTAGAATAGACTTCAGTTGAAATACATTGCTAATAAATAATATAATTCCACCAAAAAAGGCAATATTTGCTGAAGTTGAAGGATATACTTTTCGTTTTTTTGCACCGTATTGAATTAAATAGATACCGACTCCTGCTGCAATAATTGCAAATGGATTTAAAAACAAATCAAATAAAAGCCCTATACCTGCAATGATAAATAATATTCCAATTAACTCATTGCTAGACAATCGTCTTAAATGCTTTAAATGCTTCATATTGCTCTCCTCTATTCACTAAACGTAACTTGTTAATAACAACTGAAAGCAAATTGTTAGTAACGCTTGTAATATGTAGTTTATCTATTTTTATGTAAATCGTTAACAACCTTAAGTATTGTTTTTTCTCAGTCTAAAGTCTGAGAGAATTTTGACATAATCTACTGAATATAAAGTATAGTTTTCCAAAAGAAAAAGAAGAGTATCAAACTCTTCTTTATTTATAAGATTTTGTATTCATCATCTTATGCATTTTTTTCCATTTGTCTTTTTCAACCCGTGCTAATGAAGCATCTTGCTTTCTCTCTGCATATGCCAACTCTCTCATCAATTTTCGATAACTAGTTAATCTTTGAGCGTCTAACACACCATTTGAAATGGCTTCATTAACAGCACATCCAGGTTCTTTCTCATGCGTACAATCGGAAAATTTACATGATTTCGCAAACTCATCAACATCAGAAAAAGTTGAGCTGATATGTTCTTCTCCACCCCATAATTGAAGTTCTCGCATACCTGGTGTATCGATCACCATTCCACCAGTTGGTAAGAAAAATAATTCACGATGGGTCGTCGTATGCTTACCACGATCATCGCCTTCACGAACATCCTGGGTGATTTGTTTAGATTCCCCAATTAATGCATTTAATAATGTTGATTTACCTACACCTGATGAACCTAAAAGTGAGACCGTCTTACCTTCTGTAACCAGATTCTTAACTTCTTCAATACCTTCACCGTTTGTACTGTTTACGGTAAAAACTGGTATTCCAAATGCAATCTCTTCAACCTCTGAAATTCTCGAAGCAAGATCCTCACATAAATCTTTTTTCGTTAGAACGATAATTGGGTTCGCACCACTTTCATATGCAACTAACAAATAGCGTTCTAATCTTCTTATATTAAAGTCATTATTTAAGGCCATGACTAAAAATACATAATCGATATTTGCGGCAACAACCTGTTCTTCCGTCTTGTCTCCTGCGGACTGTCTTGAAAATTGACTCATCCTGGGTAACACTTTTTGAATAATCGCTTTATTTTCGCCTTTTAGTGGTTCAATAACCACCCAATCTCCTACCGATGGATAATCACTTTTTACTTTTGCTTGAAATTGAAATTTACCAGAAACTTCCCCGATCAATTCATTTTCACCATCATGTAATTTGTAAATTTGTCTTTGTTCAGAAATTACACGAGCCACTGTAGTAGATTCATCTTTTTCTCCGAATTCTTCTTTCCAGCCTAATTGTTTTAAATTCATTTTGTCCTCCTGAGTATAAGGACAATAATGAAGAGTTACTTCATTTCTTGTCCCCTTGTAATTGTTTTCTTATTTAGTAAACTCATTGAATTTCCCATAAAACATCACTCCGTTTCATTAAAATTACTATTAGTATATCCAAATTTTAGAAAATCGTCCATATGAATTAATTGAATATTAAAACAGCCTATACACTTATTTTATAATTCTACAAATTCCGACATTTCCAATTATTTACTTTTATTAAAAATTATTAATCTAAGATAACAAAATTAAGAAAAACCTTGAAATATTTCAAAAACTTATTATTATTTAAATATAGGTCTTTTAGATTAGACACTTTTTGCCTTTTCTAACCGGAAAAGTACTGATATTCAATAGTTTAGTATGAAAAATCAGTATTGCAAGATTTGTCTGACAATACAAATTACTTTACAGTGTTGCGTTGTTTTGTGTTATACTACAAAAGTATTTATTATCCATATTTTTACACAATTCAAACAAATGAATTTTGTAATGAATGATTCTGTTTATATATGAAGATTATCTTTTTTTAGATAGAATTGTCGAAATTTGTAGAATTTAAATTATTTTTTACACCAAATTGACAGAATAGTGTATGAATTTGCGACAATAAATATTCAAACAGAAAACGACACAGAATAGCACTTAAGAGGGAGGAATTAAAATGAGCGTAGCGACTCAAAACGTATCATCAAATGAGCAACAACAAAAAACGAAACATCCGCCTGGCCTTTACTTATTATTTGCAACAGAGGCTTGGGAACGCTTTAGTTATTATGGAATGCGTGCATTATTAGTACTTTATTTAACGTCAACAGTGGTTCAAGGTGGACTTGGATTTAAAGATGCATGGGCACTTCAACTTTATGGATTATTTACTGGACTTGTTTATTTCACACCAATTATTGGTGGTTGGATTACAGATAACTTTATTGCTAAACGTTTTGCGATTACCCTTGGTGGGATCATAATGGCAATCGGTAATATTACATTATTTGGTGTAAATACAACTACTGGTCTTTATATTGGTTTAGTGTTATTAATTATTGGTAATGGTTTCTTCAAGCCAAATATCTCAACTCTTGTTGGTGAATTATATGAAGACAACGATCCTCGTCGTGATGGAGCGTTTACAATTTTCTATATGGGTATCAACTTAGGTGCATTCTTTGCTCCTTTAGTAACTGGTTACCTTGCAAATAACTTATTTATGGATCCAAACGGTCCAGGTAAGGCTGATAATTTTTACGGCTACCGTTTTGGTTTCTTAGCAGCTGCAATTGGTATGATCATTGGTCAAATCATTTTCAACTTATTAGCTAAAAAATACTTAGGCGATCTTGGTACTAAACCAAATGTTAAAGCAATCAAAGACACTAACAGTGTTGATAAAAGCATTCCTTTAACGAAAAAAGAAAAACAACGTACAACAGTTATCTTTATCCTAGCTGCATTTACAGTATTTTTCTGGGCTGGATTTGAACAAGCTGGATCTTCTTTAACGCTATATACTGATCGTTTTATTGATCGTACAATTGGTACTTTTGAAGTTCCTGCAGCTTGGTTCCAATCAATTAATCCTTTATTAATTATTACGTTAGCACCAGTGCTTTCATATATTTGGATTAAATTAGCACGCTCTGGTAAAAACATTAGTGTTCCTGCTAAAATGGCTATGGGACTTGTATTATTAGGAATTGGTTTCGTATTCACTATTTTAGCTGTTATGAAAACAGGTTCTGATGCAGAAAACATTACAATTAAAGCAAATATGATCTTTATGTTTATGACATATTTCTTCCATACTGTGGCTGAATTAGTTCTTTCACCAGTTGGATTATCTGCAGTATCTCGTTATGCACCAATTAAATTAGCATCATTATTAATGGGTGTATGGTTATCATCAAGTTTCATTGCTAACTTAGTTGCTGGTCAATTAGCAGCATTTACTTCAACTCTAGGTATGCTTCAAGTATTCTTAGTAGTTGGTGGAGCAGCAATCGTTGTAGGTTTAATCTTACTTGCAATTTCTCCAAAATTAGCAAAAATGTTAGACTAATATATAAAACAAAAAGCACTCGAAAATATCGAGTGCTTTTTTTATTTTCCTGTACTACCGAATCCGCTTGTTCTTTCTTGACCGGCAATATCATCGTCAGTTAATAAAAACTTTTGGAATACTGCTTGTCCAATTCGCTCACCTTTTTGAATAATGACAGGTTCATTTGTAACATTTAAAAGCTGCATCATGATATGCCCGTCATTTGATGGATTACTGTAATAATCCGAATCAATGACCCCTACTCCATTTCCTTTTAATAAACCCTTTTTTAATGGAGTTGAAGAACGTACGTATAATGCAAGAAATTCATCTCTTTGCATATAAGCTTTTACACCAGTACCAACAAGTTTAAATTCATTTGGTTGAATAATTGTATCTTCAATACTTTCAATATCGTAACCAGCAGCGTGAGTTGTCGCTCTCTTAGGTAAATTAACGCCTTCCTTTTCAAAACCTTTTGCAATTTCAAAACCACGAATTTTCTCCAAAGTTTTCACCCTTTACCATATATTTCTTTCACTAGTTTAACATATAAAAAGTTCAATTATGAGAGATATAGAATATTTAATGGTTATTTTAGAGGAATAACAATTACTTTCCTATTTGGAAGCCTTCAAATCGTTTGCCTCCAAACGGTTTTAATGCCAATTCAACTACGTTTATGATTCCATTCTTATCACCGGTTTGAAAATAGTTCTGAAATGCTTGAAACATTTCTTTCGCAAAGTATGGATTAAAATGTTCCATTTCTCGATAAATCCATTTCGAAGAGCCAACCCAATGCTGATTTGTCCTTAAAATAAATTCAGGTAATTTTTCTAGTAACGTAGCTGCAATACAAATACTTTCATTTACATGTTCTGATCCAATAAAATCATCCACTAGATCAGTTAAAAAATATTGATGGAATTCTATTGTCTTTTCGTCCCACAATGGTGGACCGGCCAGCATCGATTCTTTTGCATGATCAACAATTTTTTCTATTTCAGGATGGTGTTTTATCATCTTACCTTCTGCTACCATTCTTGGTAAAGTCGGTCGCGCTCTCTTTATGTCGCTATCAAAAAATGGTTTATATGATTCTAAATCGTACACAAACACTTCAATCATCCAATCGTATTTAATCACAGATTCCCGATATGCATTTACTCGTTTTTCAAAGACCACAATATCTAAATCTGACATAGGTGTTTCTTTTCCGATCGTAACACTACCGCTTAATATTGCCCCTAAACAATCTGGGAATTCCGTTTTAATAAACTTCTTTGCTGCCTCAATTGCTGATAACCTCATTTATATTACCCTCGTTCATTTTAATATTTGACAAATTGTTTATTGTTTAATTTGATTATAGCTCGCACTATTAAACATTCATGGAAAAGAAATTCATTATTAAATTGTCTTCCATTTTCTAATACAGAATTAAATTTATCTCATCTTGTACAGTTTTTATTTAACATTTCCTCCACCAATCTAAAAAAGAATGTGTGGTTTACACATTCTTAAATGAATATTCATAGTAATCTTGTGTGTCATATTGTTCGAAGCCACAGTCAGTATATAATTTTTTGGCGTTTTTATTCTCTAAAGCAACTTCTAAATGTATCTCATTTCCTGTTTTGTTTTCTTGTTCTATGATTTGTAACAATGTATTCTTACCATATCCGAATCCTTGGTATTTTGGTAAGACCGCAAAACCGTAGATCCAGCTTTCTTGATGTTCTCTTTGTACACTCAGTTTTCCGATTTTTTCACCATCAACTTCTATTATGTAACATTTACGGTTAGGCTCATTTAAAACTCGTGCATTAAATGTTTGAGCATCTTTTTCTTCAAAACCAAAGCACTCTACATCAATTCTTGAAATCAATTCAAAATCTGCTTTTGTAGCATCTGCCAGTTTAATAATGGGTTCAAAAGATTGTACACCTTTATCCTTCCAGACCATTTGGTATTCTGAGAATGAATAGTCACATTTCTGAGATTTTATAAACTCATGTGCTGTTTTAGACGCCGCCGGTGCATTTAATAAGATTGTCGTTGCGTTCCTGCTACTTTCTAACCCCTCACGAAGTAATGCTGTAAAAATTCCTTTTCTTCTATACTTCGGATGGACCATCCCACAAATTTCCACTTTCGTACCAAAATAGTATTTACCTAAAAAACCAACTAATTGGTCTTCATCATAATAAAAGAAATCTTCTTTCACAACATTTGCTCGATTTTTAAGCATATCCCAATTTAATTTTAATTTGATTTGATCGTAGCTCTCACAAGCTTCTTGCAATTCTTTTATTTGTAACAATTGTTCTTTTGACAACAAAATTTTCACCTTCTAATTTAAATTACGTCACTCTTTTAATTTCAACAAAAAAGAATTTAGTCCTTCTTGATTAGACTTATTTCCAAAAATGCAAAAAAAACATTACTCCTTTGAGGAAGTAATGTTTTTAAGATTATCTGTCAGTTCTAGGATCTACTTCAAACCATTCTGACATTGATAAATTTGTTGTTTTATCTTCCCAATCGTCAATCGATAAATCTTCATAATTTTGCTCTAATTGATTTAAATCTTTTTGAATAGTTTGGTCATTATTATTAAATGTAGACTGATTTAGCATATGGTCTTGGTTTGTCTGTTCATATGCCTCTTGTATATAGCTCTGTGCTAAAAAGCTTTCATCATATGAATTTGATACATTTTGTTTAGATAAATTAGCTGTATTCGTCTGATGATTTGAGACACTAGCTGAATATTGTTCAGGAATCACATTTGGCATAGGATTAAACTCTGAATCATCTTTACGTTTCTTAGCATTCTTACTTAATCTGCTTTGATGGTTATGATTTTCATCATGTTGATTTTTTCGGTGATCGTCTTCGTTTCCATTTTTAAATATATTTGAGGCGTATTCCTCTACATTATGAAGAATACTTTCTGCCCATTTATGCTTTTCTTCATGATGTTCTTGATTTTTGTGATGATGATTCTGTTTTTCTTTATCATGTTTTTGCTGATGATCGTCGTTTTGTTTATTATGATTCTGGTGACTTTGCGAAAATTCTTCTCGATTGATTATAGATAAAGTCGATTTTAAATCTTTTTCAAGACTTTCAATTTGATGATCAAAACTATGTAATTGTTTTTTCATACTATCCATATGAGATTCTATTTCATCAATTCTTTTATTAATTTTGTGCATGTTGCGTTGATGTTCGTTTTTCTTTAAGTCAAATTGTTCTAAAAGCTTATCAAAAGAAAGATCCATTTACATTCACCTATTTCATTTTTTAATTAGTATGTGTAAATAGAAAATAATTATATAGAAAAAATGGATGTTTCGTTTCAAAAAATATCGATATAACTATGAATTAAATAAATAAATTCCACCATTTATGAACTTCTTTTTTTATATTCATTACAAATATGTTATTCTGAAAATATAATTTAGCATTAAGGGGTTGTTGGTCATTCGTTTAAATAAGTTTATTAGTGAATCCGGAAAAGCATCTAGGCGTGCTGCGGATAAATTAATCAGTGAAGGAAGAGTCAAAATAAACGGTAAAGTTGCAAAAATAGGTAGCCAAGTTGAGCCAGGTGACGAGGTGATTGTTAATGGAGAACATATTCGATTAGCTCGAAATAATGTTTATATTGCATTAAATAAGCCCGTTGGTATAACAAGTACAACTGAAAAAGGTGTCAAAGGAAATATTATTGATTTAGTGAATCATCCATTAAGGATTTTTAATATAGGTCGACTTGATAAAGACTCAGAAGGTTTAATTCTTTTAACGAACGATGGTGATATTGTAAACGAAATTTTACGTGCAGAGAATAAGCATGAAAAAGAATACATCGTCTCAGTTGATAAACCAATCACGCCTGCCTTCTTAAAAGATATGGCAGCAGGAGTCAAAATTTTAGGGACAAAAACACTACCTTGTGAAATTAAACAACTTTCAAAATATGATTTTCAAATCATCTTAACACAAGGTTTAAATCGTCAAATTCGTCGCATGTGTGAAGCACTTGGTTACGAGGTGTATCGTCTTCAACGGATACGCATCATGAACATTCATTTAAACAATTTACCAATTGGTCAATGGAGAGACTTAACAAAGAAAGAAAAAACACAATTATTTAGAGAATTAAATTACGAACCAAATGAATGGTAAATCCAATCAATTTTTACATATAAGCATTTCTTGTTTTCTTATCTAACTAAAAAAATACATTAAAAATAAAAAAAGGGTGAAACATATTAAATATGGAAAATATGTTTCACCCTTTTTCTATTTATCATCAGATACATCCAAAAAGACCGATATATTCTTATGTAAAATGATGTGATATTATGTCTAGAATTACAGCTCTGATAATACTTTTCCTAGCTGATTACCCATATTCGTCCAAGCATGTGTAGCTCCCTCAATTGCTCCTACGCGTGCTTTTGTTTCTTCACTAAAGCCAGTTTGATCTAGGTTTAGTTGGACTGTTCCTTCTGAAACTTCTTTCAGTGTCCATGTAACTGTAGTTGTTTCTCCTGCACTTGCCCAAATGTAAGATAATCTATAAGGCTCTTCTACTACAAGAACTTCACAATCTACAATCCCGTTCCACCATTCATTTGGCTCTGTACGGAATTGAAATTTATGTCCTACAATCGGTTTAAAGTCATTTTCCATAATCCATTTCGCAAGAGTTTCCGAATCAGTTAACGCGTTCCAAACGTTCTCGATTGAATTTGTAAATTTATATTCTAATGACACATCTGATTTCATTTCTTTTCCTCCAATATACTATTTAATTTAACAAATCTTTCTTTCCAGAATCCTTCATAAAAAGATACCCAATCTTTAATTTCTTCTAGTGGAGCTGCATTTAATCGATACCTTGTTTCTCTACCTACTTTACGGTCAGCAACTAAACCAGCTTCTTTAAGGATTGCCAGATGTTTTGAAACAGCGGTACGCCCCATTTGAAATTGTGGAGTTATTTCGTGAAGTGGTATTTCATCTGCTTCTGCCAATAAACGAAGTATTTTACGTCTTGTTGGGTCAGCGATGGCTACATAAACATCACGCTCTTGATTTTTCTCGTTCAAGATCACCCTCTCCTTTTTAATCGGACACTTATTGGTGTCTTTATTGTAGGACACCAATTGGTGTCATGTCAATTTTATTTTTGACAGTCCGTATTTGTTTTATTCTAATATGTACCTTTATCAGTACTTGTTCAATAAATTAAGGCTTTAAACTTATTAAATCCTTTTATCTCTAAATTGCCAAATAAAAAGAGTTGCTAATAGCAACTCTTGGTTTACTTTCTAATTTTATTGCTATATTCTTTTCAAACTCAAGGACTTTTCAAAGTTACTACGACAATCTCAGGTCTATTAAATATTCTCTGCGGAATAATACTATTGCCTAAGCCCCTGTTAACGATCATTGTGGTATTTTTCATTTTGTATTCTCCTGAAGTATATTTAGGAAAAACCCCCTGATTTGGCGCTACAACTCCACCAACAAATGGAATTCTAATTTGCCCACCATGTGCATGTCCTGAAAGAACTACATCAAAATCATAATTAGAATACAGCGAAAGTAATTCAGGTCTATGCGATAATAATACTTTAAATTCTATATCATTCATTTTCGAATGAATAGAATGCTTTATATTTACCTCCGCCTGTTGTTCTTCGGTTAAATATTCATTACCTGCCTCTTTATTTGCAGGGTCATTAATACCAGAGAGTTGAACTGCTCCTCCACTACGTTCTATCACAAGACTTTCGTTTTTTAACACTTTAACACCCAAATTTTCCAACTTAACCTCTAGTCGCTCATATTTACCGGACCAATATTCATGATTTCCAGTTACAAAATACACTGGTGCAATTTTAACGATCTTTTCCATCAGTTTTAAACTATATTTTTCTACATAATTCTTCGAGTCGATTAAATCCCCAGTAAACACAATCATATCTGGCTTTTCATTTTGTATTTTTCTTACTAACTTGTTTTGCTCTTTTCCAAATTCTTTACCATGCAGATCTGATAATTGAATTATTTTAAAGTTATTAAATTGTTTCGGAATTTCACGGGATTTTATAGTTGTCGTATTCACTTGAATGGAATTATTTTGATAGTAACAAAACATTACAGCCACTATGAGAACAATTAACATGATGATTATATTTTTGCGCTTAATCTTTATCAATTTTTTACCTATTAACCCTTTCTTGATTAGCAGATCATTCGACTCCCCTTTGTTATTAAAAGTCTTCTGGAGCTTCATCTTCTACTATCCAAAACGATATTGTAATTGGAAATTAAATATATTTAAAGTTTAGTAGAAACAGATATCTAAAATTGGGCTATCTGTTTCTATTCGTAAAAATTCCTACTTAAAGCTTTACTTCTTTGGTTCCTATTATAAATATTCTTTGATTTAATCAAAAAGGGATCCACTTATTAACTATGTGAATAATTGTAATTTCTTTATGGTTTTCTTTAAAATATTTTTGAACATAATCGTAAGAAATCCATTCGAAATGTTCTATTCCGAGTAAATTTGCTACTTGAGTTACTGGATTTTTCTCAAATAGTTCTACTTAGTGTATTAAACTCTTAATTTTACCTATTATTTTAATATTAATTCAACTCTCAACTCAGTAGTAACATCTGATTCGATTATTCCATTCTCATTAATTGTTTCTAATGTTACTATCGCTTCTCCTAATGAACCTTTCTGATCAAATCCAATAATTGGAATTGATTGGATGTCCCCATTATCCTCTTTGTATTCTAGGTCATAAAATCCAGTCGTAGTTACATTTTTAAATTTGTATTCATCACCAGCTAATATGATAGGTATCTTTTTTTTAGAATGAACATTTGTAAGTGTTAATCCTGACAAATTTTTTCCCGTTTGATTTTTAATCTCAATGTTATACCCATTTTTACCTGAAAATAGAATATAACACCCAATTCCTATGATAACGAGCATTCCTATTAGAAATGCTATCCATTTTTTAGTCATAAAGTTTACCTCATATGTTAAATTTCTCTTCAAAAATAACAATATTGCAATTCCAAATTTAACTTGCTAGTTTAGTCAGATGTTTTCTAATCCTTTCACAAGAGCTCAATTATTCCTATGATTAAAAAAAAGATGCCTCCTAATAACCAAGCATCAAAATCATTCGTTACTTTCTTTTTTAAGATTTTATTTTCTAGACTATTTAATAAACTAATCACTGCAAATAAAAGATAAAACAAGCCTTTGTATATATGATGAATGTCTTCAGTTGTAAATGAATAAATCAAATAAAGGATCATTAATCCACTCAATATTTTCTTTATAAATACTATCTGTTTAATGTTGACATCAAATAATCTATTCATTAATTTTTTTATGTTAGTTTCCAATATTCGTCTCCCTTAAAAAATCTCATATCTCTTACTATATAATAATATTGTTTTTATTGCAGTTGAATTTTAGTAAAACACTTAACTTATTTAATAATTTTCTATTTACCTGAAAAAGAAAAAAGACTGCTATAGCAGTCTTTTGAACTAACTTATGATTTTCAAGTTTTTCAAATAATAAGATGAACGTTCTCTTTTTTAATGGCAATCTCTCATAATTTAAGAGAACTGAAAGCTTAAGAATTCCGTTCCATCCGATCATTCATATTCTTCTGATATAAGCGACATGGAGAATGGTAGTCATTAAACCTAGTTATTCCAATTTTTTTGTCATAATAAAGTCTACTTGTTCCTCATCGCCCATATAGAAAGAGTGAGCTCCAGTTTGAACAAACCCCATTTTTTTATAAAAAGCGATTGCCTTTTCATTTTTTTCCCATACGCCTAACCAGACTTTACTTTTTTTTAGTTCTTCGGCAATTTGTATTGCTTTATTTAACAAATATTTACCAAGCCCATGCTTTTGAAATTCCTTCTTAATATAAATCCTTTCGATTTCAAGAGATTCATCACCCATTTCTTCAGTTTGGGCATCATTCGTATTGATCTTTAAATATCCAGAGACTGCATTATTTAAAGAAATAAAAAAGAATTGTGATGAATTATTAGATAACTCTTTTTCAACTTGGTTTATGTTAAAAGCTTTCTCCAAGTAGGCATTCATATTTTCAGTTGAATTTTGGTTCTTAAAAGTCTCATTAAATGTTTCATAACTAATCTCTTGAAGTATACGTGAATCAACGATGTTACATCTTTTTATATTTATAGTCATATAAATTATGTCACTCCTTTATTGCAATTAACAATAAAAACTCTTCACTTTAATTTACTTTATTTTTGTTGTATTTACAACAAAAATAACTGAATTAACAAAAGAATATTATAAAATATTTTATACCGTAGAATTTTCTCTATTTTAATCGTTTTTATAAACTTTGGATCTTGAAAAATATATAATAATTTCTAATTTACGATTGTTTCTTGAAGGACTATTCTTAAAAATAGGTAAAAAAAAAGCAGCCAATGGACTGCTCAGATCTACAATTAACACATGCCTTAGTTGAATTAGAGCTTTCATTTAATACTAGGAACCCTAACTTCATTTAACTCAAATATTCTATTGGTTAACCACTTCAACATTTGCAGTAAAAGTTAAGACCAAGTGTTTTTATCATGAATGTTCTAAACAACCTTTAAAGAAGTTGAAAAATAGCTGATAGTTTAATAGTTTTGTCTCCATCTGTTGAAAATGACTTTATCACCCGGTAAAACCCAGAAGCAAGTGGTTTTGATAACATTGAAGAACCAATCGTTATCTTTTCATCTTTTTGCATTGATTGGTTAATCGTTAACCCAATTTGATCAAACCCGACATCTTTTCGGAATGTGACCTCTTTCCATGATTGTGATTTTTCATCGAACTTTTCGATCAAATACGGTGTTCCAAAAAATAACGGATCTCCGTTATTGACGATTGATAGGGTAATATCTTCGGTTCCAGACGGATAATGCTGTCCGTCAAGATTTATCGATACCTGAATGGCTCCATCTTGAATCGTATTTGGAATGGAATTATGCGTAGAATTAACAAAGGATTGAAAAATTTTCTGACTAAACACATGTTCATCAGAATTAGTGGAACAAGCGGACAGGCAGCAGATCAAAATAAAAAATAGAATCCAACCTTTTTTCATCTTTATTCACCTCAATATAGACAAATTCTACAGAAAAGAAGAAAGTCCTATCTGGATTTGTTTTATTCATACAGTTAAGCTGTAATATCTGTTTTATTTCATTCATTTTTTGTTCTGATCTTGTGATATTTATTTACTATCTTAATATCCATATTAATTTAATATCAATGATCCAATCACTTTAATTCACATAATTTATATAGAAAATGTTGTCCACGTAATTGATCTCGATTGCGTTTATTCAACATATTTTTCATTTCATTTATTGCTATTTTAGCCTTATGAGAGTCCCTTTCATTTAATCGTTTTATGATATTTTTAATATTAATAAGCTCGTTTGAGTATACAGTATTTTGGGTTGTTTTCATTAAGTAAATCTTAAACACTTGAAAAGGATTGAATAATCGATAATTGCTATTTGGATCTCTTTTTGAATAAATATATCCTTCTTTTTCCCAATATCTTAATGTAGACGTGGATAACTCAGTTTCCTTAGAAACTATATGAATTGATTTACATTCTTCAAGCATCACATCATTTTCTACTGATTTTTCAAATAATCTAATTGCTTTTTCTAAATTGGTTTTATCATGATGAGTTTTTACCTGATCATTATTAATCATCCAAAGTGCAGACTCTAAATCATTTACTTGAATTTTTTTGAGCACCTCAGTCGTTGTATCCATACCAAATCCTAAAGACATTGCTAAAATACATTCAAAATACGCAATATGTTCTTCAGTGTAGATCCGATAACCTGTTTCTGTTCTATCAGTAGAAGGTATGAGGCCTTTTGCTTCATAATTTCTTAAAGTACTTGTACTAATTCTTAATTTTTTAGCTAGATCTATAGGTCTAATATTTTTTTTCATATTAACTCCATTATTGTTTAATATTTTAATTCGATATAAAGTTTTTAATTTAGAATTCTATTATATCAGTATTTGTTTATTCAAACTTTAGCATTCGCTTAAATGTTGTAAGATTAACTTGTAAAATCAAATATTTGGAGGGCTTCATATGACAAATGAATTGTTTAATCAAAGTATGACAATTTTTGAGGTTGGCGAAGTATTTTCAAATTATGTAAATAAACAATGGGAAAATATACTTGATAAAAATCTAGCAGAATTGGCAGCACTTTTTCCTGAATTTGAAGATGCTACTTATGGAATGTATTTAGATAAACTTTTACCACCTATTTGGAAAGATCTTGAAAAATGCGGATTTCAATTAGCAGAAGAATTAAGAGAAGATGATTTTGTTATAGCAGGCTGTTTAAATTTTCGTCATTCCATTGAAAAAGCTAAATGGGGTAGCCCTAATCATGAAAAACGTATTTTTTGGATTGTGATTAAGAATAGTCAGGGAAATAAAATTGGTACATTACTTTTTGAACTCCCCCATTCACATGTTCAGTTTGACATACCTGCAAAGCCGAAATTTATTCCTTTTGAAAGTTCAGAAACAGATGAGATTAAATCTTTAATTCTATCAATAAATGATATTTGATTCTATGGCTGTAATTAATATTATCAAAACTTAAGTTTATAAATTATTAGTCCAGAATTTAGAATTTCTGGACTCTTTTTATTTAATAAAATTCACCTAATGAATGCGTTAGTTTCTCAAATAAATAAATATTTTTATATTCATTTAATTTCCATACTCCAATTATTGCACCTCATATAGCTACGTTGGGATTCAAATCAATTCTGTTTGATTTATCTAAAAAAGTAAATCTAAATCTTCCCAAGGCGCAATCTGTATAATGTGCTTATTAATACTTTTCCCCCTCAATTTTATTAATTTGTCTAAATTAATATTGCAAACCAAAAATTACTACCTTAGAAATGAGAATTTTATGCCTTCTGTGTTACAATCTTTTCATATTCTTAATCAAACATATCTATCTACCAAATAGTAAATCAGGAGCTGATAACTCAGCTCCCAAGGTTGTTCAACTAACACATGCGTTAATTGCAAATGCTTGTTTATATTGAAACAAATATTTGAAGTACCGCCACAAGAAATAAACAACATCTGGTTTTTTAATGAATCATTTAGTTAGTAAGTTCCTTCAAATAAATAGCTGTTTGAGAATGCGGAAACATTCCGACATTTTGGTATAAGCGGTTAGCATTTGTTAGGCTATCAGAGTCTACATATAATATAATTGTTTTTTGTTTACGTTGATATGCTAGACCGAATATGTGAAGTAGTAACGCCTTACCTATTCCAAGTTTTCTATATTCTCGTTTTACTCCTAATAAATCAATAAATAATCCATCTTCTTGTATCCTACTCATTAAGAATCCGACTGGTTTAGAATCCTTCCACGCAAGAATCCAAAGGCTTGGGTCGTAATCTTCACCCTTTTTTTGAGAAATCCATGTTGATGATTCTTTTTTTGAATACCCCCATGTATCTTGGAATGTTTCGTCGTATATCGAGAATAGAAGTTTTTCATCATAATTGGCTTGAAAAGATCGTATAGTTATTCCCTCTGGAAATAGTGGCTGATTTGGTTGTCCTTCTAACTCGATTTTCATTCGTTCATATAACCTGCTGAATTGATATCCCCTATCTACTACCAAATTCCTAGCAGCAGTATTCGTAAAAGGAATTTGGTTCATTAACTTTTGCCCACCATCTTTACCTTTGGCTAGAACCTTTGCACGTTCCTCTATTTTCTTTAATAAAAGTGAACCAATACCTTGATTTTTATACTGAGGGTGTACAAATACACATGTATCCATTCTGTTTACTCCTGTAACCTCAACAAAACCATACCCAATGATTTCATTAGTAGTCGAAAGTACAATCCAAGCATCTGTATCAATCTGAATGGAATTCCACATATCAAGAACATCTGACAATGTAATATCAGGTTCTCCTATTTCCTCAATATCACAGAATGACACTAAATCTGTAATTGCTTGTGCATTCTCTAATGTCGGATGTTTAATAATAAACTTCTGTAATTCTTTTTCCATCTATTGCTCTCTCCCCTTTTTTTAGTCTATACATCTGAATTTCCCTATTAAACTAAGCCTACCCGTTTGCACAATTAAAAAGATTGCCGATGCAATGTTCATGATTTTTAACATAAGTTTTCGTTAGTTCAATAACCTAATCTAATTACTTGCTCAAATGAAATAACTAAATAACGATATTAATAGTTATTCTTTTAATTTTTTTATTGTTTAATATGCTTAGAACATACACCTTGTCCTTTTAATCTACTATCCCTGCCATTTACTCAAAAAAAACTCCGCAAACGTGACTCCTAATCTACAACTAATAATGAGTTAGATGATTAAGGATGCTTAAAATAAAGTTATTATTTTATAATATGAAAATTCCTAACGAATACCTTTTCCATAGTTAACTGCATTGACTGTTTCCCAGTTTAGAAAACTTGCACATATTAACTCCTATGTAAGCATATTTATGAGCGCGGACTTTTTAACTTATAAAATAAAATAATTAATGCAAACACAAATGTTACTGCATTAGCCGATATAACTGCAAGATCGTTAATATATATTCCGTAAATTAACCAAAGAAAAATTCCTGCACTAAATAAAATGTACATCATTAATGAAATGCCTGATGTGTCTTTTGTTTTAATCGTTTTGATAGCTTGTGGTAAAAACGAAGCAGTCGTTAATATCGCAGCAAGGAAACCGATGATTGTAATCATTTACTATTTCACTCCTAATAAAATATTTTTGTGTCCTAAGACGAGAGCTACCCAATTGAATTCTGCTTGTTCCTTTTGTTCATGCCCTTTGTATATACTAATTATTTATATAATATATGTCCTAGTTCAACAATCCATCTCCTAATCAAAAATAAAAATGGTTCGGAAGCAAACCTTTGAATTTTATAACAGCTGAGCATTTGTTGAATAACGTATCGTTTTGATTGCATAACGTCTAATAAAAAGGAACATATTCCGTGTTAGAATATGTTCCTTTTTTGTATATACCTTCATTCCAGAAGATTAGAAATAATATTCCAAGAGTATATAGTTTCACTGTTTATCCATCTCAATTGTTATGTTTTTTTATTTTCCCCTCAAATTAAAAGCTAAAAATAAAGCACATATACCTGATAAAAATTGAGTACTAGCTAAAAGCCAAACTAATGTATAATTAGGCCCATTACCAATTGGCCCTACTTTCGGAGTATATGTGTAATATAAAGTCAAAGTTGACAAAAATAGTAAACAAGTGCCGCATATTAATAAAGTCCATTTTTTCATTTTATCCACCTCAATACAGGTAAAATCGTCAAACTATTCATTTATGTATATTCAACATGTAAAATTCAATACCTTTAATGATTACGAGCAATTAATAGAAAAATCTTTTACAAACGATTTCTCTTGTTCGAAAATCAATATTCTACTTTTGATTTTGAATAAATAAAAAAGCATCCAGTAATTTACATGGATGCTTTTTCGTCTTTACTTGGCAAACTCAATAGACTTCTATTTTATTCAGTTTACTCATTTGTTGCTTTATTCCCCATCGCAATTGAGATTCTATTCCAGCTATTAATTTGGTTGATTAAAATAACAAGATTAACATATTCTTTTTCGCTAAAGTGGTTTCGGATGCGATCATATAATGCTTCTGGTACACCTTTATTCGGAATCAATGTAACGTGTTCTGTTAACTCCAGGGCTACTTTTTCTGAATCTGAGTAGAATGTGCAATCATGCCAAGCACTTATACAATATAAACGTTGCTCTGTTTCTCCCATTTTTCTTGCTTCAGTTGTATGCATGTTAATGCAGTATGCACAACCGTTTATTTGTGATGCACGAATTTTTACTAGTTCACGAAGTTTACGGTCGATGCCTGATGTTTTTGTATATTTTTCCATTTCCATCATAATGTTTATTGCTTCTGGTGCAAGATTATAATAATCAACTCGTTTTTCCAATTAAATAACCCCCAAAAATTTATTTAAGTATTAAATGATAATGCGTTTTTAAATTCAATTAACGATAAACTTAATCGCCGATTGAATATATCTATAATATGTTATTATTTTTATTATGTCAATCCTTATTTAGCTGTCAATCTTAGTTGTTTGACAAAGAAATAAAACATAACTAAGATTAATTAATATAATCTGTTAAAAAAAAGAAGGTGTCTTAATGCAGTATAGCGTTGGAGTTGAATATGCACTTCACTGCCTCGTCTATTTAATTGATAATCCTGAAGACTCTCCAATTGGAATAAAAGATTTATCATCCTTTCAAGGTGTTTCAGATACATATCTCTCAAAAATTTTTAGTAAATTATCTAAGGCAGGGATTGTAAGTTCAGTTCCTGGAGTAAAGGGTGGATTTAAACTATCTAAATCTCCAGAAGAAATCTCTTTTTGGGATGTAATTGAAGCAATTGAAGGACCTAAGCCTATTTTTCAATGTAAAAACATTAAGGATAATGGATATTTATATAGAGAAAAAGGCTGTACGCCAAGTTCCTCGTGTACCATCAATTTAGTTATGCTCTCTGCTGAAGAAAAAATGCATGAATATTTACGTGGTAAAACACTTTCATGGTTAAACAAAGAACTTGAGAATGTCATACCTAAGGAAATTCGCGAAGATACAAGGAAATATTTTTCAAAGAGTACCATATAAAAAAAACCTCTCATGTAATTCCTAAACTAAGTTGGAATTTTGAGAGGCTTTTTATTTAGTTTTTTTCATCTTTATGAATCGAATGTATTATTTCCTCCAAAAAGTTGTACAGTCTGTCTTGTCTAAAATATTAAACTCAATCATTTTTTCAATTAACTTGTAATCAACTTCACTTCCCCATGGAATACGCACTAATTGTTTTGTATGATCATAGCCAGCTTGTAGTATCTCATCAGAAAAACGATTGATTCCTACCGTTTCAGGGGCAACAGCTAAATGTTGTTTAGATACGCTAAAGCCTATAATATATGTATCATGATCGGTAAACATTGGTTGATTCCATGCAATTTTAGGCATTAAATTTGGAAATTTAGTATTCACCCATTTCAATACTTCTTCCGTTCGCTCTCGATGAAGTGGGTTATCAATTTTTTCTAAAAACTCAGCAAAAACTTCCATTTCATTCACTCCTCACATAAATAATATTAAATAAAGATGCTCCTTCAAACCGATTCGTTTATAATATAAAAACATCATTTATCTCTTATCCCAATCATATCCAACGAAGTGAATCTGAGCAACTATTTACCAAATCGTTAACTTTTAAGTTAAATTTACTATTATCGTTCCAACAAAAAGAGATGCATTCATTTTCGAATAGCATCTCCAATTAATCCCCTAACTCTCCATTAAAAATATGAGAATTCCTTATTGTACTAATATAGATTAAATATGATGTTTCCTTTTATCACCTTTTGATCATTTTGATTTGTAGCGTTTACAGAAAAGTGCATTCTTTTTCCGTCGTTTTCTTTTAAAATTGCATTGAGTGTAATGATGTCATGAATAAACACCATATTTTTAAAGCGGATTGTATAATCTTCAATGAATCCATTTTCAATATAATCTGAAAAAAGTTTTGATAAATTTCCCATTGTCCACATACCATGAGCAATGATTCCAGGTAAACCTGCTTTATTAGCTTCTTCATCAATTGTATGAATTGGGTTAAAATCGCCGGATGCGCCAGCATATTTAATTAAATCCATTCTTGAAACTGGTTCTAAATTGACTGACTTAAGAGAGTCTCCAGGCTTTAGTTCGGTTAAGATTGTCATACAGTTAGCACCTTCCTTACTTCTTCTGTAATGATGACAACTGCTTTAGATTGAAATATGACTTCACCATTTTCATCTTCTCCGATATCAGAAACGACTAAAAATCCCATAAAGCCATGATTTCCTTTTTTTTCGTAATAATCCTTAATTTCGGTATAACAAGTAATCTTCTCGCCAACAAATAACGGTCGTTCATAATGAAATGACTGTTCCCCATGGATTAATCCAACATTTGGTAAATGGAAGTCTTCTATGTTTCCATAGTCAAATACTCTCGGAAAAGTTGGTGGAGCTATATTCTGTTTGTATCTAGATTTTTTACCGTAATCTTGATCCACATAGATTGGATGGAGATCTCCAATAGCTTCAGCAAACTTTTTGACCGCTCCACGTTCAACCATATTTTCTACACCTTTTGAGCGTTTCCCAATAAAAGCCTTGAACATCACATTCACCTCTTTCAATAGAATTTACGCTTTTGGCCCACCTGCTACATAAAGTACCTGACCATTTACGTAAGAAGATTTTTCATCCGCAAAAAATGCGACTGCATTTGCAATGTCTTCAGGCTTCCCCCCTCTACCAGCTGGAATTTGACTTAAACTTGCTTCTATTAATTGTTCATATGTAACGCCAATCCGACTAGCTGTTTCTCTTGTCATCTCCGTTTCAATCAATCCAGGCGCAACTGCATTAGTTGTAATTCCAAATTTACCTAGCTCTATTGCAAGTGTTTTTGTAAGCCCTTGTAGCCCAGCTTTTGCTGTTGCATAATTTGCTTGGCCTCGATTGCCTAGTGCAGAAGTAGATGAAATATTGATGATTCGACCGTATTTTTGTTTCACCATGTATTCCTGAGCAGCACGAACTACATTAAAAGAACCTTTTAAATGAACATCCATTACTGTTTCCCAATCTGAATCTGTCATTTTAAATAATAAATTATCTCGGATTACCCCAGCGTTATTTACAACAATATCAATCGATCCAAAAGTATCATAGACTTCCTTCATTGCTGTTTGAACTTCACTTCCATCTACAACATTTGCACGCTTCGCATAAATCTCGAACTGTTTTAACTCTTCGGCTGTTTGTTTTAACGCTTCATCATTTACATCGATAATTGCCACTTTTGCTCCTTCGTTTGCAAATAATTCCACAATCGCTTTGCCAATTCCTCGACTTCCTCCAGTTACAAATGCAACCTTCCCTTCAAATCTCCCTGCCATACATTATCCCTCCATCATGTCATTAAACAAACTGTCCTACCTTCACATGTCCTTTTAATAGATTTCTTGAGATGATTAATCGTTGAATTTCATCCGTTCCATCATAAATTCTCCATAATCTAGCCTCACGGTACCATCTTTCAATTGGTAATTCTCTTGTATAACCAATTCCACCGTGAATTTGAAGCACTCGGTCTACTACCTTATTTCCCATATTTGAGCCATAAAGTTTAGCGATAGATGCTAAATGGCGATTATCTTCACCTTGATCTAATGTAAATGCTGCGTTTAATACTAGCCATCTTGCAGCTTCAATTTCTACGGCTGAGTCTGCAATTTGCCATTGAATTGCTTGGCGTTCAGCAATCGGTTTTCCAAATGTTTCTCTTTCTTTTGAATAATCAATTGCCATTTGTAACAGCCGCTCAGCTGCACCAACCGCACGAGCACCAACAATCCACCGTGCAAAGCCAATCCATTCAAGTCCTAGATTGTATCCTCCATTTAATTCACCCAAAATATTTTCCTCAGGTACACGAACATTATCAAACACTAATCCAGCTGGTCCCCATTCACCCATCGTATGAATATATTCAGATTTCCAACCCATTTCACGATCTACAATAAAGCAGGTTACACCATTTCGACCAGCAGTTGCTTCATGTTTTTCTTTATCTGTTATGGCAATTACCATCACAAAATCAGCTTCATTTCCACCTGTAATAAACGTTTTTTCTCCATTTAAAATATAATCAGAACCATCTTTTACAGCAGTCATCCTAATATTTTGAGTATCAGAACCAGCATTTGGCTCTGTCATCGCAAAACATGATGTCTTTTCACCATTAATTGTTGGAATTAAGTACTTTTTCTTCTGTTCTTCATTTGCATAAAACAGGATATTATCGGCAAATCCGCCAAATGTAAACGGAACAAATGTTTTTGAAATTTCCATATAGACAATCGCTAACATCATTTGACCCAAGTCCGCTCCACCATACTCTTCTGGTGTATTAATTCCCCAAAATCCAGCTTGCTTTGCTTTTAATTGAAGCTCTTTTATGACTTCAGGTGATAAACTTGGTCGCCCTTCTCTTTCATTACGTAATACTTCATTTTCTAGAGGAATTAATTCTTTTTCAACAAATTTGCGAATCGTTTTTTGAATCATTCTTTGTTCATCTGTTAAACGTAAATGCATTGTCAATTTCCCCCGTTCCATTTGTTTTTTTTTGTTCTACCCATTTTTTCAACTATCGTTTAATTATTTTTTAGGCTCTAAGATAACTTTTCCAACTGTTTTCCTTGCTTGCATTAATGTATGTACATTCGCTGCATCGCTTAATGGGAAGACTTCTCCAATTGTTACTTGAATTTTTCCTTCCTCCAAATACGTAAACAATTCTTTTAAACTATGATTTATTAATTCTACTCTTCTCATAAGTGGTGGTAAGAAGAATCCAATCACCGATTGATTTTTAGCCATTAATGAAGAGGGATAAAACTTACTTTGTTGTCCACTTGCAACACCGTAAATGACTAGTCTGCCAAAGTAGGCTAGACATTTTAAAGTCTTATAAAACACATCACCGCCAGCCATCTCAAGTGCAACATCTACACCTTTTCCATTAGTTGCTTCAAGCACTTTTTCTTCCCAACCATCTTCTGTATAGTTGATGAGTACATCTGCACCCATTTCTTTTGCAAGTTGCAACTTTTCACTTGTACTAGCTGTAGCAATTACTTTTCCAGCGCCAAACAGCTTAGCCAACTGAACTGCTAACGTTCCTACACCACCAGCAGCAGCGTGAATTAGCACAGACTCACCGGGTTGAAGCATGCCCATTGTTTTTAAAATATGGTACGCACTTAACCCTTGAACTGGTAAAGCTGCTGCTATTTTAAAGTCCAATTCATCAGGAATTGAAATAATTGATCGTTCATCTGAAATGGCATACTCTGCATATCCACCAGACTCCATAATTGTCACAACTCGGTCACCTGGTTTTACTTTCGTTACATTTTCGCCTACCTCGACAACAAAGCCAGCTACTTCCGCACCTGGTACATACGGTAAATTTGTTTTGACAACATACTGTCCTTCCCGTCTAGCTGTATCAGCATAATTAACAGCAGATGCATGAACCTCAATTAAAACTTCTCTACCTTTTGGGACTGGTCTTTCTAACTCCACTCTTTCTAATACATCAGGACCACCGAATTCTTTAAATTGAATCGCTTTCATTTTAACTCCTCCAATATATTATTTTCCTGTAAAAACAGGGTTACGTTTTTCTTTAAATGCGAGGACTCCTTCATGATGATCTTCTGTTGCAACCATTAATGTTTGAATCATTCGTTCCTTTTCAAGCATTTCATCTAAATTTGACGTGAAAGATTGATCGATTAGTTTTTTCATCATGCCAAATGCTTTTCCCGGACCACCCGCTAATTTATTAGCATATTTAATTGTTTCCACTTTCAAATCATTTGTGGGAACTAAAAAGTTAACGATGCCTAATTGAGCCATTCTTTCTGCTGATACTGCTTCTCCGCTAAAGAAAAATTGTTTTGCTAAATGTGGCCCAATTAATTGAGGCAAAAAGTATGAGCCACCACCGTCTGAAATAAGGCCAACTTGAGAGAAGCTTAAAGCAAATTTACTATCCTCTGATGCAATAATCAGATCACATGCAAGAGCTAAATTAAAACCAGCACCAGCTGCGTAACCGTGTATTGATGCAATAACTGGCTTATTTGAATCTTTAATTGTTTTTATACATTTGTTTAATACGCCAATATGTTCATACACCTCAGAGGCATTCGTGTTTCCCATTGTTTTTACATCGCCACCTGCGCAAAATGAACGACCAGCTCCTGAAATAACAATTACTTTAATTTCCGGATTATTCTCAGCTTCTAAAATAGAATTCGTGATTCCTGTTAACATTTCTAAATTAAAAGAATTTAAAGATTCAGGTCTGTTTAATGTTAAAAATAAGATACGATCTTGTATTTCAGTTAGTAAAGACTCATCCATATGTTTCATTCTCCTTATCGTGTATTGTGATTTTGGAACGTGACTTGATACCCCAATGTAATGAGTGACCTAGCAAACTGTTCAAATTTTGCAAAACGTTGATCATTTGTTTGGCCCATTTTAAATCGATAATAAATTTGCTGGACAATGACAGCTAGTTTAAAATACGCAAATGCAAGATAAAAATTTATATTGGTAACATCTCTTCCGCTTTTAATTGCGTAAGCTTCTATGAATTCTGCTCTTGTCATAAAACCTTCCTGAATTGTTACTGAAGGCTTACCAAGGCCATATTTCAATAGATCCGGATCATCTTTTTGTATCCAGTAGCTCATGGCAACACCTAAATCAGCAAGTGGATCACCAATTGTTGTCATTTCCCAATCAAATAGACCCACCATTTCTGATAAATCCTGATTAAACATTGAATTATTCAACTTGTAATCATAATGGATAATTGCCGCATCGTGGTGAAGTGGAACATGTTGATCTAGCCACTTCATCAGTAGTTCAACTTCCAAAATATCACTTGTTTTTGCTCTGTTATATCTAGAAATCCAACCTTGAACTTGTCGTTCCATGAAATGAGTCGGTTTACTAATTTCTAATAAATTTGTTTTTTGAAAATCAATTGAATGTAGCTCAACAAGTTTATCAACCATTACATTGGAAATTTTTTTACAATCATCTTTTGATACGTTTAAATGGTCAGGAAAAACTGAATCAAACACTTCACCTTTTTTCCTTTCCATCATAAAAAATGGACTACCAACAATTGTTTCGTTCTCTGAATATAGAATAGGTTTAGGAGCGATAGAATAATGTGGATGAATCTCTGATAATATTCGAAATTCCCTGCTCATTTCATGAGCTTTTGGTGCAACGGGACCAAGAGGTGGACGTCTAAGAACTGCTTCCCATTCTCCGACTTTTAGTAAATAAGTAAGATTTGAATGACCCGCCGAAAACTGCCGGACACTCAACTGTTCAATAGGTAAATCATTTATATGTTTTTTTAGGAATTCCTGTAATACTGGTAGATTTAATTCCTCGCCTTGACGAATCTGTATTGTTTCAGACTCTACTCTCTCCGCCATCATACTCCTCCTATGTATTTATTTTTATGATTTATCTTCTAAATGATTTTCTAATTGAGCTCGAAATAAGTCTGGTATATTTTCACTTCGTTGTTCCTTGAAATTAAAATACACAATGATTGCATTTGCTTTCGCAATGAATACATTCGTTTCTTCACATGTAATGTCATGCTCAAGCTGAAAGCTTTTACTCCCTATTTTTGAGATATAAGTAGAGATTACTAGTTTTTGATTAAAGTAGCCTTGTTTAAGAAAATCACATTTCGTTGAAGCCAAAATGAAATTCCAATCTTGTAGATTCATTCCATAACCAAGTTGTTGAAAAAACTTGATCCGTGCTTCTTCCAAATAAATGAAGTAGCTCGTATTGTTTATGTGACCAAGCGCATCTGTTTCGCAAAATCTAGTCGTGATTGTTAATTTTTCCATTTTATCCCTACTTTTTTATTAGTCTAAACCCCAAAAGGAAATACTAACTAGTCGGTATGTTATTCGTTCGAAAAAGGTAGGAGAGCTCTACTCTCCTACATCTACACTTCAATACCTTTAAAAACCATTTCAGTAAAAATTTCTGCTAATTGATGGTCGTCAATTGATCCATCAGGATTAAACCATTGATAGCTCCAATTCGTAATCCCTAAAATGCCAAAAGTAACAATTGGTACATTTAAACTTCCTCTTAGTTCCCCACTTGCAATTCCTTCATTTAATAGATTTTCAATATTAAATCGATATTGATCTCTCTTTGGATTAATTTTAGCCAAACTTTCAGGACTTAAGTGTCGCATTTCTCTGAAAAATACTTTTGCACTGGCACCTTGTTTTTTGATATCTAGTATTGATAAATGAATAACACTAAACAATTTTTCTTTAAAGCTTTTGCTATGATCATTAAGTATTTTCATTTGTTTCGTTAATAAGTCGTCTATATAACGAAGGTGAATTTCCATTAAAAGCTCCTCTTTACTTGAAAAGTAATAATAGAATGTGCCTTTCGTTACGCCAATAGATTCGACGATATCCTGAATGGAAGTGACTGTAAATCCTTTTTTATCAAATAATTGTATTGAGTGTTCTGTAATTTTCTCTTTCACCTGGAAATCCTCACAATCTAAAAAATATCACTTGAATTATACCATAATCTATTCTGCTGAAAGATTAAAAAACAGAATGTTCATTACTTTTAACCTGTTCGATTTCTGACATTTATACTGTTTTAGAATTTTCCGTTTCCCTTAGTGCTCTTCGCAATATTTTTCCAACATTTGTTTTTGGTAATTGATCACGAAATTCAATCACTTTTGGTACTTTATATGATGAAAGATTACTTTGACAATATTGTATAATCTCATCCTCAGAAGTATTTTCACCTGCTTTTAATACTAAAACGGCTTTTACTGTTTCACCTCTATACGTATCAGGCACACCTATAACTACAGCCTCTTGTACACTCGGATGTTCATATAGAACTTCTTCTATTTCTCGTGGATAAATATTATACCCACTTGCAATAATCATGTCTTTTTTACGATCAACAATTGAAAGATATCCTTCTTCATCAATTCGTGAAATATCACCTGTAAATAACCATCCATCTTTTAACGTATGAGCTGTCTCTTCAGGCATATTCCAATATCCTTTCATAACTTGTGGTCCTTTTACAATTAATTCTCCAATTTCACCAACTGGAACTTCAATCGTTCCTGTTGCTAAGTCTACAATTTTATACTCAGTCGAAGGTAGTCCAAATCCAACCGTACCTGGTTTACGTTCTGCGAATGCAGGATTACAATGAGTAGTCGGTGATGCTTCAGACAATCCGTAACCTTCTAATATTTTTGCGCCAGTTTTCTTTTCAAATTGATTAATTAATTCTACAGGCATCGGTGCACTTCCACTATTGCAAACTTTAATACAGTCAATTCCATATTTTTCAGCTTCAGGATGGTTAATAATTGCAACATACATTGTAGGTACACCAGGAAATAGTGTTGGTTGTTCATTTTTTATTGTTGTTAGAACCTCCATGATGTCAAAGCGTGGTAGAATAATCATTTCATTTGCCATTAAAATTGAAAGGTTCATGCTAATGTTCATACCATATACGTGGAAAAATGGAATAACAGATAAACTACGTTCCTTTGCAATCTCTATACTGCCTTTAAAAAATTCTTGTGATTGCATTACATTTGCTAATAAATTACGATGAGTAAGCATAACTCCTTTGGATCTCCCTGTCGTTCCACCTGTATATTGAAGTACTGCTATGTCTTCACTAGGGTCAATCGAAACAGGTAAAACGATTCCATTTCCTTCCGTTAAAAAGTTTTCAAATGTTGTATGACCATCAAAACCCTCTTCTGTTGGGGTTAAATTGACGATAATGACTTTGCGTAGCTTTGTTTCTGGTAAAATAGCCTTTACTAGAGGATAAAGACTTCCTAATACTATGATCGTTTCTGATTCGGAATCATTAAGCAGAGCTTTTAGTTCTCTTGCTACACTCATTGGATTTACCTGCGTTACGATTGCACCTGTCGATAAAATACCATAGAAAGAAATAACGTATTGAGGACAATTGGGCAACATGATCGCAACACGATCGCCTTTTTGAATACCATTTTTCTGTAATGATGAGGCAAATGCTGTAACTGCGTTTTGAACTTCATAAAATGACATTTTCTTATGATAATAAGTAATACTGGTATGATTAGGATATTTTGAAACAGTATCTTGTAAGATTTGAGGAATTGTTTTGTCTGGAATTGTGATTACTGGTGCAATATGCTGTGGATAGTGGGAATACCATACTTTATTCGAATTCATTTTATACCCTCCAATGTTATAAAATCTATTCATTACGAATCATGTAAACCTTAAAATATTAATCCCCCACCATCAACGGGTAGTGTAACACCTGTTATAAAAGAGGCTTCATCAGATGCTAAAAATAACGCGGCAGCTGCAACTTCTTCTGGATTCCCGACTCTACCAAGTGCATTTGATTTAGAAATAATAGGCCATTTTCGCTCATCTTTTTTCCACATATCAATCAAATTTGTATCAATTACACCTGGGGCTATCGCATTTACTCTTATATGATACTTTCCATATTCTAAAGCAGCATTTTGTGTTAATAATACAACTCCACCTTTAGATGCATTATAAGCACTGACTAGTTTTCTACCTTTTAAACCTAATAAGCTAGAAGTATTAATAATGACGCCCTTTCCTGATTTGATTAACTCAGGCACTGCATATTTAATTCCTAAAAATACACTTTTCAAATTGATATCGATGACAGAATCCCATTCGTCTTCATCTAAATCTATACTCCGAACCTCAGAGTTACCAACACCAGCATTATTAAACAAAATATCAAGTCCACCAAATTGCTCAACAGTTGATCTGATTAGGTTTTGAACGCTACTTTTGTCACTTACATCGGTCTGAACAAAAATGGCATGGGCATTTTGCTCTCGAATGAGTCGAACAGTCTCTACACCAGTTTTTTCATTTCGATCAGCTATGACTACCTTTGAACCTTCCTTTGCAAACCTGATAGCTGTTGAACGACCTATACCCCCGCCACCACCAGTTATGATTGAAACTTTATCCTTTAATCTCATGTTTCACCACCTATCATTTCTATTTTTCTACCGATACAAATTGATTAGATGTTTGGTATTTTCGTAGTTCAAGCTTAGCAAGCTGTGCACGGTGTACTTCATCTGGTCCATCAGCTAAACGTAAAGTTCTTGCATTTGCCCATTGTGCCGCTAGTGTAAAGTCGTTTGATACACCTGCTGCGCCAAAAGCTTGAATCGCACGATCAATCACATTCAGTGCCATTGAAGGAGCTACTACTTTAATCATCGCAATTTCTGCCTTTGCGGCCTTATTGCCAACTGTGTCCATCATATATGCAGCCTTTAATGTTAGTAATCTAGCTTGCTCAATTTCAATTCTAGAGTTTGCAATCCATTCTTGAATCACACCTTGATTAGCAATTGGTTTTCCAAAAGCGACACGACTTTGTACACGCTTACATAAATCTTCAAGTGCTCGTTCCGCTGCACCAATTAATCTCATACAATGATGTATTCGACCAGGACCTAATCGCCCTTGTGCAATGGCAAAACCTTTACCTTCGCCCCAAACTATATTACTTTTCGGTACCTTTACATTCGTAAAGGTAATTTCTGCGTGTCCATGTGGTGCATGATCATACCCGAAAACTGGTAGCATTCTTTCAATCTTTACTCCTGGTGTATTTAATGGAACAAGAATCATAGACTGCTGTTCATGTCGATTTGCCTCTGGATTCGTTTTTCCCATTAGGATAGCAATCTTACATCGTGGATCTCCTGCTCCCGATGACCACCATTTTCTCGCATTTATAATGTAGTAATCACCTTCACTTTGAATGCTAGCTTCAATATTCGTAGCATCAGAGGAAGCAACATCCGGCTCTGTCATTGAAAAGCAGGAACGAATCTCGCCTGATAGTAAAGGGGTTAGCCATGTTTCTTTTTGTTCTTCTGTTCCGTATCTTTCTAATACTTCCATATTTCCAGTATCAGGTGCACTACAGTTAAATACTTCTGGTCCAATTAATGAACGCCCCATAATTTCACATAAAGGCGCATATTCTAAATTTGATAATCCTGCCCCGTATTTGCTTTCTGGTAGAAATAAGTTCCAAAGCCCTTCTTGTTTAGCCTTTGCTTTTAATTCTTCAATAATTGGTGGAACATCAACCCATCTTGTTTCTTGTTGATTTAATTGCTTCTCATATAATTGTTCATTTGGATAAACATACTGTTCCATAAATGTTTTTAATCTGCCTTGAAGCTCTTGTACTTTTGATGAAAATAAAAAATTCATTAGCTCATCCCTTCCATACTAACTAGTTGGTATGTAGTTCAATTTATTAAATATCATTAGTACACTACTTATAAAATTGTCTTCTCGGAATATTTCACATTCACTATCCTATTTCCACCTTCTAACATCGGCACAACGGTGAAAATACTTTTTTGGCTAACAAAATTAAGTTCTTCTTCATAACCATTGTCAAGCATCATTTTACCAACTCTAGATTCTGCTAAGATCTCAATCTCATTTTCTTTCAAACCTCTATAAAAATATAATGCAGCTAAGGAAGCATCCGTCATTTCATATTGAATAGATTCACTTAATAGGCAATCAATAAAATAACCCGCTCCATAAAAGTCCTCTATATTAAAATGGCCAAATGACCCTGCACATACTAAAACAATCGTTTCATCGTCATACGATTGATGAATATGATTTACGACAGATTTGCTATTTAGAATCGAAGCAGCATATACTTTTTTTGCAGCCTTTGCATATTTAAGAGCGATCGTTCCATTTGTAGATGATATTATGATTGTTTTACCGTTTACTACATTCCTAAGCGCTAAAGGATTTGGTGATTGAAAACCGTCTAAAGTTGCACCATTATATTCTCCAATTAGAATTGTATTATTATTTTGTAACCGATCTGCGATTGCCATTGCTTCTTTTCCATCTAGGACAGGAAACACTTCTTTAGCACCAAATTCCAAAGCTGAAGTGATTGTAGAGGTTGCAAGTAATATATCGAGAATAACAACCGTTTTATTCTCGCTTAGTTTTTGTTGATCAAGTTCTTCTTTTTTCATTAGTAAATGAATTTTCGCCATCATTTAACTCCTTTTTTAATAACAAGAAATCTTAACAAATTACATAACTGAAGAACCACCGTCTACTACTAAAATCGCTCCAGTTACAAAATCTGAAGCTGGTGCAGCTAAAAATAGTGCAGCACCTTTTAAATCATTTTCAGAACCAAACTTTCTCAAAGGTGTCCCTTCCAAGATATCCTCACCACCATGTGCAATCACGTCTTTTGACATTTTTGTTGGAAAGAAACCTGGTGCAATCGCATTGACATGTACCCCACGTGAGCCCCATTTTACTGCCAAATCTCTTGTTAAATTAACAACTGCTCCTTTACTTGCACTATAGCCTACTGCATCTAAATATTTTGGATTTGTACCTTGTAATCCTGCAACTGATGCAATATTGATGATTTTCCCCTCGTTTTGTGCAAGCATGATTTTCCCAACTGCTTGAGACATTATAAATGTTCCAGTTACATTTACATTTAATACTTTATGCCAAGCTTCTAACGGCATATCTTCAGCAGGTGCACCCCAAGAAGCGCCACTATTATTGACTAGTATATCAATTCGTCCAAATTTTTCTTGTGTTTGATTGACTACATTTTGAACATCTTCAGGGTTTGTAACATCACATTTAAAAGCCAGTGATTCAACCCCAATGCTTTTTAATTCTTCACTTACTTCTTTACAAGCATTTTCATTTCTAGAACACAAAACAACGTTTGCACCTGCTTCAGCGAATCCTTTTGCAATCTGCTCCCCTAAACCTCTACCACCACCTGTCACAATTGCCACTTTACCGGTTAAGTCAAACAATTCTTTTACATGCATTCCGATACCCTCCTAATTACGAAATAAAAAAACAAAAAATGATTATGTTATTTCAAAGTCGTAAAATAAAACATACAATTAAATACTAACCAGTCGGTATGTTGTAATTTCATGATACAAAATATATTCTGAATATTCAATAAAAAGTTTCTCTGAAATGATTGTAATTATGAATAATATACTTATATTCAATTGATGGACAATCCATACTGAATGCTAAAAAAAACCATTCCTAATACAAAGAAATGGCTTTAGTGTGTAAACAATCTATAAAAATTAATTGAAAAGGTTATAACATAATTCTTACAAGGATAGATGATTGATGACATCTTCAAGTGACTTTTCAGCCATTGAAGAAAGACGAAGACTATAATCTTCAAACATTAAATGTGCTGTCACACTGTTCGGAACGATTACACAATGTAAACCCGCCTTACGTGCTGCTAATAAACCATTTAGTGAATCCTCAAATGCAACTGCTTCTGTTGCTTCAATACCTAGTGCTTCAATTGCTTTCAAATAAAGCTCCGGATCTGGCTTGACGTCTGAAACATCTTCTTTTGTCTTAATCACTTCAAAATAATCGTATATATTCATTTGCTTTAGAAACCCTTCAACCCATGCTCGAGAAGAACTAGATGCTAAACCAATTTTAAGTCCAGCTTGTTTTGCCGCAAGTAAATAATCTTCAACACTTTCTCTTAAAACTGCATCTCTTAATTTTACCTGTACTAACGCTGAAACTTTACTTTCTAAACTTTCTCTATCAAATGGTATTGAACAATTTTCTTCAATATATGAAAATAGTACATCATCATGCGTACCGACGACCTCTGAAAATTTTTCAAGTGTTAATTTTATTTCATAATCTACCAAAACTTCTTTATAAGCTTCAAACCACACAGATTCTGTATCGATAATTAGACCATCAAAGTCAAAAATAATTGCTTTTATCACCTTGGTTCCCCCTTTTATAAATCACTTACGATATGTATCTAGTTTTAATAAAGTACTAGTCAATGCTCCTTTACATGTTTCATCAAGACCATCAATTCTAAAATAAAGACTGCGTAAAAAATGCTTTGAATTTATTTTTATATGATAGTCAGTCATATAATCACCAGTTTTGTTTACATACTGAAATTGTTCAATCCACTTACAAATTTCTTCACTAGATAATACATTGCGTTTTAAAATTGAATGAACTGCTGTTACTAATCTTTCATCTTCATCACAATCAAATACATTTTGAGATTCCATTGCTCTGAATGAAATAATTTCCAATAATGTACTTACATCATTCTCGTTTAAATCGTTACATTTAGCAAGTTTATCTAAGCAGTCCGCTAAATGCGCAACAGAATGTGCCCAGCCTTTTTCTTCAACATAACCACGGACATCATTTTCACTTTTCGCAAATAAAAATACTTTCTCTTTCACAAGTTCTAACTCTTCCAATGGAATGAATTGTTTTTCATTATGTTTCATTAAAATAACCGCAATGATTAATATTGTAAATGCTCTCGTAAATACTGAATCCGTATTCGATTCACCTAAGCCGAACAGTAAATGCTCGTCATCTATACTAATCTGTAAAAATTCTCTTAATTCTTCAGTCGAAAATACATCATTCACAATCCACTTAGAAAACGTTGAATAGATTAAATCGTCTCGAAGATATGGATTAACAGAACCGATGTGATATAACATTTGTTTTGCGATTTCATAATGGCTTTCATTTTTTTGTATCATATCATCATTTTTTCTTATACTTTCAAGCTGCTCTATTAAATATTGTTCATTTTTCAATTTGATCACCTTTATACCTTTCATTTTTTATTTAATGTTGACGAATCTCTTCTTTTTCGTTTTGATTTATATTTTGAGATTATATAAACAAATCCTCTCATTCTTCCCTACAAATCAATCAGTCTTTTTCCAAGTCGGTTTTCAATAACGAATAAACATAAACATTATGTGATTCTCCACTTTGATAAATATAGCCCCTTAAAAGCCCTTCTTTTTGAAAGCCAAATTTTTCAATTACTTTCGAAGAAGCTATATTCTCAGGGAATATCACTGCCCCTATACGGAATAATGAAAGCGTCTGAAAGCAATATATAATGACTTCACTAATGGCCTCTGACATAAAACCTTTACTCCAAAAAGTCGGAAGTAAGTCATAACCGATTTCTGTTCGCTTACCAGTAAGTAATAAATTATTTAATCCAATCGTCCCAATAAAACGATTGGTTTCCTTCTCGACGATTCCCCAGCGCATTCCCTGTTTATTTTCAAACCTAGTTCTGAATGATTCAATCATCACTTTGGCTTGTGTTTCATTGGTAAAAGGACACATCCCATAATACTTCGTAACCTCTTCATTTGAGAAAATTTGATAGATCTCATCAAAATGTTTGTCTTCTATTTCAATTAACATTAAACGCTTTGTTTCTAAAATTGGAAAAGTCATCAAATCACTCCTTCTAAGCAATACATGTTCCGCAACAATTCATCATATTCATCTGTTTATGTTAAATTTTACCATACACTTATGAATATTGGTTATTTTATAGAAATTCAACAAAAAAGACGATTACAAAAGTAATCGCCTTTACTCCACTATTTTAGCAAACTCATCTATTGTTGTTGAATACTTAATATATATCCGAGGTAATAAATAGTTTTCATCTTTCTTTCCTTTTTCAACGTAAAGTTCTGGAATCGTTGTAATTCCATATGTATAGTATTTCTTGGTTTCATCAATCACTTTTTTATCGTATAAACTATAAGGATACGCTAAAGCAATTACTGGTTTGTCCGTAATGTTTTGTATTTTCTTTTTTGATTCATTTAATTCATATTCATAATTCGTTATTTTTGTTAAATTCGGATGAGTCGCAGTATGAGATTGAACAGAAAACATACCCGAATCAACCATCTTTTTCAAATCAGACTTCGACAACCTATTTGACCAATCAATATAATCTGAAATGACAAAAAGCGTTGCAGTTGGTTTAAATTTATCATCCTTTAATTTTTGAAAAATCGAAAACGCATTTAAATTATTTTTATAACCGTCATCGAACGTAATGAAGATCGGTTTCTTTACTTTATTTCGGTCCTTCCAATTTTCAAAAGTTAATAAAGTGAAACCATGTTGTTTTAAATACTTCATTTGTTTTTCAAATTCTTTTGGATGTACGTAAAGATCCTCTACACCATGTCCTGAAAATTCATCAATTGAATGATAAATGAGTATTGGTATTTTTTTCTGAGCAAATACCTTTGAAGGTAGAAAAGTAATGACTAGTAAAAATAACAATAGTAAAATCTTTTTCATAGAATTCCTCGCTCTTCATATTCATCATGATTATTATTCCAAATATAAAAATAACTATTAGTTTATTTGAAAGATTGAGGAGCCAATCTGTTTAATAGGTAACGTGTTATTGTTGAATTTGGAAATATTAACTGTATATAAACTCGTTTATCAAATAAAGTAAGTCACTCTATTATTTCTCCATAAAAAAAGACATTGATTTGATGTTCAATGTCTTCATTCTATATATATTTAAAAATTAAGAAGTGAAAAACTACATAGACTCAGCAGCTTTTTCAAATAACACACTTTGTTCAATAACACCACAGGCACCACATTGAACTAAGTATTCAGGTCCTTTATATGGTATATAAAATGGGTCTAACCCACCTGAGATATATTCTTCCTGTTCAATATCACCGCTTTGTGCATTTAACCTTACTGCTTTCGGGTGTTGTTCGATTAAATAAAATCTTGTTTTATTTGTTTTACAGCGTGGACATGCTAATTTAGACATATTTTCACCTCATTTTATTCATATAAGGTTACTTTTCCATCATTTTACTTAGTTTATTCATTTATTTACTTAATTTTCCTTCAAATACGATTTTTCTACCTGAAGGTTCGATTTCCATTTTGCCATTGATCATTTGTTCTGAAAAAATTGGAACTTCCATTCTTTTAATTGGTGTATACCCTTCTGCTTCCATTCTCTTTAAACAGTCATTAATTGTTTCATGATCTAATACTTCAAACTTTTTCTTACTCATTGTATACCCTACTTTCTAACCAAATTTCATTTTCGTAAATCTTATGTAGAAAAAACCTTACTTCTAATTGAGAGTAAGGTTTTTAGCTTAATATTTTAATTTCTAAGTCGTGATAAGAATCTTAACGCTTCAACATAAATCCAAATGACAGTAACTAATAAACCAAATGCACAATACCATTCGAAATGTTTAGGAGCGCCATGTTTAATACTAGATGTGATCAAATCAAAGTCTAAAAATAGATTAAGTGATGCAATGATTAAGATTGCTAAGCTTACAATTAAGCCAATCGTACCAGATTGGTGCATAAATGGAACTGGTACATGGAATAGTTGTAGAATCATTGTTAGTAAGTAAAATATTAATACGCCAATTGTTAAACCAATTACGATTGATCTAAAACGATGTGTAACTTTCACAATGCCAGTTGCGTAGCATATTAATGTACCAGCAATGATTGCAATTGTTAACAATGCAGCTTGTAAAACGATCATACCATAAGTTGCTTCATATACAGCAGAAATGTTACCAATTAAAATCCCTTCAACTGCAGCATAAATAGGTGTTGTAATCGGGGCAATTCTTGGTGAAAAGCTCGTTACTAAACCAATGATAAAAGCAAATATTAAACAACCAATAAACACTTTCGTACTTAACGTACCAGTTGCAGTTAAATAGTAAGAGTATCCTGCTGTTGCGATTAACATAATTAAAGCAATTAACGCTTTACGAATCGTTCCACCCATTGTCATTGCTTTTTCAGAGTGCCTAGACTTTGTTAATTGTTCAGAATTTAAGATAGGATTCGAACTCCTCATCGAAACTCCTCCTTGTTTTTTTATACATTGATTTTACCATTTTTAGTATTTTAATGAAAATTTAAACAAGCTTTATTAAAATATATGAAAAAAGATGCCCAAAAGGACACCTATTTTCGAAAAAAAGAATTAAAACTTAATTTTGTTAGCTAAGAATGATTGAAGTTCACTAATCGCTACACGCGTTTGTTCCATTGTATCGCGATCACGAACTGTTACTTTCTTATCTTCAATTGACTCAAAGTCGTAAGTGATACAGAATGGTGTACCAATTTCATCTTGACGACGGTAACGTTTACCAATTGAACCAGTTTCGTCGAAATCAACATTAAAATCTTCAGCTAATGCTGCAAATACTTCTTGCGCATTTTCAGATAATTTTTTTGATAAAGGTAAAATTGCTGCTTTATATGGCGCTAAGGCTGGATGTAATCTCATAACTGTACGAGAAGTTCCATCTTCTAATGCCTCTTCTTCATATGCATCAATTAAAAATGCTAAAGTAACGCGGTCAGCACCTAATGATGGCTCAATGCAGTAAGGAACATATTTCTCATTTGTAATTGGATCATGGTACGTAAAGTCTTCAGTTGAAAACTCCATATGTTGTTTTAAATCATAATCCGTACGAGATGCAACACCCCAAAGCTCTCCCCAACCAAATGGGAATTTGTATTCGAAGTCAGTCGTTGCATTGCTATAATGTGATAATTCATCTTCACTATGGTCTCTTAAACGAAGATTATCTTCTTTCATACCTAATGATAATAACCACTTATTAGCAGTTTCTTTCCAATAAGTAAACCACTCAAGCTCTTCGCCTGGCTTACAGAAGAATTCAAGCTCCATTTGTTCAAATTCACGAGTACGGAACGTGAAATTTCCTGGTGTAATTTCATTACGGAAGCTTTTTCCGATTTGAGCGATACCAAATGGTACTTTCTTTCTCATTGTACGTTGAACATTCTTAAAGTTAACGAAAATACCTTGTGCTGTTTCTGGGCGTAAGAAAATTTCATTTGTACTTGATTCAGTTACACCTTGGAATGTTTTAAACATTAAATTAAATTGACGAATATCAGTAAAATCATGACTTCCGCAATCTGGGCAAGCAATGTTATGTTCTTGAATTAACTTAGCCATTTCAGAAAATGGTAGTCCATCAACGATAATTTCCATCCCTTTTTCATCAAGTGCATTTTCGATTAATTTATCGGCACGATGACGAGCCTTACAATTTTTACAATCAATCATCGGATCGTTAAAATTACCAATATGACCAGAAGCTTCCCAAGTACGAGGATTCATTAAAATTGCAGCATCTAATCCTACATTATACGGACTTTGCTGAACAAATTTTTTCCACCAAGCTTTTTTAACATTGTTTTTTAATTCAATACCTAATGGACCATAATCCCAAGTATTAGCTAATCCACCATAAATTTCTGATCCTGGAAAAACAAATCCACGATGCTTTGCATGACTTACAATGACTTCCATTGACTTTTCTGACATTTTTTTTGCCTCCAATTTTTCATTCAATTCTATTTGAAAATGCAAGAATGAAAATAAAAAAGCTCTCATCCTTAGGCATTTTCTGCCTAGGGACGAGAGCTATATATGCACCCGCGGTTCCACCCTAGTTGACAATTTTAGAAATTGTCCACTTTCAAACATAACTCAAGAATGCCTTTCACTAAAGGTTTTGATTGAGCTTCCACCGTCCTCAATTCGCTATGCAAAAATTGCTTTAGTTACTTCTTTCTATCACCGTTATAACTTATGTAATAATAATATGGTCTTAGTTTATCAAAGTGACAACTATTCCGTCAAATATTATTATTTTCAATTATAAATGAAATAATACCATGAATTTTTAGAATATTTATTGTGAATCATTCATGTAAAGATAATATCTTTACAGTATTCTGATTAATTGGTATGATAGAAAAGTTGTTTTAAAAATATACCTATTTTCTGAAGAAGGGAGTGCTAGTTTTGAGTAGCAGCATATTTTTTAAGAAAAAGAAACGATCAGCAGTATTGCTTGATAAACATCATTCCATTCGTTTATTAAAAACGAACAAAAA
>Ga0209025_1000567_pt1 | contig 67307 bp, 66 predicted proteins | sample AraplaMF_Col_mLB_FD_184256 | JGI IMG/M metagenome (GOLD analysis project Ga0209025, IMG submission 184256) | Arabidopsis root microbial communities from the University of North Carolina, USA - plate scrape MF_Col_mLB (SPAdes) (version 2) | ecosystem: Host-associated > Plants > Roots > Endosphere... | reverse complement strand
ATGCAGTATGTGATCGAATAATAGATGGTGAGATTTTTGTAAATGAGAGATTAACAACAGGAATGATTGCGACTGCTAATGGCATTTACTATCTGTTTGGAGATACACATGATCAGGAATTTCAACACACTTTGTTTTCTTATATTGAAAATGATGTTTTAACAACGGAGAAGCGATTCACATTATTTGTTTCTAGCATAGAGTGGGAAAGCATTATTGAAAATCATTTCAAGGATTCTTTTAGAAAAATCCCTCGAAAAAAATTTCTATTTCAGAGAGATATCTTTGAAGATAGAAAAAGAGAATTAGAAGATTCTACATACAAAGTTAAGCGGATTGATAAAAACATAATCGAAAAAAGTACTGAATTTACGGAACAGTATTATACAGAATATTGGGGATCAAAAGAAGTGTTTTTGAAGCGTGGTTTTGGATTTTGTATTGTACAAGATCAAAAGGTAGTGGCTGAATGTGTCTCAATTTTTAGAAGTAATGGTTTTGCTGAAATTGATATCGCAACAGATCCAGACTATCAAGGAAAAGGGCTCGCTCGATTAGTCGCAACTTATTTCATAGAACATTGTATACAAAATAGTATTACGCCGTACTGGGATTGTAATGTGGATAATATACCCTCACAAAGACTTGCTAGTAAACTAGGTTTTGACCATCCAATGGAATATGTTTTATATGTACGTAAGAAAGTAGAGGGATAAAACATGAATGTCGAATTAACAAGATTCAAAGTGAAGCCAGGGAAAAGTCACCGTGTTGATGAATGGATGAAGATGCTAAATGATCATATGAAAGAAGTGTTATTGACATTAAACGACGAGAAAATGTATGTAGAGACAATTTTCCGGGAAATAAGAGATGGAGAAGAATATTTGTATTGGTATTCTGTCCAAGGAGAAGGCGGGATAGCTATCGAAGCTTCTCGGCACGAAGTTGATAAAAAGCATTTGGAATTTTGGTATGAATGTATTGATGAGGAAGCACCTGCTGACCATATGAAAACAGAAGTTGTCATGATTCAAGATGTTGTCAAAGATGCGATGAAATAATAAAATAGTATTCTTTGTATATACGAAAAAGCACATCAGAATAGATGGGCTTTTTTATTTGTGAAAAATTTTCAGCAGAAACTTGTATACATTTCAAGCTCTCAAACGTTGAGTATATAGGAAGGAGAGCAGAATGAGTCATGAAACGTTTGAATCATTATTAATAGAAAAATCGAAGGCAGTTTATAGTTACTTAATTAAAATTGGCGCAGAAAGAAAAGAAGCAGAAGATATTGTACAAGATACGTTGTATAAAGCTCTTCTACTTATGGAGGAAATACCGTTAGAACGATTAACACCGTGGTTATTCCGTGTTGCGATTAATCAGCACCGCGATTTGTATCGAAAGAAACAAAGATTGAATCCAATTGCGATTGAATCAGTTGTTTTAATCGGTCAAAAGTCATTAGATGAAGTTCTTCTAACAAGTGAGCTTCAAGGAGAAGTACAAGAAATATTAGAGTCGATGACAGAAGACTATCGGCATATGTTATTGCTGAAATATGAATATGAGCTCTCTTATAAAGAAATCGCCGTTTTATTAAGTGTGAAAGAAGATACAGTGAAAACAAGTTTGTACCGAGCACGAAATCAATTTAAGAAATTGTATAGGAGGAAAGGCGATGAGCCGGAAAGATTTTGAACTTGATATGGATGAGAAGCAGATGAATGCATTGATGAAGAGGGCAAAGAGGAAACAGCTTCTGCGAAACTGGATTATTTCTATTTGTGCGTCTGTTGTAGTTATCGTAGGACTGTTTTTAGGAACAACATATTTTTCACAACAAACTTTTGAAAGGATGGAAAGACAAGTGGCTGCGTTACATACTGTCCAAGGACCGAATATACGCTTTAGTGGCAGTGTTGATTTAAGTAATAGTATGACAGGTCGAACCATCATATATAACTCTTATAAAAATATAGCGGGACAACCAGTAAAATGGGCAAATGAGATGTATGAATCAGGTTTATGGAATTATAGGATGATGCACTATGATGGTGATCTTGTTAGGTTAGATGAGGAAGAGGTGAATAAAGAGGAGAATAATATCAAATTACCAGATTATAATGTTCAAACAATGCAAAGAGAGATGCGATTTTATTTACCTTTTGTTACGTATGAAAATTATGTGAATGATTTAGCGGATATGGGAGAGTTGCAAAATAAAGTTGCGGAAGTAGCGTTATCTTTTGATAAAGCATATACAGCTGAGCAAATTGTAGAGATGTTACCTAAAAATATACAACCTGTTTGGTTTTGGACAGATACATATAATGAAAAAAATGCGGATACATATGTAGGATTAAAAGATCCGAAGAGTGGAGCGGTATTAAATGCTGTAATGGCTATCGATGTATTTGGATTCGAGGGGAGTTACGCAAAAGCACAAGAAAATATTAAAAATGATGTAACAAGAAACTCAAAAGAATTTCTGTATCAAATGAAGTATTTAGCAGAGAATAGTGAAGGGATACCAAGTGATTATTTCAATCAATATTATAAAGAAATAAAAAATATCAAGCCCAAAGACTTACCAATCTACGGCGTAGTCGTAACAGGAAAAACAGAGGATTTAAAAAATTTACAAAGTTCACCGTATATAAAAGCAGCTGTAAGAGGTGTAACAGTTGAGAAATATTGATTACGAAACATTAATTAGAATAATCTGAAAATTTATGGTATAATATGGAGAAAAGGGGGCCTATATGAAGCAAATACATGGAGCAATCTACATCTACATAACAATGTTTTTCATTGGAACGTCTTATGGTTTAGGGCATTTATACTCGCACCCGATTTTAACTTTTTTGAGCGGGACATGTATGGCCATTGCGATTTGTATACACTTTTTCTCAGTTTGGATTGTAAAGTTTCAACTAAATATTAGTGAGATGGAAGAAGGCACTTTTTAAGTAGCCTTCTTTTTTAGTAGTATCTGTTTAACTCTTTTAATAATATTTCAATTTGTTTCTCCGCTTCTTCACACATGGATAAGGTTCTTAATCTAAAGAATAGGCTTCGTAAGAATGATTTTACATTTCCATACAACGTTTCATAAGACACGATAGATAATTCTGCTTTTTGAATTTGCATTTGATTAACTAAGGAATGTAAGGCTGCAATGAGTTCTTTTTCATCTAAACCATTTTTCAGCATGGCAATGATAGGAGTGATAATTCGCTCATCTTCTTCGTACTTGTAATACATTGTATGCACATTTATCTTTTTTAACAAGGTTTGTAGTATTTCAGGATAATGGAAGACTTCAAGTTTCGGGTTTATAACAAGTTCATCGAATGTATCTGAGACATGAGCGATGCTGTGAGCCCAACCTCGGTCGTTAACATATCCGCGAAAATCATGTTCTTGGTTCATATATAAAATTAATTTGTCTTTCACATCTAATATGTCAGACGGTGATAAGAAGTTATGTTTTGTATCGGCGTTTATGATTAAAGCAATTAATAGTGTTGTAAATGATCGGGTGAACACAGCATCTTTATCTTCTGTAGTGATTTTATAAAATAAATATTGTTCGCTTATACTTTGTGATAATAAGTGCTGTAATTGAGTTTGTGTAATATGGTCATTTATGATGAGGTGCCAAAATGTCGTATAGATTAATTTGTCTCGTAAATAGCCGTCTGGTGTGCCGATATGTTGGAGCATTTTTGAACTTAAATCCTGAATGTCTATCGTGGAATCTATGGCGTATTGGTTAGCTTTTATTTCTTCTAATTGTTTTTTAAGTTGTTGCATGTAATCTCTCCTTTTTATTTAGAAAATTCTGTATTTTAATGTTATGATAGAAACGGAGAATATACAAGAAATAAATGCCTTTCTTCAACAAGTCAATCATTTATTGAGGATTTCAAAAAAACGATTAGAGACGAACAAAAAATGTTAGAAATAGGATTGATTAATGAAGTTTCTATAATGGAGGCATGAAATGAAGAGAAACACATGGATGTTGTGTGTGTATGTTTTATTTACCGTTTCTTTCGTGATATTAACAGCATGTACACGTAATGAGCAAACTGAGAATGAGCCGGTGAATATACAACAACAAACAGAAAAAGGTGTTATGGAAGGATACGTTATAGTGAAAAATACAACTGTATATTTCATTAGTAACAAAAAGTTCAAAACGAAAAAAGGGTTGCAGGAGTATGTGGAGCTACAACAACATTTGGATACCCCAGCGGACACGATTCTACATTTTGGTGATAAAAATGCATATAAACAGTTGAAATCAGGATATAAAATAAAAGTATGGTTTTCTAAGATACTTGAAAGTTACCCAGGGAAAATGACTGTTAATCAGTTTGAAATCGTAGAGAAAAATGGTATTTAAAAAAGGTAGCGTATTCGCTACCTTTTTTCTTATTTTACAAACTGTAATTCTTTTGGGAATTTCGTTAAAATTTCTGATCCGTCTTTCGTGATGTAGATATCATCTTCAATACGAACGCCACCTACGTTTGGTACGTAAATACCTGGTTCGATTGTGAAGACCATTCCTTCTTTTAATAGAGACTCGTTTCCTTCTTTTACATCTGGATATTCGTGTACGCTAATGCCAAGTCCATGACCAAGACGGTGTGGGAAGAATTCTCCGTAACCTGCATCTGTGATAACAGAGCGAGCAGCATTGTCAATTTCGCCAAGTGTAACGCCTGGTTTACAAGCTTCAACCGCTTGTAATTGTCCTGCTAGTACAGTGTTGTAAATACGTGTTTGTTCTTCTGAAAGATCGCCAAATGCGACTGTACGTGTAATGTCAGAGCAATAACCGTCAATGATTACACCTAAGTCAAATAGTACGAAGTCACCGCGCTTCATTTTGTTTCCACCTGGGATACCGTGTGGCAAGGCAGAGTTTGCACCTGCTAATACCATTGTGTCAAAGGACATTTTATGTATACCTTTTTTCTTCATTTCATGTTCGATGATTGCTAACACTTCTAATTCGCTGCGATTTTCTTCAATTGCATTTACACCGATTTCAACAGCATAGTCTGCCATGTGGGCTGCTTGACGCAAAATAGAAAGTTCTTTTTCGTCTTTAATTAAACGAAGTTCGCGTACTTTTTCTTCAGCGGATTTGAAAGATGCTTTCGGGAATAATTTTGTTAATTCTTCGTAGCGCTCTACATTTAAATGTTCTTTTTCAATTGCCACTGCATTTACATCAATGCCGCGATCTGCGATTGCTTTTGCAATCATATCCCATGGTTTGTCTGTATCAGTAAATCCGATAATTTCATGTGCCCAGCCAGCGTTTCTAGCTTGACCTTCTTCCATTTTAGGACAAATTAAAATTGGTTCTTTTTCTTGGAATACAAATAGACCGAGTAGTCTTTCGTGTGGTTCGCAATGGAAGTTTGTCATATAGAAGACGTTTGGTGTAGAAGTTAAAAATGCAGCTTCCACGTTCTGTTCTTGTAGCCATTGCATTAAGTTTTCTAATCTAGTATTCATAAATTCGCACCTCCGAGATTTTAATTACATATATAACTTTACATCGGATGAAAGTGTTATGACAAGCAAATCGCTGTTTGAAAAGACAGGAAATTGTGAAATCATGTAGAATAGAAGGTGTGAATGTGAATAAGGAGGAATGTAACAATGAAAGTATCTTATCACGGGCATTCAGTTGTAAAGATTGAAACGAATGGAAAGGTTATCTTAATTGATCCGTTTTTAACAGGTAATCCGAAAACAGATTTAAAGACTGAAGATGTTAAGGTAGACGCGATTATTTTATCGCACGGTCATGGTGATCATGTCGGTGATACAGTAGCACTTGCGAAGAAAAATAATGCAGTTGTTGTAGCGCCGTTTGAACTCGCAACATTTTTAGGGTGGCAAGGTGTAAATACACATCCGATGCATATCGGCGGTTCACATGTGTTTAATTTTGGGAAAGTGAAATTTACACAAGCATTCCATGGGTCTAGTTATATTGATGAAGAAAACAAGACGATTACATATACAGGAATGCCAGCTGGAATTTTATTTACGGCAGAAGAGAAAACAGTGTACCATGCAGGAGATACTGCTTTATTTTCCGATATGAAGTTAATTGGTGCTCTTAATAACATTGATGTAGCATTTTTACCAATTGGTGATAATTTTACAATGGGACCAGAGGATGCAGTGTTAGCTGCGGAATGGATTGGTGCTAAAACAGTTGTGCCAATGCACTATAATACGTTCCCAATTATCCAGCAAGACCCGCATCTTTTTGTCCAAAAACTAACAAGTAGTACAGGTAAGGTATTAGAAGCTGGAGAAAGTATTACACTATAAAAAAAGCAACCCTTCATTTGAAAAGACAAGTGAAGGGTTTTTTATGTGTGTAAAATAGGTTTGAAAGTCTGTGCTTGTTTTGGTGTTTCTTTTATTTCCAGTAATGTTTGTTCCGGTGTTTCATTTAATTCCATTGCAATTTTTTTGCCATCAACGAAAGCTAAAAATACAGCACCTACAACTTCTAAAAATTTTTTCATTTTCATTCGCTCCTTCGTTTGATTTCTTGTCTTTATTGTATCTTGGAACTAGAAAACAAACCATCGAATGAGATGACAATAGTCTTACACTGGTGTAAGAATGTGACTGATAGAATGTAAGGGTCATTTTTGTTATAAAAAAAATAGTACAGATACATAAAAGTACAGTGTAACAGTTTCGGAAATATAGTATACTAAAAATACAACACATGAAGAATTTAGGGAAAAGAAAGTATGGTGAAACCATTTGGCTACCAAACATAATCAAATTTTAGAACATATTAATAGCCTGCCGGTAGGGCATAAAATTTCTGTGCGCCAAATTGCAAAAGATTTGAGTGTAAGTGAAGGAACGGCCTATCGTGCGATTAAAGATGCAGAGAATAAAGGGTATGTTAGTACAATTGAACGTGTCGGAACAATCCGAATTGAACAAAAGAAAAAGGAAAATATTGAAAAACTAACATATGCCGAAGTGGTCAATATAGTCGATGGCCAAGTGCTTGGCGGAAGAGAAGGGTTACATAAAACATTAAATAAATTCGTGATTGGGGCCATGAAATTAGAAGCGATGATGCGCTATACAGAAGCAGGGAACTTGCTAATTATCGGTAACCGGACGAATGCGCATCAGTTGGCACTAGAAACAGGGGCAGCTGTATTAATTACAGGTGGATTTGATACAGAAGATCATGTGAAAAAATTAGCGGATGAATTAAAGTTGCCGATTATTTCAAGCAGCTATGATACGTTTACTGTGGCAACGCTTATTAACCGTGCCATTTATGATCAGCTTATTAAAAAAGAAATTGTACTTGTGGAAGATATTTTGACGCCAATTGAAGAAACGTTATATTTAAAACCTAGTGATAAAGTAGCGCAATGGCATGCGTATAATAAAGAAACAATGCATGGGCGTTATCCAATTGTAGATGAAAATAAAAAGGTATTAGGGATTGTTACTTCAAAAGATATGATTGGCATCGCAAAAGAAACACCAATTGAAAAAGTGATGACAAAACAGCCGATTACAGTGAATGGGAAAATGTCTGTTGCAGCGGCAGCGCGCATGATGGTATGGGAAGGGATTGAACTTCTTCCTGTTGTCGATGAAAGCAACCGATTGCAAGGGATTATTAGCCGTCAAGATGTACTTCAAGCATTGCAAATGATTCAACGTCAACCGCAAGTTGGAGAAACGATTGAGGATATCGTCACAAATCAATTTGTGACTCCGAAAGAAGCAAAGAATGAACACAGTTATCAATTTTCTGTGACACCACAAATGACGAGTTCATTTGGAACATTATCATATGGTGTATTTACAACCGTTGTCACAGAAGCAACAAATCGCGCCATCCGTGCGCAGAAAAAAAGCGATTCAATTGTTGAGAATTTAACAATTTATTTTGTAAAGCCGGTGCAGATTGATAATGTTGTTTCTGTACATCCAAAGGTATTAGAAATCGGTCGTAAATTTGGAAAGGTAGATGTAGAAGTGCGTCACGGAGGAGAGGTTGTTGGGAAAGCGCTATTAATGGTGCAGCTGATTGACCGATAAGTATGGAAAAAAGCTGAATGAAGAATCCCTTTTATGGTGAGATGTTCATTCAGCCATTTTTTTATAAAAGTGTATGAATACAGCTAATAGTAATGAAATGGTGAGGAAGATTATATTCCATGAAGTAAAGGTGATAGGAGAATCGGGATAGTAATGTTTCGTATGCCAAATTTCGTATAGAGCGTTTAGAATGAGCGTGATGATAGGAGCTAAGAAAATTTTCTTCATGATTAACGCATAAACCTAAACCAATGACGATAAAAGGAACAATGCACAATTACATAAGAAACGGGTTAATTTTGTTAATCCAAACGCTAACACCTCCCTTTATTTGGTAGTTCGATTGTAGTATAATTGAATTATCAGATAATTGATATATATAAAGAAAAAAGGATGGTGTTCACTATGTCATCAGAGTTGCTCTTTTTTGGTGGTGTTGCATTGTTTTATTTTCTTGCCATGATACCTATTCAGTATCTTTACATTGAAGGACTAAATGAGCAAAAACAACAAACAAAGCTTTCACAACAAGAGTTGTATAAAAATATGTCTTTTGAAGAAGAACAATTACATTTTCACGTGCAAGGAAATCCTTTTAATATTCCACCTGCATTTGTTGCATATATGATTTTAAAAATAAAACAATATAAAAAGCATCAGCATTTATGCTGATGCTTTTTATATTGTTTTATACGCTTCTGCTTCTTCGACTGCAAGAGGTGAGAAATGTTTATACTGACGGAATCCATTAAAAATACTCGCACCACCAAATAAGATAAATAACACGCCAACGATAATACGTGCGGTAGAGAGTTCTAAGAAAAATTGGTTTGCACCAAATAGCGCAACGAATACACCGAGCGACATTGCGGATTTTCCAGCAAGCCATCCTTTTTCCATCGGACGATTTGTACGAAAATATTTTGTTTTATAGAAGAGATACAACATAAATGAGATGATAATACAAAAGACTAATACTGGCATGATATGATCCTCCGTTATTTTGTATTTAGGTAAATTTAAAAATAAAACCCCATCTTTTTAGTTGGGAGAGAGTGTCCGCCCAAGCATAGAAGCGGTCAGTGCCTGTTTTAGCCCCATGCCGAGTGAAAACAAAGTGAGGGAACGAGTGGAGAATCCCTTTTGTTTTCATAGCCGAGACTGATATGGTGGGAAAATAAACTGGATAAAACTGAACTGAAACCCCATCTTTTTAGTTGGGAGAGAGTGTCCACCCAAGCATAGAAGCGGTCAGTGCCTGTTTTAGCCCCATGCTAAGTGAAAACAAAAAACATTATCGAAACTTTCTAATTATTATTATAAAGCAATTGTCCACATGGATAAATTATTTTCAGTTATAATGAAGGATAAAGTGAGAAAATTGATTACAGAGGTAGAAATCAATAAAAAGGAGACTATACATATGCACGAACAAATTTTAACAGCGATTAAAGAGTTTGATACGATTATTATTCACCGTCATGTGCGCCCAGATCCAGATGCATTAGGTTCACAATGTGGGTTAGGAACCGTTCTTCAAGAATCGTTCCCAGAGAAAAAGGTTTATATGGTTGGATACAATGAACCTTCTTTATCGTATTTACGAGTAATGGATGAAATTGATGATGAGACTTATGAAAATGCGCTTGTTATCGTTTGTGATACAGCGAACCAAGAGCGTGTTTGTGATCAGCGTTATACAAAAGGAAAGAAGCTTATTAAAATTGATCATCACCCAAATGAAGATCCATACGGGGACATTACGTGGGTTGATACGACATCAAGTTCTACAAGTGAGCTTATTTATGAGTTTTACTCTTACGGAAAAGATAAAGGTTTAACAATCTCAAAAGAAGCGGCTCGTCTTATTTTAGCTGGGATTGTTGGAGATACAGGTCGCTTCTTATTCCCAAATACATCAGCAAGAACACTTCGCTATGCAGGCGAGCTTGTAGAAATGGGAGTGGACTTTCCAGCGTTATATAACGAAATGTATAAAACGAAAGAGAAAATCGCTCGTTTAAATGGATTCATTTTACAAAACTTTACGATGACAGAGGAAGGTGCAGCTTATATTAAGCTGACAAAAGAAGTACTAGAAGAATTTGATGTACTTCCTTCAGAGGCATCTGGTGTTGTTGGAGCGCTTGGCAATATTGATGGATTAAAAGCTTGGGTTCTATTTCTAGAGGAGGAAGATGTGATTCGCGTTCGTCTTCGTTCAAAGGGACCGGTAATTAATAAATTAGCGATGCAGTATAACGGCGGAGGTCATCCGATGGCTTCTGGTGCGAAAGCATCTTCTTGGGAAGAAGCAGATCGTCTTTTCGCGGACTTGTGTGAGATCTGTAAATAAAACAAGTACTTCATGTGTTAAAAACAAGAAAAGTAGGGCTCAGAAGCTCTACTTTTCTTGTTTTATATTGATGCTAATTTCGAGCACAGTATCAAAGGAAATTGTTTCGATTTTAAAGCGGTAGCTTCGGTCATAATGTTTGTATACTTTATTTTCAATTGTTTTTATTAACAATTCTTTGTTTTTTGCTACGCTTTGAACGTTTTTTGTTACGAGGTGCTGGAGGTCTTCTTGAAGAGAAGTAATCATATTTTCAAGAGTAACACGGTCTAAATCGTATTTATCATGATTCGGAATCTCAATTTTAATTTCTTGGATCGTTAAAAGGCTTTTATTTTCCTCATTTAATTTAGTACGATCTTCCGTAAGAACATGAAGATTCTTTTTTAGCCTTGTAATTTCCGTTTCCTGAAACACAATTTTTTTTGCATAATCTTCTTGAAAAACGCCGTATATGTACAAAAAAATAAACCAACTCAAAATCCCTCCAACGGCAGCGCCACCTAAAAATAAATACCACTTTTTAGCTATTGTAGCGCTTGGAACCCTCATACATGATCCTGCGTAATCCATTTAATAATAATAAGGCCGGTTTGCATGCCGCCTGTTGCGAAAAAAATAAGTAAAATTTGTTTCACAATATCTTTTGTGGCACCTTCGAAAAAGGTTCGTTCAAAGCTATAAAATGTATCAAAAGTTCCGCCAATTGCTGCAACGAGTGCCCAAATACGTAAGTTTTCTGCGAATTGTTTTATGGCAGTAAGAGCTGGTTTTCCAACAAGAAATGCTCCAATTCCTCCGATTAAAGAACCACCAAGCATTACTCCAAATGCAATAAAGTAAGTTGTAATGAGAAGAGAGAAAAAAGTTTGTCTTACATCCATCGTCATTCCCCTTTCTCCTCCATATATATGGACAAAGTATAAGAAGTATGTTTTGATTTCCGCTTTCTTCATCACCTATAATGAAAGTAGTCAAATAGATAAAGAGAGGGTACAACAGTGAAGTTTGTGCATTTACAATGTCAAACCGTTTATAGTTTGTTAAAAAGTGCTTGTAAAATTGATGAACTTGTAAGCCGTGCGAAAGAGCTTGGATTTTCATCACTTGCAATTACAGATGAAAATGTGATGTACGGAGTGATTCCATTTTATAAAGCATGTAAGAAGAATGGCGTGCGGCCAATTATCGGATTAACAGCCTCTGTTTTTAGTGAGGAAGAAGAGCAATCCTATCCGCTTGTACTGTTAGCAGAAAATGAGATGGGATACCAAAACTTATTGAAAATTTCTAGCACCATCATGACTAAGTCTAAAGACGGGATTCCGAAAAAGTGGCTTTCTCATTATGCAAAAGGGTTGATTGCGATTTCTCCAGGAAAAGATGGGGAAATTGAACAGTTATTGTTACAAGGAAGAGACGAGATTGCTGAAGAAGTAGCTCGTGCGTATCAAAATATGTTTGGAAGTTTTTATATGAGTTTGCAGCATCACGCAATTCAGGATGAACTATTCTTGCAAGAAAAATTACCACAATTTGCAAACGAAATAAACATTCCAGTCGTTGCGACAAATGATGTTCGTTATGTGAACCAAAGTGATGCGCTTGTGCAGGAATGCTTGCTATCTGTTCAGAGCGGAACAAAGATGACTGATCCAGACAGACCAAGGCTCAAAACAGACCAGTATTATTTAAAATCATCGGCTGAAATGGAAGCTTTATTTTCTCATGCAGAAGAAGCCCTTCAAAATACAGTTCGTATAGCTGAACGTTGCCACGTAGAAATTCCTTTCCACGTCAATCAATTGCCAAAGTTTCCTGTTCCATCTAACAAAACATCAGATGCTTATTTGCGCCGCATTTGTGAAGATGGGCTAAATAAGCGATATGGGGCGGTTCAAGATGTACATAGGAAACGTTTGAATCATGAACTTGAAGTTATCTCTCGCATGGGATTTAGTGATTATTTTCTCATTGTTTGGGACTTTATGAAATACGGACATGAACATGGTATTTTAACAGGACCGGGCCGTGGCTCAGCAGCAGGTTCTCTTGTTTCTTATGTGTTAGAAATTACAGATATCGATCCAATTGAGTACAACTTGCTTTTTGAACGATTTCTAAATCCTGAACGTGTTACGCTTCCAGATATTGATATTGATTTTCCGGACATTAGACGTGATGAGATGATTCGTTATGTAAAAGATAAGTATGGTCAACTTCGCGTTGCCCAAATTGTTACGTTCGGAACGCTTGCTGCAAAAGCAGCGATTCGGGATATCGCCCGCGTAATGGGGCTTCCGCCGAGAGATATTGACATATTTTCGAAACTGATTCCATCAAGGGTTGGGATTACATTAAAAGAAGCATATGAAGAATCCGGGTCCCTTCGTGAATTTGTACAAGGAAATCTCTTGCATGAGCGTGTTTTTGAAATTGCGAAGCGTGTAGAAGGTTTACCACGTCATACGTCTATTCATGCAGCAGGAGTCATTATGAGTCAGGAGCCATTAACGGGAAGTGTTGCGATTCAAGAAGGGCATAACGATGTATATGTAACGCAATATCCAGCAGAAGTGTTAGAAGAACTTGGTCTGTTAAAAATGGACTTCTTAGGCTTACGTAATTTAACGTTACTTGAAAATATTCTTACATTTATTGTGAACAAAACAGGTAAACAAATTGATATACGGAATTTACCTCTTCAAGATGAAAAGACATTCCAATTACTAGGAAGAGGAGATACAACAGGTGTATTCCAGCTCGAATCTGGGGGAATGCGGAATGTACTCCGCAGTTTAAAACCAAATGAGTTTGAAGATATTGTTGCCGTCAACGCTTTATATCGTCCAGGGCCAATGGAACAAATCCCAACCTTTATTGAGTCAAAGCACGGGAAGCGTCAAATTCATTATTTACATTCAGATTTAAAGCCAATTTTAAAAAGCACATATGGCGTTATTGTATACCAAGAACAGATTATGCAAATTGCTTCGCAGTTAGCGGGATTTTCACTCGGAGAAGCCGATTTGCTCCGCCGTGCAGTGAGTAAGAAAAACCGTGAGATTTTAGATCAAGAACGAAAGCATTTTGTACAAGGGTGTTTACGAAATGGATACGATGAAACATCTGCAGAACAAATTTATGATTTAATTGTTAGATTTGCAAATTACGGTTTTAACCGAAGCCATGCTGTAGCGTACAGTATGATTGGATATCAGCTCGCTTATTTAAAAGCGAATTATCCTTTAGAGTTTATGACGGCACTCTTATCCAGTGCGATAGGTAACGAAGATAAGATTGTGCAATATATACGTGAAACGAAGCGCAAAGGTTTTCATGTTTTACCGCCGTCTCTTCATAGAAGTAGTTATAATTTCCAAATAGAAGGGAATGCAATTCGCTATAGTTTGCTTTCGATTCGAAATATCGGGATGGCTACAGTGAATGCGGTGATCGAGGAAAGAGAAAGAAATCCATTTCAAGATTTATTTGAGTTCTGTCTTCGTATGCCAGCAAAGTTTGTTACGGAGCGTAATTTAGAGGCATTTGTTTGGGCTGGCTGTTTCGATGATTTTCAAGTTTCGAGAACAACTTTGTTTAACAGTATTAAGGGTGCTTTAGAGTATGCAAGCCTTGCGCGTGAATTGGGGGAAGAAAGTGTCCCAAAATCAGTATACGTACAAGGAGAAGAGCTATCTTTTATTGAACAATTAAATAATGAGAAAGAAGCGCTTGGCTTTTATTTATCCAGTTATCCAACGGCGCAGTATGCAAAGCTTGTAAAAGAACTAGAAATTCCGTCTCTTGCGCAAGCGATGAGGCAAAAGCGAAACGTACAGCGTGCGATTGTTTATGTAACAGGTGTAAAAGTCATTCGGACGAAAAAATTGCAAAAAATGGCGTTCGTCACTTTTTGTGATCAAAATGATGAAATGGAAGCGGTTGTCTTTCCGGAGACGTATATTCATTTTTCGGAGAGGTTAAAAGAAGGTGAAATTGTTTTAGTGGAAGGGACGATTGAACAACGAAATCATAAATTGCAATGGATTGTGAACGGTCTTTATCCATTAGAACAAATGGATGTTTACAATGAAATGAAAGAAGCATCGATTTATGTAAAACTACCGTCGCAGTATGAAAAGAAGTTGTTAAATCAAGTTACAAAAATATTGTTTCACTATTCAGGTTTTGCGAAAGTACTAATTTATTATGAAAAGGAACATAAAATGGTACAATTATCTCGTAGTTTGTCAATTCATCCAAGTGAAGAATGTTTAGGAGCACTTCGCGAAATAGTCGGTGAGGAAAATGTCGTAGTGAAAATATAATGGACAATTTCCCTATAGTTCGATTATTATAGTAATAGTGTTCGTGGTCAGACCACTTGGAGAGAATGATATCAGCAAGAATAATTTGAGGAGAGTGGATAGTTTGTCAACACTTCGTGAAGAAGCACTTCACATGCATAAAGTGCATCAAGGAAAATTAGAAACTGTATCAAAAGTAAAAGTAGAAAATGCTAAAGACTTAAGTCTTGCGTATTCTCCAGGGGTTGCAGAACCTTGTAAAGAAATTTATGACGATAAAAGTAAGGTATATGAATATACAATGAAGGGAAACATGGTAGCAGTTGTGACGGACGGAACAGCTGTACTTGGTCTTGGTAATATCGGACCAGAAGCATCTCTTCCAGTAATGGAAGGTAAAGCTGTATTATTCAAAAGCTTTGCTGGCGTAGATGCATTCCCTATTGCTTTAAATACAAACGATGTAGATAAAATTGTTGAAACTGTAAAATTAATGGAGCCGACATTTGGCGGTGTAAACTTAGAGGATATTGCAGCACCCAACTGCTTTATCATTGAAGAACGTTTGAAAAAAGAAACAAATATTCCTGTATTCCATGATGATCAACACGGAACAGCTATCGTAACAGTAGCAGGTCTTGTAAACGCACTTAAGCTAGTTGGAAAGAAAATGTCTGACATTAAAGTTGTAGCAAATGGTGCAGGTGCAGCAGGTATTGCAATCATTAAACTTTTATATCGCTATGGTGTACGCGACATTATTATGTGTGACCGAAAAGGTGCGATTTATGAAGGTCGCCCTGTTGGTATGAATCCGGTGAAAGATGAAGTTGCAAAATATACGAATAAAAATCGTGTAGAAGGTTCATTAGCGGATGTTCTGCAAGGCGCGGATGTATTTATCGGTGTATCTGTAGCGGGTGCATTGACTGAGGAAATGGTTCGTACAATGAATGACGATGCAATTATTTTTGCAATGGCAAACCCAGTTCCAGAAATTATGCCGGAACTGGCAAAAGCAGCAGGAGCAGCTGTTGTTGGAACTGGTCGTTCTGACTTCCCGAACCAAGTAAATAATGTACTAGCGTTCCCTGGTATTTTCCGTGGTGCACTTGATGTACATGCTACGCAAATCAATGAAGAAATGAAAATGGCAGCTGTACAAGCCATTGCAGAGCTTGTAGCGGCAGATGAGCTAAATGCAGACTATATCATTCCAGCTCCGTTTGACGCGCGTGTAGCGCCTCAGGTGGCGGCTTATGTTGCAAAAGCTGCGATGGAGACAGGAGTAGCTCGCCGTCAAGTAGATCCAAATGAAATCGCTGAGAAAACAAAAAATTTAGCGTTGATTGGTAAAGAGTAAGCGAGGAATTTCTATTGACATCATCAAATACAAAAGTATATCTCGAAATTGTAAAGAAAATCCGTTCCATTATGGAAGAGGATGGTTTAGTCGCAGGTGATCGTTTACCATCTGAGCGCGAGTTAAGTGCGCGTTTAAACGTTGGGCGTTCATCTGTACGGGAAGCATTGCGAGCTTTAGAACTCGTAGGATTAATTGAAACAAGACGCGGTGAAGGAACGTTTATTCGAAACTTCTATGACAATGGTCTTGTTCAATTAATCGCACCATTTTTATTACAAGATGAGAAAACAATTCGTGATTTGTTACAGACGAAACGCTTGCTTGAAAAAGATGTTATTCGAATCGTATGTGATTTACCGAAAGAAACGTTTTCTAGTGTATTAGGTATGTTGAAACAAGTTCTTAAAAAGGACGAAAGTTCAATTCAGGAGTTTCATCAAATGTTTTTCAAAACACTTATTGAACGAGTGGACAATTATTTACTATATCGAATTTGGAGAATTGTAAATGATTACGTTGCGACTCTTTCTTATGAAATTTCACTAGAATCTATAGAAATCTATAGAAAGCTTTATGAAGTGTTATACGCGAAAAAAGAAGAAGAGGCGCTAAAAATTTATGATGAACTAATGGAAAACATACAGTTTCACTCGTAATGTATAAAATTTGTCGAAATGACCATGACACGTTATGACAAACAATCTATCGCATAGCGGTTAAAGTTAAACGTAAAGAGAGAGGTTATGAGTGCGTGTTCAAAAAAAGAGGATAAAGAGAGCTGAGTAGCTATCTTGACTGGACTGTTTGAACATCCTCTATTAGACAGATTGAGAAGACAAGGCTAACATCGATCTTTGGTGTTAGCCACATTTTCTTCCTAACCTTAGCTCTCAACAAAGGGGGTCAAATTGTGCTAAGAGATTTATTCGTAAAAAAGAAAAAGTACGCTGCAATTCCTTCAGAACAAGTACGAAGAGATGTACCGGACGGTGTTATGACAAAATGTCCGAAATGTAAGAAAATCATGTATACAAAAGAGCTTCTTAAAAATTTAAAAGTATGTGTAAACTGTGGCTATCATCATCCTATGAATGCATGGGAACGCCTTGATAGTGTATTGGACGAAGGTTCATTTCGTGAGTATGACAAAGAGATGGTTTCGTTAAATCCACTTGGGTTCCCAAATTATGAAGAAAAATTAGAGAGTGATCGCAAGAAAACAGAATTAAATGAAGCAGTTGTGACAGGTGAAGGAACAATTGATGAAATGCTTGTTGTGATTGCAGTAATGGATTCTCGCTTTCGAATGGGCAGCATGGGCTCTGTTGTAGGAGAAAAAATTGCACGTGCAGTTGAAAAAGCGTACGAATTACAAGTTCCATTTATTATCTTTACTGCATCGGGCGGTGCGCGTATGCAAGAAGGTATTTTAAGCTTAATGCAAATGGCAAAAACGAGCGTAGCTTTGAAAAAGCATAGCAATGCTGGAGGATTATTTATTTCTGTTATGACTCATCCGACGACAGGCGGTGTTTCAGCGAGTTTCGCTTCACTTGGTGACTATAATCTTGCAGAGCCAGGTGCACTTATCGGCTTTGCTGGTAGACGTGTAATTGAACAAACAGTGCGTGAGAAGTTGCCAGAAGACTTTCAAACGGCAGAATTTTTACTAGAGCACGGTCAATTGGATGCGGTTGTGCATCGCGATGATATGAGAGAGTCGCTCCGTAAGATTTTAGAAGTTCATCAAGGAGGGGAAACGGCTGTATGGCAGAGCTAGAATTTGAAAAACCAGTTGTTGAGCTAAGAAATAAGATTCGTGAACTGAAAGACTATACGAAAAACACCCAGATGGACTTCAGCGAGGAGATTCGTATTTTGGAAGACAAGCTAGAAAATTTAGAGGAAGAAATATACGGCAATATGAAAGTATGGGACCGCGTTCAAATTGCTCGTCATGCAGAACGACCGACAACGCTCGATTATATTGAGCACTTATTTACTGATTTTTTTGAATGTCATGGAGATCGTCTATATGGCGATGATGCAGCGATTGTCGGCGGCATAGCGAAATATGATGGCATGCCTGTAACAGTAATTGGGCACCAGCGCGGGAAAGATACGAAAGAAAATATTCGTCGTAATTTTGGAATGCCTCATCCAGAAGGATATCGAAAGGCGCTACGTTTAATGAAGCAAGCGGAGAAATTTAATCGTCCAATCATCTGCTTCATTGATACGAAAGGTGCTTATCCTGGGAAGGCTGCTGAAGAACGTGGGCAAAGTGAAGCAATTGCACGTAATTTATTCGAAATGGCAGGGCTTACTGTACCTGTGATTTGCATTGTTATCGGTGAAGGTGGCAGTGGTGGTGCGTTAGGTCTTGGAGTAGGAGATTACATTCATATGCTAGAAAATTCCACTTATTCTGTTATTACACCAGAGGGAGCGGCAGCGATTCTTTGGAAAGATGCAGGAAAAGCGAAAGAAGCTGCAGAAGCGATGAAAATCACGGCGGTGGATTTGAAAGAATTAGGTGTAATTGACGAAATTATTCCAGAAGCACGCGGCGGTGCGCATCGTAATATTTTAAAGCAATCAGAAAACATTGACTTAATGTTGAAAAAAACATTTGGGCAATTAAACGGTATTTCGAAAGATGAATTAATCGAAAAACGTTATGAAAAATATATGAAAATTGGGCAAGTTTCGTTTTCAAACGCTTCCATTTGGATAAAATAAGAAAAGCGTGCGTTCCATTTCGCGAATGCACGCTTTTATTGTGAAAAGACACATCTTCTCCATTGTATTTTTATATTTCTTCATGTTATTTTATTATAAGGTAAATAATCTTTATGAGGTGAGTACAAATGAAACGTATTGGTGTATTAACAAGTGGTGGAGATTCACCTGGTATGAATGCTGCCATTCGTGCAGTTGTTCGTAAAGCGATTTTCCATGATATAGAAGTATATGGTATCTATCATGGATACGCTGGATTAATTTCTGGTCACATTGAAAAATTAGAACTTGGTTCTGTTGGCGATATTATCCACCGCGGTGGTACAAAATTATATACAGCAAGATGTCCTGAGTTTAAAGACCCAGAAGTACGACTAAAAGGTATCGAGCAATTAAAGAAATTTGGCATTGAAGGACTTGTTGTTATTGGTGGAGACGGTTCTTACCAAGGTGCTAAAAAATTAACAGAGCAAGGATTCCCATGTGTCGGTGTACCAGGTACAATTGATAATGATATTCCTGGGACAGACTTCACAATTGGTTTCGATACAGCATTAAACACTGTTATTGATGCAATTGATAAAATTCGTGATACAGCTACATCTCATGAACGTACATATGTTATCGAAGTAATGGGGCGTCACGCTGGTGATATCGCATTATGGGCTGGTTTAGCAGATGGCGCAGAAACAATCTTAATTCCAGAAGAAGAGTATGACATGGAAGATGTTATTGCTCGTTTAAAACGTGGTAGTGAGCGTGGAAAGAAACATAGTATTATCGTTGTAGCAGAAGGTGTTGGAAGCGCGATTGACATCGGTAAACACATTGAAGAAGCAACAAACTTTGATACTCGTGTAACTGTATTAGGTCACGTACAACGTGGTGGATCACCAAGTGCACAAGATCGTGTATTAGCAAGCCGTCTTGGCGCTAGAGCAGTTGAACTGTTGATTGAAGGTAGAGGTGGACGCTGCGTTGGTATCCAAAATAACAAACTTGTTGATCATGACATTATCGAAGCGTTAGATCAAAAGCATACGATTGATAAAGATATGTATCAATTATCTAAAGAATTATCCATCTAATCGGCGTAATATCGAATATTTGGGAACGGTTTCATAATTTTCGGAGGTGCAATATGCGTAAAACTAAAATTGTATGTACTATAGGTCCTGCTAGTGAAAGTATTGAGAAATTAGAGCAATTAATCGAAGCGGGTATGAATGTTGCTCGTTTAAACTTCTCTCATGGTAGCCATGAAGAGCACGGAGCACGTATCAAAAACATTCGTGAAGCTTCAAAGAAAACTGGTAAAACAGTTGCGATCTTACTTGATACAAAAGGTCCAGAAATCCGTACACATGACTTCGTAGACGGACAAGCTGAGCTTGTAACAGGTGCAGAAGTAGTTCTCTCTACTGAGCAAGTATTAGGAACTGCAGAAAAGTTCTCTGTATCTTATGCTGGTCTTTATGAGGATGTAGACCCAGGTTCTCGTATTCTAATCGATGACGGCCTTATCGAACTAGAAGTAATCGAGAAAGCTGACGGAAACATCCGTACAAAAGTATTGAACAGCGGAACTGTGAAAAATAAAAAAGGTGTTAACGTACCAAACGTAAGCATTAAGCTTCCTGGTATCACTGAAAAAGACGTAAAAGATATCGTCTTCGGTATCGAGCAAAAAGTTGATTTCATCGCGGCATCTTTCGTTCGTAAAGCAGCTGACGTGTTAGAAATCCGTGAATTGTTAGAAGCGCATAATGCACAATTCATTCAAATCGTACCAAAAATTGAAAACCAAGAAGGTATCGATAACATCGATTCTATCTTAGAAGTTTCTGACGGTTTAATGGTAGCTCGTGGTGACATGGGTGTAGAAATTCCACCAGAAGAAGTGCCGCTAGTACAAAAACGTCTAATCAAAAAATGTAACGTATTAGGTAAACCGGTTATTACTGCAACACAAATGTTAGATTCTATGCAACGTAACCCACGTCCAACTCGTGCGGAAGCAAGTGACGTAGCGAACGCAATCTTTGATGGTACAGATGCAATCATGCTTTCTGGTGAAACTGCAGCGGGACAATACCCAGTAGAAGCAGTAACAATGATGGCGAACATCGCAGTACGTGTTGAAAAATCATTGCAATACGAAGATATGTTCAAAAAGCGTATTAAAGAGTTCACTCCAACAATTACAGATGCAATTAGTCAATCTGTTGCACACACAGCGCTTGCTCTTGATGTAGCTGCAATCGTAGCTCCAACAGAAAGTGGATATACTGCAAAAATGATCTCTAAATATCGTCCGAAATCTCCAATCGTAGCTGTAACAACTGACGAGCAAGTGGGCCGTCGTCTTGCACTTGTTTGGGGTGTACAAGCGTTTATGGCTGAAAAACGTGCAGCATCTACTGATGAAATGTTAGATACTGCAATTCAAACAGGTATGAATGCAGGTCTAATCGGACTTGGAGATACAGTTGTAATTACTGCTGGTGTACCAGTTGCTGAAACTGGCACAACAAACTTAATGAAAATCCATGTTGTTGGTGAAGAAATCGCTAAAGGACAAGGGATTGGTCGCAAAGCTGCAAAAGGTAAAGTAGTTGTAGCGAAAACAGCTGCAGAAGCTGTAGCGAACGTAACAGAAGGTGACATCCTTGTTACAACAAGCACTGATAAAGATATGATTCCTGCAATTGAAAAAGCTGCAGCTCTAGTTGTAGAAGAAGGTGGCTTAACAAGCCATGCGGCTGTTGTAGGTGTATCAATCGGTATCCCGGTTATCGTTGGTGTAAACGGTGTAACAACGACTTTAAAAAATGGCCAAGAAGTAACAGTTGATGCAGCGCGCGGAATTGTTTATAATGGACATGCGGAAGTGCTATAAGAAGTAATATGGAGAGAAGGATCGGAGTCCTTCTCTTTTTTTTGCAATTTAAATACAAAAACCATTCTGAAAAAAGAAATCTTCGGTAGTGGGAAAGGGATTTCATTTTTTGTTTGATGTTTTGTGGGTTGTTTTGAGGGTGTGAGGAAATCGAGAGAGTCTAATTAGGCTGTTGGGTAGCATGAGTATCTTACTTCCTGTAAATAGTATGATGAAGGAGGATGAGGGAATGAAGTGGCTTCTTTTTCTTTTAATTTTAATCCCTGCTGTTGAAATAACAGTATTAATTGGATCTAGTCATTTAATTGGTATGTGGCCGACGTTTGCTATGATCGTGTTTACAGGTGTACTTGGCGCTTATTTAGCAAAACGACAAGGGCTTATAGTATTGAAGGAGATTCAATTTCGGTTAAATAGAGGTGAAATGCCAGGAGATGCTGTATTAGATGGTATTTTTGTTTTTATAGGTGGACTTCTTCTTTTGACACCAGGATATGTGACGGATGTAATCGGGTTTATTTTTATATTTTCGGTAACACGACAGCCGTTTAAGTTCATGATGATTAAATGGTTAGAGCGGAAAATAAGAAGAAACACGACAATTATTGTACAAAAATAACACTTGAAACAGAAATGTTTGAAGTGTTATTTTTTTGTCGAAATATAAAGTGTATATTTATTCATTTGTAGAAAAAGGAAGAAAAGGGATTGATATTTATGTTGAAAATAGAATAAAAATACAAAGGAATTCTCGGTTGTATTATTTTATGCAAAAAACAAGGGAATCCCCCATTTATTATAGGGAATTCCCTTGCTTATTTTATTGCGAACAACGACTATTGTGGGAAATTTATTTTAATGGTGTGCCTTTAATAAACTTCCATAAATCATGAAATACATGAGCTTTGTGCAATGTGTTTAATAATACTAATGTAACTGGGCCAATAATTAATCCTAAGAAACCATATAGCTTAAACCCAACGAATAACGCAATAAGTGTTGGTAATGGATCGAGTCCGATGTTGGAGGATAACACTTTCGGTTCCATAATTTGTCTTTGAACAATGACAACAATATATAAAATAAGTAGACCAATTGTGAAAGCTGTGTCCCCTGTGAAAAATACATATATAATCCAAGGAACAAAGACTGCTCCCGTTCCTAAATAAGGAAGTAAGTCTACAATTCCTGTAATGATTGCGATTGTGATGGCGTATGGTACGCGCAAAATTAATAGTCCAATTAGTACGATGACGGTGGTCATAGATACAAGTGTGAGTTGTGCTTTTACAAATCCAAATAATGCTTTTCGTAAATCAACAAAAATAGTCTTTCCGTATCCGTGTATGCGATTTGGAAGTAATCGCTTTACTTTATGAGCGAGTGTATGCCAATCAAAACTAATAAAGAAAGTCGCTAATAGGATGAAGACGAGGACTGTTAAAGTTGTTGGGAGTGCACTGATGAAATTTGTTAATCCACTTATAATGGCGGTTAACAGCTCTTTCATTTGCTTTGTTGCTTCCGTTCCTAGATTTTGAATGTTTTGTGTAATTGTATATTGTTGTGATTCACCAAGATGATTAAATTTAGAAATTAAATCATCATATAAAGGCATAATATTATTGAGTGCAAATTGCTGTGCATACTGTACAATTGCTGGAAACTTTTCTGTGACGATTTGTAGTAAGTAAGTTGTGGCGGAAATCGCTTCTGTCACAAGATATGTAACAAGTCCGACGATGGCACCGAACACGAGAATTAAGCTGACGAGTACCGCTAAGGCACGAGGGAATTGTAGTTTTTGATTGAGAAAATTTACGACTGGATTAATCAAATAAGCAAAAGCTAATGCGATGATAAAAGGGTATATAAGACCTGAAACATACAAAAGCGCATAAAACCCAATTGTTGTTGCTAAAATGACAAATATAAGTCGCAATACGATATACAGTGAGTTTCGATTCAAAGGTGCTTACCTCCCATTCCAAATTGTATTTATGTTATAGTGGAATGATGGATTTATCCTGCTATTCACGGGCAGTATGAATTACTTCAAGGTGCGAAGTAATCGGCGCGTAAAAGCTTGACGGTGAAGGCTAATCAATAGTAAATGTTTTCTCTGTACTGATTGACGAGAGCTTCACTTTACCTACTTTTTATTTTACCGGTTTCTTATAAGAAAAGAAAGAAGTGTGCTTTTCTTTCTCGGTAAATATAAAAACAACTTATTTTGGTCTCGTTTAGAGCGTTTAAGGTCTGCTGTATCATCTATATTGATTGATGAATACTCTTGCCTATATCGTGTATAACGATATGTTTAACAGCGATTTACTTTGTAAACAGGTTCATTATTTTCAGAAAGGAAGTGTAATCATGATTAGTCAATCAACGTTATTTTTATTCATACTACTTATTATTGGACTTATTGCTAAAAATCAATCGCTCACTGTAGCGGTTGGCGTTTTATTTTTATTAAAGTGGACGTTTCTAGGAGAGAAAATTCTTCCATATTTACAAACGAAAGGAATTAATCTTGGTGTAACGGTTATTACGATTGCGGTTCTTGTTCCGATCGCTACGGGTGAAATTGGATTTAAGCAGCTTGGTGAAGCAGCTAAATCGTATTATGCATGGATTGCGCTCGCTTCAGGGATAGCGGTTGCTTTGTTAGCGAAGGGTGGTGTGCAGTTATTAACGAACGATCCTCATATTACAACTGCGCTTGTATTTGGAACAATTATTGCAGTTGCATTATTTAATGGAGTTGCTGTAGGACCATTAATTGGAGCTGGAATTGCCTATGCTGTGATGAACATTATACAGATGTTTAAGTGAAAAATTTTATAGTAATATAAAATTTTTGAATTCTTTCCATTCACAAAAGTCAGATAATTGTTTATAATAGAATTAGAAAACATGTAAAGGCTACATAGCAACGAAGACTTACACCAGATAAAATAAAAACAACATAAAATAATTTTCTGCTGACATTGTTTTATGTTGTTTTTATCATAAACTCTTCGAAACTAGTTTTCCTCACCATCTATTGTTCTAAGCGTGAGGATTCGGAGAGAAACTCACGCTCATGCTTTGATAAAGCAATGGAACAACGAGATGGGAACACCACAACAAATTTGCATGATCGTGCATTTTGCTTGCCTAAAGAGTGAACGGGCGTTCATAATTTAGGAGGGAAGCAAACAGATATAAGGGAGCAAGGTTGGGAGAATTTTCAGGAAAAGGAGAGAATGTCATGACTGTTATTCGAGGATTAGAAGGGGTAGTAGCAACAACATCATCTGTGAGTTCTATTATTGATGATACATTAACGTATGTTGGGTATAATATTGATGATTTAGCGGAAAATGCTACGTTTGAAGAAGTGGTATATTTATTATGGCACCGTAAACTTCCTAATGAAGAGGAATTAAATGAGTTAAAAGAAACTCTATCTGAATATTCTAAAGTTCCAAGTGAGATTTTATCATATTTAAAACAAGTAGATTTAAAGATTGCACATCCGATGTCTGTTTTACGAACTGCGATTTCCATGTTATCATTATACGATGAGAGCGCTGAATTAATGGATGAGAAGTCCAATTATTTGAAAGCGGTTAAATTACAGGCTCAAGTAGGGACTCTTGTTGCAGCGTATGCAAGAATTCGTAAAGGTTTAGAAGTGGTTGAGCCACGAAAAGATTTATCATTAGCTGCAAACTTTATTTATATGTTAAATAACCGCGAACCAAATGAAGTGGAAATTGAAGCTTTTGATAAAGCTCTTGTACTTCATGCGGATCATGAATTAAATGCTTCTACATTTACAGCTCGCGTTTGCGTTGCGACACTTTCAGACGTATATTCTGGTATTACAGCAGCGATTGGTGCTTTAAAAGGACCTCTTCACGGCGGAGCGAATGAAAATGTAATGAAGATGTTAAAAGAAATTGGCGAAGAAGAAAATGTAGAATCCTATATTCATAACGCACTTCAAAATAAGGTGAAAATTATGGGATTTGGCCATCGCGTATATGAGCACGGTGATCCTCGCGCGAAACATTTACGTGAAATGTCTAAGAAATTATGCGTGCTTTTAGGGGAAGAGAAATGGTATAATATGTCTATCAAAATCGAAGACATTGTCACAAAAGAAAAAGGTCTTCCACCAAATGTCGATTTCTATTCTGCTTCTGTTTACCATTGTTTAGGAATTGATCATGATTTATTTACACCAATCTTTGCAATCAGTCGTATGTCAGGTTGGTTAGCTCATATTCTAGAACAATATGAAAATAACCGCTTAATTCGTCCGCGTGCTGATTATAATGGACCAACGCACCAACGCTATGTTCCATTAGCACAACGATAAGTTAAAAACACTATTTAGATAGTGGAAATACGCTTTCAAAAATCTGATTTTTTCGCAAAGATATAATGATTGGAATATTTTAATTTGACTAACGGTTTGAACTGAGGGTTTTATTCCCTCAGTTTCACACATATGAAATTTCAAACATGGGGGTTATCACAGTGACGACAGGAGAAAAAATTACTGTAACGAATGGTGTTATGAATGTACCAAACAATCCGATTATTCCTTTTATTGAAGGTGATGGAATTGGACCAGATATTTGGGCGGCAGCATCTCGTGTATTAGAAGCAGCTGTTGAAAAAGCTTATGATGGTGAGAAGAAAATCGTTTGGAAAGAAGTGCTTGCAGGGGAAAAAGCATTCAACCAAACAGGTGAATGGTTACCAGAAGAGACGTTAAATGAAATTCGCGAATATTTAATCGCGATTAAAGGCCCACTTACAACGCCTGTTGGTGGCGGCATTCGTTCTCTAAACGTAGCGCTTCGTCAAGAGTTAGACTTATACGTATGTTTACGTCCAGTTCGTTATTTTGAAGGTGTTCCTTCACCTGTAAAACGTCCGGAAGATACTGATATGGTGATTTTCCGTGAAAATACAGAAGACATTTATGCTGGTATTGAATATGCACAAGGATCTCCAGAAGCACAAAAAGTGCTTGAGTTCTTAAAAGAAACAATGGGTGTAAACAAAATTCGCTTCCCAGAAACATCAGGGATTGGTATTAAACCAATTTCAGAAGAAGGAACAAAGCGTCTTGTTCGTGCTGCAATTCAATATGCAATTAACGAAAAACGCTCTTCTGTTACATTAGTTCATAAAGGAAACATTATGAAATTTACAGAAGGTGCTTTCAAAAACTGGGGTTATGAAGTTGCGGAACAAGAATTCGGCGATAAAGTATTCACTTGGTCTGAATATGACCGTATTGTTGAAAAAGATGGTAAAGATGCAGCGAATAAAGCGATGACAGAGGCTGAAGCAGCTGGTAAAATCATTGTTAAAGATTCTATTGCAGATATCTTCTTACAACAAATTTTAACACGTCCACGTGAGTTTGATGTTGTTGCAACAATGAACTTAAATGGTGATTATATTTCTGATGCACTTGCAGCACAAGTAGGTGGCATTGGTATTGCACCTGGTGCAAACATTAACTATGTTACTGGACATGCTATTTTTGAAGCGACACATGGTACAGCTCCAAAATATGCAGGTTTAGATAAAGTAAATCCATCTTCTGTTCTTCTTTCAGGAGTATTATTATTAGAGCATTTAGGATGGAATGAAGCTGCGAAATTAGTAACTGCTTCAGTAGAAAAAACAATTGCTTCAAAAGTGGTAACATATGACTTCGCACGTCTTATGGATGGCGCAACTGAAGTGAAATGTTCCGAATTTGCTGATGCCCTTATTAACAATATGGACTTAGCGGTAATCAAAAACGCATAATTCAAAGTGGGGGAGAAATTATGACAATCAAACGCAAAAAAGTATCAGTCATCGGTGCAGGATTTACCGGAGCAACAACAGCGTTTTTATTAGCTCAAAAAGAGCTTGCAGATGTTGTATTAGTGGACATTCCACAACTGGAGAATCCAACAAAAGGGAAAGCGTTAGATATGTTAGAAGCAAGCCCTGTACAAGGTTTTGATGCTAACATTATCGGCACATCTGATTACGTAGATACTGCTGATTCTGACGTTGTTGTTATTACAGCAGGAATTGCACGTAAACCAGGTATGAGCCGTGATGATTTAGTAGCAACAAACTCTAAAATTATGAAAAGTATTACGAAAGATATCGCAAAACATTCACCAAACGCAATTATTGTTGTGTTAACAAATCCAGTTGATGCAATGACATATTCTGTATTTAAAGAAGCTGGATTCCCGAAAGAGCGTGTTATCGGTCAATCTGGTGTATTAGATACAGCTCGTTTCCGTACATTCATCGCACAAGAATTAAATCTTTCTGTTAAAGACATTACAGGATTCGTTCTTGGTGGCCACGGTGATGACATGGTGCCTCTTGTACGTTATTCTTATGCGGGCGGTATTCCATTAGAAACATTAATTCCTGCAGAACGCTTAGAAGAAATCGTAGAACGTACGCGTAAAGGCGGCGGCGAAATTGTAAGTTTACTAGGAAACGGTAGTGCATACTACGCGCCAGCTGCTTCTTTAGTTGAAATGACTGAAGCGATTTTAAAAGATCAACGCCGCGTATTACCAGCTATCGCATACCTTGAAGGTGAATATGGCTATAGCGACCTTTACCTAGGTGTACCAGTAATTCTAGGTGGTAACGGAATTGAAAAAATTATTGAATTAGAACTTCGTGAAGAAGAAAAAGAAGCGTTAGATCGTTCGGTAGAATCTGTACGTAACGTTATGAAAGTTCTTATTTAATACAAAATATATGTTAGAAAAAGATTCGGGGTCCCGAATCTTTTTCTACTATTTAGAGGATTATTTTTTTAAAATAATATGAAAACGCTATCATTAATTGTGTCCTACAATGGGAACATAGACTTATAATATACATTGCCCTCATTATAGTAGCGCTTCGGATAATATATTGCTTTTGGTAGGATAATAAAATAAAAATTGGAGGGGGATTGTAACATGTTAAAGAAAAAAATTCAAATTGGTCGTCGAATGGATGAGATTACAGTAGGAGAAAAGTTATCTATCACTGAAAAAATTGAGGATAAAGATCTGTTATTGTATTTAGGATTAACAAATGATTCAAATCCATTATATATTCAGCATGATTACGCATCCCAAACTCCGTATGAAAAACCAATTGTACCAAGCATTATGTTAACGGGTATGATTACAACGGCAGTTACGAAATATTTACCAGGTCCAGGCAGTCATGTTGTTAGGAAGGACCTGACTTTTGTGAAGCCTGTACATCATTATGAAACTTTGCAAATTCATTTTGAAGTTGTAGCAGTTGCGGGGGAAGAGCATACGATTGATATGCGTGTATTCGCTTATGATGAAAAAGAAGAAGTGGTTGTGAAAGGTGTACTAACAGTAGCGCCGCCTTACAAATCAGCTTCTATTTTAGAAAAAGCATTGGATAATTTTTAATAATGAGTTAGTAAGAGTGTAATGAAAAATAGTGCTAACCTATTATATGCTAGGTTAGCACTATTTTTTTATCCCGCATTAACGGACAGTAACACTCCCACCTCAAAATTCAGCGAAAGCAAAGAAGTTAGGTGGGAGATGAATTGTCCGTAAAAGCCCGATTGGTGAGGGCTAATAATCAGTGGGGGACGAAGAAAACCCCCACTGATTAAAGTTTTACTTTATAGGATCGAATGTAAGTATAACTTAACTGAAAAACCCTTCTGCAAACCCTTCTGAGAAATCAGAGATGCCAGTTTGTAATGTTTCCCAGTTTGAAAAGCCGGCAGTAAAACCAACTACAAATAATAAAGCGAAGCCAGATAATACCCAATTTTTACGATTCATTTTGAATTCGCTCCTTAATAGTTTAATCTTTATATTAAAATTTAATTATATTGATTATTACATTTTAAGGAGATATAAGTCAAATGGATACCTGTTTTTAGCCACGTGGCCAAAGAATAATAAACACACCGACAAGGCAAACAGCTGCACCAGCCCAATCGAACAAATCAGGTGTTTTCTTATCAACCATCCATCCCCATAATAAACTCATGAGAATAAATACACCGCCATAAGCTGCGTATACACGTCCGAAACTAGAAAATACTTGGAATGTGGCAATTACACCATATAAACATAAAATGATTCCTCCCATTAGACCGAACCAGATGGAACCACCTTCTCGTATCCATTTCCAGATGAGATATCCACCACCAATTTCAGCTAGTCCGGCAAGAATGAAAATAACGGCTGCTTTAAACATGAATATGTACCATCGCTTTCTATTAGATATATTTTCCTATATAACTATAGCACAATCAAACTTAGTGAATGGACAATTCTATTGAGAGGGGGATTGTTTTCTAGTATGATGGAAATAGTGGGGAAATACTAGGATGAAGAAGGTTTCAAGTCTATAACTTGGAGGAAGAGAATGAGCAATCGAATTTTAGTTGTTGATGATGAGGAGTTTATTTTAACTTTAATTGAATTCAATTTGCAGCAAGCAGGATTTGAAGTGATAACAGCGATGGATGGTGAAGTTGCGCTTCATAAAGCAACAACGGAACGTCCAGATCTGATTATATTAGATTTAATGCTTCCAAAAATGGATGGTATGGAAGTGTGTAAAGAATTACGTTTGCAGCGTATTATGACACCTATTTTAATGCTAACAGCGAAAGATGATGAGTTTGATAAAGTGTTAGGTCTTGAGCTTGGGGCAGATGATTATATGACAAAGCCATTTAGCCCAAGGGAAGTTGTTGCACGTGTGAAGGCGATTTTACGTCGTACGAAATTGCAAGATGAACCAGTTTCAGAAGTGCAGGATGAAAATAGTATCAATATCTATGATTTAAGAATTTTACCTGAATTTTATGAGGCGTATTTCCAAGGAGAAAAGCTAGAACTAACGCCAAAAGAATTTGAGTTACTTGTATATTTAGCAAGGAATAAGGGTCGTGTATTAACACGTGATCAGTTACTAAGTGCTGTATGGAATTATGATTTTGCCGGCGATACAAGAATCGTCGATGTTCATATTAGTCATTTGCGGGATAAAATTGAAAAGAATACGAAAAAACCAGCGTACATTAAAACAATTCGTGGATTAGGTTATAAATTAGAGGAGCCAAAGGGGGATGAATAAATTTCGCTCGAGGCTTCTCTTTACATTTGTTTCTCTTATTATTCTTATTTTAGTTGGACTAGGAGTACTTTTGGAAACGGTGTTTGAGAATTACTACATCGATCATGCGAAAGACAGAACGGTAAAAGAGGCAAGATATGTTGCTTCATTAGTAGAGGCAGAAGGTATTGATCATGTTCTAAAAGCGCCAAACGTATTTGAGAAATTAGAAGAACAAGTGCCGGTTTCGGTTATATTTACTGATGAAGCGAAGAAAGTCAAATATAGTAAAGGTAAGCAACCTATATTCGACCAAGCGACAATTGAGGAACTTTCCTCTGAAACAGCAAAACAAAAAAATAGAGTGATTACGAAGGAAACAGATGATAAAAATGTATTCCATCATGCGGTGTTTGTTCAAGATGCAGAGGGGAAGCAAGGGTACATCATTCTAAAAAGTACAATTGCTCCTTTGAAAGATGTTCATCAAAAAACGTGGGGATTACTCATTGTAGGGTTTGTGATTGCTTGTCTTGTTGTTGTTTTTCTTGGTGTGAAAATTACAGGTCAATATATTCGTCCGATAGAGTCTGTTACGAAAGTAGCGATTGAATTGGCGAAGGGGAATTATAAAGCGCGTGCTTATGAAAGTCATTCAGATGAAACGGGGATGTTAAGTAAGGCAATCAATATTTTAGCGCGTAATTTACAAGAAATGACGCTAGAGCAAGAAATGCAACAAGATCGTTTACATACACTGATTGAAAATATGGGAAGCGGTATGATTTTAATTGATAGCCGTGGTTATATAAGTCTTGTAAACCGTTCGTATAAAGAAATATTTCATGTAACGGATGAAGAGTATTTAGATCGTTTGTATTATGAAGCGTTTCTTCATGCAGAAATCATTGAACTTGTGGAAGAAATTTTTATGACAGAAGTGAAAGTACGCAAGCAAATGCTACTGCCACTTGGTATTGAAAGAAAGCACTTTGAAGTATATGGCGCACCAATTATTGGGACAAATCATGAATGGAAAGGGATTGTTCTCGTATTCCACGATATAACAGAGCTAAAGAAACTAGAGCAAATGCGAAAAGACTTTTTAGCAAATGTTTCACATGAATTAAAGACGCCAATTACTTCTATTAAAGGATTTTCTGAAACGTTACTTGATGGTGCGATGGAAAATCAGCAGTTTTGCGAGCATTTCCTGAACATTATTTTAAAGGAAAGCGAGCGTATGCAAGGTTTAATCGAAGACTTATTGGATCTATCAAAGATTGAACAACAAGGATTTAAGTTAAATATGGGTACTGTTGAGATGAAGGGATTGCTTGGAGAAATTAAAATGGTGCTAGAGAATAAATCACAAGATAAAGAAATTTCCTTACAAGTTGATGTGTTGAGACACGTTTCAGTGATAGGAGATCCGAGCCGATTAAAACAAATCTTTATCAATTTAGTTAATAATGCAATTGTATACACACCAGCCGGCGGGACGGTTTCTGTAGAGTTGTTAGAGGATGAACATAACGCTTATATAAAGGTATCTGATACAGGAATTGGGATTAGTAAAGAAGAAATCCCGCGTATTTTTGAACGTTTTTATCGTGTAGATAAAGCGAGAAGCAGAAATACAGGCGGTACAGGCCTTGGGTTATCGATTGTAAAACATTTAGTAGAAGCCCATCATGGGACAGTTACTGTAGAGAGTGAAGTAGGGGAAGGAACAACATTTACAGTTGCTTTACCGAAATCGGATTTGGAGAAGTAATGATAATGTGCAACCTTTATCCCGCTATTCGCGGGCAGTAAGACCCCCACCCCAAAGTTCAGCAAAAGCAAAGAAGGTAGGTGGAGTCGGGCTGCCCGTAAAAGCCCGATTGGTGAGGGCTAATAATCAGTGGGGTATGGAAAAACCACTGATTAAAGTTTCACTTTATTGGATGAGAGCTATATAAATCCATTTTGATTTTTCGATATATAAGTCGTTGATATGAAAAAGGTGACCTACACTCGTTTTTTCTCTCTGCTTTAACTTGGCATGGAGCAGGAAGAGGGTCTGACCGCTTCTATGCATGGCCGGATACTCTCTCGCCTAAAAAGAAAGGGTTTATGTCGGTTTCTTAATTTGGATTTATATAGTAAACGTTTGAACGGGATATATTTACATTATATTAACAATAGCTTCATTAAATATTAATAAAGTCCTGTTAATATAATACATGAAAACCCCTTCATCCAAGGAGTAATTTTGGACGAGAATAGGTGCTCTATTCTCGTCACTTCCCTTTTTGTGAAACTATAATATCTTTGTTTTTGAAATATCTCTATGTAACTTATATCAAAGTGTTATATCAATACGATAAGGTTATTTTAATTCATGAGATATTGTGACAGCATCTCCATTTTACATTAAATATATGTAGTAGGAAGAACCGTTATTTTTCTTCTCTCTCTTAGTCGTGTTAATATAGAGAGAAGGAAAAGACGGTTTTTTCTTTCTATATAAATCCATTTTGATTTTTCGATATATAAGTCGTTGATATGAAAAAGGTGACCTGCGCTCGTTTTCTCTTTTTGTTTTAACTTGGCATGGGGTGACCGCTTCTATGCATGGCTGGATGCTCTCTCCCTCCTAAAAAAAGGGGTTATGTCGGTTTTTTAATTTGGATTTATATATAAATCGTTTTAAATTTGTATGGGGAGGTTTCTAATTTGGAAAAAAAGGTCGTATTAGTCGATGGAAATAATATCGCGTATCGTGCTTTCTTTGCACTGCCGCTTTTAAATAACGACAAAGGTATACATACGAACGCAATTTATGGTTTTACGATGATGTTAATGAGAATATTAGAAGAAGAAAAACCAACACATATGCTTGTTGCGTTTGATGCGGGTAAAACAACATTTCGTCACAAAACATTTAGCGAATATAAAGGAGGTCGTCAAAAAACGCCACCTGAGCTATCAGAGCAATTCCCATTTATTCGTGAACTGTTAGATGCGTTTCACGTACCACGCTATGAGTTAGAGAACTATGAAGCAGATGACATTATGGGCACACTAGCGAAAGAAGCGAACGAACAAGGTGCTCACGTAAAAGTTATTTCTGGAGATAAAGATTTACTGCAGCTTGTTTCTGATACTACGCTTGTATGTATTCCGCGTAAAGGGATTACAGAAGTAGATGAATATACGAAAGAAGCGTTATTCGAAAAATATAGTTTATCACCAAAGCAAATTATTGATATGAAAGGTTTAATGGGAGATCAATCGGATAACATCCCAGGTGTACCGGGAGTTGGTGAGAAGACAGCAATCAAATTGTTAACGCAATTTGAAACAGTAGAAGCAGTATATGAGAACTTAGACAAGGTGAGCGGAAAAAAATTAAAAGAAAATCTAGAAATGAATAAAGAGCAAGCGTTTATGAGTAAAGAGCTTGCCACAATTATTACCGATGCACCAATTACAGTGCATGTAGATGATATCGAATACAAAGGATATGAAGCAAGTGACGTCATTCCAATGTTCGAGAATTTAGGATTTACTTCGCTATTAAATAAGCTCGGTGCGACTCCTGAAGAAACAGCTCCAGCTGAATTAGATGATATTTCATTTGATATTGCAGAAGAAGTAACAGAAGAAATGCTGCAGCAAGATAGTGCAATTATTGTGGAAGTACAAGAAGACAATTATCATAAAGCTGACATTCAAGGGTTCGGTATTCAAAATGAAAATGGCTGTTATTTCATTCCGAGCGATGTTGCGCTAAAATCTGAAGCTTTTAAGAAGTGGCTTGCAGATGATGAAATGAGAAAGTATACGTTTGATGCGAAACGTGCCATTGTTGCACTTAAGTGGAAAGGTATAGAGATTCAAGGGATTTACTTTGATTTACTAATTGCCGCTTATTTACTTGATCCAGCAGATACAGATAAAGATTTCCGTGCCGTAGCGAAAATGAAAGAAACGCATGCTGTTAAATCTGATGAAGAAGTGTATGGAAAAGGTGCAAAACGTGCGGTTCCTGCGCAAGATATAGTCGCGGAGCACGTAGCTCGAAAAGTACATGTATTATACGATGTGCAAAAAACATTTGTAGAAGAACTACAAAAAAATGAACAATATGAACTATTTACTGAGCTTGAAATGCCGCTTGCTCGTGTGTTAGCTGAAATGGAAGTGAAAGGTGTTACGGTTGATACAGAGCGCTTACGTAGTATGGGAGATGAGCTTGCTGGAAGGCTTAAGGAAATGGAACAAGAAATTTATGAGCTTGCAGGAACGGAATTTAATATTAATTCTCCAAAGCAGCTTGGCGTGATTCTATTTGAGAATTTAAACCTACCGGTTATTAAAAAGACGAAAACAGGATATTCTACGTCAGCTGATGTGCTGGACAAGTTAATGGAGCATCATGAAATTATTCCTAAAATTTTACACTATCGTCAATTAGGAAAATTAAATTCGACATATATTGAAGGATTATTAAAAGTTGTTCATGAAGATTCATCTAAAATTCATACTCGTTTTAATCAAGTGTTAACGCAAACGGGCCGATTAAGTTCTACAGACCCAAACTTGCAAAATATCCCGATCCGTTTAGAAGAAGGAAGAAAGATTCGTCAGGCGTTCATTCCTTCAAAAGAAGGCTGGGTTATGTATGCAGCCGATTATTCACAAATTGAACTGCGTGTCTTGGCGCATATTGCAAAAGACAAAGGGTTAGTAGAAGCGTTCCAGCATGATATGGATATTCATACGAAAACTGCAATGGACGTGTTTGGCGTTGGAAAAGATGAAGTAACATCGAATATGAGACGTCAAGCAAAAGCGGTTAACTTCGGAATTGTGTATGGTATTAGTGACTATGGGCTTTCACAAAACTTAGGAATCACACGAAAAGCAGCAGGGGAATTTATTGAAAAGTATTTCGCAAGCTTCCCTGGTGTAAAAGAATATATGGATGAGATTGTACAAGAAGCGAAGCAAAAAGGATACGTTTCTACATTATTAAATCGTCGCCGTTATATTCCGGAAATTACGAGTCGTAATTTTAATTTGCGCAGCTTTGCGGAGCGTACTGCGATGAATACACCAATTCAAGGTAGTGCGGCAGATATTATTAAAAAAGCGATGATTATTATGGCGGATCGCTTAGAAGAAGAAGGCTTACAAGCGCGTCTTCTTCTGCAAGTACACGATGAATTGATCTTTGAAGTGCCAAAAGAAGAAGTAGAAAAATTAGAAAAGCTTGTACCTGAAGTGATGGAGCATGCGATTGAACTTGCTGTTCCTCTAAAAGTTGATTATTCTTCTGGTCCAACTTGGTATGACGCAAAATAAGGAAGTGATTGAATGCCTGAACTACCAGAGGTTGAAAATGTTAGAAGGACACTTGAAAACCTTGTAACGGGAAAAACAATTCAAGATGTGATCGTAACATATCCAAAATTAGTAAAGCGACCAGATGACGCAGAGCTCTTTAAAGAAATGTTACGAGGTGAAAAGATTGAACGGATTGAGCGAAGAGGTAAGTTTTTACTTCTATATGTAACAAAGTATGTTATTGTTTCACATTTGCGTATGGAAGGGAAATATTTGCTTCATAAAGATGATGAGCCGGTAGATAAACATACGCATGTGCGTTTCCAGTTTACAGATGGTACAGAGTTACACTATAAAGATGTAAGAAAGTTCGGCACGATGCATCTCTTTAAAAAAGGTGAAGAATTTGACCAAATGCCACTTGCTGATTTAGGGCCTGAGCCATTTGACGCTGAACTGACAGTAGGGTATTTGCAAGAAAGATTGCAAAAGACAAACCGTAAAATAAAAGTTGTATTGCTCGATCAACGTCTTTTAGTCGGGCTTGGTAATATATATGTAGATGAAGTTTTATTCCGTTCCGGGATTCACCCGGAACGAGAAGCTTCATCTTTAACGAAAGCTGAAATAGAAAAGATTCATGCGGCGACCGTTGCAACATTAGCGGAGGCTGTTGAGCGCGGTGGAAGTACAATTAGAACGTATATCAATTCGCAAGGACAAATCGGCTCGTTCCAAGAGCTTCTAAATGTGTATGGAAGAAAAGGTGAACCATGCGTAACTTGTGGGAACGTGATTGAAAAGACAGTTGTTGGTGGACGAGGAACGCATTATTGTCCTATGTGCCAGCCAAAAAGCTAAGAAAGATATCGTTTTCTAATAACATCGGATAGGCATTTGTCATATACATACAGCAAAGCTATGTATAGGGAAGGAGCTTACCGATGTATCATTATTTCTCTCTTATTTTATTAGCTTTTACATTAAGTTTGGATAGCTGTAGTGTAGGGCTTACTTATGGTTTGCGGAGCGTACGGATTCCGTTAAAATCGATACTCATCATTGGAATGTGTTCAGCGGCTGTTATGCTTGTGTCGATGGGAATTGGACATATGATTGCTAAGGTGTTTTCTCCGGTGATTGCAACGCGCATTGGCGGAATCGTTTTAGTGGCTATTGGAGCGTGGGTGTTGTATCAGTTTTTTCGGAGTGATAAAAAAGACGAACCGCAGCAAGAAGAGAAAGTTTGGAAGTTAGAAATTGCTTCGCTTGGGTTAGTCATTCAAATTTTACGGAAACCGACTGTTGCCGATTTTGATAAATCAGGCACGATTTCTGGTGGGGAAGCCTTGCTTTTAGGTATCGCTCTTTCAGTAGACTCGTTTGGAGCAGGGATTGGTGCATCCTTACTAGGATATACACCCGCCATGATGGCAGTGTTAGTTGCCGTTATGAGTTCTCTGTTTTTATTTATCGGAATGAGGCTAGGAACGGTTTTATCGAATATGCGATGGTTACAAAAATTTACGTTCCTACCTGGGATTTTACTTATTATTATTGGAATTTGGAAAATGTAAGTGGGAGCGTGAAACATAAGTTTCACGCTTCTATTTGTGAGGAGGAAATAGAATGACAATTGTTATAGGTTTAACAGGAGGTATTGCAAGTGGAAAAAGTACTGTTTCACAAATGTTTCGTGAACTGCAAATACCTGTAATTGACGCGGATATTATTGCAAGAGAAGTTGTAGAACAAGGTAAAGAAGCATATAAAGAAATTGTAGACGTATTCGGTGAAGAAATATTACAAGCAGATGGCGAACTTGATCGTCCGAAGCTTGGGGGTATTGTATTTCATAATGAAGAAAAACGATTGCGCTTAAATAAAATTGTTCATCCAGCTGTCCGCAAAGAAATGAATGTGCAGAAGGACATGTACATAAAGGAAGGAGTGCAAGCGGTTGTGTTAGATATTCCGCTTCTATTTGAGAGTAAGTTAACAGCACTTGTTGATCGGATTGTAGTTGTAGCTGTATCACCTAGTATGCAATTAGAACGTTTAATGAAGCGAAATGGCTTTACAGAAGAGGATGCGAAAGCACGTATTGATTCGCAAATGCCTTTAGCGGAGAAAGCAACATTAGCTAATAAAGTTATTTATAATGATGGCACAATTGCTGAGACAAAAGCGCAATTACAGCTCATTTTAAAAGAATGGAACATTATTAACTAAAAAATTGTGAAATTAGTGAAAATGCTTAGTGACATATCTTCTTTTTGTGTTATACTATTATTGGGATTGGAGATAAATAGTATAACGCATTCAAGGGGGATAACATATTATGACTCGTGTGGCAATTAATGGATTTGGACGTATTGGGAGAATGGTATTTCGTCAAGCGATAAAAGAAAGCGCATTCGAAATTGTAGCGATTAACGCAAGCTATCCACCAGAAACATTAGCACATTTAATCAAGTATGATACAGTTCATGGCAAGTTTGACGGAACAGTGGAAGCATTTGAAGATCATTTATTAGTGGATGGGAAAATGATTCGCCTTCTAAACAACCGCGATCCAAAAGAATTGCCTTGGAAAGAACTGGATGTTGAAATTGTAATTGAAGCAACTGGTAAATTTAATGCGAAAGAAAAAGCAATTCTTCACGTAGAAGCTGGGGCGAAAAAGGTTATTTTAACAGCACCTGGTAAAAATGAAGATGTAACAATTGTAGTTGGTGTAAACGAAGAACAATTAGATATTACAAACCATACTGTGATTTCAAATGCATCTTGTACAACAAACTGTTTAGCGCCTGTTGTTAAGGTGTTAGATGAGCAATTTGGAATTGAAAACGGTTTAATGACAACTGTTCATGCTTATACAAATGACCAAAAAAATATTGATAACCCACATAAAGATTTACGAAGAGCGCGTGCTTGTGGACAGTCTATTATTCCTACAACAACAGGCGCTGCGAAAGCTCTAGCGAAAGTTCTTCCACATTTAAACGGAAAACTTCATGGGATGGCACTTCGTGTTCCGACACCAAACGTGTCTCTTGTTGACTTAGTAGTAGATGTAAAACGTGATGTAACAGTTGAGGAAATTAATGAAGCGTTTAAAACTGTTGCAAACGGTCCATTGAAAGGGATTATTGAGTTCAGTGAGGAACCTTTAGTTTCGATTGACTTTAATACAAATACACACTCAGCTATCATTGATAGTTTATCTACAATGGTAATGGGCGAACGTAAAGTGAAAGTACTTGCTTGGTATGATAACGAGTGGGGTTACTCTCGCCGCGTTGTAGATCTTGTGAAGTTAGTTGGTGCTGAATTAACAAAACAAGAAAGTGTGCAACACATTTAATGATACAAGGAAGGCAAGCGATTGCTTGTCTTCTTTTTTATGCTTTTTTCTGAAAAGGAAAAAAATTATATGAGTATATTTTTATAAATGGTACATATAAAAAAACATTGTGATTACTGCATTTGTGAATCAATTATTTTTTTTGGGGAAAAGTAAAGAAGAGAATATGACAAAAAATCGAAAAAACTGTTGTTGCAAAATGAAAATAAACAAAGTATACTAACACTCGTAAACTTAAGAGCTGAGGTACGTAGTTACTACTTAAAGGGTTAGGACCTCTCTGGACTAACTTTCCCCCGTGGTAGTAGAGCAAGCCAAATTGCAAATTAGTTTTCAATTCGAACAGTTAGATTAAATTTTTATGAGGGGGAACTGTAGAATGGATACTATGGACACGATGGGTCGTCACGTAATCGCTGAACTTTGGGATTGCGATTTCGACAAGCTTAATGATATGCCGTTTATTGAACAATTATTTGTGGATGCAGCACTAAGAGCTGGTGCTGAAGTACGTGAGGTTGCTTTTCATAAATTTGCGCCACAGGGTGTAAGTGGAGTTGTAATCATTTCGGAGTCACATTTAACAATTCATAGCTTTCCAGAGCACGGCTATGCAAGTATTGATGTTTATACTTGCGGGGATCGTATTGATCCAAATGTTGCTGCAGAGTATATTGCAGAAGGTTTAAATGCGAAAACGCGAGAGAGCATCGAGCTTCCTCGAGGCACAGGTAGCTTCGAAATTAAGCATAGAGAAACAAAAGCTCTTTAAAAAAGAACATAATTGATTTAAAATGTAAAGAGGTGTATAATGCACCTCTTTTTAGTTTATATAAATTTGAAATTGTAAAATGGTAGACTGTTTTTGACGAATGCTTGCTATAAAGTAAATTTTTAAAAAGTAACGTATTATTGAACGTGAATAGTAGGATAAGGTAGTGAGCAAATACAAATAGGTTATATAATATTGTATATATATTTTCACATGTAGATGAAGTAAAAAGAATGAAGATTAAATTGCAAGGGAGTGAATGAGTTGCGTTGTCCAGCCTGTTTTCATAATGGTACAAGAGTATTGGATTCACGTCCGGTAGATGAGGGACGCTCCATTCGAAGAAGAAGAGAGTGTGAAAGTTGTTTAAATCGATTTACGACATTTGAACGAGTAGAAGAACCACCTCTTATTGTTGTAAAAAAAGAGGGAACACGAGAAGAGTTTAATAAAGAAAAGATTTTGCGTGGATTAATTAAAGCGTGTGAAAAAAGACCTGTATCGTTAAAACAATTAGAAGAAGTAACACAAAATGTGGAGCGTGAACTTCGTAATTTAGGAATATCAGAAGTGAAAAGTGATATGATCGGTGAAATCGTAATGGAAGCACTTCGAGATATTGATGATGTTGCTTATGTACGATTTGCCTCCGTATATCGTCAATTTAAAGATTTAAATGTATTTATTGAAGAATTAAAAGATATACTGCAAAAAGAACGAGAATAAAGTGAAACTTTGAGCCCGCAAATAGTGGTGAAAAAGAGCTAGAAGCGAAAGCTATTAGCTCTTTTTCACTAAGGAATTATATACGTAGAATGGAAGAAAGAAAGGAATTGCAAGGATGGAAAAACAGTCATGGATGGAGCTATTGCCAATTGATCGTTATAAAGTAAGTGCAAAGGGGTTGCTGCATAGTTACGATCGGAAGGTATTAACGATGTTATATCAACCATTAGTGGGTAGCAAGGCTTTTAGCTTATACATGACGCTGTGGGGAGAGCTAGAGCAGGATCGTGTATTTGGAAAAGAGAATACACACCACTCTCTTATGGTGACAATGCAAATGCAGCTTCCTGAAGTATATGAAGAACGGATGAAATTAGAAGCAATTGGGCTTTTAAACGTATATATAAAAAAAGAAAAAGATATTCGAATGTTTATATACGAATTGCAGCCGCCGTTATCACCAAAACAATTTTTTGATGATATTGTCCTGAGCATCTTTTTGTATAATCGATTAAGCCGTGCGAAATATAATCAAGTTAAACAATATTTTTTAGAAGAAGAGTTTGATTTTGCTTCTTATGAAAATGTTACACATTCCTTTAATGATGTATTTGGGTCTTTTAATCCAGGGCAATTTGAACATGCGCAAGAGGAACTTCGAATTCCAAGTAGCGCAGTTATGCCGGGCAATGAAAAAGGAACTGCCCCACAACTTTGGAACGATTTCTTTGATTTTTCTTTATTTGTAGAAGGGTTATCGACTCTTGTGCCGCGAAAAGCGATTACGGACCAAGTGCGTGAATGTGTTGTTACACTCTCTTACGTGTATGGTGTGGATGTGCTGTCGATGCAAAATATTGTGCTTGGTGCAATGACAGAATTGCAAACGATTGATATGGAAAGGCTTCGGAAAGGAGCGCGTGATTGGTATCAATTTGAAAATGGTCAAGCGCTTCCAGTGTTAAGTGAACGAGTACAGCCTCATGCTGCACGTACGATGAAAGAGAAAGAGCCGTCTACGCAAGAAGAGATGCTCATTAAACAGCTAGAAGAAATTTCTCCAAAACAATTGTTAAAAGAAATTTCAGGCGGGGCAGAAGCAACGAAAGCAGATTTGCAAATTGTAGAAGAAGTAATGATGAATCAAAAACTAACGCCAGGTGTGGTCAATGTACTTATTTATTATGTAATGCTGCGTTCGGATATGAAGCTTGCCAAAACATATGTTGAGAAAATTGCGGGGCACTGGGCACGAAAAAAAGTAGGTACGGTATCAGAAGCGATGGCATTGGCGAAAGAAGAGAATCGTCAATATCAAGAATGGGCTGAAACGAAGAAAAAGGGTCATACTTCGAAGAAAACAGTGCGGAAAGAAATGGTGCCCGATTGGTTGAAAGAACAATCCAAGGAACAACCAGAAGAACAGCCTAAGGAACTTACGAATGTGGCGAAAAAATCGAGCAAGTTAGAAGAAGAACGAAAGAGATTGGAAGAAGAGTTGAAAAAATATAAGCGTGATTAATAGAAGAGAATGAACGCTCTTTGAGGTGAGAGAATGGAGCATATTCAAAATTCATTTGCAAAGTTGATGCAAAATGAGAATTTTAAAAATAGATACGAAGTGTTAAAGGCGGAAGTGATGGCACATCCGCGTGTGAAAGAGTTTATTGAAGAACATAAAGGTGAAGTGACGACTTCCATGATAGAGCGAAGTCTTGTGAAACTGTATGAATACATTGGGCAAAGTGTTGGATGTGCAGATTGTCCGAACTTAGAATCATGTAAAAATATGATTCAAGGATATGAGCCGAAACTGATTATTCAAGGTAAGATGATTGATATTCAATATGATCGCTGCGTAAGAAAAGTGGCTTATGATGAGCGGAAGAAATATGAAAAATTAGTTCAAAGTGTCTATATGCCAAGTGATATTTTACAGGCTTCTATGGAAAATTTAGATCCATCAGATTTAGAACCGCGAATTGAGGCGATTCGTGCAGCAAATGAATTTTTAAGTGCATACGAACCTGGAAAAAAAGTACAAGCGTTATATTTCTACGGTAAATTTGGTGTAGGGAAAACGTATCTCTTAGGAGCGATTGCGAATGAATTAGCCTTAAAAAAAATAAGTTCAATGATCGTATACTTACCAGAATTTTTACGAGAAATTAAAAGTTCACTGCAAAATAATACGATAGGTGAAAAAATTGATGCGGTGAAGCGTGTACAAGTATTAATGTTAGATGATATTGGGGCGGAAGCAATGTCAAGCTTTGTGCGTGATGATGTGCTTGGTGCTATACTGCAGTTCCGTATGCTTGAAAACTTACCGACGTTCTTTACGTCTAATTTTGACTTTAAACAGCTAGAACATCATTTAACCTACACACAGCGTGGAGAAGCAGAAGAAATGAAAGCGGCGCGTATTATGGAGCGTATTAAGTATTTGGCGAAGCCAGTTCCAATTGGTGGGAAAAATCGTCGTCATACGTAAAGAGTGAGCATACTGCTTGCTCTTTTTTTTATGTTTCTTCAGTATATGTTTGAAATTTCATACGAGCTTGTATCATTTTTTTTCTAGTCCCTTAATATATATAAAATTAGCAAGGATTGTAGAGTGAAGCGGAAGAAGGTATTGCTACTTAGCGCCTAGCTTTCGTGAACTGGACTCTTATGGGGGCTTGAGAGAAAGTAACTCCGTAGAGCGGGATAAAAGGGGGGACAAGAGTGATTGAAATCTGCTTCGAAGAAAAAAATGATGCTGCGCACGTATATCAACAACTGATAAAGAGAACGGAAAAGCTATATAAAGAAACAAGTGTTTATTTATATGAACAAAAGGTAACGATTCATATACCAATATGCGAATCGAATTATATTGAGAAAGTTTTAACACCAGTACTTCTTTATTTTATTGTTAATATAAAACAAAACGAATGGCTTCGTACTATTTTAAAAGAGAAATTTTTTTATGAAGAACAAGAAGAGTGCCATCAAATTTTACATATGGCACATGCTATCTTAAATGGAAAGCGAAAAGGGATTGCCCGTGATCTAACACGTAATAAGATTGAAGTCCGTATTATGTCTTCTTTAAAAGGATGGCTCTGTGACCCACTTTCTTTTTCTTTTTCATCTTATATTCGTTTTCGCCTCCGCGCATATAGGGAGATGGTACACCGACTTGCGGAAGTGGCGATCGATGAATATAAAATGGAGCAAGAATATCAAATGTTTGTAGAAATGCTAAGGCAACAAGTGAGCAGCCGAAAATCACGTTTACCGTGTCTACATCTTGTATTTGATGAAAGTTTTATTTTTTATGATGAAAAAGGAATACGTTTAAAACAAGAAAAATTAGTTCAATATATAGAAGAGGATTTACTAAATAAGCAGGGCGTATATATTGACACGAAGGTAATTGCACCGCTTCTTTCTATTGCGCCGAGAATGATTTATTTGTACACGAAAGAGCAAGATCACAATATGATTGTTACCCTTCAAAATGTATTTCAAGAACGAGTTCAGTTATGTGCACTGCATGAATTTGAACACAACGTGAAAAATTTAAAAAATAAAGGGAACACCCTTGATTTTCTAAGTTTTTGAGCATATAATTACCTACATAAATGAAATATATTGAAATGTTACGATGAGGACATGAGTGATTTACTACGATTTTCAGAGAGGGAAGCCTTAGGGTGTGAGCTTCCTAGTACGGGTTTATTACTTACCACCTCTAAACTTTAGCAGTGAACACTTTTTCTAGTAATTGCTAACGGCCAACACCGTTATGTTGAACTTGAGCAATTGACAGTTTAGTTAATTGGAACAAGGGTGGAACCACGAATTCAACACTCGTCCCTTTTTACGGGATGAGTGTTTTTTATTTTGAGAAAAAAAGGAGTGACCAGTGATGGCAGATGTAGTTAAAATTACTTTCCCTGATGGAGCTGTGAAGGAGTTTCCAAAAGGAACAACAACTGAAGAAATCGCAGCTTCTATTAGCCCAGGCTTAAAGAAAAAAGCTGTGGCTGGAAAATTAAATGATGAGATGATCGATCTTCGTACACCAATTGAAGAAGATGGTGCAGTTTCAATCATTACATTAGATTCTGAAGATGGCTTATACATTTTACGCCACTCAACAGCCCATCTTTTAGCACAAGCGTTAAAACGTTTATATAAAGATGTAAAACTTGGTATTGGTCCAGTAATCGAAAATGGTTTCTACTACGATATCGATATGGAAGAAGCAATTACAGTTGAGGACTTCCCAAAAATCGAAAAAGAGATGCAAAAGATTGTGAACGAGAATTTAGAAATCGTTCGTCATGAAGTGCCACGTGCGGAAGCACTTCGCCGTTATGAAGAAATTGGCGATGAACTAAAATTAGAATTGATTAACGATCTTCCAGAAGATGCGGTTATTTCAATTTATGAACAAGGCGAATTCTACGACCTTTGCCGTGGGGTTCACCTTCCATCTACAGGGAAAATTAAAATGTTTAAATTGTTAAGTGTTGCAGGTGCTTACTGGCGTGGCGATAGCAATAATAAAATGCTACAGCGTATTTACGGTACTGCATTCGTGAAGAAAGCAGAATTAGATGAGCATTTACGTATGCTTGAAGAAGCGAAAGAGCGTGACCACCGTAAATTAGGTAAAGAGTTGAAGTTATTTACAAATAGCCAAAAAGTAGGACAAGGTTTACCGCTTTGGTTACCAAAAGGTGCAACAATCCGTCGTATTATTGAGCGTTACATTGTTGATAAAGAAGCGAGCTTAGGATATGACCACGTATATACTCCAGTATTAGGAAGCAGAGAGCTTTATGAAACTTCTGGTCACTGGAATCACTACCGAGATGGCATGTTCCCATCAATGGAAATGGATAATGAGGAATTAGTACTTCGTCCAATGAACTGCCCTCACCATATGATGGTGTATAAAAACGATATCCACAGCTATCGTGAATTACCAATTCGTATTGCAGAGCTTGGAACAATGCACCGCTATGAAATGTCGGGTGCACTATCTGGATTACAACGTGTACGTGGAATGACTTTAAATGATGCGCACATTTTCGTTCGTCCAGATCAAATTAAAGAAGAATTAAAACGCGTTGTAAACTTAACTTTAGAAGTATATAAAGACTTCGGTTTAGAAAATTATTCATTCCGCTTATCTTATCGTGATCCAGAAGATACTAAAAAGTATTATGCTGACGATGAAATGTGGGAAAAAGCACAATCTATGTTAAAAGAAGCTATGGATGAAATGGGTCTTGAGTACTATGAAGCTGAAGGTGAAGCTGCATTCTACGGTCCAAAACTTGACGTTCAAGTTCGTACTGCACTTGGAAAAGACGAAACACTTTCAACTGTACAATTAGACTTCTTACTTCCGGAGCGCTTTGAATTAACTTACGTTGGGGAAGATGGTAAACCTCATCGTCCAGTTGTTATTCACCGCGGTGTTGTATCAACTATGGAACGTTTCGTTGCTTTCTTAATCGAAGAGTACAAAGGTGCATTCCCAACATGGTTAGCGCCAGTTCAAGTACAAGTAATCCCAGTTTCTCCGCAAGTACATTTAGACTACGCGAAGAAAGTACAGGAAGACTTGCAACGTGCTGGTATCCGTGTGGAAGTGGATACTCGTGAAGAGAAAATCGGTTATAAAATCCGTGAAGCACAAATGCAAAAAATTCCGTATATGCTTGTAGTAGGTGACAATGAAGTTGCTGAAAACGGCGTAAACGTACGTAAATACGGTGAACAAAAATCAGAAACAATCGCATTAGATGCGTTTGTTGATATGATTAAAGTTGAAGGAAAACGCTAAGGAAAAGGCGCGGCATGCCGCGCCTTTGTTTTATGGGTAAGGGGAACAAAAATTAGAAATAATAACCAAACAAGACTTATCATAAAAAAGTATTGCATGTATTCGTGTTGTTTGTTACAATGTTTCTTGTTGTTAGTAAAACGCGTCTTCTTGACAGACGTTATATCCTATGGTAAACTCATCAAGGATAATAGAATATTGTTTTGTAGAACAAGTAGAAGCACCCGCTTCTCACCTGATTGACGCATACGCAGTTAGCAGGTAAATGTCTTTCTTACTTAAGATTGTACAAGTGTGGGTGTCCGTATGCCCACACTTTTTTGTTTGGGTTCTATGACTACAAACGTATTCTAAGAAAACCTTGGAGGTGGCTTACTATTAGCAAGGATATGATGATTAACGAGCAAATTCGTGCACGTGAAGTACGTTTAGTTGGTGCGAATGGTGATCAACTTGGCATCAAGTCTCGTAATGACGCTTTAGACTTAGCTGCAAATCTTAATCTTGATTTAGTATTGGTTGCTCCAAATGCGAAACCGCCAGTATGCCGCATTATGGACTACGGTAAATTCCGCTTTGAGCAACAAAAGAAAGAAAAAGAACAGCGCAAAAATCAAAAAGTAATTAGCATGAAAGAAGTTCGTTTAAGTCCAACAATTGATGAACACGACTTTAACACAAAACTTCGTAATGCTATCAAGTTTTTAGAGAAAGGCGACAAGGTTAAAGCGTCAATTCGCTTTAAAGGACGTGCCATTACTCATAAAGAAATCGGTCAACGTGTTTTAGATCGCTTCTCAGAAGCTTGTGCTGAAGTTAGTACAATCGAATCTAAGCCTAAAATGGAAGGACGTAGTATGTTCTTAGTTTTAGCACCGAAAAACGATAAGTAATAGATAGAGGAGGAAATACCTATGCCTAAACAAAAAACTCATCGCGGCGCTGCAAAGCGTTTCAAAAAGACTGGATCTGGTAAACTTAAGCGTTCACACGCTTACACAAGCCATTTATTCGCTAACAAATCTACGAAAGCTAAACGTAAACTACGTAAAGCTGGTGTAGTAAGCGCTGGTGACTTCAAACGCATTCGTCAAATGCTTGACAACTTAAAATAAGTTCGGCTGATATATAGAACAAATAGGAGGTAATATTATGCCAAGAGTAAAAGGTGGTACAGTTACTCGTCAACGTCGTAAAAAAGTTATAAAATTAGCAAAAGGTTACTACGGTTCTAAAAATACATTATTTAAGGTTGCTAACCAACAGGTTATGAAATCTTTACTATATGCATTCCGTGACCGTCGTCAAAAGAAACGTGACTTCCGTAAATTATGGATCACTCGTATCAACGCAGCTGCTCGTATTAACGGTCTTTCTTACAGCCGTTTAATGCACGGTTTAAAAGTTGCTGGTATCGAAGTTAACCGCAAGATGCTTGCTGACTTAGCTGTTCATGACGAAAAAGCTTTCGCTGAATTAGCAACAGTTGCAAAAAACAACTTAAACTAATTGTTCAAAAACCTTAGAAGAATTTTCTTCTGAGGTTTTTTTATTGTTTGGAGCTACTTTTATAATTAATATAATTGTTCAATAATTTGTGATATATTTCGCAAATTATTGTCATAATTCAACTGCCTCTCGTTTCTTCTATTATATTAAGATGAACTTGTAAGAACTTTTTGTATCTATAACTAGGAGGCGTTTACATGAAAGCAGCAGTTGTAAATGAGTTCAAAGAGAAGTTAGAAGTGAAAGAAGTTCCAAAACCAAAAGCTGAACTTGGTGAAGTTCTTGTACATATTGAAGCATGCGGCGTTTGCCATACAGATTTACATGCGGCGCACGGTGATTGGCCGGTAAAACCGAAACTCCCATTAATTCCAGGACATGAAGGTGTTGGAGTTATTGAAGAAGTAGGGGAAGGTGTTACTCACGTAAAAGTTGGTGACCGGGTTGGAGTACCATGGCTATATTCAGCGTGTGGTCATTGTGAATATTGTTTATCTGGCCGTGAAACGCTTTGCTTAGATCAACATAATGCAGGTTACTCAGTTGATGGTGGTTATGCAGAGTATTGCGTTGCAGCAGCTGATTATGTTGTGAAAGTACCGGATAACTTAGAGTTCGTTGATGCAGCACCGCTATTTTGTGCCGGTGTTACAACATATAAAGCATTAAAAGTATCAGAAGCAAAACCTGGCGATTGGGTTGCGATTTTTGGTATCGGTGGCCTTGGGCATTTAGCCGTTCAATATGCAAAAGCAATGGGGTTACATGTTGTTGCTGTTGATACCGTAGATGATAAATTAGAGCTCGCCAAAGAACTTGGTGCAGATTTAGCTGTGAATCCACTTAAAGAAGATGCGGCAGCGTGGATATTCGAGAAAGTAAAAGGTGTGCATGCATCTATTTGCACAGCTGTATCAAAGCCGGCATTTGATCAAGCGTATCGTTCTGTTAGACGAGGTGGCGCGTGTGTGGCAGTAGGGTTACCACCAGAAATGATGGAAGTACCAATCTTTGATACCGTCTTAAATGGCGTGAAAATTATTGGCTCTATCGTAGGGACAAGAAAAGACTTACAAGAAACATTGCAATTTGCCGCAGAAGGAAAAGTAAAAGCAATTATAGAAACACGTCATCTTGATGAAATTAATGAGATTTTTAGTGAAATGGAAGAAGGAAAGATTAATGGACGTGTTGTACTTGATATGACAAAATAAGTATAAAAGCTATAACAATATAGAAGAATATGCAGTAAAAAAGTCGGAGGTTTCCTCTGGCTTTTTTACTGTCGTTTAAAGGCATCTTTCCTAGTAGAAACGACACTGCTATAATGGAAAGATGATATGGAAGTTTCATCATATGTAGATGATGTCTGAAACGTATTGATGATTTAGGGACAAGCTATTTTATAAGGGGCTAGGAAGCTAATTAGATAATAAAGGGTAGGATTTTTAAAGCTTACAATAAATATGAGATGAAACAACATTGTTTTTATGCGATGTTGGAGGAGGAATAGAATGGATTTACTACAGCTATTTAAATTACAAAAAGAGTTAGATGATCGTATTGTGAAAGAGCATGATTTACAACCGAAGAAATTATTAAAAGAAAAAATGCTAGCACTCCTTGTTGAAGTTGGAGAACTTGCAAATGAAACACGTTGTTTTAAATATTGGAGCAAAAAACCAGCAGCTGAACGTGAAGTTATACTTGAAGAATATGTAGATGGCCTGCACTTTATTTTATCGATTGGAATTGACCTGGGAATTGATAAAAACTTCCTATTTTATAAATGTGCTCAAACGAACAAAACACAAGTTGAAATTTTCTTAGACACGTATGCGAAAGTAATTCGTTTTACGGACCAACCGTCTATTACAAATTATATTGAACTATTTACAAGCTACCTTCGTTTAGGACAAGCTCTTGAGTTTGGTCAAGAAGAAATTGAAAAAGCATATTTAGATAAAAACGAAGTCAATCATCAGCGTCAAACACAAGGGTATTGATTTGTTTTTTGAATATTTCAATTTACTTTTGTATAATGAAGTGAATGAAGAAAAAGGAGGGTGTTGGCAATGACAAAATTAGATTCGACATTGACAATGCTAAAAGAATTAACAGATGCACGCGGGATTGCAGGTAATGAGCGCGAACCACGTGAAGTTATGAAAAAATATATCGAACCATTTGCAGATGAACTTTCTACAGATAATTTAGGAAGTTTAGTTGCGAAAAAAGTTGGGGAAGAAAACGGTCCGAAAATTATGGTAGCTGGCCACTTAGATGAAGTTGGCTTTATGATTACGCAAATTGATGACAAAGGTTTCCTTCGTTTTCAAACAGTTGGTGGCTGGTGGTCACAAGTTATGCTTGCGCAGCGCGTAACAATTGTAACACGTAAAGGTGATGTAACAGGTGTAATTGGTTCAAAACCACCACACATTTTACCAGCAGAAGCTCGTAAAAAACCGGTTGAAATTAAGGACATGTTCATTGATATCGGTGCTTCTAGCAAAGAAGAAGCAATGGAATGGGGCGTACGACCAGGGGATCAAGTTGTACCATACTTTGAATTCCAAGTGATGAAAAATGAAAAGATGCTACTTGCAAAAGCATGGGATAATCGCATTGGCTGTGCTATTGCAATTGACGTGTTAAAACAATTAAAAGATGAAAAGCATCCAAACGTTGTATACGGCGTTGGAACTGTTCAAGAAGAAGTAGGTCTTCGCGGTGCGAAAACATCTGCACATTATATTAAACCAGATATCGCATTTGCTGTAGATGTTGGTATTGCCGGCGACACACCAGGAGTAACAGAAAAAGAAGCGCAAAGTAAAATGGGCGATGGACCACAAATCATTTTATATGATGCATCAGTCATTGGACATACTGGGCTTCGCAATTTCGTAGTTGATGTGGCGGATGAATTAGATATCCCTTATCAATATGATTCTGTAGCTGGAGGCGGGACTGACGCAGGTGCAATTCATATTTCTGTCAATGGTATTCCATCTATGGCGATTACGATTGCAACTCGTTATATTCACTCTCATGCAGCAATGTTACATCGTGATGATTATGAGAATGCAGTGAAGTTAATTGTAGAAGTTATCAAACGTCTTGATAAAGAGGCTGTACATAATATCACATTTAATTAATAAGAAAAAGCGAAGGGGGTTCCTTCGCTTTTTTTATGTTTTTACCATGCAGTTATTCTTGTTCTTGTATCATTTTCATCAGTAATAAATTGTATATTTTCAAATCCGAAGACTTCTGCGTTCTTATAAAGTAATTCGAGTTTTTCTTTATCTTTGCAGTAAATAACGGTATAACAGCTGTCTACTACGAAAAGAACGAGTTCACACTTACTTTCAACGAATTCTTCATAAGTTTCAATTTCTGAAACTTTGCCTTTCGGATATGCTTGTAAATCAGCGAAAATAATACAATAGACATTGTTTTCTAATAGCTTTTTAAGATCAGCACCTTCCATTATTTTAGTATCTGTTTCAAAAAGGTCTTTATCTATATCTAACTCATTATTAACCACTAAATAAGACTCTACGGGGATAACCCTCCAACTGAAAGTGGAAATGTCTATTGGTTTTAATACATCTCCAAGAAAAGAACCGAATTTATTTGGTATTTGAAAACTTATTCCTCTCTTCATAAAATAATACTCCCTCTGATGATTTTGTAAATATTACTAAATACTATATGAAAGATCTTTAATGCGTTATAAATATATCTTGTTAAAAAGGTCTCTCTAGTCCAGCAGCAGTATGCGCTCCTAAAATAATCAACCTTGTAAGCTGCATCGCCATAAAGTGCGGCGTATAAATCATCCCTCTTTTTAACCACGACATAATCATACCGATATGCGCACCTGTTACATAGCTAATGAGAATATCACGAGGAACCATAAGTTCGTCATCATCTGGCTGTGAAATAGAAAGACTTAATGTTAAATGTGTTTGAATGGTTTTCATCATTTTATAAGAATAGTTTCCAGCTGCTTTGTCTCCGAGCATTACGTTATAAAAGGTTGCATTCTCAGCGATGTGTTCAAATAAGGCTAGAAAAATTGGATTAGGTGAATCGAATGTAAGCTGAAAATCTTCTTTTGTTTGCTTTTTTGGCTTAATCACTTCTGATAAAGATGCTAACATCTCCTCTATACTCTTATCCAATAAATCGTATTTATCATGATAATGGCTATAAAAGGTAGCGCGATTGACAGGAGCACGTTCAGCGATATGTTGCACTGTGACATTTTCAAATCCTTTTTCGCCTACTAAAGCGACAAAAGCATCCTGTATTAATTGTCTCGTTCGTTTCACACGCGGATCGTTTGTATTTTTAATAGACATTTTATTTCTCCTTGCTGAATTTTAATCACTTAAACAACAAATAGATAGCAAAGTGTTGGATAACCAACACATATGCTCGCATTGTCGGTTGTAGATTCAAAATAATTATTTATAATTATAAACGATATTCCTTTAGAAAACAGCACCGCGAGCATGCAGGTAAAGATTGTGTTGCATAGCAAAGGGTGTGATTTTTTTGTTTAATGGTTAATATAATTAACCATTAAACAGTATAAACAAAAGGGGTAGAAATAGTTTAGAAAAAAATTATATGCGATATAAGGAGAGGAAAGCAATGAATCAGTTTCGAAGAATGGTGATTATTAATATTATCACATTAATTGTATTAGTTGGCGGCGGTATTGGCGGTTATTACTACTATAATCAAGCTGAAAACTATTTAAAAACAGATAATGCGAAAATCGATGGGAAAGTGATCCCAATCGCATCACCAGTAGCAGGGAAATTAGCAGAATGGAAAGCCGAAGTAGGTAAGAGCTACAATGAAAACGATAAATTAGGTGCTGTTACTGTATCAGGACAAAATGGTGAGCAAACAATCGACGTAACAATTCCTAAAAATGCAACAGTTGTTCAATCCAATGCAACAACAAATGCGTTTGTCGGAGCAGGTAGTCCAATTGCATATGCATACGATATGAACGATTTATGGGTAACAGCAAACATTGAAGAAACAGACATTGATAGTGTACAAAAAGGTCAAGAAGTAGACGTATATGTAGATGCATATCCTGATACAACGTTAACAGGAAAAGTAGAACAAGTTGGATTAACAACAGCAAATACGTTCTCTATGTTACCATCAAGCAATGCAACAGCAAATTATACGAAAGTAACACAAGTTGTACCAGTTAAAGTTTCTTTAGATCATAGCAAATCAGTAAATATTGTTCCTGGAATGAATGTGACAGTTCGTATTCATAAGTAAGGGGGGAAGATAAAATGTCCTCAGGTTTAATTGTAGGATATGCATTATTTTGTATCATCGTCTTCTTCCTTGTAAATCGTCTTTTAAGAAAGAAAAAAACGAACGCGGGAGAAGAACAAGTCCCAGCCGTAAGTAAGATAGAAACAACGCAATCAGAACAATCAGAACCAGAACCTTCCAATGTAGTAGAATTAGAAACGACAAAAAAAGAAGTAGTAGAACAAGAAATACAGAAAATGACAAAAGAAGTACCGAAAAAGCAATTGCCGGTAGAGAATGTCAATGTAAAAGCAGTTGTAGCGGTATTAATTCTCGGTATGTTCGTTTCCATTTTAAACCAAACAATCATTAATGTTGCATTGCCTCCATTAATGAATGAGTTCAATGTATCAACTTCAACAGCGCAATGGTTAATTACAGGATTTATGCTCGTGAACGGGATTTTAGTACCAATTAGCGCCTTCTTAGTTTCTCGGTTTACGTATCGAAAATTGTTTGTAGCAGCTATGTTATTCTTTACAGTCGGCTCTATTATTTGTGCGTTATCTGGAAACTTCACAATGATGATGACAGGGCGTGTAATTCAAGCGGTAGGCGCTGGTATTTTAATGCCAGTTGGTATGAATATTTTCATGACTTTGTTCCCGCCGCATAAGCGCGGAGCTGCAATGGGATTACTTGGGGTAGCGATGATTTTAGCGCCGGCTATCGGACCAACTGTAACAGGATGGGTGATTGAAAATTATAGCTGGAACTTAATGTTCTATGCGATGTTTGCCATTGGTTTAATCATCATATTATTATCTTTAAAATTCTTTACACTAGCTCAGCCAGTTTCTAAAACAAAGTTAGATATGTTTGGTGTTATTAGTTCAAGTATTGGACTTGGTAGCTTACTGTATGGATTTAGTGAAGCTGGAAACAACAGCTGGAGCAGTGCCGAAGTTGTTATTTCACTTATTATTGGTGTAATTGGTTTAGCGGTGTTCATTTGGAGAGAGATGACGACGGATAACAAAATGCTGGATTTACAAGTGTTTAAATATCCAACGTTTACTTTTACATTATTAATTAACGCGATTGTAACAATGGCATTATTCGGAGGTATGTTATTACTTCCTGTATACCTGCAAAACATTCGTGGCTTTACGCCAATTGAATCAGGTCTCCTGCTTCTTCCAGGATCATTAATTATGGGGATTATGGGACCGATCGCAGGGAAACTATTTGATAAGTATGGCATTCGTCCATTAGCAGTAGTTGGATTAGCGATTACGACATATGCAACGTATGAGTTTACGCAGCTAACGATGGATACACCATATAGCGTCATTATGACGGATTATATTATACGTTCATTTGGTATGTCATTCATTATGATGCCAATTATGACAGCAGGTATGAACGCACTGCCGATGAAATTAATTTCTCACGGTACAGCAACACAAAATACATCTAGACAAGTAGCAGGTTCAATTGGTACAGCAATCTTAATTACAATTATGACGCAGCAAACAACAGCTCACGTAGCGGATTACGGAAATATGCTAACAAAAACAAACCCAATTTTAGTGGATAAAGTACACGGAATGGGACAAAGTTTAGCAGCGGTTGCCGGATCAGCACAAGCTGGAGATGCGATGAGCTCACAACTATTATTCGGACAAATTTCGAAGCTGTCTGCGATTAATGGTATTAATGATGCTTTCTTAATTGCAACAATATTAGCGGGTATTGCCTGGGTATTATCATTATTCTTGCCATCAGGTAATAAGCCGAACCGAAAAGCAGGGAATTAATTTCTCTGCTTTTTCTGTGTTCTTATATTTTAAAAAACTACATCGGCAGAGACATCAATTGATAGAAGATAGCTCCCAGTACTCCTGCCGAACAAATGATAATCCCCATATTGCGAATGCTCTTAATTTGATTACGTATCCCGCTTATACCTGCCAATAAGCCAGCTAAAGCGAAAAGAATCCAGTACAGGACAGTTGGAATTGGTAAGATCTTATCGCTATCAATCCCCATTCCCCAGAAAATAAAAGGCATAGCGACGAATGAGAAACAAATAATCCCCATTGTAATAACAAGTAGCTTTCGATACCTGACTCCTGCTATAACTAAATAAATTCCACCAACTATTCCACATGATACAAGTACGGGCATAAAGAAAACCCACAGAAAGCTTAACATTTGCATATTATAAATTCCTCCTAATTTGTAAGTTATATTTTACAATAAAAGGTTTATTTAATAAAAGAAAGAAGAAGTATTGATAATGATATGAAGTAACATAGCTGGAATGATAGATCTTGTTTATATAACAATGCGGCAAATAGTCCAGTAATAAATGCACTCACCATCACACCAACTGAATATGTATGAGCGATGCCAAATAATAGACTGGATAAAAGCGCAGCTGGCCAAAATGTAAACTCCTCTTCAAAGAAACGTAAAAGCAATCCCCTGCATACAAGTTCCTCATAAATAGGTCCAATGATCTAACTGTGTACGTATTTGCAAAGTTATACTCCTTTTTCATTTAATAGATTAAAGTTTCAATTTATCACGTTATTTGTGGGCAGTAAGACTCCCCGCCTCAAGATTCAGAGAGAAACAAGGGAGATAGGTGGGGGATGAGGAAAACCCCCACTGATTAAAGTTTCACTTTATAAAAACGCAAGCGTATTATTCATAATATGAAATAGCATGGCTGGAAGGATGGAATTTGTTCGTTTGCATAAAATCGCCATCAATAGCCCCATAAGGAAAGTAATAAGCATTACACCAAGTGAGTATGTATGAGCGACTCCGAAAATTAAGCTCGTCCCAATTGCAGCAATCCAAAATGGAAAACGTTCTGAGAAGAAACGAAGGATGATACCTCGGAAAATAATTTCTTCAAAAATAGGAATGAAAATTGCAGATCCAATAATTAATAAAATTCGATATTGCTTTAGAACATCCAAGTTTAAAGCGGATGCTTGTTGCGTTGTTGCATCGGGAAATAGATGTGTTGAGATTAGTGAATTCAAGACGATATTTAAGGCGAAGAAAAGAGTTAGGTATACGTAAGTACTTACCTTTTTGAGTGCCCTGAAATTGAAAGCAGATGATAATAGCTTTTTCACCGGTTCATACTTATAGATGAATAACAATAAAACGAGCAGTTGTAATAAAGTGCTCGCAGTATTTCCAAGTGACTCATATAGAGCAATTGTCTTTTTATTTGTAATGCCTTCACTATAAATCGTAAGCGGGAGTAATATAAATAAGCCGCTTAGTAGTCCTGTTCCAAAAAAGGCAAATAAGGAAGAACCAAAAAATTGTAACCAGGACATAGATTGTTTTGGACCGTATGTAAGTTGTGTAGTCGATTGCATATATCGAATCTCCTCTTTATATTTATATATAAAAATTATACACATTTAGTTTCAGTATGTCATTGTCTAATATTACATAATAATCAGATATCTAAAGTTGGGAATGAATGATTAAGAAACAAAATGGAAAAGTACGATATTTCGTTATTGATTGATAGGGTGGACTCATCAAAGGTATTTATTCAAAAGCATTTAATTTCTTTAGACGACGCACATGAAGAATGTATGGATGATATACAGTTAGTTATTCGGGGGAACATTGAAAAATAGAATATAGTCTGATATAAATTGTTTTTACACCCACAGTCACATCAGGTGAAGAGGGAGAGAAGAAAATAGATTACCGAAAAGTGTTAAATAAGGAAGTGTTTGAAGTTGTTGTAAAATCATAAAAGAGGTATCGCTATGTAGCGGTGCCTCTTTTTATAATTCAATTTATGATTATCCTAATTCCATTCACTTATATGTGTGATGGATGTTGTATGGATTGCCAATCCGGTATATTAAAAATATATTACTGTTTAACAAATTCGCTCTGTTCTTTTCTTTTATTTACAGAAATACGAGCAAGGGACGCTGGTTGTTGTTTTTGTAATTCACGCTCTACCATTCGATCTAATCGCTGAATTGCTTTCAATGCTTTTCCATAAGAGATTGTTCGATAGTGATGTGCTCCACCTGGTTCTTCATCGGCTTCGTCCGCCCACTTAATAATATTTTGTAACGGTGTTCTTTCAAGCGTTTGTGCTAGTAAAAAGGAATCTGTGTGCAAGAGAATCGCAACAGAAATTTCCTTTGCTTGTTTTGGATGTTCTCCTAATCGAATTAGTAATTTATGAGCTCGTTCCGCTCCTTTAATCGCATGTATATCATTCTTTTTATACAATTCATAGTCCCATTCTCCGCCTGTGTACCATGTATGATGTCCTATATCATGAAGAAAACCAGCCTTTGTTGCAGCATCGACTGAGGCGTGATGCTTTTTTGCTAAGTGAAACGCATGGTAAGCGACGGCGATCGCGTGGACCATTCCGGAACGGTTTATATATTTTTGTGCGATGTGATGTTGGAAAATTTGTTCAAGCGTGATACGGCGCATAAAACATTCACTCCTTTTATTCGTTGATGTGTATGATGGAAACAAAAAGATAGACATAAATATATTTTGGATATTTTACTCCATCATGCCTGTGTTAGTAAAGTAGAAATGTTTAGGAGAAGAGGAATTTGAGAAAGGAACAGTTTCTAAGAATAGAAGAATTGAGAGGGGGGATTCATCATGAAAATAAAAATCACCCTAGCTCAAGCTAAGGTGACTTCCTATTCCTTATTTTTTTAACCCTTGCTCAAGTGTCTCTAACATCTCATGCTTTCCATTTTCGTCGGCATTTTGCCAAATCACTTCAAATAAAACACCAAGACCTGGAAGCATTTTTTCTTCACCACTTTGAATTGCTTCTACAATTGTTTCTTGTAATTCGCCTTGTGTATTTCCTGCAACGTTTGCTAATACAGCGCCGCGTAAATTAAAGTTCATCACTTTCACCTCTTCTTCTGAATTGAAACTGACGTTAGTTTTTGTTCTTTTTTATGTAAATATGTATAAAAAATAGGCTATAATGAGAAGACAAGAAGAGAGGGAATGCATAGAATGAAAAACATTGATTCAGTACAAAATCCGCGCGTAAAGCAGTGGAAAAAGCTGCAGACGAAAAAAGAGCGCGATAAAAAAGGTTTATTCTTTGTAGAAGGATTTCATTTAGTAGAGGAAGCTTTAAAAGCAGGAGTTATAACAGAACTTATCGTCTCAGATCAGACAGATCTTCCGAAAGATTGGACGGTTACTGATGTTGAAATGTATATTGTGCCGGAAGCAATTGTAAAGGTACTTCGTGAAACAGAAACGACGCAAGGTGTATTTGCTGTTTGTGAGAAGCATGAGAAAGAAATCGCTCTTACAGATGGGAAATTTCTATTATTAGATGGCCTACAAGACCCAGGTAATTTAGGAACAATTATTCGTACAGCAGATGCAGCTGGTATTCATGCCGTTGTGCTTGGAGAAGGATGCGTGGATGCTTATAATAGTAAAGTGCTCCGCTCTACACAAGGTTCAATCTTTCATTTACCGATTGTGAAAGGAAACTTAGAAGAATGGGTAGATAAGTTAAAAGAAAAGAACGTTCCTGTATACGGAACATCTCTTGAAAACGGAATTCCATATGGTGAAGTAACGCCGACAGGAAGTTTTGCATTAATTGTAGGAAACGAAGGAAATGGTGTACGCCTAGAAATTCTTACAAAATGTAATCAAAACTTGTATATTCCGATTTATGGCGGGGCAGAATCATTAAATGTTGCGGTTGCTGCTGGAATTTTAACGTATTATTTACAAAGCCCAGTTGCGAATCGATAAAAAACTTCTTATAATAAATTGAAGTACATGTTCATGATGAACATATAATAAAAGTGAAATAATGAAAAGACGTTGATAGAGAAGAGTAGCTTGCAAAATCGCCATATAGGGAGAGAGTGCCGTAGACTGAAAGCATTCTTATGGTAGACGGAAGTGAATTCACCTCTGGAGTTGACGCCAGGACCATTGATATGTAAAGGCGTTCCGGTCTAACAAGCCGTTATAACTAATTGAGTGGGCAGACTTGTTCTGTCAATTTAGGGTGGTACCGCGAATTTACCTCGTCCCTTTTTGGGAGCGAGGTTTTTTTATTTTTAAAATTAGGAGGGTTCCAAATGGAAGCACGTTTAAAAGAGCTAAAGCAAAAAGCGTTAGAGCTGATTGAAGAAGCGAAAGAGCTAAAGGGCTTAAACGATGTACGCGTAGCGTATTTAGGAAAAAAAGGTCCGATTACAGAAGTATTACGCGGCATGGGGAAATTATCTCCAGAAGAGCGTCCACGTATGGGAGCATTAGTAAATGAAGTACGTGAAGCAATTCAAACGCGTTTAGAAGACAAAATTAACAATATCGAAAAAGCAGTAATTGAAGCGAAATTAGCATCTGAAACAATTGATGTTACATTACCAGGCCGTCCTGTAGAAACAGGTTGTCATCATCCGTTAACAGCGGTTGTTGAACAAATTGAAGATGTATTTATCGGTATGGGGTATGAAGTAGCTGAAGGAACAGAAGTAGAGAAAGACTACTACAATTTCGAAGCATTAAACTTACCAAAAGATCACCCAGCGCGTGATATGCAAGATACATTTTACATTACAGAAGAAACATTGCTACGCACACATACATCTTCTGTGCAAGCAAGAACAATGGAAAATAATAAAGAAAAAGGTCCAATTAAAATTATTTGTCCTGGTAAAGTGTATCGCCGTGATGATGACGATGCGACGCATTCACATCAGTTCATGCAAATTGAAGGTCTTGTAATTGACAAGAATATTCGTATGAGTGATTTAAAAGGTACATTGCAAGTATTCGTGAAAAAGATGTTCGGTGAAGACCGTGAAATTCGTCTTCGTCCAAGTTTCTTCCCATTCACAGAACCATCTGTTGAGATGGATATTTCTTGTATGATGTGTCACGGAAAAGGTTGCGGCACTTGTAAAGGAACAGGATGGATTGAAATTTTAGGTGCAGGTATGGTTCATCCAAACGTACTTGAAATGGCTGGCTATGATTCAAAAGAATATCAAGGTTTCGCATTCGGTATGGGTGCAGAGCGTATCGCAATGTTAAAATACGGCGTTGATGACATTCGCCATTTCTATACAAATGATGTACGTTTCTTACAACAATTCAAACGAGCGTAAGGGAAGGAGAGGATAAATATGTTCGTATCATATCGTTGGTTACAAGAATATGTAGATATTAAAGATGTAACGGCACAAGAACTAGCAGATAAAATCACGAAAAGTGGTATCGAAGTAGAAGGCGTTGAAGTATTAAATAAAGGTGTAAAAGGTGTTGTGGTTGGTCACGTATTAGAATGTGAAAAACACCCAGAAGCTGATAAATTAAGCAAATGTCTAATCGACATCGGTGAAGAAGAACCAGTACAAATCATTTGCGGTGCTCCTAACATTGCAAAAGGTTTAAAAGTACCAGTTGCGAAAGTTGGCGCGGTTCTTCCTGGTAACTTCAAAATTAAAAAAGCAAAACTACGCGGCGAAGCTTCTCACGGTATGGTTTGTGCCCTACAAGAGCTTGGTATTGATGGTAAATTAGTTGCGAAAGATTATGCAGATGGTATCTTCATCTTCCCAAGTGACGCTGAAGTTGGTGCAGATGCACTTGAAATCTTAAACTTACATGATGAAGTACTCGAGCTTGGTTTAACACCAAATCGTGCTGATTGCTTAAACATGTTAGGTGTTGCATATGAAGTAGCTGCTATTTATGGCCGCGAAGTGAAACTACCAGCCGCTGACTTACAAGAGGTAGAAGAAAAAACTTCTGACTATATTTCTGTGAGTGTAGAAGCAACAGAGCAAAATCCATTATATATCGCAAAAATGGTGAAAAACGTAAAGGTAGGTCCATCACCAATGTGGATGCAAACGCGCCTTATGGCAGCGGGTATTCGTCCAATTAGCAACGTAGTTGATATTACAAACTACATTTTAATTGAATATGGTCAACCATTACATGCATTTGACTATGATAAATTAGGTTCAAAAGAAATCATTGTTCGTCTTGCAAAAGAAGGCGAAAAGATTCAAACATTAGACGATCAAGAGCGTACACTACAAGAGCATCACCTTGTTATTACAAACGGTACAAAAGCATTGGCTGTTGCTGGTGTAATGGGTGGGGCTGAATCTGAAGTTGACAACGATACAGTAAACGTTCTGATCGAGTCTGCATACTTTGCAGGGCAAACAGTGCGCCGCACATCAAAAGATTTAGGTCTTCGCAGTGAATCAAGTGCACGTTTTGAAAAAGGAATTGATCCAACACGTACATTTGAAGCAATTCAACATGCAGCAGCTTTAATGGCGAAATATGCTGGTGGTGAAGCACTTGAAGGTGTAGTAGAAGTTGATAACTTACAAGTACAAGAGCGTACAGTATCTGTTACAGCTGAAAAAGTAAACCGTGTATTAGGTACAGACATCTCTGCAAGTGAAATGGGTACAATCTTTACAAACTTGAAATTCCCATTTACAGAAGTAGAAGGAACATTCCATGTAAACGTACCAGTACGTCGTCCTGATATTACAATTGCAGAAGACTTAGTAGAAGAAGTAGGTCGTCTGTACGGCTACGATCATATTCCAGTTACACTACCAACTGGTACAATGACACGTGGTAAATTAACAGTAGCGCAAGCAAAACGTCGTAAAGTACGTCGTTACTTAGAAGGTGCTGGCTTATATGAAGCGATTACGTATTCATTAACAAGCGCTGATAAAGCAAAACAATATATGGTTGAGCCGAACGAAAAAGCTCCTGTTAATCTTGCACTTCCAATGAGTGAAGAGCGCAGCCAACTTCGTTTAAGCTTAGTACCACAATTGTTAGAAGCAGTTTCATATAACAACGCTCGTAAAAACGACAGTGTTGCATTATATGAAGTAGGTTCTATCTTCCTACCAACAGCAGAAGGCGAGCTTCCGAAAGAAGAACAACATCTTGCTGGTGTTATGACAGGTCTTGCACTTCATCATGCATGGCAAGGTGAGAAGAAAGTTGTTGATTTCTTCGTTGCAAAAGGTGTATTAGAAGGATTGTTCGACGTACTTGGCGTTTCAAACAATATCACATACCTACCAACAAAACGTGAAGGTATGCACCCAGGCCGTACAGCTGATATCTTACTAGACGAAGAAGTGATAGGTTTCATCGGTCAGTTACACCCAGAAGCACAAAAACAATTAGATGTGAAAGATACGTTCGTATTCGAATTGTCTCTAGTAAAAGTATTTGCTGCTGATACAGAAGAAACTTACTACTCAGCAATTCCACGTTTCCCATCTATGACACGTGATATGGCAGTTGTAGTAAATACGGAAGTAAAAGCTGGCGAAATGAAGCAAGTAATTGCAGAAGCAGGTGGAGAACTTCTAAAAGAAGTAACACTATTCGACTTATACGAAGGTGAAAAAATGGAAGAAGGCAAGAAATCACTTGCATTCTCTATGAACTACTTCGACCCAGAGCGTACATTAACAGATGAAGAAGTGACAGAAGCACATAGCCGTGTATTAGCGGTGGTAGAAGAGAAATTTGATGCGGAGTTACGTAAATAATAAAAAAGCAGCCATTTGGCTGCTTTTTTATTATTTTTTTCACTTGCGCAACTTGTTCAAATTCCGCTGATGGAATCTTCATTTCATCACACGCAAGGTGAAGGGGTGGTTACTTCTCCGAAGAAAGGAACCCCGTTTACTGTACCTGAAGCTATAAGGGTTATATCTCCAGGTCCAAAAGCAGTGACGGTAGTGTGGAAGAATCCATCTGCTTCTGTAAAAACTGTAGTTGGAGAGACAGTTGCTGCACCTTGTATTGTGAAAGAAACTGGTATTCCTGCAAATCCAATGCCATTCACTAACAAACGACCTGGTGCAACAACGGGAACGTTACAATCTGCACTTGTAAATCCTAGTCCAATAGCTACTTCAGTACCAGTTACTCCTAGTCTTCTAATGCAGACTTTGACGATCTCTTTTTCTTGGAATTTAAAAGCAACTCGCAAGTCGTTTATAAATCCAAAATTTTGTTCTTGGGCAGAAACTTGTCCAAGAATTGCTACACCCGTGACTTCGAAAAGGTCTCCTTCATTGGCATCTTCGCGGTCAATAACACATTGAAAAGGGATATCGTCGAAAACTTGAAAACCCGGTACTAGAGTGCCATTTTCTAAAACAGCAGTGTAAGTTAAAGTTTTATGAACTACCCCACAGATTACAACTTTTTCTGGGATTACGCTTTCAATATCCGCTTCAACCGTTTGTGTGAAGGTAACGGTATTTGCAAGTGCTGGGGGGACAAGCTGTGTGGTGCGCTCAACAACAACTTGGCAACAAGTTGTTGGATTAATGAGGGGACAAACCATTGAGTATTCCTCCTTAGTTCTATAGTTATATTCGCTCCGTATATCTTGGAACTTTAAATGAGATACTATGTTCTCTGTTATAGATTATGAGGCATATCCGGAGCTTGTATAGGGGGATATCTTGGACAAGGTTTCTATTTTTGATCAAATAAATAGGTTATTTCATATTAAAAAGGCCTGTAACTGTAAATCTAGTAGCAAAAATAATCTAATTTCATATTTGTGGTGAAAGAATATTGAGTTGCTCAGTAATCATTTTATGGAAATTTTTATAATATCTTTTTCTATAAAATTGAAAGCAAGGGCTTGCTTATACAATCGAGAATCATTTGATTTTCCAAAGTTCGTTTCATGGGCGAAAACTTCGCTGAGTATTTTTTGCTCGATGATGCGAAATTGATGGTCTTCTTTAATATCCGTTGATTCTATAAGACACTGAAAGGGAACATCGTCTTGGATGATATGGTTTGGAATCTCTTTGTTATGGATTACTGCTGTATAGGTAATGGTTTTCCGGATAAACCCAAGGATGACAACTACTTCTGAACACACCTTTTCAATCGTAGTAAATATCTGTTTCTTAACTTTAGTGGTTCCTTTTTTGGCAGGGGGAACTAACTGAATTTTATGTTCTACAATTTGTCTGCAGCACATGGTTTTTAGCTCAGGAGATTTTGATGATTTTATGGGAGGTTGAATTTTGGGGGATTTTGATACATTTATTGTTTTTCGGACATTAGGAAGTTTTGGTAGATCGATATAAGGAAAAAAAGGTGTACTTGTGGAAGGGAATCCTTTTTGATGGTACAGATTCATTTGCGTTTCCTCACTTTTCATTAATATATAGTGTAGAATATGTTTTCTAAATTGTAGATGTTTGTTTTTAAAAATGAATTACAAAAAACGAACTATTGTCATAGGTGGATTAGCAGCGTTAGAAGAGAAATTTAGTACGGAGTTGCGTAAATAATTTGAGAGGATTGTCACTCATAATAAAGTGATGATCCTCTTTTTTTGTAAAAAGAAAAAATCAATGCAACCAAATATTGTTTTTCTGTATCTAATAGGATGTAAAGAACAGGAAAACAAGCGTATATTGAAATGAGTTAGCAAGGGGGTTCTTAAATGGGAAAGCTAGAAGCCTTGGTGAAAAAGGCGAAAAAAGGGGATGGAGAAGCTTTTGTTTCTCTTGTACAGCGGTATGAAGATGTATTATACAAAGTCGCAAGTAGATTGTTACAGAAAGATGAGGATGTAGCAGATGCGATGCAAGAAGCAATCACAGTGGCTTATGAGAAAATACATACACTCAAAAATGAAGAGTACTTTAACACATGGATTTGTAAAATATTAATCAATACATGCAACGGTATATTAAACAAAAGACAAAAAATTACGTTAGTAGATCAGCTCATTGAGCAAAAACAAAACAAAAATGAATTTTTGAAGATAGAACTAGAAGACGCGTTAAATAGCTTAAATAAGGATTATAAAATGGCGATTGTTTTATATTATATTGTTGGACTTAGTATAAAAGAAATGAGCGTGTTTTTAAAAGAACCAGAAGGAACGATTAAATCAAGACTTTCCAGAGCTAAATCGATATTACGTAATCATTATTACAGTGGTGAAGGAGTGAGTGTAAATGAAAAATAACTTTGAAAAAGAATTTCAGCAGTTGCTACATGAGGAAAAAGAAATGCCTAGTATTGTTAGAAAGTCTTTAGATCATTCCTATGATGTGATACGTATGAAAGCAAAGAAAAAGAAAAGAAATGTGATGTGGAGAAAATTGGCGGTGGCGGCTTGTTGTTTTGTGATAGCTGGTAGTGTTTTTACAAATAAGCATGTGCAAGCTAATATAAACAAATTATTTCATTTTAATGATAAAGGAATTGAGCGAGCAGTGGATGAAGAGTTTCCACAAAAAAGCAATAGTATAGCTACTGACAAAGGGATTACGGTGGCACTTGACCGTTATTTTGCTGACGCAAATAAACTAGGATTTAGTTTTCAATTGGTATTTGAGGATACAAGTATACTAAAGAAACAAGTGAGTGAAGTGTCTTTTGATTATCGATTAAAAAATGGAGATGGCAAATATATTATGGAGTCTATTCCAGATACAAAGCCATTGAAAGGCAAAAAAGTGTATATGTCTAAAGCGGAAGATAAAAATCCATCAATAGATGGAAAGACCGGGAAAGTGCAATATGATGTAGTATTTGAATCGAACCAAGGTTCTATTCCTAAATTGAAAGATGCTGTGTTAGAAATAGAGAGCATTAAGGTTTTTTATGAGAATGATGAACGGAAAGAAATTGATGGCATATGGAATTTACCGATTAGCGACAAAACGAAAGAAGAAGCAACGTCAACGGTTGAGTATAGATTAGCAGAAACAAGATCTAATATCCAAATTGTATCCGCAAAGGCAAATCCAACATCTCTGAATCTAACATTTTCAGTGGATGAAGTAGTAGAAGATGAAAATACTTTTATGGATATGAAGATGGTAGACGAAACAGGAAAAGAATATAAATCAAAAGGATATAGTCAGGATGTTGCGAATGGTAAAACGACTGTCTATGTTAATTTCCCGATTACTTCTTATGACAAAGCGAATACATTGAAGCTCCAAGTGAAGAAGTTTGGAGAAATAGAGCTAGTTAGGAAATAAAAGGACAACTTGCATCTTTCCCTCGAATGTAGTACATTAATTTTAGTTTAACAAAATGAAAGACGATGATAAGGAAAAGTAGTATATACTATAATCCATAGCGAGTCAGGGACGGTGAGAGCCTGATGAGGCGGTATATATGAAGAACACCTTGGAGTTGCTAACCGAAATTGAAGCTTATATTCAAGAGTAGACTTAGACGGGAAGCCGGCCTGTTACAAACCGGGAAGTATGTACATACATACGAGTTAAAGTTGGTCTTTATGACAAATTGGGTGGTACCGCGAAGTTTAACCTTTCGTCCCTTTATGGATGAAAGGTTTTTTTGTATTCAAATATATCAGCAAAGGAGAATTTCACTATG